>Ga0182018_10004770_pt1 | contig 11236 bp, 9 predicted proteins | sample 812P2MmetaG_FD_120490 | JGI IMG/M metagenome (GOLD analysis project Ga0182018, IMG submission 120490) | Permafrost microbial communities from Stordalen Mire, Sweden - 812P2M metaG | ecosystem: Environmental > Terrestrial > Soil > Wetlands > Permafrost | place: Sweden: Stordalen | collected...
CATTGGAGGTGAAGGTGCGGGAATTGTCGAGGCGATCGGACCGGGAGTCACCAGCGTCAAGGTGGCCGATCGCGTTACGATCCCATTTCGAACATGGGCGGATTGGACTCGAAAACTAGCGCCGAACCTAAGAACGTAGCCATCGCAAAGGGGTCACCTATAGACTTCGGTCCAGCTTCGGTCCATTCAAGAGGTTGATTGCATCGCGTGAGTCCGCGTGAGCGACACCAGATGCGGCACTTGTGTGATTTTGCCTGCTTTCTTGCAAAGCAGGTGCTCTCCCATCTGAGCTACACGCCCCCTGCAACTATATGATTCTAATAGTGAGTCTAATACAATTTCGTGCCAGTGACTACCTGCTCTGTTGGCAGGTGCTCTCGCAAACTGACCTGCCCACCCATCACGTGCAACCTGCACCGCGTAAGCTACTTGCAACGATTTCCTGAACAGCTCTATCTTTGACTGTCGGTCCACGCGGTCCAAGAACGCATTTTTCCAAAGCAATTAGTCACTTCACGTTTGTGTTCTTCAGCTGGATGCACGTAGCGCATCGTCATTTGTACGCTCATGTGTCCGAGCAGGGCAGCGAGCGTTGGCAGATCTACGCCCGCCATAACCGCTCGTGATGCGTATGTGTCCAGGGCTCAATCGAGGATCATCGGTCGCGGTTCCCTCCCGAGAGCTCCCGTCCTACTTCAGGTCGTACCGTGTGGGCACTGTGGCTCGGCACCACGGCCAGACGCGCGTAAAGCTGAAAGGGCGCCCAGTAAAAGGGATTGCGGAAGGCGCTGTCGTGGAGCAAGGACAGTTTGGCGGCGCGGAGAGCGGAGGCCGGGCTCGACCCCTTGTCTAGCTCGCCATAAAACTTATCCATGAGTAGCTCGGTGGAAGCGTCCGTCACCTCCCACAAAGCGGCGATCACGTTTTGCGCGCCGGCTCTAAGAAAAGCCCACGAGAGTCCGACCAAGCCCTCGCCCGAGTACGAGCGCTCACCGACGCTGTAGCATGCGGAAATTGTGACTAGGTCAGCCCGCAATGGATGGCGAATGATATCGCGAGCGTAGAGCTTGAAGCGATAGTCTTCGGCGCTGTCTTTCGACAGCACGATGGCCGAGTCGAGCGGGCTCAACCGGCTGGCAGTTCCGTGCGCGACAAAATGTATATAGGAATATCGCTCCGGATTGCTTTCCAGGTACGCCGACGGAGTCGCTTGCTCATGCGCGAGTATCCGCTCCTGCGCTGCGGGGAAATGTCGGGCGACACTTTCCATCTGAGCGGCCGCCTTGGGGAGTTCCGGATATTCGCTGTTGGGCGCAACGCTATTCCCGATGAGAAGCAAGTTGCGTTCGCGCTTCTCTTTGTTCCGACTGCTATTCGGACTCAGCGCTCCGAGCACGCGTAACGAGCTGGCATTCGCAATGGTCACGTCTTCAATCCAATAGTGCAGCTTCGGTTTAGAAGAAACGGGTTCAGACAGCTCTGGATCAGAAACGAGAAGAGTTTCGAAATTCAGATTGTTCAGGCTGCGATCCGGGACCACAAAAATCTTAGACCCTTTTTGAAACAACGATTCGGCCGGCGCGATCAGCATGCGATAAAGCGATTGCCCATCGCCGTTAGCCGATTCGAGAGCGTTTTCCGGTCCACCGAGAACTCCGCGATAACGCTCGACGTTCGCTTCAAGCGTCGATGCCGGCGGTAGAACAAAAAGATTGGTTTTCCGCGAAGTGATGGCCCAGAGATAGGACTGCTTCTCGCCAAGCCAATAAAACAGAATTGTGCCGTTCGCTTGCCGTGCGATTTCCTGAGGATTCACTCGCGGCGCTCCATTGTTTGGTCCACTCGCCAACAATCCCAATCCTTCGGCCAGCGTGCGGCCTCGGCTGTAATCGGCCCAACGCAGAGCTTCATCCGTCTTTCCGCGTGCCACCAGAAAATGAACGAAATCGTCGTAGATGCGCGAGGCGTTGGTGAGGAAAGAAAGCTGGAACTCTCCATGGTTCACCGCGTCGCGAGCCTCTTCGAACGTGGCGAGCGCGGCGCGATATTCACGATCAGCAGAATCCGGCCGATTTTCGCCTTCATAGAGCCTCGCCAGCGAGTGCTCCGCCTCCCACTTCAAAGAAGCGGGGCAAATCTTGTCCGACTCGACAGCCTCGAAGGTCCGCTGCGCGACGGTAGAGTTGCCTCGGCGGGCTTCGATTTGACCTTGGACCAATAACGGATAAAGTTCGTCCCCATGATTCCCGCTTTTTTGTGCCATGCTCAAAGCTCGCTCGGCGTATTCGCTTGCCTTGTCTAAATCGTCCGTCTGCATCGCAAGCCGCGCCAGCACGCGTAGTGCGTCATAGATGTCCTGTTGAGCTTTAATTCCTTCCGCGAGGTCCAGCGCTTTACGAAACGATTGTCCGGCTTGATCGAACTTGTGCGCGTCCATTTGGATGTAGCCGATGTTTGTGAGGTCGTTCTCCTGATCGAATACGTCTTGAACTTGCTCAGCCGCGTCCTCCGATTCGGTAAACAATTCCGAAGCCTTTTCGGAATCGCCGAGCCTGTAATAGGCCCATCCGATATTCCCCTGCGCCACAAGTTCCGGGATCTTGGCGTAGGTGCCCTCAGCAAAACGATATGCTGTTTCCGACCGATCGATCGCTTCATCGAAGCGCCCTTCATTTAGCGATTCATTCCCCAAGTTGAGAAGCGACGTGGACTCCAGATATGAGTCATGGTGAGACCGGGCAAAGGTGAGACTCTGTTGATATAGCTCTTCCGCGTTACCTGACTGGCCTTGCTCGTCGGCCAACACACCACGAGCCTGAAGCAGATCCCCGCAACTCTCGGTAGCAGAAACGCCGCAGAGCTTCTCCGCCTCGTTCAATAAGCGCTGCGATTCGGAAAGGTTGCGAAGATGGACATTGGCCACTCCGGCAAGCGTCAGGACGGAGATCTCAAAGTCAGCCCGATCGGAAGGTAGCGGATGGGATTCGAGCAGTTTTAGGACATCTTCGAACTGCCCTCGGGCGAGTATCGCTTTCGCTTCTAGAATTAGGAATTTCGAAGCCCATTCCGGGCTCGAACTCCGAAGCTGTAAGTATCCCTGAACCGCTTCATCCTGACTTTGTTTCGATTCGCCGTGCAGAAAAGCGTTGTAAGCATGGTCAAACATTGCCTGCGGCGGCCCGTGACGATCCCCGCATGAAACCGTCCCGGCCGCCGCAGACAAAAGCAAAATCGAAACCAACCTCAGGGATGATTGTGTCCATTGGCCGTCGCGTTTGCCGCGCTGGCTGTTCCGTCCCCGATGCAGCCCATTTCCAGCCTGAGCATGGTCACGTCGAAATAATTGCTTGGCCAGTCCGAGGGCTCGTAAAGCTTCTCGCCAACTCTGAGTTCCGCCAACGACACGACGCCGAAGCCCGGGATCTCCAGGACATTCCCGAACGATTTCACTCCGGGAATTGGGATGGGCCCGATACTCTTCACCAGCGAGCATACGACCTTGGCACCGGAACCGTTCTTGCCGGATCCATTGCTCTTTTCTCCAGGGCCCCGCGCTTTCAGTTCGTCGATATATTTGAGGTCAGCATCGTACTCAGCCCGAACCCCGATGGGAAGACCTGGCGCACGAGCAATGCTGGTACACTGCCCCTCTGCGCGATCCAGAAAACCGAGGTCCGAAGTGTACAGCTTATCGCCTTGCGGTTTCTCGCCACAAATCCCGAGATCAAGCTCCACTTCGACTTTGTATCCGCCCACGCGCAAATTTTCGAAGTGCGTGCCCAGAAACGTCACGTGCGGCGTGTGGCCGTCTTCGAGCGGATGCTCGGTCGAAACCTGCGCCACCACGCGATCGGCCGTGATCACATCAAGAACATTCAGCCCTTCGAGAACAGACGTCGCCAGCGTAACCCATCCGTGATTCTTCAAACTCCGATTGCCGGAAACGTGCGAATAGCCCGACCTGAAGGAAATGAGTCCCTCGAGGCTATAGCGCTCGGCACGCTGAAAGAAATGGCCGCCCCGCAGATCGTTCAATTTCACCGGCGCCTGCTGGTTGATCTCCTGGTCCACTGGCTGCCGCAAATGCCCATTTAGAATGTTGGCTTCGGCATGATACTTATGTGATGATTTTTCCTCGCCCGTTACAATTGGTCTCGCCATTGTCGCCATGGTTTTAGCTCCTCCCAGTTGAGCTTATTTCTGAATTTGCAATTCAAATGAGGCCCGACCTACGTCCTTACTTTCACCAGCAGCCGTAACTCCGTGCACCGCTAGAGTGTACCGGCCCGCTTCCCGATCCGCTCCTGGCACCTGAACCGACCACTGATCCTGCCCGGATGTAGCAGGAATCGTGACCGTCCACTCCACCTTACCCTTTGGATTATTTAAGTCGGCTTTATAATACGAGTAACCGCCCTCCGGTGGAATCCTCACTAAAAGCGCAAAGCCTTCCCCCGCTCGTATCGGAATCACCCGCTCGCTGGATCCCCAGGTGCCGACATTCACCAGCGCAATGGGATAGACCTTCGGGCTGTTCATAGTCCGCACCAGGCGCGGATACGTGACCAGATTTTGGTATCCGATCACTGCCAGCAAAAGCGCCATCACCGGAACGGCAAATGCCGGACGCAACCAGGCAGACCATCCCGGTTTTACCGGCGCCGGATGAGGAGTCGTAGCCTCAATCGACTTCTCCGCCAAAACGAGCTTGCTCTGCTCCACGAACATCGCGCCGACGCGGACGTCAAGCGCGCAAACCGGGCAGTCGAAAAAATGCTCCTCGAATTCGTCGCGTACCTCGGGATCAAGTTCGTTGAGAAGATACCTTTCCGTCATTTTTTGACCAACGACCACATCGTGGTCCATAAGAGACATGCTCCTCTCAATTGATAGTGCAACAGCGCGGCCTAGCGTTTCACGGACGTCAGGCTGAATTAAGCTCCTGTGTGCCTTCTCCCAAGCTGCTTAAAAACAGCGACTTAAAGGATTTCTTGGCCCGATGTAGCAACACCCGGAGATAATCCCGGTCTACGCCGAGTTCGCGGCAGACCTCGTCCTTATCGCGTTCTTCCAGGAAAATCTCGCGCAGCAATCGCCTGTCGCGTTCTGGAAGCTGCTGCAGAATCTCACGGACTTTCTTTTCTGTTTCTTTAGAGGCGAGAACGCCCAGCAAATCCGTAGCATTACCCGGAAGTTCTTTCCGTTCGTCATCATCCTCATCGTCAAGCGAACCGTGACGCGCACTCGCGCGATAGTGCTCCAACAAAACATTGTTGCAAACCGAGTTTACGAATGATCCCAGGCGCTCCGGGTGAAGAATTTTGCCATCGCGCAGGGCGGCATAAAATCGGACAAAGGTCTCCTGACGCACGTCCTCTATGGCTTCTCGCGACTGCAGTCGAGAGCGCAATTTCAATTGGATCAGCGTGCTGAAGTACGCGCCAAAATGCTCTTGCGTACGAAGATCTCCAGCCAGCAGACGCGTGACGTAGGATTCGTCAAAGGAGTGGAATTGCAAGTACTTGCCTCGCGAACTAATGGGTGGCGAGGAGTGTAACACTGGCGGTGGCGAGCTGCGGCCATTTTCCGCTAGAAACACCGGCGTGGATGTTCTTTTCAAAGATCTGCGTCTGCTATGCGCACGGACGATGGGCGAAATGGAGTGAGAAAAACGCACCGGAATCAGTGAACTCGCTTTGTACGTAGGGCAGACGTACTTACACTTCTGCGGATGAACGCGTCAAGAAGCGCGGGATCGCTTTCCTCGTCTTCTTAGATCGCGATATCTTCCACTCGTGGGATAGTGTCGAAAACGGCTGGATCGTTTCATTAGAATCAAGATTTCAGTGAGTTGCGCCATTCCGCTACCAAACATTCGGCCAAGTTCGATCCCAAAGTCGCCGAGAAGAGTTCTAAGATCGTCTCCCTGAGCGCGCCAATTATTTCGATAGTTTATTTTCAAAGTGACTTCTGTCGATACCCGTTGAGTCGTTTCGAGTTCAAATTCCGGCCTCAGCTCAAACTAGCTTTCCCTTGTCCAGTCACAACCGGCGAATCTGGCGCGCGGCGCGTTTGTCCGAGAATCGCGTGACCTTCCTACAAACTCGGTTCGAGGAGATGAGCCCCGGAATAACTCTCGATTAGCCCGTGATCCGTCGCGAATCGTTGACGGGCAGACCGTACCTGCGCCAATGGCCGATAAAGGTTCCCCCATGCAGCGATCAGGTTTGTGATCTCGCGGCGAAACACATCGCGATCATAAATCCGATCATGAACATCAGGCTTTCAGAGCAATTCAGCGGGGTTTTGGGTCAGCATGACATCGCGCATTGATGCTGAACAACTTGGAATTTAGCTCGGCGCTTACTCAGGGGTTGGGGTAAACAGTCAGCTTATTAAAGGATGAGATCGTACCACCAACCGAATAATTCGTTAGTGCATCTTGAGCAGTATGGAGAGAGTCTCATCTGCATTTTTCTTGATGATAGGATCATTGGTCTTGTTGCGCATCTCGAGAACGTAACGTATCGCGGCATTTACAGTTGCCCATGGTCGTGGGGGTGGGCTATCGATTAGCCACGCTTTCTCACCGGGTATCGCCTTTTGCTGGACGGCTTTCCCGTCTGGGCCGTACCATGCTATATATGCTGGCCCGGCTACGAGCTTGTACCTGAAAGCCGTCTTGTATGCCTCGGTCTCTTTTGGAGGCGTGTAATGTAAGGAAGAGTCTATTTTCCCCGCATCGGTAAATTCCATGTCTACCGTGGCAACCTTGCCATCGTTTGAATAAGAATTCAGTCCATAGTATCCAGACATTACCTCGATGACTTTGTCGTCATGTTGCTCGTTCGGCTTCGCGAAGTATCCAGACGCCCGATGCCATCCCTCGGGAGTTAATAATTCACCGCGAGCCGCCATAGCCCACAATAGTTCGATGTTTTTTGCGGGCGCGTCGTCGAGACACCCCGAAGTCTGCGAAGATGCAGTGGTCGCGCACGCTATGGCAACTATCAAAGCAAGAACAAAGTCGCGAACGCGTCGTCCTTTAGTCTTATCTTCGTTTGGCAGGCTCACAGAGCCTCTTTGCTCAGTTTTTAACGCAATAGGGTTGAGTAGGAGTGCACGCGAGCGGGCCCGGCTTCTGCCCCGGTGATCCCTCAGGCACAACGTACATAGGAAGGGCATCCGGCGGGTAAAGGCCCACCCCCCTTATGTGTTGATCTTGCTGGGCGTCCAACTGGCTGAAATAAATCCCGACGTCATAAGCAAAGACACCTCTTGCGATATTTACTGAAATGAGTTGCGCAATGGAAGCGTATTGGTTGACGCTCGTGTCGAAGACCGTTAAGCCAGCTTGGCAACCGTTGATGGTCATCGCTGCGTTAGGACCCAGAAAATTCCCTCCTGCGTTAGCTGTTTGAATGGGGCTAAGGAAATTCACGTTCAGTGCGGTGATATTCGTATTGGATCCGCTTGCCTGGCCGACGAACACGTTAGTAGTTCGAGAGATCCGCACTTTCGCAGCCGTAAGAATGTCAAATACGCCGCTGTGTCCAAAATAGTATACACCCCCGGATATGGATCCATTTAATGTCAGAGCATGGTAAACATCCTGAATAGTCGACACTCTGCAAGCAATGGCGTTGTTGCCCTGAGACTGCAACGAGTTGGCTTGCGTTTGAGCCGCTAGATTGAAGAGGTCTCCCACGTTGTGTTCATGTCCAGTAGCCACATTTATCCCCGGGTCGCCCACCAAAATTACGAACGTGGACTGGCCACCGGTGGGCGCGGTACAGCTAGTAGTTTGGCTCGGCGGATTCGGGGCCGGTAAAGTACAAACTGGACAATTCGAAGCAGCTGCAGGTTGAGCGAGAACAGGCGATTGGCCGGTTCTCATAGCGGTACCGGTTGAAGTAAGTTTTATGGCTGGGTTTTCTGGTGTTTGAGTCGGATCCGTCGATTGTGCGAAGCATTCACACAACGGGATGGCAGCCGAAGATTGTGAAGGATTCCCGTTTGGTGTTGCCCAGATGCCGCCTGGATCCAGCCCGAATGGTGGAGCTAGCTGCGAGAGTCCCACTCCCCCTTGCGTGTACCAATTTTGCGTCCAAGAATACTGAGGTATGCCCCCAGACGTTGTTCCTGTTGTTGTTGCGTTTCCGTCGGAATCAAATTGCATGAGGCCGTTCTGCGAATCATTGATGGCGACGCCTGCGCTAGACGTAGTCGCGATAATCGATAGCGCGCTTTGCGTCGACGGTTGATAAGTCCAGTTCACGGCGCCCGACGCGAAGTTAAAAGACACAATCTTCGGACCCTGGCCATTTGTAATGTCACCGGTGCTTGCGCCATCGGTGGCGAAAGCTACGCCGTTTTCTCCAAGGACCAGCGAGGGACTGAGCGGCAAGCTATCCGGCCCCAGGACAAAATTTCTGGGAGTGAAAGGCAAGCTGTAGGAAGCGGTAACCGCTCCGGAAATCACATATGCCGCTTGATACGGATTCGCGGGAATTGACCCATTCGACGGAACGATTACCCAAGTTGCTAGAACTCCGCCTTGCCCGTCAGGGATGATCCGGCCAGGAAACATGTTCTCGTTGCTCGTTGTGGAACTCAATTGTATAGACGTGATCGGACCGGCCTCTTCGATTTCCATTAGATAAAGAACCGCTGAGGTTATCTGGTTGGCGGAGTTAACGTTACGGACTTCATATTCCACATATGTGTTATCGCTCGAATCCACAATGGGCGCACCGATGGGCGAATAACCTTGAATCACATTCCCGAACTCATCCATAAATAGGGAGGGGGGGATCGAAATGGCACCGGCACTCCCGGTAGTCCCATTTACCAGCTCGAATTCCGGCAAGCCAGAAGTATTACCCGGCGCGGATATGGCAATCGTCCCGTCCCCTCGAACCGCCATTTGTGGAGCATCCGGAAAGCAGTACAGTGTTGCCCCTCCCTGGCCCTCGCCGGGTATGCCCGCCGCATTAATCTGCCACAAGGGTTGTCCGGTCGTGGGGTCTACGTCCACAATGCTCATGGATTGGGTTTGCCCGTTCGTGCAGGTCTGGTTCTCTACTATTAGAAGTCCGCCATTTGCGTCCGGAACATTGTTAGCGTTCAACACTGGAAAGTTGTTTTGCCACATTTGCTGTCCATCACCAGTGTAGGCCTGAACAACAGCTGTTGTGCCGTTTGATTGAATCAAATACATGTCCGGACCAGCGCTCGATGGTATTGCCTGCGCGAGCTGTAATGGAGAAAAGCCGGGAACGGCGGGGACGGACCATACTGTAGAGCCCGGCGTGGGGGTTATTCCGGCGGCCGATATCGTGATTTGCGACTGCGCGGAGACTCCATCCACGGTAGCAGTGAGTGTGTCGTAGCGGTCGCACTTGTTACCGTCGCCGCCGTTCCGTTAAAAGTGACCGTATTCGATGTCGGCGTCGTTGAGAAATTCGTCCCCGTGATGGTCACGGACGCGCCAATGGCGCCGGACGTAGGTGAAAGAGTTGTAATGGTTGGCGCTGCGGCTCGAGCTTGACCTGCGCTGAGAGAAAGAACAAGAAACGTAAGAAGAGAGACCAGCTTCCGGGTGCTCAGCTGCATAGAGACATCCTCCGACGCTCCGCGATTAAGACCTGAGAAGTCGTCCCGATTTTGAGTTCAAGGTGCATTTCTTGTACCGGAGTGATATATAGCTGTCAAGTAAATTGGGCGTTAAGTAGAATTCTCATTCGCATGGACTTTGTAGTACCCTCGGCCAGAATGTTGAAAAGTGATCTGCCCGCTCGTTCATCTGGTTTCGCGAAACCGCAGACGATTTCAGGCTTGTGCCAACTATTTCGGAATTGATTGGCCAGACGCGAGCAGTATTCCTTGATTTTGCAAATCCAGCAGCGGCCACCGTGAGAATGCGACGCCACCAAGGCTGGCCGACGTTAGGCGGTTCAACGCGGTTTCGTTAGGAGCGCAGCGGCGTAAACCCCGGCAAGTCGAAGGCCTGCGCCACGAGCTGGTATGAACGGATGCGAGCGGCCGGGTCGTAGGCATGAGTTGCGATCATTACCTCGTCGGCCTCTGAACGTGTGGCGATGTCCTGGATGCGGGCGCGGACCTGTTCGGGGGTGCCCACGATCCGGAGCTTCTTGAAGAACGCGACAATCTTTTCCTCTTCCGGGGTGAAGACGTGCGACATCGCCTCCTCGGGGCTCGGCAGGCGACGGGGATGCCCGGTTCGGAGCTGGGCGAATGAGAGCAGCATCGACGAGGCCATGCGCTGAGCGGCCTCCTCGGTGTCGGCGCAAAAGACCGAGAGCGCGAGAATCGCGTACGGTTTATCGAGCATGCCGTTCGGGAAAAATCCACTGCGGTAAGCATGCATAGCAACTTCGGGCGAGTCCGGACTGAAGTGTCCTGCAAAGGCGAACGCGACGCCCATCTCGGCGGCAAGCCCTGCGCCGTCGGTGCTTGAGCCGAGGAGGTAGAGCGGCGGCAGCGGTCTGTCGTCCGGCATCGCGCGGACGGCGCGGAACGGATTATCGGGTGGAAACGATCCGCTGCCCCAGGCGATGAGCTCGCCGAGTTGCTCAAGGAAGTCATCCGCGGTAAGGGCTTTTCGCGAGCGGCGGAGCGCGAGCGCCGTCAAGGCATCGGTGCCGGGCGCGCGGCCGATGCCGAGATCGATTCGGCCGGGGTAAATCGCTTCAAGGAGCTTGTACGACTCGGCTACCTGGAGAGGCGAGTGATTCGGAAGCATGACGCCACCTGCGCCGAGGCGGATTCGGGTGGTCATCGAGCCCACGTGTGCGATCAGGATTTCAGGGATCGTCGTCGCGATACCGGGCATGTTGTGGTGCTCCGCATACCAGAGCCGCGTGTAGCCGAAGCGATCGACTGCGCAGGCGAGTTCGGCGGCGGCCCGGAGCGCAGCAACGCTTGTACCTCCCTCGACGAGCGGAACGAGGTCGAGCGCCGAGAGAGGGAGAGCCTTGCGGTCCCCTTCTCCGCATGGTGATGGCCTGCGAGAGGTCGGCGCCTCTGCGACGATTGGACTTGGATTCCGCTTTCGAGTGTCGCTCATACGTAATTCCTAATGGGATTCACGGAGCTGGATCAACTCTTTGCGGCTGCGCTGCGCTGAACGAAGGCGGTCTCGGCGGTTATGCCGAAGATTTCGAACAGGCGGGCTTGCACTTGTTCGGAGAGCGCGTTGATCTCATCGACGCCG
>Ga0182018_10004772_pt1 | contig 11233 bp, 6 predicted proteins | sample 812P2MmetaG_FD_120490 | JGI IMG/M metagenome (GOLD analysis project Ga0182018, IMG submission 120490) | Permafrost microbial communities from Stordalen Mire, Sweden - 812P2M metaG | ecosystem: Environmental > Terrestrial > Soil > Wetlands > Permafrost | place: Sweden: Stordalen | collected...
GGCACGCGCGAGCAGAAGAGTCGTGGCGAAATTTCCCGCGCTTGCAATCCCCTGATCTGCAATTGCCCAAAATGAGTTAGTCGTCATCGGCTGCTGCAATTCCGGTTCTTGGCGAACGCTCGTTCATAGAACGCTGAGTGGATTCGGTATCCCCTCATGTGGCATCCGCTTGAAACCCTCGCCGGGAAAGTAATTTACGCAGAGATTCCAGTTTTGCGGCAGACCTCGGATCGCCCTTCCAACGCTGCAAGATATCAAGCATGAAAGCGCTAAACAAACCCAGAAGAACGCCAACAGCGGTCGCTACCATCAGAATCTCGATTCTTTTTGGAAAGGACTTCTTATCGGGCGGAATAGCGGGATCGACAACCTGGATGATCACGCCTTCCCTGGCTTCGTCGAGCTTGGACAGCTCGAACTGGCGGGAAAGAACCTCGAAGATGGTTTCGTAGTATTTCACATCGCGCACCCTGCGAATGTATTCCAGGCCGGCTTCGGACATCTGACCTTTGGGAAGGATGATGCCGTCGGGGTTATCGGCGGCTCCGCCCAGTCTGGCAAGTTGCGTGCGCAGACTAGCCAATTCCTGTTCGGCCTGGTTCAGGGGCGCGTTCTCCCCGTTGGCGTAGGTTTGCATTCCCTGGATTTGCATTTCCTTGGTTGCGATCTGGGCGCGCAAAGCCGCGGCCGATTCAATGAGCGCTCGCGCCTGGCTGTCGAGCTGGATGACTCCGGTCTTCTGTTCGGTTGCCTTCAGAGCTTGTTCGGCGTCCCCGAGATCCTGGTTAGCCTGCTTCAACTGATTTTCAAAAAATAACCGCCGTCGCTGGGCCTCAGTGATCGCGAGGTTCTGTGACAGCGATCGGAACTGGTCTACATAGCCATTGGCCAGAACCGCTGCGCGCACGGGATCTGGGTCGTCCACCGAAATGTGGATTAGTCCGTCTTTGCCGCTTCCGTCCACGGTTGCACGTTTTTCAAACTTTTTGCGCGCATCGGAGAGATACTTCTCGTGATACTCCTGCATCAGGCCGAAATGCTCGATCATCGCGTCTTCAACTGTTTGGCTTCTCAGCATGCCGACGTAGGTGTCATTGGGGTTCCTCAGCAAGCTTCCACCTCCGCCTGAGGTCAATGCGGCCACCGGCCCCAATGCCCCGAGTTGCGAAGCCAGTTGAGCGCTTAACGAGGAGTTCTGCTGCGGGGTAAGGAGTGAAGCAGTCGCCGTGTAGCGCGTAGGCAGAAGCAGTGAGACAATCAGCGCCGCGATGGCAGAACCCACGGTAATCCAAAAAATAAGACGCTTCCGCTCGGCAAGCACGATGAGCAGATCGAGCATGGAAATCTCGTCGTCATCGTTTTGTGACGCGTCGCCGGCAAGAGGCTCGCCAGGGAGGGCGCCAACCTGCTCTCTCACATCGTGGACTGGAGTATCCGTGGCCATGGGTTCCTGCCAACTGCAATGGGGTGCGAAGGCATCTGCGTTTGAACGAAGATGCAAACCGCCCGTTAACGAATGACGTCAAGCGCCGCAGCGCCCAGCGCAAACTGCGAGAACATCTGCGACCAGTTCAACACGCCCAACAGGGCGGACTGCTTGTAAATCTTTTCCGGCACCACGATCGTATCGCCGGGGTAAATGCGCAGTTCGTCGAATTCATTCCCCCAGAGCCCATTGGTCATGTCCCGGCTCACCACCTCGCCGTCGGCGCGGATTACGAATTCACGGTGCTTGTCCGCGTCCCGGTTGGGACCTCCGGACTGGTGCAGGTAATTTCCTGTCCGCGAGCCGGCATTGAACAGGAAGGAATTCTGATCGTACACGGCTCCCACCACATTCACGGCGGCGGGAATGTGGGGGACGATGAAACGGTCGCCGTCTTCAAGCGCGATATCGGCAATACTGGCCTCGCCGCTGCTGTCGGGATGAAACGCCAGCACGATCCGCCCCGTGGCGCGTATCTGGCGAAGACTGGCCAGGAGGTTTTGTTCGTTTCCCTGCGCCGCAGCCCCACCGGCCAGGCCTTGCGGGGAGGTCGCCGAAGAGGAGGCGAGCGAGATGGCACTGCGTTGAATCGCCAGCGATAGATTTTGCACGTACTCATCGATGCGGGCCTGCTGCACGGCGCGCGTGGATTCGCGCGTGAACTGCGAGCCGTAGAGATAGGCATCGGGGGTAAGACCGCCGGCGCGCTCGACGAGATGGCGCAGCGTTTCACCCGGCTTCACCGAATAAATGCCGGCGTGCACGAATTCGCCCTCCAGCCGGACCAGCTTGGTCTCCTCGGCCACGGGAACGCGGATGTCGGCTTCAGAAAAAATGGAAACAATGTCGCCGGGCTCGAGTTCCAGATCCTGCGAAGCGTCGTGCGCGAGAACCATCTTGCCCAGGTCAAAGGGAAGCAGCTCCGTCTTCAATGTTTCGGAATTCAGCCGCTCGATAACCGCGTAATCCCAATCGATTTCGGGAGCGGAAAGACGCACGTCGGTGCGCGGCCCTTGCGGCTGGGACTGGCTGGGCGCGGAAGTTTGCGTGCCCGCCAGCGCAGTGCTGCCGGCGCGTTGCTGCGCGCTCAGAGGCTGATTCTCTCCCGGTCCGGACTGCGCTTGCTGGAAAGCATTCGGATTCTGCGACGTCGATTGGTCCGAAGGAGCCTCTGCGCCTTGCCCTCCGTATTGATCTTGCGCGTTCCCGGTCTGGCCCGGCCCAGCGCTCGGGCGTTGCGGGAGTGCGATGGGGTGATTGTCCGCGGGCTGACGCAAATCGGCGAACCCCGGAACGGGCTCGAACTCCGGCGACGGCAACCCCATCTGTGCCCGCCGCCACCAGTAATTGCGCGTGAGCAGCGAGTCCTTGTCGGGAATCAAATCGCTCAGGCGCATGCCCTGATGCCATGCAAAGTGGCCCGGATTCGCAATGTTGCCGCGCAGAGTCACAGTTTTCTGGTATTTCGGCACAATCGAGTACACGCGAATCACGTCGCCATCGGCCAATGCCGTGGCCATGCCCGAGGCATCGTAGGCAACCTCCATCGCGCGCCGATCGCGGTGCTCGTCGATACGCTCGATTGAGATTCGCGCCTCCGCAGCCACCGCGGAAGCTCCGCCGGCATCAGCCAGGACGCCGGAGAGCGATTCCCGCGGCAGGAGTTCGTAAATAGCCGGGTTGCGCACGCTGCCGAAAACCGCAGCTTGCGGACCAACCGGCGGAATGTAGATCACATCGCCCGAAAGCAGCTTGGCGTCCTTCGTTTTGTCGCCCCGGATCAGTAGATCGTAAAGATCGAAGCGCGTGACTGTGGCGCCATTACGGCGGAGCTCGATGGCGCGCATCGAACCCTCTACCGAAGGCCCGCCGCTCGCGAACAGTGCATCCACCAGCGTGCTCAATGAACTGATGGTGTAGACGCCCGGGCGCCGGGCTTCGCCGGAAACATACACCTGGATGGCGCGAATCTGGCCCAGATCTACGGTGAGACTGAAGTTGTGGTAGACGCGGCCCACCGCTTCGCGCAAGTGCGCCTCCAGGTCGCCGAATTGCAAGCCCGCCGCATGCACCGGGCCTACATCCGGAAGGTAAATTTCGCCGGATCGGTCCACGCGGACATTGGCCTGCCGGCTCACTTGCCCCCAGATGCGAATACGCAACTCGTCGCCTGGGCCGATAACATAATCGGGCGGTACGGGCGCCATGTCCAAAGGAGCGAAGGTCGAAGGAATGCGCCGGAACAGGTCGGAGCTACGGACGGGAAGTATTAGTCCCGTGCCCGAAGCCACAAACTTCTGAAACTCAGTGAGCGGCTCAGGTTGAAGCAGAGCCGGCTGTGCGGGCGTCTGGCGCGAGATCTGTTCAACATCCGCATAACTTGACGGAAGATTGCCCTGGGCGTTGGGATTAGGAGGGTAATTGGGAAAGCCTGGAGAAACAGTAACATTCCCCGAAGGGGATCCGGGCTGCATTTGAGTCTGGTTCGAACACGCTCTTGTCCCTGCGAGCATGGGATCTGAGCAGTCCAAAGTGCTCGTACCCTGCGCCCATATCGCGCTTGCAGGCAAATACGAGAAACCAAGGACAAAGACGGAACGAACGATGGCAGCGCGAACCTGGAAACGAAGGCACACAGGCTGGCGTCTGCCGCCATTGTCTCTTTGTCCAAACTGTGCGAAGCGCATATGCAGCGAGTCTATCGCAAAACCAAGGCAGGTATGTCGCGCCGCCACCAAGTTCAAGGCTTCCTCATCTCCGCTCGATCGATGCCGTCGAATTCATCAGAAGGCTGAAACCTGCTCGGGCTGGGCCAGCTCGTTCGCGCAGGCTGTTACAAGCCCCGGAGCCGTATCGAACCCCTGGAAGGAAGTCTTCCCGCGTTGTCCGGCTGCTGGAGGGGTGAAGATGAGAGCTTCAAGAGCCGCATTGTCCCAGCGTCGAAACACACTTTTGACGAGAATCTGAAGGTCAGAGAGAACGGTCGCGCGCGCCATGTACCGCGCATCCAGTTGCCGCTTCATTGGCAGTACAACTGTGAGATAGAAGGCATCCAGTTGATCAGGCGGCACACGGGCGAGAACGACTTCCTCATCTGCGGACACTATCGTTGCCAATCCCGTGATCTCAGGACGGCAAGAGAGCGGGGAGATCACATGTTCCGGCATTCTGGGACGCGGACCGACCAGGCTCATTTGCCCCAGCAGCACGTTCAGTAGCTGGGGGAGCTCATCGAGCTTCCAGCGCCTCAGGAATCGGCCAATTGGTGTAAAGCGCTGGTTGTCAGCGGTAGTCACGGGACGATGAGTCTTGTCGGCAAGGTGAACCATGGTGCGGAACTTGAAGATCGTAAAGGTCCGACCGCAGCGGCCCATCCGTTCCTGCAGAAACAAAGCGGGCCCATGCGACGTCAAGCGCACTGCGGCAGCGATAGCCAGACAAAGTGGAGCGACCACGGGCAGCGCGAGGAGAACCCAGGCGCAGTCGAGAATCCGCCTCGTCACTGAATTTGACCAGGGGCTCAGGCTGATCCCCATTGGGTCGTAACTTGAATCGGCGCCGGCAGAGAAACCTCTGGCCTCCGATGGGTGGCAATCATCCTGCCGCCACGATTTCGATCGGTAGTGCGGCAAGAAGAAAGATGAATGCGCAGAATCAAGAACTTCGTCGTCGAACGGTTTGGTGCTCAACTTGCCCTCCCCAATCAACAGCAGCGAACTTCAATTTGCAGGCTGAAACGACCTGGACACGGAACAATCTGTTGAATTGCGGTATGCCCTGCGGATGCGTTGTCTTTTAATCGTCCGAGCATGTGGAATGAGGAGACTTGCTTTGGTTCCTGTTCGGCATGCATTGTCGATGACCCCTCATGTGCGCGTGTACAGCGGCGATTTCCACAGAAGACCCTCCCTTCGGCATTGCAGCGCCTCCGTCCGCTAAAGGCACTCTCGCGCAGCATCGCACCCTCCAGAGGGGGAGCATTTCAGTATGGCCCCCCGGCGCAACGGTCCACTATATCCGGTATTCCATCGATTTACTACGAAAAAACTGGAACACCGCATATTTTCCACAGGGGCAGCGAGATGTGCCCCGAACAGCCTGTAGAAAAAGTCGAGATTCCAAGAAAACCACCCTCAGCGGCTAAAGCCATCCGCCAATGTGTGTCGTCCTGCTGTCCGACGACATGAACGGCCATTAAGTACCCGATTAGAATCTCCACACCTTGGAATCCCAGAAAAAACCCCCTTTGGCATGAAAAAATCCCCTCACCTCGGACAGCATGGTGGAGGTGGCCCAGATGGATCCCCGCTTCTATACATCGATTTACCCCCAAAATTTATTATTTGCAGGATTCGTTTTTGTGTGTATTATTGGGGCGCAACACGATCTGCGATTTTCCCGAGTGCCAAACACTGAATTGGGGTCGCGACGGGCAGTAATTCGCAAACGCAAGGAGAATCCATGAAATCTAGACTGTGTGGGCAATCTCTCAAAATAGCGGCCTACGCGATATCGTCGGCATTGGCCATTGCGACCCTTGCGGGCTGTGGCGCAAGTAACAACTTTACCTCGTCGGGCCTTGGCGCGGACACCGCTGTGGTTGGTCTAGGTGGAACCGTGCATGGGGGTCCAAACCCGGTTATCGGTGCGACCGTTACCCTTTATGCAACAGCCACAGTTGCATCCCCGTCTGCTTCCAACGCTTACGGTTATGGCCAGCCGGGAACTGTGCTCGGTTCGACCACCACGGACGGCAGTGGCAACTTTTCGTTTAGCGGCGCCGAAACAGCGTGCCCTAGCGGACAGCAAGCCTATATTGTGGCTGCCGGTGGAAATACCAATGGCAACACGACTAATTCGGCAGCCCTGCTGATGGCCGCACTCGGTCCCTGCGCAAATCTTGTCGAGGGCTCCGGCTCCAGCGCCACCAAGGTCGTTATCGATGAGCCGACCACGATTGCCGCGGCCTATGCGTTGAGCGGCTTTATGACCGTTAACGGGACTACGGTCAACATCAGCGCCCCGGCGAACAACAACGCCGCCACCGCAACCTGCACGGTGGTTGCCAATGCAACGACTGCTTGTGTGGCCTCCGGCTTGGCGCACGCCTTTCTGAATGCGGCGACTCTGGTCAATTCGAGCACAGGTGCGGTCAATTCCACCGTGACAACCGGCGCGACAGTTACAGCATCGGTGCCTCAGATGCACATCAACACGCTGGCCAACACTGTTGAAGCCTGCATCAACTCCTCGGGCAGCACCAGCGCGGCCTGCACCACGCTGATGACCAACACGACGCCCACCGCCCTGGTCAGCTCGCCCACGGCGCCCACCAACACCTTGCAGGCTCTGCTGGACTTGGCCCAGTACCCCAGCGAGGCGGCCAACCCAACCGCCGCGGGAACGGGCACGCCCCCAAATGTAACTGGAGGCCCCGCCGCTTCGACGGCCACGACGAACCTGTTTAACCTGGCAAACAGCAACGCGTACTATGCGCCCGCGCTCACCGCCGCGCCGTTTGACTTCACAATCGCCATCAATTACGTCTTGGCGCCCGGCGGCACAGTGCAAGCGCCGTGGGGGCTCGCAACGGACATTGCCGACAACGTTTATATGTATGCTGCCGCGACCCCTCCTGTCATCTATAGCCTCACTTCCAATGGAGGACAGAATTGGAGCACCGCAACCACCGAAGCGAGTGCCGGCGGTTGCGCCACCGGTGGAACCCGTTGCGGCGTGATTCCCGATACCCTTGGCAATCTATGGGTAACGGATAACAAGGGCCTGACCGAGCTCAACACGGTTTCGGGCGCGCTGGGCACCACCTTTCCTACCGTTGAAGTCCTGACCGACGCGACAGTGGACCTGGGCAACAATGTCTGGGCTACAGCTGTCGCTGTGTCAGGCGGCACCGGCACCCAAACCACCCCCAGCGATCTCGAGGAACTCCCTCGGGGCGCAAGCGCAATCGTCGATGTCCAGGTAAGTGGTGCGGTTTTAGCAGGGTTTACTCCTCTTAGGGACCCCGCCTTCGACAGCGCGGGCAACCTGTGGGCTGCCTCGGGCAATATCGGCGGAGGCGCTCCCGGAGCGCTTCTCATGATCAGCAATAACAACAGCCTGACCGCGCCGGACTTTAGTTACGCTGCTACCGCAAATCCGGAGATCATCGCTGGTGGGGGCGGGTCGAACCTGACAAGCATGGCCCCCCAGATCGACGCCAGCGGCAACGTGTGGATTGGCGCCGAGCTCGAGCTGAATGAGATCACAAGCAGCGGCACCGAGACCGGTGGCGCCCAAAGCTATGCCCAATCAATGACCCTGACCTATGGCAGTAACCCTTGGGATAGCCATGATGGGCGCAATCTTGCAATGGATGGAGACGGCAAAATCGTCGTAGATGGCGCCGCCGGAAACCAAGGATATGTGAGCGTGTACTATCCCAATGCGCCATCCGACGGACAGGGGGGCACAGGCCTGGGAGGCGCAAACGTCTATCTGAATCCGTGCTTCATAGCCACGGCCACGACGGTTTGCGCGGAGGTTTCAGACGGCGGCTCCCTGATCGTGAATGCGGCGCGCAGTTCAGTGATCGATGCCTCCGGAGCGATCTGGACGAGCCTCTCCTCCGGCAAGAATGTGATTCAGCTCTTTGGCCCCGGCGCACCAACCTGGAGCCAGAGTTCCTACATCCCCAAGGCCCTGGCGCCTAATCTGACCAATACGGCGACGACCTTGCGCCCGTATTAGTCTTGGTCACGGATTGCGCCTGGCGGAAAGCATCCCGCCGGGTGGAATCCATAGCCTAAGTTTGCGGTGCGCTCCGAAACCGTGTAAATGGTTTCGGAGCGTGGCGGAAAGCCAACAGACTGAATTGCCGAAGGGTTTTCGGTCAACGACGAGGATCGCGATTTCTGACAGCGAAAGGATTACGTGATGAAGAATAAGTTTCGGGCACTGTTGGTGGTAGTTGCCGTGATGTGTATTCCTGTTTTAGTCCGCGCACAGACCGGGTGCGACGACTCTCCGGAAGATCCGACCCTCGTGCTGGCGCTGGTCGCCTCTGCCGGCGCACTGATTAGCGTGGCGCGCACCCGCTTCAGAGCGCGCAGAAATTCTGGCAAGTAGGACCGCCAGACCGAATCGCGAGCGGCGATGGCAGGCGCATACTGGCCGCCGGTTGCTGCTCGGCTTCGCTCAGCTCCCGGGCTTGCACAGGCGTATGGGTAATGCAAAGTACGGTGTCTGGATTATGCAATGGCCTGAACAACGGTGAGGACACGATGTGTCTTCACCGTTTTTCTTGGTACGAACTGGCTGTGGAAGGTCCGGTGCGGACAAGAGAATCAGCGAGGCTTTAGAGCGCTTTAGGAAATAACATGTCCGCGCGAGCTGTTGAAGAGGGTCGCCGCTCCTTTGGGTCGCGTCGACTGGGCTGCCGTGGCGTCGGATATACCATTTCCTAAAGCGCTGTAGCCCCGGAGGGACGTTTCCCGCGCATTTGGGCTTTCGTCAAGAGCTGCTGAGCAAGGCTCTTTTCAGATTGCCGGGTTTGACCGATGAGGACTCTATTCGTGCCTGTTGCCTTGCACAGACATCTTTCAGCGGACAACTCTTTGAGGTTTTCCTTCATGCAGCTTCGACCTCTCAGCGGAACGTTCAGCGCTGTTCTGGCGGTGTTGGGAGCTGGAGTGGTGGCGAGCTCTTTGACCGGCTGCTCTTCGTCTCTTGCCGGTTCACACGGCGGCACGGGTGGCTATGAAGGACAGGGTTTCAGCGGCAAGGCGCTGGTTGGTCAACAGCCTCTGATCGGAGCTTCGGTCCAGCTGTATTCCGCGGGCACAAGCGGTAACGGTTCAAGCGGCGATGCGCTGCTCTCGAATGCACCGATTACCGACAGCACAGGAACGTTTTCTGTTCCGGCGGGGTACGACTGCTTATCGGCCGATTCCCAAATCTACCTCGTGGCGCGCGGCGGCAAGCCGGGATCGGCAGCTTCGGCGGACAATGATGCCATCGCGCTGCTCACGGCTCTGGGAGCCTGTAATGAGGCGGCTTCGGCAAGTCCGGTTGTAATCAACGAGGTCACTACGGCGGCCGCTGTATATGCGCTGGCACAGTTTCTCTCGGCTGGAGGCAATCTGGGTGCGAGTTCCACCAATACGGTTGGCCTGAAAAATGCCGTTGCCACCGCTCAGGCGCTGGCAAACATCTTTACGGGAAGCAGTCCAGCGGCGACGTTTGCAGCCAACGGCAGTTCTCCCGCTCCGAAAATCGACACGCTGGCCAATCTGCTCAACTCCTGCGCCTCTTCGACTGCCGGCGGAAGTGCTTGCAGCGGACTGTTTTCAGCAACGGCCACGTCGAGCGGCGCGCCCGTCAATACTCTGGACGCCGCACTCAATCTTGTGCGCAATCCGGCCCAGAATGTCGCCAAGCTGTACGCCCTGGCGAAAGCGGATTCCACCTTTGCCCCGGCGCTGGCCAAGCAGCCTTCCGACTGGACGCTCTTTATCAATTACACCGGGGGCGGCATGAACAGTCCTACATCGCTGGGGGTGGCTAGCGCGGGCAATGTCTGGGTTGCCAACTATTACGGCGTAGCTTCGGTGTTTTCGCCGCTGGGAACGCCCCTATTTGCGCAGGGTATCACCGGGTCGGGGCTTAATGTTTCTTTCGGCTTGGCTGTGGACGCGAACAACGACGCGTGGATCACCAATTATCCCACCACTTCTGCGCCGGGAGACACGGTCAGCGTCTTTAACATCAATGGCCAATCCGTGGCCGGAAGCAGCGGCTACTCAACAGGCGCGAACACCTATCCAAACGGCGTAGCGATCGACACGGATGGCTCAGCCTGGGTGGCGGACTGGGGCGATTCGGAACTGACGCATCTGTCCAGTTCGGGCCAGGAACTTTCCGGCTCCCCCTACTCGTCATCGCAGTTGTTCGAGCCCGTGGCTGCCGCGATCGACAAGAGTCATAACGTATGGGTCAGTAACCAGGGCGGTACGACTGTCACCCGTGTTACCCAGGATGGAAGCCAGTTGACCAGCTATGACTGTTGCAATGGACCGGGGGGGTTGGCCATCGATCAAAGCGGCAACGTTTGGGTGCCCAATTTCGATGACGACAGCATCAGCGAGATTTCCAGCGTGGGTACTGTGCTTTCCCGTGGCGGATTTACCAGCTCCAGCCTCGCCGACCCGGATGACATCGCCATCGACGGCGCGGGAACCGTGTGGATCTCGAATTACCGAGGCCCTTCTCTGACCGAACTGGCTGGCTCGACCGCTTCTGTTTCTGGAACAGTCCTTTCACCGGCGGGTGGCCTGGGTTCAGATGCCGGCCTGCTTGAGGCCTACGCCCTTGCTATCGATGCCAGCGGCAATCTTTGGGTCAGCAATAAAGGCAACAATACTCTGACACAGTTTATCGGAGTGGCCGCGCCAGTACGGACTCCCCAGATTGGTCCTTCGGTGGCGCCTTGACTAGATCGGTTCAGGAAGCGGTTGAGCTGAGTTTGGATGCGTTGATTTGCCGCTATTGAAACAGAGCGCTCAATCACAGGTAGACTGAAAATATGACGGTGAAGATGGATGTGGCTGCGCCAGGCTCGGAGAGAGTTCCAGGCGCCAATGAAAGCAGCCTTTCTCGCGCCAAAGCTCCTCTGCTCTGGTGCGGGATGGCGCTGCTGGCGGTCGCCGGTTGCCTAGGCATTCACCGGGAGATCGAGGAACTCTGGAC
>Ga0182018_10004773_pt1 | contig 11222 bp, 14 predicted proteins | sample 812P2MmetaG_FD_120490 | JGI IMG/M metagenome (GOLD analysis project Ga0182018, IMG submission 120490) | Permafrost microbial communities from Stordalen Mire, Sweden - 812P2M metaG | ecosystem: Environmental > Terrestrial > Soil > Wetlands > Permafrost | place: Sweden: Stordalen | collected...
ACGGCAAATCCAGTTCTGAGACATAGCCGAGAAACAAAACTTGGGGTTGAGGCTAAGTTATTGATTTCATGGTGAGCCCGGTGGGACTCGAACCCACGGCCCCAAGATTAAAAGTCTCGTGCTTACTCCTATTCCTCTTTTGTTACCAATAACTTGCATAAGATTCAGTTTCCAATTGAGCCAGGCACCCGCAAATCTGCCCCGCACGGCGTCTGTTTCGGAAAACGCGGTGTTCTTGGTTTGACCCACCTCGTCAGTTCGAGGGCTTGGCCTCGGGCGGTCGCGCCGCGGAGGCGTCGGGCACGAAAAAAGCGCCACGGTTTCCGCCGGAGCACCGCTGTCCATCAACTCACCGTCGCTCTTTACCGTACGGCTCATCCCGCCTAATGAAGCCGGTCCCTTTCGACACCGTCATCACCTCGACGGGGTAGCAGGGACCTGCGACAAAAATCATTCGATACGATATCGAAAATCGAACTCTAGCCGTCGACCCGACGTGCCCGGTCGAAAGCCATTTGTTTGCCGGTCTACAATTTCCGAGCAAAATCCATCATCTAAGGGTGTAACGCCATCCCCCAACCCAGCTTGCAAGGAGGAAGATAGCTTTGCACGCGCGTCGTCAAAACTCACCCTAGTACCACCGATACGAACAACAAGCACGGCGCCCGGTGCGAGAAGGGCCTTAAGACCTCGCCAGGCCTCTGCGAGAAACGCCCAATAGGCGGTCGAGGAGCGATGGCGATCATCAGCAATGCCACGGACCGGCTCCGCAGCACCGCCAAGAAACCACAGGCGAAGCCACTGGTCCTCCGAATAATCCGTCATATCTAAGTAAGGCGGCGAGGTAACAACAAGACGAACGCGGTGTCGAATTTTCTTAAATGTGCGACTCGCCTGCCTCGCATCAACCTCAGCCACGAGACCTTTCCGGCATGGCATCGGAGTGCTTAGCCTAAACGCGGTCATCTCACGGGTGACAGAAAAGACATCTCGCTTTGGTGGCTTAAGGTTATGACGTGTCCACCATGCAACTGAGTAGCTCTTCTTCGTGCTGATTGTCCGAGGCATTCGATTGCTTAGGCAGTTTGCTGTCTTGTGAGACTCGCCGTGTAAGCAGCCGAGCAACACAGCCGCTATGAAACAATCAACAGAATCCAACCTCCAATTAAGTGTCTTGCGCAAGAATAAGAGCTGCCGCATAGTTTCATCATGAAAGCACAATGAAAAGAATGGATCATCGGAAACCGGCAGTTCTGAATTGACCGATTCGGCCTCCAATTGCCGTAACCGTCGCATTAGAGCGGTACCAGAAGGCGGGTTGGCCTTGGCATTTGATAAGCACACAGCAACGGGATTCAGGTCCGTGCCGAACCCTAGCCGATCATGGAGAAGGCTTTCGAGGATCGTGGTCCCTCGGCCTGCGAACGGATCAAAGACGATATCACCTGGGTCTGTATGCGCCAGTAAATGTTTTCGCACGAACTGTTCCGGGAACATGGCGAAATACGGGCAAATGGAGTGGAGTTTGTTGCGCTTCACTGGGGTGCCTTTAGGCCGGTCCAGACAGTGTCCACCCAATTTCGAACTTGGGTCATTTCACAAGCGCGCTCTACCCATTCCGGCTTATCTCGTGCTACTGCGATGCCTTCTTCCACTAAACAGGCAATTCTACAACGATCCAGAATGACGCCCAGGTCGCGCGTGAGAGAAAGGTACCTACCAGCACGTGCAACAGATAGCGTCTCCGAACGCCGAACAGTGAGATCATGATCAAGCATGAATGGAATGAAAAGAGCCTCGATCGGTGGGCTGGCAGGAGCCACATTAAACCAGTCGCCGTGAAAGCTTCCTATAAAGCTTCGAGTGCCTTTTGAGGGGTATCCAGACCCAGAGGCACATTGGCCTAGAAGATAGAGCTTACCTGGCAGTCCATCGGGGAAGTCGCGCCACGCAATTACGTCAATTCCTCCATCCTTGGTATGGGAGGTAACACCGGGGCGAGCCGAGTGCTCAGTTCGACCCTCCCGCATTCGCTCTTCGTATGTTCGTCTGAGAGCTGTCAGAAACCCACTCCCGTCTGGGCGAGGTGACCCAAACGAAACCGCCGCGCCCCGAAGGAGGCCGGCCGCGGCAACAGTACTACACACCTGAAAGAGATGCGGTACCTCTGACTCGACCGGAGCAAAAACCGACCGCGCGATCATTTGTTGTCGTCGAAACTCGGAGACAAGCAGACAAAATAAATATGCGTATGGGCCGCTCTCCAGGGTGCCGTCGCGGAGTAGCAACATGGTTCCGGCGTCATTAATCGTAAAGGGATAGCAACCATTCGTTGCCTTTGATCGTCGATCCAACTCGTCAAACACTTCGGCTGCGAGGTTCTCCAGATGCGCATCGGCTTCAATGGTGTCATCTTCGTCTGGATCGCTCTCAACCTGACCAATTGCGATCAATTCTGAGTCATTGGTCCGATGTCTAGGACTGGCCAGCGTCTGAAGCTCCATCCAATCTGCAAGAGTGGGCGTTGATGCGTTCAGGACCGGTGGCGACAAGTTGGACATATCTCTAAGCGCCCTCGCCACCGATTTCGTCTTCCATCGATTTCACCAGTCGGCGGACCGTCCGATCCAGAGAGCGAGCGTTATCAAGCAATGCTGGATCGCGGTCGTACTCTGGAACGAGCGATAATGCTTCCTTCGCATATTGCCCGGCTTCGATAAGTGCGTCAGCAAACCGCCGCGAGCGAGGCTCTATGATCTGGAACGCCTCATCGAGGTCAACGCGTGCCAGGAGATGGCGCTTTGCAGCGGGATGCTGCAATACGTCATTCAGTTTGTTAAGGTCAGGATTTTGGGAACGGATAAGGGCAGGTTTGTCCTCTGTCCGATCTCCGTACAACCAGGTCATCATTTCGCGCAGCGCTGGAAGATGATCAGGATCGATGGGGTTTGCCAAGAACGACATTGCGCTCGGCTCATCAGAGAGCCCCAGATAAGACCGGAATCCGGGTCGCGACAAAGCGGTGTACAGATGTGAAAATGAAAACCGTCGTGCGGTGCGCGTATCACGATCGAAGCCGTTATCTTCAGCTTGTTTAAGTACCAGCCACCCAAATACCAAGCGTCGTACGGTGTTGTAGGTATCACCCAAGGTCTTGGCTATCACCTGAATGTCGCCGTTGTCAGCTAACCAACTTGCTGCATACTTTGCTTTAGCGAGCGAATCCCACTTATGGGGACCGTTGATGTGCTTGAAACCAATATATGCCCTCGCTTCCGAACGGCTACTGACTTCGTGGACCGTCAGATGCTCGATTGTGGCCTGCTTCGCGGCATCGAGAGGCGGAATGGTTACATCAAGTTCAGTTTGCAGCGCCGGCGAACGGATCAACTTGACCGCACCGAGCCTACGGTTTCCTTCCAACACGATGTACTGATCTTGTTGATCCTGACTCCTCAAGACCAGTAGCGGCTCAAAATCTATGAATCCGGACGTCGAGATTGACTGGATTAGCTCGTTGAGATCCGCCTCCTCATACAGGAATTTGATGATGGCGGCGTCATTCCCACCCGGAAAGTCGACAAAGCGGGGGTTTTCCTGGTCAAACTGGAGTTGATCGACCGGCACCTTGTAGAGGTGGCCGACTGGAGGTGGGGAGGACGACGACGCAGGATTGTTGGCAGCCATTATGCGGTTCACTCCCCTGTCTGGCCGTCGATTGCATTGAGATAGGCGTCTATCGCATCGAGCATAACATCCTGTCCTGTCCGCCGAGCTTCAAAGCAGTAGCGCCGCAATTTCTCATCTACCGATATTGGTAATTTCACAGTTTTTGCGATCATCGCTTCAACGTGCGTTCGGTCAGGTGCACGCGTGGCCGCTCTCTTGGGCACTTGATCTGACGGAGTGCCCATCGCTCTTGATAGACCTGCGCGGCGTGCCATTTCTGGTGCTCCTTGCGAACTTACGTGCGTATAGAAGTACTGCCATGCGCGCCGCAAGGGGCCACAGGCTCGACCGGGGTTGCGCGTGCCCGTTCGCCTGAAGCTCGCCGACGAGGTTAACGATGTACGGGCGCGCCGAGGAGTGCCACGGGTAACGAGAACCACCAGATCGCAGAATGGACAGGAGGGTCGCTCAGGTCACTACGGCGGGTCGTGAGAATACGATCTCAGGTGTCGCTCGCGACCAGCCTCTGCTTGGCCGCGCCTGGCCCTACAGTCGAACCGCGAGGGGGGCGACGCCATCAAGCGGTTCAACTCAAGCCCGGTTCGACGGCTTCGCAACATTCCCCGAATGTCGACGGGAAGCACGACACCATCGGCGGCGAACCCAGTCCACAGGGTCCGTTCACAACGTTACCTCGACGGGCACCGGGCGGATATTCACCTCGCTGCGGGCACAAAAAAGGCGCCAGGGTTTCCCCCGGCGCACCGCTTTCCCTCAATTCACCGGTCGCCGCGCTCCCGCGACCCGGCCCGCCCCGTGCTACGTCATGGCACGTTCAACGTCAGCACCGTGCCAAAACCGGCTGACGGCACGGTCTGCGCCTGATCGGTGGGCAGCGCGAACGTAACGCGCAGCTTCAACAGATACTCGCTCATCATTCCATCCGATCGCGTCGTGGTCAGCAATAGCGTGTAGCACCGCGTCGGCTGTCCGCCCGTCGCCGTGAACGTCACCGTTCCGGCGCCATAGCCAAGCGCCGAGATCGCTAGCTCGCCGGTACCGGACGGCGCGCAGGCAAGCGACAGGCCGGTCAGCACCTGCTCATCGAGCCGACTGATCCGATGCCGATATTGCCTGACCATCCCTGGTAGTTTCGTATCCAGCCAAATCGGCTCGATACCGAACGGAACGCCGCGCAGCGACCCCTCGATATCGTCCATCACCACCTGACCAGACAGCCGCCGCCGCCGCCGGCCGCACCGGCATAGGACACACCGCTCGGACATCCCGCGCCCGACGCGCCGCCGCCCCAGAAATAGCCCTGGCGACCGGTCGTGCCGGAGTTGATCATGCCGCCGCCCATCGGCGCGCCACCGCCCATGCCGCCCTGGATGCCGATCGCCGTCATGCCGTCGCTGCCCGTCACGTTCTGATCGCCGCCGATGCCATAGCCGGCGATGTTGCCGAAGCTCGGCGCCGCGATGCTGTTGAGTGTGTTGATCGTGCCGCCGGTCGCGCTGCAGTACGAGCCGAACGACGAAGTGCCGCCATTGCCTGGCATCAACGAGGAAGTTCCCAGGTTCCCGCCCGCACCGACCGTCACCGTGATCGACTGGCCAGGGGTCAACCCCAGGATCAACTTCTTGGTGTAGCCGCCGCCGGATCCACCGCCGCCGCTTATGGTGGTGGTCGAAGCCCAGGACCCGCTGCCACCGCCCCACAACTCGACCGTGACCGCATTCACGCCGGCCGGCACGACGAAAGAGTCCGATGAAATGAACGACAGGACCCCATGATTGAGCCCGCCACTCGTCGCGATCAATGCCCGGATCGCCGCCAGCAACTGCGTAAAGTTGGTCCCGGTGGTGTCGGCCGTGATGCCGCCGGCGGCCAACACCACCATCAATTCCTCCTGGATCATGGTCATGTACCAATAACGAAGTCGCGTCGCCACCGAGACACCAGGCACCGCCGGCGCGAAATAGCCTGTCGGCCCGGACAGCGACGGCGCCGGGACCAACGTGGCCGAAGCCGTCGGGTCAGTAATCCGCTGCATTAAATTCCCTCACGATGAGAAAGTGAAAAACACAAAGGTCTCGGCTGGAGCGTCCGCCGTGATGCGGCAAACGAGTTCGCCGGCGTCATAAGTTTCCAACGCGTCATCGACACCCGACTCATCGACCGAGAAGTAAAAGCTCACTGCCTGCGGCGCGGTCACCTCCCAGACGAAAGCCCAGTCCGGCTCGCTAAGCGGCAGATCGCACGACATATCGACCGTGGACGGCGCGAACTCGGTGATGGTGATGGTGAAACCGAGGTCAGCGGCCAGCGCGGTGAAATACGCGATGGTCAGACCACCCCGCGCGCCCCACTTCGCCCGCACCGCCGCCTGCCGTTGCTCGATCGAGGGATTGGCCGCGGTGCAGGCATCGGGCAGGCCGAGCGATGACTCCCACTCGCCCAGCAGGTTCGTCGTGGTGTCGGGGCTGGCATCGAGCAGCACCTGTGCCGCCGCGCCCGCGTTGCGGGTCCAGGTCGGCGCCAGCGCCAGCATCAGCGCCGAAAGCATCGACGAAGCGTCGCGCCGCCAGACGCGGCCGCGCGGCATCAGCCGTAGCAACGCCTGCTGAAAGTCGGAGTCGCCCAGCGGTGGAGGGACAGCCATCAGGTGATCGTCCCGAGCGTTAAGAGGTAACCGACCGCCGACGTGATCGGCCATGAGTTGGGCGCCAGCAGCGAGAACGACGGCATGCCGGCGATGGCGCTGATCGCTGTATCGATCTGGCTTTGCACCAACGAGGTGGTCGCCAGCGGCGAGTCGACCGCCACGAACAGCGCGGTCAACGCTGCCGCCACCTGAGCCTGTTGCGCCGACGAAATCGTTCCGGTGGACCACAGGATGATGAAATCGACGGGCGAGGCCTGCGGCGCGGCCGCGTAAACGACCGGCGTCACCGGGCGTAGCGGGTAGATGAAATTCGCCACCGCGAGCTGGTCGCCCGTCGCCGGGCTGGCGCGTGATTCCAGCGCCGCGACGCCGTTCGTGCCCTGCGGAAATCCGCCATACGCGGCCTCGGCCACGTCCATCATGAAGTAGACGACGACGGTCCCGTATCCCATGCCGACCGGCGAGCACCACGCCCTGGTGACGCCGGGAACCTCCAACGCCCAGGTCACGTAATCGGACTGGTTGCCGCCGTGCGGCGGCGCGCCATAGCTTTCCAGCATCCGCGCCTGCAACGGCGGGTCGAGTTCCAGGTCGGCGCCGCCGGTGATCGGACCCGACGCCGCGCCATCCGAGTTGACGCCCCAGATCACCGTGGCGAGGGTCAACGGCGCGCCGCTGTCGAGGTTACCGTTCGATCCCGCCACCAGTGCGACGATCGTCGCGGTGACATTGCCGCCGACCACCGAAGCCGTCGCCACCGTGGCGTACTGCACGCCATCGCTTCGGTTGCACACCGTTCCGGCCGGCAGGTTGGCGTCGCCCTCGGCCGGCCACGTCGCCGGACCGGACGCGAAGGTCGGCGCCTCGCGCAACACCGGGGTCGGCGCCATCGCCGCCCACCCCTCCAGGTATTCGCCCGTGGCGGTGAATGGAGTCGATTGCAACGAAATCCAGTCGAGGTAGCCCTCATGCAGATAGGCCATACCGGCGACGGCCCAGGCCAGCACGCGCAGCACGGCACGGCGCAGAAAGCCGTCCGCGTTCGGCAAATCCGACGCGGTGATGTCCTGCATCGCCTGGGCGCGCAGGGCGGTCAGAGTATTTCTTGGAAAAGGCACAATCAGGATTCCTGCGGCCACGCATAATTGAAGATATTCGGTTGGCCGTTCGCCACGATGGTAACGATCGCGCCGATACCGCCTGGGCCGGTGAAGAACGTCGTCGCGTCCACCGAGGACGCGACGCCATCGGTCACCATCCAGGCATGGCAACGGATCACTTCATCCCGCAGCCAGTTGAGCGTGTCCTGCGTGCGCGGCCGGGCGAACGCCTGCCAGATTTTCGAGCCCGACCGATCGTTGGGAATCGCGGTGAGCGCCGCGTCCTCCAGCGCCGCATAGGTGTCGTACCAGACGCCTCGCGGATCTGGGTCGTAGACGATGTCGCCGGGGTCGGCCTGCGCGTCGGTGAACATGCTGATCAGCGAAGCGGTCTCGAGGTCGTGGCCCAGTTCCAGGCCAGCGCCGAGCATGTTCATGTCGCCGGTCCCGGTGGTCGGGTCCCAGACGATGCGAATGTCGCCCATCGTGCTAACCGCCTCGAGACGAATGACGCATCGCGTTCGCTTCGCGACCGCCTGCAAGATGCGTCATCAGGTGCCCGGCGTCGGTGCGACGGTGCCGGCGGCGGCGCTGCCGGTGCCGTGCTTGTGGGTCTGCACATTGACCTGATCCCCGCCGCCCGCTCCCGCGATCACCGAACCCGTGACGGACAGGTTGCCAGTCAGCGTGTAATTGCCCGCGTGAGCAACGTTGCCGGTCAACGTGATGCCCGACGACGTCAACCAGACGCGATGGCCGCGGCTGTCGTAGAGTGCCGAATCGCCGGCCGCGAGACCGCGTAGCCGATAGGTCTGGTGACCGCTGGCGATGATCACGGCCTTGGAACGGTCGCCATCGAGATACACAACCTGCATGTCCGCCGCGACCGGCGGCGCGCCGGTCACGCCATACCCATAGAGCACCGGGATTTTGTCGCGGATCGAAAGCGCGTCGAGCTGCGCCTGCACGGTCTGCACCGGGCCCGTGTCGTCGACGTTCATGGTGGTTCGCGCCAGGGCGAACGGCGACGCTCGCCGACGCAACAGCGTATCGATTTGCCGCTCCAGAAAAGCGACTCTCGCTTCGAGCATGGCCGACATTCGGCCTCCGATCAGGTGGGCGGGACGGTGGAAGGTGGCGCCGGCGACTGCGCGGCGCGCGGCGAATTGCTCAGTTCGTTGTCGAACAGGTTGAGCGGGTTCGGATCGGGGTCGAAAGCATGCGGCGGCATCAGGGTCAGGTCGGCGTGCGTGCCGCTCATGTCCTTACGATAGGTCACCGTCCCGATGATCCAGTTCGCGCCGGTGATGTCGGCCGCCGGCGCCTCGATCGGCGCCAGCATGTTCGGCGTCCACAGCAGGCCTTTCGCGTCGCGCCACGAATCACAGGAAATCTCGGCGGCCTGACTGCGGCCGATGCGGCGCGCGCACTCCCAATTGGCGCGCTGCAAAGCAATCGCGTCGTTCCCGGCCGCCTGCTGCGCCGCGTCCGGAATTGGCGCGATCTGTTCGGAAACGATGATCTTCAGACGATACTCTCCCAGAGTGTCGTCTTTCTTGACCGCGCGCCGGTTCAACGGACTGCCGAGGTCCGCGAGCTGGTCGACGCCAAACCACACCACCACGTAATCGGAGTAGCGTTGGTCGACCGCCTGCTCAGCGCGGATCGCCTCAATGTTGCCGGGCAAGGAAAACCCCGACGCATGCGTCTTGGTGCCGACCCGATCCAGCACGAGGGCGCCGTTCTCATCCTCGTAAACCAGGAAGCCGGCGTAACGGGCGACGGACTCGATGATTTGATAGGGCGTTTCCCCGAGCAGGAACACGTGACCCGTGGGGATCGCCACGCCCAGATCGGACACCGCCGACCGCGCCGTGATCCCGTACGCCTTGCACAGCCGCTGCGCGACCACGAGCGTGTTGGCGCCGCCGACGTTGCCGCCGAAAAGGTCAGGATCGCTCATGAGGTCGGCTGAGCAGTCCACCAGGTTGCGGGTTTTCCCGCGCCCCGTGAGGGTCACCTGATGGTTGTGCGCGTCGATCGGAATTGACCGGCGATCGATCCATCCGGTGATGACCAGATCGGAGCCGATATAGATTTGGCACGGCCGGCCGGGGCGGGTTCCGGCGAGCGCATCGGTGTCCTGGAGGAATTCAGCGCTGGCCGTTAGGGCCCAGGCGTTCGGCATGGACTCGCAGGAGCGGGTGATGGTTACGGACTGCCAGCCCTGGAAGCGGGTGGTGCCGACCTGGATGGTGACGGCGTCGTCAATGGGAGACGATGGGGACATCATGGCCCGATTCGCCGGACTGCCGGCCAACAATTGACAATTAACGGCGGAACGTGATGCAGTTCCGCGCGCCGTAACGGCTGCGGTCGTGGTTCATACTCATGCCAACGTTGATACAGGGCGTAGCTCATCAGCATGTGGGCCTTCGCCCGGCACGGGATTTTCGTTCGGCACGCTTGGCTACGTATCATGATGATGAATGGGCAATGCCAAATGACATCCGATCTGTTGAATGAAGCCTCTGCGGACGGGAAGGAGATACTGATTGGACTCATAGTCGCGCTTGTCAGCTTTGCGAGTGGCTATGCGTGGCAAGGTTTTCGGAAATTGAGGACCTTGAGAGCGGCATTGCATTTCTGGAAGCCCATACTAAAAGAGAAGATCGTTGTAGTCGTCGGTCGTCACAATGAATTCGTCGAATTCGAGCAATCGGGGTTCATTGGTACTGGGGATGCTAGGGCTCTCGCTGATCTTGAGAAATGGTTCCGCAATATTGGGTTCGATAATTATGTTGTGATGTATTCGGAGGAGGTTGGTGATTCCGAGTTGGAGGAGAACATTATCTCTTTGGGAGGGCCAGACGCAAACTCAATATCCTATGCACTTTATTCTCGCTTCGAAAATACCGATGTAAAGTTCGGTGATAAAGACAAATATGAGATCAGCATTCATGGAAAGTGTGGAACGTACTCGCCTCGTGTGTCTGGTGGCGAAGGCGTGGATTTTGGAGCGATATTTCTCAGACGAAATCCCTTCAAATCGTCTCGGTGGTGCTTGTTGATCGCGGGAAGCTACGGTTATGGTACATGGGCTGGAGTTCGGTTCTTGACATCGTCTGACATGCCCATGTTGCGGCACGTGACTTCCGTGCCAGTCGAACTGATCATCACGGCTGACGTGATTCGAGGCTATCCGAAGAAGATTGAGACGGTTGAGGTGCACGTCGATACCCAAAATAATGAGTCGGGCACCCCCAAAATCCGTCAAAAATCGGCGCAATTGGCACCCTTTCGATCCGGTAGGCACTAATGACCTCGAACTTGTCTCCGGCTTTCCAGCAGTACTCCTGACAGGCACAATTTATGGCAAAACTCTCCTTTCATACACTCGACGAGCAGTATCGTCCGCTCATGCTACGAGTTGGGAACGACTATGGCGAATTCGAGCGCAAGTGCGGAGGATTCTCAGGCAACATATATATGTTTGCTCATCCGAGCAAATGGCCGAAATATGTCTGCGCAAAAGTCCCGAGAACATCCAAGGGCGTTGATGCGAAAGAAGCGGCCACGCGGTTCCTTCGAGAATTGAAGATACAGAGGGAACTCTATTACCACCAGTTTGTTCACTGGCCTTTTGAATTCGGTTTTGTTCTGGACGGAACGTGTCAACGACTTTGATACAGCCGGGTTCGGAATTTAAGCTCGATAGCTCAGCATCGATCGAGAGGTTTTCGTCTGGGCAAGATGGTTGGTCCTTCGTCCTGGCTCCGGCCGGC
>Ga0182018_10004774_pt1 | contig 11221 bp, 10 predicted proteins | sample 812P2MmetaG_FD_120490 | JGI IMG/M metagenome (GOLD analysis project Ga0182018, IMG submission 120490) | Permafrost microbial communities from Stordalen Mire, Sweden - 812P2M metaG | ecosystem: Environmental > Terrestrial > Soil > Wetlands > Permafrost | place: Sweden: Stordalen | collected...
GCTCCCTCGTCGGCGTCATGTGGACGGAGGACGCCGTCGGCCACGGCTGCGTCGGCAGCGGAGCGGTAGGCGGCGACATATGCGTCCTTATCCGGGTAGCGGGCGTGAAGGACCTCGCTGGGGAGGGCGGACCACAGACCCATGAGACCTCTGCCCTCGGCGTCCTCCAACGCCCCGACGTTGCGTGAAATTGCCACCTCCATCTCCGGCACACGAACTCCGCCCACCGCGTTGCCATCGACGTCGCGCAAGATCCTCGGCGGCTCTCCCTGCACAACGATTGGTAGCTGGGAAGGTGGTGGAGGGCCCCCGTGCATCCAACGCTGAACATGAACGAGCGCCGAGTCAAACACCGGGGCCCAGGGCACCGGCACCATCGACTCCATGTCGAAAGCGCTGGTATCTGTCACCCCGTCCCGTCCGAGTTTGGCCAGGATCCGTTCCATATGCAGGCGCGGTCCGTGGGGTGCTCCGGCGACCTCCCAGTAGCGATACTTGTCGGCGTCGTCTCGACGGACCGGGTAGCACGACAACGTCTCGCATTCTGAATTGACCACCATCACCGGTACATCGAGGTCGTCACGAATCTGAGTTTGCTGGGTCGGAGGGAGGCCGGTGAGCCCACCGGAGATGTCAAGCACCGCGCCGTCGTCGATGCTCGAACCCGATCCGAACCAGGTGAAGACCATGAAGGCGTCGAAGAGTGGGTCGACCTTGTGCACTGCGTTGATGTAGGTGACAAGTCGGGCGGCTGACTGAGATCCGCCGACCGCCAGCAGCTTTTGCACAGTCAAGCCCCCGAGAGGGTCGATCGGAGTGGTTGGCCGGTCAGTCGCGAAAGACCTCGCCACAGTCGCAAACACGCCGTACGACAGGGTGTCGTCCTCGATATGCAAGGAGTTGTACCGATTCGGATCCCAGGTGACGAGTCCCTGCGGGTTGGTGGCAAACCCGTGAACGCCGACCCGCTGTGCGCTGATGCCCACATAGGCGAAACCTTCTTCGAAGATGGCTGCCGTGTCGCCTTGCTCGAAAATCTCGCAACCCATGGATACGTTGTTCCACTCGACGACAACCGTTCCGTTGAACCGCGAATCGTCCAAAGGTCGGCGTACCAGAGCCCGGGTCCGAAACGGAGTCACTCCGATGGGTTCGACCGCCCAGCGGCCGTCCTTGCCAAGCTCGCCGACCGGTCGATACCGAGGTGCCAATCCCTCGAAAAAGTACTCTTCCTCGGCGTACCCGACACGAGCCAGGTCGATGGACGCCGAACCAAACGGTCGTCCGTGTAACCCCCCCGATACGGGTCCGGTCGCTTTACTCGTTGCCATCCTCACTCCCTTTTCTCCTGTCACTCCCAGATTTCCCCTGTCACTCCCAAAATGCCAACAACGTGGCCGCGTCCGCCGACGCTTGGCGGACACCCATCGCCAAGGCCTTCGGTACTGATGTCGGTTTCATCAACTCCTCAACGTCGAACTCCTCGGGGGTGCGCAACATGACCTCGGTTCTCGACGCGGCCAAGTCAGCGAGCTCCTGCCGCGCAGCGCCGGGGGCTTGCGTTGCCATCCCCACGGTGACGTCGGTGCCGTCGCTCAAGGCGAGCACCAGTACTCGCCGTGCTCCGGACAGCAGATCGAGATGAGTGCCGGTACCGCTCACGCCGCCGTCCAGACAACGTCGATCACCGATCGGCTGAGGCGAGGAAAGGCCAGGGACCGCACAGCTGGCGGCCACGGCATTGGAGATCCGAATGTTGGCTTCGCTGGTCACGACGCAGCGCTCGCCTGTGTAGGCGTCGACGCACGTAATGTGCAGGGCCTCGGACGGCCAGCGTGTCCCGATCACCAAACCGATGGTGCGTCGCACAGCTTGCGAAGAGGAGGTCCGTGCGTGCCAGGGAGGCGTGACCGATCGCTTGCAGCGTTGCGGTATCGCTGTCTCCGGATTGCCAGAAGAGATCCAGCGCACGCTGCTGACTCGGGTGGACGTTGGAGCTTGACCCCAGGGCGGGAAGGAGGGTCGACCCCCTGGCCAGGATGGACATCCCGGTGTGAATGCGACGCAGGCGTCCTCCGAGGAGCGCCGACGCGACGAACGAACCCGCCGACATTCCGACGATCTTGTCAGCCGTTCCTACAGCGAACCCCTCCGACACCAACTTGCGGAGGTAGGCCACCTGCCACGCTATGAAAAACAGGCCGCCCCCACCGAGACAGAGTCCGCGGTTCACGCCGTCGCCATATCGGGCCGGAAAGCTTCTGGGGAGCGCCACATCGTAGGGAGCTAGGCGGCGGTCTTCTGCACTCACCTACGCAACCTAACTGCACAGATCCGCTGCTGAATATCCGATTCCAACAGTTCCGTCACGGAAGATACCTTCTTTGGGATTTCATCAATCACACCAACTCCATCGTCGACCGTGTCCCGTAGGTCGGACATGACGTCGCTTGGCAGAGGATTTCGATCCGACGCGTCTAGGACGTATGGATTGTCGTCCGCGGGTAACAGCAGGCTCGCAAGTCGTCGAACCACTCCGCCGAACATTTAGACCTCCACGCCCAGGTATGTTTCGAAGATGTCCTCGCTCGATAGCGCATCGGATTTACCCGAAAAGGCAACCTGACCGCGGTTGAGCACGTACACCGAGTCTGCCAATGCAAGGGCGCGCGTCACGTACTGCTCGACGATGAGCAACGTCGTGCCCTCCTTAGCGATTTGACCGAGAAATTTGAAGAGGCCGTCCACCACTAACGGTGCCAGTCCGATGGAGGCCTCGTCCACCAGCACCAGCCGGGGGTTGGACACGTACGCCCGCACGATGGCCAACATCTGTTGCTCGCCGCCAGAGAGGCTTCCCGCCAACTGCGACATTCGAGAACCGAGTATTGGGAAGGACTGAGTGGCCCGGTCGAATGTTTCGACGACCTTGGCCTTTCCCCGCGGCGAAAAGAGGGCCAGATTCTCCCTCAGGGTCAGCGACGGAAAGATGCCCCGACCTTCTGGGATGTGGCAGACGCCCCTTTTGGACAACTCGCTGGTTCGGAGCCCGGTAACGTCTTCGCCCCCGAGAAGGATCTGGCCCTTGGTTGGCTTCAACAGGCCCGACAGGATCCGCATCAGCGTCGTCTTTCCGGCGCCGTTTGGTCCTAGGAGGGCGACGGCTGAACCTGTCGGGCAGGTCAGTGTGACGTTCCGCAGTACGGTGACGTCCCCGTAGCCCGCCGTGATCTCTCTGACCTCAAGCATTCGTCATCTCCTTCCTCTCGAGAGGACGACGCGGAGCGCGCTACCTCCCGATCTCGGCGCGAACTTGGCCACGCCCTTCGACCTAGGGAAGCCGGCCATCGGCTGAACTCGGCTCAACATCTTCACCTTCACCGAGGTACGCGACCTTCACGATCTCGCTCTGGGTCATCTCCTCGGGCGAACCCTCAAAGATGAGATTGCCGAAATCGATGACGTAGATGTTGCTGCACACCTGCCGGACGAGGGACATGTCGTGCTCGACCAGCAGAAGGCCAACGCCTCGTTCTCCCACCACTCGAACCAAGACGTCACCCAGTCGCTTTGTCTCGTTCTGGTCGAGCCCTGAGGAGGGCTCATCGAGCAGAATGAGTTCGAAGGGACCAGCCAGCACTCGAGTCAGCTCCACCAGGCGCCGCTGCCCGGTCGAGAGATCTTTAACCGGCGAATCAAGCAGGGGCTCGATCCCAGTGAGATCGACGGCGTTCCGTGCTGCTGCGGAGATAGCCCTCTCTTCTCGACGACGAGATACGAGGTGGCGGAACGGATTACCTCCGGCAATCGTGCATTCGCGGGCAAGTTCGATGTTGGTTCTCACGCTCAATGTTTCGAAGAGTTGCACCCGCTGAAAGGTTCGGCCGAGGCCCCGCCGAGCACGAGCGGCGGCACTCAAGGCGCTGACGTCATCTCCGAACAGGGAGATCCGGCCATGTGCGGGCGAGACGAGCCCTGAACAGGCGTTGAAGATGGTGGTCTTACCAGCACCATTGGGGCCAATCAGGCCGGTAATTGTGCCGAGAGGTGCAGTAAAACTGACGCCGTTTACCGCGACCACTCTCCCAAAATGGACCGACAGACCCGTTATGGTCAACCCGTCCTGTGCCGAATCCGGTCGTGGCACTCCACGGACATATCGTGCCGCGTCAGCGTGCCTTGCCTCATCGTCAGGCAGGGTGGGGACAATCTCAACCGCTGGAGCCTTGGGACGCGGTCGGCCGATGCTGTCGACAAACCGGCGTACGGCCAGCGGGGTCCCCGGAATCCTGTCGCGAAACGTCGGTGTCAGCACCGCGCCGATGCCAAAGATAGTGTTGAGATAGTTGACGATATTGTTGGAGGTGAAGTAAATCGGAATAAGCGTAATCGAAGCGGCGCCAATGACCGCATACCACGGGTCGCCGACCACCACGATGATGACGAGGGCAAACAGCGTTAGTGAGTTGAATGATGGGAAGTCAGACGGCAGTGCGTAGTGGTAGAGACCCGCAGTGAGCGCCCCCGATATAGCTGCGATGTAGGCGGACAGGCAGAAGACGAGGACCCGGGTGACGTTGACGCTGAGCCCGTAGCTTTCGAGGGCGAGCGGCGAGTCTCCCATCGCCCGCAATAGTCGGCCCAAACGACTCTCGGTGATGACGATCACCACGACGGCGACGATCACGACACAGATCAAGACCACAAAGAAATAGCCGATATCGGTTCCCGCATGGAGTGGCCCGATGTTCAAAGCGGGACGGGCGGTGGCGATGCCGTTCCCGGTCGGACTGAACATGTAGTTCTGGTCGTAGAAGACCTGCTCCAGCAGGATTCCGAAGCCCAACGTGGCGAGGGCCAGGAACACCCCAGAGAGGCGAATAGCCGGAATAGCCACCAAAGCCCCGACCGGTACCGCCACCAGCCCCGCCAGTACCAGGGCAATCACCCAGGGAATGCTGAACTCTGAGGTGAAATGCCCCATGGCTGCGGCGCCGATCGCGGCGAACGCGTACTGGCACAGCGAGACCTGTCGGGAGGTTCGCACCAGCAGGCCTAGGGACAGCAGAAGGATGACCAGCACCAAGGCGCTCGTGTAGATCGTGAGATTGGTGCCAACGAGGGCGGGGATCGCGCAGAGCAGGCCCACGAAGAGCACGCCGGTCCCGATACGAATGCGCACCGGTGCTTGCCAGTTGGGCGGACTGGATATCGGTGTGACGAAGCGGCGGCTCGCCAATCGTGCCCGCGGCATGACCAGCAGGACGATGATGAGAATGATGAAGGGAAGTCCCGAGGGGAGGTTGATGAGCCACGGCACGGCGTTGACGTACTTGGTCGTCAGCGCCCCGGCGATCCCGAGGAAAAGACCTCCCGCGTACACCAGAGGCATGCTCGAGAAGTAGCCGATGGCCGCTGCCCCGAACGCCTGCACGACGAGAAGGGTGAGCACCGTCGCATCGATCGGAAGACTCGGGGCGATGAGGAGACCGGCGGCACAAGCAAACGTCGAGCTGATGACCCAAGCCCACCGGCGGACTCCAACTGGGTCGTCCCCGACCATGGCAAGGAGGGCCGGGTCGTCGACCACCGCGCGCATCGCCCGCCCGAGCCGGACGTACTTCAAGAAAAAGTAGAGGCCTAGGGAGCCGAGGAGAGACACGATCACGACGATGATCTGCTCCCATTCGACGTTCACCCCGAAGATTCCGACCGTGGAGGTGGGTAGGAAGGAAGGGAAGCTGCTGGTGACATTGCTCAGCCAGAGGCTCCCGATACCCACGATCCAGAGCACCAACCCGATGGTGGCCGCGATCTGCAGCGTGTGGTTCACAGCTTGCAGACGACGTCCCAACAGTTCGAGGAGAAGTCCCATGACGGGTCCGAGCACCAGCACGGAGAGGACCGCTGCCAGCGGCCAGGCCATGCCGTGCTGGACATGCAACCAGTAGAAGACGAAGATTGCGAGCGCCGCCAAGGCGCCATAGGCGAAGTTGAAGATGCCCGAGGTCTTGTAACTCAAGACCAGACCGGTGGCGGCCAGGCCGTAGACGGACCCGGTCGTCAGTCCAATGACGATGAAGGGAAGCAGGTCATGCACGGGCTGAGGGTGTGAGCTTGCCGATCTTTCGCTCGGCACCTCGTAGGCGCCGGTCGTCCTCGGTCGTGGCGGGGTCACCATTCAACCCAGGGTTCCCGCCGTCAAGGAGCACATTTTGTCGGGCGGTGATCCGATGGGGTTCCAACCCGAGCCGTCGGCCGAGCTGCTCAGACTCCGCGCCTCGCGGCAGGCCGAGCTGCACTACATGCTTTCTGCCGGCCGACCACCCCGGTCCCTCACCCGCCGCATGAGTGCCATTTGAGCCACCCTCCATTCGGTGTTCCGTGAGACCGGGTTCGACACGCGTGGGACTGCCGCTGTCTTCGGGGAGCGCCAGCAAGCTCTACTCGAGCCAGAAGCGGCGAGGAGTTCTCCAGGGCTCGATGCAGGAGAGCGGTCGGAGTGAGTATCTCGCCGACAGGCTCTATGACGGGTTACAGACGAACTTTCCGTTGTTGCCCTCTACGAACTTTTGCTTCTTGATCTGTGTGACGTAGAAGCAGTTGGCAATCTTGGCCTTGGGGTTGGCAAAAGTAAGAGGACCAGTGAACCCGCCCAGGTCCTGGTTCTTGAATCTGGCCAGCCCGGCGAGGATGTCGGCAGTCGTCGGGACACCTTTGGCCCCGCTCAGTTGCACCGCCTCTTGGAACATGAGCCCCGAAGCCCAGGCATCAGGAGCCAACAAAGGTTCTTGCTGCGTCTTGAAGTTGATCGTGGTGTACTTCTTCATCGCCGCGTGGAAATCTGCAGTCACCGGAACCGTCGAGTACCAGGGCTGCGTACCGGAGAAATTGTACGCATTGTCGAACGAAGCGGTCGTGAGGTAGCCCGGACCCATGGCCTCGCCCGGGATGACCCAATCAGGGTGGTAGTTCTGACGGGCACAGTCTTGGGCGATCGTTACCCCTTCGGTAGAGGTTTCGATCAACAGCTCAAAGAGCTGTACTCCGGCCGCCTGGGCAGCCAGGCAGTTGGCGGTGTAGTCGGGAGCCGTGGAGCTCGCCACCGCCTGGTACGTGTCATCGAGGCCAGCCGTCTGGGCGAGGCCTTTCAGGAGGGAGTTAGCTTCTGAGCACTGCGCGAGTTCCGAGCAAGCGAGCGAGCCGATTCTTTTGACGCCGATCTTCTTGGCGTAGGTGATTGCCGCCTGTTCACCCGAGATTGCGGTCAGTCCCTGGGGGAAGAACATCGGGTTGGAGTTCCAATCCAGGGTGTAGATGCTCCCTCCAAGCACCGGGATGTCTTGCTGGTCAAGGTAGCTGGTGTAGCCGGTGATGAGCGATCCATCCTGGTTTGCTACGAAGGCGATCACGTGGTCCTGTTGGACCAGCTGCTCAACGTCGGACACGGCCAGTGCTTGGTTGCCTTGATCGTTCTTTTCGATGAGTTTGATCGGATGACCATTAATTCCACCGTGAGCGTTCACCCACTTGGACCAGGCCTCGATCGCCTGTCCACCGGGCAAGTTGCCCGCCGCGCCCGCGGCCGAGTACGACCCCACGTTCCCAATCACGATCGGCGCTGCCGACGGGCTGGCAACCGCTTGCGCGGACGGGGCAATTGCCCATGCGATGGCCAAGGTCATCGTCAGCGCCACCGAAATTCGGGCTACCTGATAGCGACCCGAAACGTGCATGCAACACCCCCCGAACTCGGCCCACCTTGCCGCCTGGTTCGGCTAACCTACAAACTTTGGCGCAGTGGGTCAAATTTAGAGGGTGGTCAAACCTCTGGGATGCCGCGTGCTCGCTCGATACCACCCCACAGAGTGGACGCTGTGGCAAAGGTGTGCGAACGACTGTCGATCGTCGCCCGATCAAGGTCCGTAGCGAGTCAGATCGTTGCTTCCGTTTGGGGCGGTTTGCCGGGCCGAAACGGCGCCGCATGTCGCGTCAGTCTCGGGTCCGTCAACCTCCGAGGTGATCGATCGGCCACGCTGGCGCGCGAAGCGGATCGCCAACATCCCCTGTGGCTTCGACCGCAATCCCGGTGCGCGACGATCCTCTTCGCGTCCGGGGGACCCGTTCGTCTCGCGCGTTTCGCATTGACACCGTATGACACTCTGCGCAATCGTGCCCTCGTTATCGCGAAGGTGCAGACATCCCGACGAAAGGGATCGCGTGACAGAAGTCGGGACCACTCCTGATTGGCTCAGAGGTCGATCCGCGCGTGATGGCGCCACGGCGTTCGTGCGCGCCCCGGTCGTGGTCGTCCGCTCGACACGCGGTCGACTTTTGTCGGTGGTGCCCTCACACTCGCCGATAACGGCGAGATAGGCGATCAGTGGGAGCGCACCAATGGAGATCGTAAAGGACGAATTCATCTCGATGCGTGACGGTGTGCATCTGGCTGCCGACATCTACCGCCCTGGAGTGCTCACCCGACATCCAGGGGTGCTCATTGTCACGCCCTATCAAAAGGACGCCCAATTTGTGATGCCCCTCGGATCGGATGGGCGCCCGATCACCTCGTTGCCGATCCCGTCTCTGCCGGCCGGCTTCAACCCGATGCTCATGAGTGTCAAGCCTCTGGTCGACGCCGACTACGTCGTTGTCGTTGCTGACGCGCGCGGCACCGGTTTCTCGGAAGGGATATACGACTACTACAACTTCGAACAAGGGCCGTACGACGGTTATGACGCGGTGGAATGGATCGCCGAACAGCCCTGGTGCGATGGCAACGTCGGAATCATGGGGGCTTCAGCAGCCGCAATCTCGTGTTACAGCACCGCCCTGACCCAGCCGCCACACCTCAAGGCGATGGCACCCAACATGCACCCGGCCGACTTCTATCACGACCAGTGGCGAGTAGGCGGAGTCTTCCGTTACGAGAACCGGATCAGTTGGGCAACAGGCATGTTTCCTCGTATCGCACCGATCAATCCCGGAGATCCCGACGCGCCGAGCTACGAGCGTAAGCGGGCTGTATACGAGAACCGTTTCAGGCAGTTCTATGACCGCATTGCACAGGGCAAGAACGCTGCCAACATTGATTGGCTTACTGAGATGTACCAGCGAGACACGTATGACGAGTACTGGAAGTCACGCAGCTTTTTCTTACGCTCTCAGGAGATCTCCATTCCTACGCTCCACGGCGGCGTGTGGCATGACCACTTCATCCGGGGCACGCTGTCGAGCCACGAGGCAATCGACGTCCCGAAGCGTCTGTTCGTGGGACCAGGGAGTTTGGCTACGCGCAGCGATCTCGGCGACGGTGGTCTCGCCGAGCTGCATGTCGCCTGGTTCGACCACTTCCTCCGGGGCGCCGATAACGGGGTGCTGGATGGTCCAAGAGCCCGCCTGTATCTCTTGGGAGATGAACAGTACATCGATGAATCGGACTGGCCTGTGCCGCATGTACAGACTGATCTCTTCCTGGGCTCTGGACCCAGTGGCTCGGCCACGTCGCTCAATGACGGAATTCTCGGCGAGGAGCCGAGATCGACGGATCCACCCGACATCTTGCGGTACCACCCCCTCGACCCCAATCGAACGCCCCGGGACCCCGCCGACCAGAGATCGTTCGAACAACGGTGCTTGACGTATTCGTCCGCACCGTTCGAATCTGATGTTGAGCTGATCGGTACTCCACGCTTGGTTATCTACATCGCGACCAATGCGCTCGATGTCGATATGTGTGTCCGCCTCTGTGATGTATTCCCCGACGGTCGGTCGCGGCTCCTCAACACCGGGGCGCTGAAGGGCTCCCATGCAAAGTCGAACGAACGTCCGACCGACTTGAAGCCCGGGGAGGTGTATCGATTCGAGATCGAGATCTGGGCGATCGCCAACGTTTTCAAGGCGGGTCACCGAATCCGACTTGCTATCTCTACCAGCGATTTCCCATTCTTCGAGGCAAATCCACTGTCGTCTTCGACGGAGGTCTTCCACGATCGAGAATCCCAGTCACACCTCGAACTGCCCATCGTCAAGCGGTAGCGGATGATGGGCTTCAACTCGGACGAGGTTCGCGAGCGGCACGACCGACGCTAACGGTCGTCCTTCGAAAATGCCACGTTGCCGACTCCCGGCTGAGTCCGCAGAACCGGAGGCCGGCAAGCCAGCTCGGAATCTGTTACCGTCCGGCAGTTCCTCGTCGCGTCAGTGGTGGCGGCGCGAATCGCTATTGGCGGCGCGAACTCTAGGCTGCATCGTCGCTCAATTCGACCCGTCATCCTGACTCCGGCGCAGTGGCATGGCGACGGCCTTCTTCGGCGGGGGGGGTCGCCTGGCCGAAGTGCTCGCTGAGCTCCGCCAGCGCCATGACGCTCTCCTCGAGGATGGCGATCAGAGGCTCGGCACCATCCGATGCGAGCCATCGAAGGAACACGACCCATATGACGCAACCGATGGCGGTCGCCATGACCTCTACACGCAGGTTTTCGACGGGTGCTCCGAGCCGCTCGGCGATCACCCTTTGGTATGCGGCGATCATCGGCTCCCCGGGAGCCTCCACCGGCCAGTGTCTCCTGGCCTGTCCCCACACCAGCACTAGGCCTTCGTCCATAGGATCATCCTGCGCGCTGCGTACCGCCGCTATGAACGCTTCGATCACGCTCTCCGACTCAGGGCGCGCCGCCACCCGGGTGCACAAGTCCTGAACCAGTCGCTGAGGTAGGGCTGATATGACGTCGTCCCGCGTGGAAAAATATCGGAAGAAGGTCCGGTTCGAAATCCCAGCCCTGGCGGCGATCTGCTCAACCGTGACACTTTCAGGTCCCTCGCTCGCGATGAGCTCCAAGGCGGTCCGCTCGATGTGGAGGGCAACACGTTCGCGTCGCTTGGCCCAGCCCTCGCTCCGGCGCGTCTCGGTGTCGGGTTTAGCGGTCGCCATGGCAGACAGTCTGCCAGAGCCAACTGACCCCAAATCGATGACGACTCTGTCACATTCTGCGGCGTACGGCATCGCTAGCACTGGCATATCTAGACCCGAAATCCGTCCTTGGTCGATACTGGACGCAGACGGCGCTACCGACACGGTGCGGCGCAACGGTAGCGCGGCATCGGACGGCCGTGGTGCGTTCGCGGAACCATTTCAGAAGGCCGTACCCCCGTCGATGTTGATCACCGCACCTGAGAGATACCCAGCACGAGGCGAGAGCAGGAAGGCGAACAGGTCACC
>Ga0182018_10004775_pt1 | contig 11220 bp, 11 predicted proteins | sample 812P2MmetaG_FD_120490 | JGI IMG/M metagenome (GOLD analysis project Ga0182018, IMG submission 120490) | Permafrost microbial communities from Stordalen Mire, Sweden - 812P2M metaG | ecosystem: Environmental > Terrestrial > Soil > Wetlands > Permafrost | place: Sweden: Stordalen | collected...
ACCGCAATGCTCTGGCGGACATTGCTGCGAATGCTGCGCTGCACCAGTAGCAGGCTGGTGGTGGTGAGGCTGGCCGTGATCAGCAGCATGGAGAGCAGAAAACGGGTGCGCAGACGCAGGCGCGGAAGACGTGTGCCGGCAGACTCAGTGGGAGAATGCGGCGCGGGCTCGGGAGACGGGTTCACGAGAATCACCGAACAAACTTATATCCCATGCCATGTACGGTGCGGAAATGTACCGGGCTCGACGGGTCTCTCTCCAACTTCTGGCGGAGTTTGAGGATGTGATTATCCACGGTTCGGGTGGAAGGATAGTTCTGATATCCCCAAACTTCGTTGAGCAGTTCGTCGCGGCTGATCACTCGATCGGCATTCTGCACCAGAAACCGGAAGGTCTTGAATTCCTGGGCGGTCAAAACTACGACGGCGCCGTCGCGCTTGACCTCCATTTTCTTGAAGTCGGCGGAGATGCCGTCAAAGCTGACGAGTTGCACATCAGGCGTCCGCACGGTATGGCGGAGTGCGGCACGGACGCGTGCCAGCAGTTCCCGAGGACTGAACGGCTTGGTCACATAATCGTCGGCGCCCAACTCGAGCAGCAAGACTTTGTCGGAGACATCGCTGGCCGCGCTCAGCACGACGATCGGTAGCGTCGGAGCCAGCGCCTTGATCTCTTTGCACACGTCGCGGCCGGAAACCTTAGGCAAGCGCAGGTCGAGGACAATTGCCGCGGGCGCTGAAGATTGGAAGCTGTCCAGCGCAGATCTGCCATCGGCCTGAGTTTCCACAGCATAGCCCTCAGTCTCGAACAGCCGACGAAGGGCTTTCTGAACCGCCGGGTCGTCTTCCACGACGAGGATGCGGCCGACAGGTTTTGGCGCAGTGGGCGGATTTACCGCTCTCGCGGTGCTAAGCGGTGTGGCGAGGTTCCCCATAAATAATTTGTCCTGTGTGCCAGGGAGCTTTCCGGTCCCCTAACGAGATCACCGGAAGTGGATCGACCTTTGAAGCTTACAACGGTTTGACGACAAAGTAGGCCTACCACGGCCGCTTTTGACATTTTTTTTACAATTACAACTTGGTGTCAAAAGACACTGCGGAAGCCGACTTGCACAAATCGAGTGCTGCCAATTGGGATTCGGATCGCTATGGGCTGCTCCTTCCTGCGAAACAATTCTGGACTCAACCTGTCGTAAAATTGATCTCTTGCCTGTCCAATCGGAACTTGGTGGTCTCGTGGTGGTGCTAGTGCGCCCGCGTAATCCTCTGAACATCGGGGCTGCGGCTCGCGCCATGAGCAATTTCGGGGCTCGCCGGCTGCGCCTGGTGAATCCATACGCGCCCGGGTTTCGCGAGGCGCGTTCCGCGGTCGGCGCCTCTGACTTGCTCGATCAGGCAGACGAATTTAAGACCGTTGCCGAGGCCGTTGCTGACTGTGCACTCGTTGTGGGGACTACAGCGGTGCGCAATCGGGTTTTGCAGCAGCCGGTGGAGCGGCTTGACGAACGTGCCGGTACAACGATTCGCTTGCGACTTCAGACGGAACGGGTTGCGCTCTTGTTCGGCTCGGAGAAAATCGGGCTCACCAACCGCGACTTCAGCCATTGTCACTGGCTGCTGAATATCCCCACGGCGCAGCAAAACATCTCCATGAATTTGGGACAGGCGGTCGCTGTGTGTCTCTACGAACTGGCGCGGACTACACTGGCGCGGACTACGCCGCTCCGGCCAGCTACAGAGGATGCGAAGCCGGCGACCGCGGGCGCGGCCGAGCAAATCACCGAAGGCTTGCTCGAGGCGCTGCGGATCAGCGGCTATGTGAAGCCGGGTACGGAAGCCATGTTCGAGAAAAAAGCCCGCCGTCTAGTCTTGCGCTTCCACCTCAAAGCCTACGATGCCAAGCTCCTGCTTGGCATGGTGAGGCAGATCGTGTGGAAACTGCGTCACGAGAACAAAACCAGTTAGTTCTGCCTTATTCCGTTTTTCGTAACAAAACAAATGTCTTTGTGACCTCAACAATTACAACACCCTGAGAGGAAATACCGAGGAGTTTTTTATGAGCAAACATATCCTAGCTGCAATTCTGCATCTTGGCCGCAACGGGCAGGGCGGGGCGCAGACGAATGCGAGCATAGCAACTCGATGGACAAATCGAGAGACGCTCTGCCTCCGGATATGACTGTTCCGGAGACGGAATTACGAGGGACAGTGCAGGTAATGTTCGCGACTCTTGTTCGGGAGGGCGGCCTTTCGGGTGGCGTGGCTCTCTCTAATCAAGAGTGTTCCCAAGGTCCTAAAATCTCGGTTTCCATCCCGGCCGGAACAAGCCTCGACAAGGCGCTCGGCCAAGTTGCTGCGAGCGAATCCGCATCGGCGTGGCAACTTCGTGACGGTGTCCCGAACCTGCTTCCCGCAGGGCCCATACCGCCGCTGCTCGTGGTGCGCGTTCCTAAGTTTACGTGGAACAGGACGGACTCTCCGCCGGAAATCCTCAGCCGTTTGCGTCAATTATCCGAAGTCTCGGCGGAAATCCGAAAACTTGGCCTGAAAGAGGCACCGATCGAGGGCGGGGCGGCAGCAATCTGCGTACCGGGTGCTTGTCAGCCTAAACCCACATCTGAAGTGCCAAAAGTCATCGAAAATGTGACGCTACTTACGGCGCTCAATCGAATCGTCCATTCTCGCGACGGCGCTGTATGGATCTATTCAGAATATCGCTGGCGAGAGTACTCAATTCTCATCGAACTTATTGGCCGAATGAAACGCGGGGAAGCGGCGCTTCAACATGCGGCTCAACTGGTCGCTCTGCTAAAGGTGAGGGATTATCTTGTCAACTAGTGGCCTTGATCGGGTAGGCGCGCTTGGGTATTGAGCGCCGCGTACTTTTGGGGGCGTCGCCATCGTGCCATACGAACGCGAATGTATTCGGCGAGCTTATGTTAAGGCTTTGCTCGATCGGACAGCCGAGGGGGCAGTCCCCATATACGCATTGCTACTTCAGCGAAATCAGTTTCTCCACTAACTCCGAATAATCTTTCTTTTCGATGCCGTGGACCTGCCTGTTGTATTCATCGACCTTCGACGAATAATTCATGGAGCAGAATTTGGGGCCGCACATGGAGCAGAAGGCTGCCTCTTTGTAGAAGTCATCCGGCAAGGTTTCGTCGTGCATGGAGCGCGCGGTTTCCGGGTCGAGCGAAAGCGCGAACTGTTTTTCCCAATCGAATTTGTAGCGGGCGTAGCTGAGGGCGTCATCGCGGTCGCGGGCGCCCGGACGTCCGCGGGCGATATCGGCGGCGTGCGCGGAAATTTTGTAGGCGATGATGCCGTCTTTCACGTCCTTCTCGTTGGGCAATCCTAAATGCTCTTTCGGGGTGACGTAGCAGAGCATGGCGGCGCCGTACCATCCGATCATGGCTGCGCCGATGGCGGAGGTAATGTGGTCATAGCCGGGAGCTATATCGGTGACCAGCGGGCCCAGCGTGTAGAAGGGCGCTTCGTAGCACAGTTCGACTTCTTTTTCGACCTGCTCCTTGATCTTGTCCATGGAGACGTGGCCGGGACCTTCGATCATGACCTGCACGTCGTGCTCCCAGGCTTTCTTGGTGAGTTCGCCCAGAGTTTTCAGTTCGGCGAATTGGGCTTCGTCGCTGGCGTCGGCGACGCAACCGGGGCGGAGGCCGTCTCCGAGCGAGAAGCTGACGTCGTACTTCTTGAAAATCTTGACGATGTCGTCGAAGCGGTCGTAGAGAAAATTTTGTTTGTGATTGTAGGCCATCCACTGGGCGAGAATGGCTCCGCCACGGCTGACGATACCGGTGATGCGCTTGGAAATCAGCGGAAGATATTGGATCAGCACGCCGGCATGGATGGTCATGTAATCGACGCCTTGCGCGGCTTGCTCTTCGATCACTTCCAGCATGACTTCTGCGTTCAGGTCTTCTACCCGCTTCACCCGGGCGATGGCTTCGTAGATCGGGACGGTGCCGATCGGAACGGGGGAGTGGCGCAGAATGGCTTCGCGAATCTCGTGGATGTTGCCGCCGGTGGAAAGGTCCATGACGGTGTCAGCGCCGTAGTGCACGGCGGTGTGCAGCTTCTTGAGTTCTTCGTTTACCTCCGAGGTGACGGCGGAGTTGCCGATGTTGGCGTTGATTTTGCAGAGCGATGCCACCCCGATCGCCATGGGCTCGAGTTCAGGATGGTTGATGTTGGCGGGAATAATCATGCGTCCGCGGGCGACTTCGTCGCGGACGAGTTGGGGCGTCAACTTTTCTTTGTGGGCGATGTAGGACATCTCTTCCGTCACGACATCCTGGCGCGCGTAGTGCATCTGCGAAAAATTGCCGCTGGCGTTTTCCTTCTTGCGGCGAGCCAGCCATTCTGCGCGTGGTTGGGGGACGCTGAAACCGTTGCTGCCATTTCCATTGCCATTCGGGGACGTCATGATCGGACCAGCCTTCTGGGAATTCGGTGAATCTTGATTATAACCGCGACGAGGCTGCCGCCGGTTGTATCAGAAGCCGTTGTCGCCGGACAACCATCCACTCCGCGATCAGCAGATTGGGAATCCAGCACAGCCAGGAGACCGTGATGTAGGTGCGCGGAAAAGGCCAGTGCAGAACCGCCAGCAGGAACGGAATGTAGAGGCGAAGAGTGACGGCGGCGAGGCTCAATGCGTAGTTGCGAATCATCCACTGGCGGTGGGCTTCGATGTTGCCGCGACGGACCAGGCGATATGCCTGCAGCCCGGTGAAGAACCACAATACGGCCAGGATGCCGAAGCCGAGGTGAGTAGGCAAGCCTTGCTCGGAAACCAGAGCCATGGCGAAACCCGCGATTGACCCCAGCCCTACTTCCAGCAAATAGAAACGCCCCAGCCAGCGATGAAAGTTCAGGGCGCGCGCCCGCAGCCGCTGGCTGAACTGCCACGGGCCCGCTAGCAGCGCCCCGATGCCACCGGCAATGTGCAGGCGGAGCGGCAGGATGTAGTGGGCGAAGTGTTGGTTGTCGGGTATCCGGATGAAGTAAGTGGTGCCGTACACCGCGACAGCAGCCGAAAGCAGCAGCATCAGTCCCCAAAGAGTGTTCGAGATCCACGATGAGGCGCGCGATTCGGTGAGCGGAAGGCGCGGAAGTTGCGTGAGCTGAGCCATGAAAGAGTCCTATGTTCTTGGGCAGATCTATGCCCTTGGCACACTTGAACCTGTGATCGATAGAGCTTGATACGGAGAATACCGGAGATTGTTCCGCAACAGAATATCCACGGCGGGCTTTCCGGCGGCCGGTAGCGGCCTTCGAGCCGGGTTGCTCGGACAAAGCTTGCGGCATAGAATCGCAAGCGTTGCCCCTTATCTGCCGCCTAAGGAGAGTTCTCTCATGCGTTGTTTCCGGTTCATTCTGGCCTTCCTGCTAATCCTGACTGCAGCCGGTTTCTCGCAGACTGCCGATTCTGGCAAGCCTGGCCCGGGCTTCAACCTCGACAACATTGATAAGACGATCGACCCCTGCGTGGATTTTTATCAGTACGCTTGCGGGAACTGGATCAAGAATTCGGAAATTCCTCCCGATCAAGCGCAGTGGGTGAGCTTCGTGGAGTTGCATGAACGGAATTTGGAGGTTGAGCACGGCATTTTGGACAAGGCTGCGGCAGGCGGGGCCAGCCGCAATGCCATCGATCAGAAGATTGGCGACCTTTATGGATCGTGCATGGACGAGAAGGCCGTGGACAGCAAAGGAATTGCGGCAGTAAGGCCGGAGTTGGATCGGGTGGCGGCGGTGAAAGACAAAGGCGCGCTGATCGATGAAATTGCGCATATTCACCTCACGGGCTCGAGTCCGCTGTTTAATTTCTATTCGTCGTCGGACATGCACAATGCGGATCAGGTGATCGCCTACATTGATCAAGGAGGACTGACTCTTCCCGATCGCGATTACTACATCAAAGAAGATAATCCGAAGATGAAGGAGATGCGGCAGCACCTGGTGGACTATGCCACGCAGCTATTCACGCTGGCCGGGCAGACTCCGCAGCAGGCGGGCGAATCGGCGCACACGGTGCTTCGCATTGAGACGGCGCTGGCTCAGGCCGCGATGGACCGCACGGAACGCCGCAAGCCGGAGAATCGCGATCACAAGATGAGTCGCGACCAGGCGCTAGCGCTCGGCCCCGACTTTTATCTCAACCGCTACTTCGCTGCCGTGGGCGCTCCAGCTTTTGCGCAGCTCAACGTTACGAATCCTGATTTCTTTAAGAAGGCGAATGGAGCGATTGATTCGGAATCGCTCGATTCTCTGAAGATCTATGTGAGCTGGCATGTGCTCAACGCGGCGGCCCCGTGGCTGTCGCAGCCGTTCGTGGATGCGAATTTTGGATACCAACAGGCTCTCACCGGGCAAAAGGTGATTCAGGCGCGCTGGAAGCGGTGCGTGAACCTTACCGATCGGGAATTGGGCGAGGCTCTGGGGCAGAGATATGTCGACGCGACGTTTGGCCCCGAAGCCAAGGCGCGCATGCTGAAAATGGTGGACGCACTGGAGAAGTCGTTATCGGAAGATATTCACGACCTTTCGTGGATGAGCGAGGACACGCGGAAGCAGGCGAAGGTGAAGCTGGATGCGATCCGGAACAAGATCGGCTATCCGGAAGTGTGGCGGGATTACAGTTCGGTCGTAATCAAGCCAAACGATTTGCTCGGCAACGTGCAGCGCGCGAATGAATTCGAGTCCAAGCGGGATATCGCGAAAATCGACAAGCCGCTGGACCGCAAGGAGTGGGGCATGACGCCGCCCACGGTGAATGCCTACTACAGTCCGTCGTATAACGAGATTGTGTTTCCCGCGGGAATTTTGCAGCCGCCATTCTTTGATCCAAAAATGGACGACGCGGTGAACTTCGGCGGGATTGGGCTGGTGATCGGGCACGAACTGACGCACGGCTTCGACGACCAGGGGCGCAAGTTCGATCCCCAGGGAAACCTTCATGATTGGTGGACTGCAGAAGATGGAAAGGAATTTGAGAAGCGCGTGAGTTGTGTGGCCGACGAGTACTCGAACTTCGTCGCCGTGGATGACATCAAGCTGAACGGCAGACTTACGCTAGGCGAGAATACGGCTGACAACGGTGGGGCACGGGTCGCGCTGGCGGCGCTCGAACGCATGATCGCCGACGACAAGACCGGAAAAGAAGGACAGAAAATTGATGGCTACACGCCGGAGCAGCGATTCTTTCTAGGATTTGGACGGGTGTGGTGCGAGAAGCGACGTCCGGAAGTGGCGCGCATGCGGGCGGTGACCGATCCCCATTCGCCAGGAAAGTATCGCGTGGACGGCGTGGTCGAGAATATGCCTGAGTTTCAGAAGGCATGGGGCTGTAAAGCGGGGCAGCCGATGGTGGCGGAGAACGCCTGCCACGTGTGGTGACGTCACAGAAGTAGTTGGGGATGGCACGGCAGCGCGCCGCGCCATCCCACATCATCGCGGATGGTCCCAGCCATGCAGACGCGGCCGCCAGCGGCTTACGTTTCGGCGATACTCTTCGTATTCCGCTCCGAACTTCTCACGCAACGTCGGCTCTTCGTAAAAGACGACGAACAGATGCACGGCGACAGCAACCGCTGCGACGGATGCAATCAATTTTGAATTGGGATGCCCGAAGATTATCCACAGGCCGATCCATCCTGCCGCAAAGCCCGCGTACATGGGATTGCGTACGTGTCGATAGAACCCGGCCGCCACCAATCGTTTCGGCGGAACGATGGGGCAGGCGTGCCACGTCCCGTCCAACTGAAGTCCCAGACGCAGCGTAGGGCGACCGCAAATCCCAGCACGGACGGAATCGCGGCCAGCCATCGCCAGCGCGCGGCGCCCGCCATTTCCACGGTGAAACCCAGCCATCGCGGTAGCAGCCAGAACCACAATGCGAAGAATGACAGGCCTACGGCCAGCGAGCCGGCCGCCGCGAGCCAGCGATGGCCGCGCTCGAACGTGGAAGCCCGCATAAATTGTGCACCCGTCATAAGTACCTCCACGTTTGTGAAAGCTTCGTTCAGACTTATAGCTCGGAGATGGCCAGAACGATTTTTGCTCCTGCCGAATGACACACGTCGATCACGTGTACGATCTCCGCAAACGGCAGCTGCCCATCCGCTTTGACCCGGACCACTTTCTCGGGGCGATTCTGGAAAATCTGCATGACCATGCTTTGCAGATTCGTCCAGGGAATCTGTCGATTGTTGACTTTCAGAATCGGCGTACCCTGTGCCGAATCAACGATGACTTGCACTTCGACCGGCTGCGAGCCCGCTGGTGAGACAAACAACACCTCCAAGCCTTTCGGTGACACAACGGCTCCCGGTTGTGGGGACTCGGGTTGGGATGTCAGCAGGACTGGCGCTTCGAATAAGGCCGTACGGCCAGCCGCAAGGACTTTCTCCACATCGGCAAAGGGCACGCGAGCGTCGGCCTTAATGTAGAGCTTTTGTTCGCGATTGCGCGGCTGGCTTTTCATGTCGTCGGCCAAAGCCGCGGGAGTTACTGGATCGACTCCGAAGTCCACATTGCCGTCAGCGGTAACACTCACGATCCAGGCATCCTGACTGTCCGCATCCGGCATAGGCGCGGCGCTGCTGGTTGTTGGCATCTTCACGCTAATGCCTCTTTGCTGCGCCTGAGCAGTCGACGCTGAAGCCTCCGATAGGCGCACCAGCTTCAGGCCTTGACCTGAATCCAGGGGCTCATTCACGTCCCAGAGGCGGGCCTCATTCGCTCCGGCAAGCGCCATGCGGAACTTGACGTTCGGTCCAAGTTCCGCGCACCCGCGGCATTTGTGATGCTCAACTTCGAAGGTGAGTGTCTTGCCTTCGATATGAGGCGCCAGCAATGGCACTGCACTTTCTCCAGCGACATGCCAGGGGGTGTTGGTGTCGGCGCGTTGCTGGAAATAGAAAACGACATTGCCGGTCACATCTCTGTCAGCCTCTTGAATCTTTAGGCTGATCCCCGGAATACCGTTCCTGCTGCCCTCCCAGGTTCCAGCGAAGGAAGAGTTCTGAGCGACTGCCACCGGTTTGGCGGCAGAAGACGGAATGCTTGCAGCTAAGGTTAATGCGACTAGACACACTTCCAGTATCCGATTCATACGTTGTGCTCCTTTCGACCGATTGAGTTGAATTGTTAGGGTTTTGCTCCGCCCAGTGACGCGGTTGCGAGGGTTCCGCCGAGGCCCATGGTTTCTACCGCTGAGGAAGGCACGATCACCATCGAACCCTTTTCCTTGATGGCCTCGTAGAGCATGTTCATGGCGCGCAGATGCAAGGCCACGGGGTTTTTCTCGTACGAAGCTGCGGCTTGCACGAAGCTATCGGCGATTTCCTTTTCTGCCTGCCCCAGAATGATTCGGGCCTGCCGCTCGCGCTCGGCCTGCGCCTGGCGCGACATGGCGTCTTCTAAACCTTGCGGGATTTTCACGTCGCGGATCTCGACCGATTGCACGGTGATGCCCCAGGGATTCGTCTTTTCATCGAGGATGCGCTGCAACTCGCGGCCAAGGGTTTCGCGCTCGGTGATCATCTGCGCCAGTTCGTGGCGGCCGATGGATTCGCGCAACGCGGTTTGCGCGCTCAGGGTGATCGCTTCGATGAAGTTCTCGACTTCGAGAATGGACTTCTCGGCGTTCCATACCATCCAGAAGACGATGGCGTCGACGTTCACCGGAACGGTGTCGCGCGTGAGCGTGGATTCGGCAGAGACGCTGGCGACGCGGACGCGCTGGTCCACGTAGGGGCTGAGAGTTTCAATGATCGGAATAATGTGGCACAAGCCGGGGCCGCGCAGGCCGACGTACCGGCCCACCCGCAGGACGGCGACCTTTTCCCACTGGCGCACCACCTTGATGGCAAACAAAAAGTAAACGCCCACCAGCGCTCCGAAGATGGCTGGCGCGGGGTGGTGAGCCGCCTGAGAAACCGCGAGGCCAATCACGATGCTAATGACGAACAGCAAGAGGGCGATGCCACTGACTTCGTTCATTCGGATTTTCGCCATGACGTCTATCTCCTTTGGGTGGGGCGGGCCTGTGCAGGACCAGGCAGCAAGTCGCGCAGACGATCGATCAGATCCTCGAGAGTGAATCCGGCGGCGCCTGCGCGGGCTGCGAATTCTCCGGCCATCTGGCCGAGTTGGCGTTCGCGCTCCGCGGAATTCTTCTCCAGCTTCTTTTTGGTAATGAACGTCCCCGTGCCCTGATGCGTTTCCAGCAGGCCGCCAAATTCCAATTCGCGATACGAACGCATCACGGTATTGGGATTGATGGCGAGATCGACGGCCAGCTGGCGCACCGTGGGCAGCTGATCTCCAGCGATCAGCGAGCCCGAAGCGATCCCGCTGCGCACCTGGTCGATCAGCTGGCGGTAGACGGGCATGCCGCTGTGGAGGTCGATCGCGAACCGGAGCGGGTTGCCATTCCTTCCCATGCGTATTAGTGTACTACATAACTAGTACATTAAGTCAAGAGATATTTTTGCGGATTCATTCTAGCTTTAGCTCGAGCCCTGAAGTGCTGCGAAACCTGCGCCGATTCGATCAACGCTTGACGGACGCGACAAAAGCAGAGAGAGCGCGCGAGGTAAGCTGCCTCCTGTGCGCTAAACTAACGCACAATATCCGGCAGCGGATCAGTTTGCTTCGAGGAGACGACGGCCGCCGCGCCGGTAGCCACCGGGGTCAGCAGCGGCCAACCTTTACGCAGCACGTAATCGAGCCATACGCCGGCGGCCTGCGAGGTCAGGATGGCAGCGAGTACCAGTGTCGTGTAGAACTCCGCGCTGATGATGCCGGCATCGAATGCCACGCTCGCCAGTACGATGCCCGGTCCGCCACGTGCGTTCGTCGTAATGGCAAGATTGAGCAAATCCAACCCGCGGAACCCGGCCAATCGCCCGGCCAGGGACACGGAAACAATCTTGACCCCGCAGCTCCCGACCAGGAATGCCGCCACCATCCACAAGGAAAGCCGCGGATAAGATCGAGCTTCAATCCCACTAAGGCGAAGTAGACGGGAATAAAGAATGCGAACGACACCTTCCCGATGGCGTCGAGCGCTTCCGCAAACAGCTTGCGCTTCTTATGAACCACGGCGAACCCAGCGAGAAAGGCTGCAAATACCAGGCTGACGTCGAGCGCTCCTGCCACCACGCAGTATCCCAGCAGGACCGCCAGGGCG
>Ga0182018_10004776_pt1 | contig 11214 bp, 4 predicted proteins | sample 812P2MmetaG_FD_120490 | JGI IMG/M metagenome (GOLD analysis project Ga0182018, IMG submission 120490) | Permafrost microbial communities from Stordalen Mire, Sweden - 812P2M metaG | ecosystem: Environmental > Terrestrial > Soil > Wetlands > Permafrost | place: Sweden: Stordalen | collected...
CCTCGGCCTTGGAACCGCCCGACTTGATGAATTTCACCACCCGTTCCCGTAAATCCAGTGCATAAGCTTTCATGCCCAAAAGCCTATCACACTATGTCCCAATGTCAATATGAAATGCTATATGTCTGTGCTTTTTAGCACAACTCATGCCATGTGTCTTTGAAGCCGAGCGTCCAACATTCGAAAACACCGATGGAATCAAACTTCACCCCGGCCTTGGCGCAATCCTTGATGCAAACGGTTTTGCCGCCGTCGAAGCCGGCAGGCCGGTGGCGAAATTCACCGGCACGTCTTCGGGCAGCAGCGCGGTCAGCGCGTCGCGGTCGCAGTCGCCGCTGCCGACGAGGCGCGTGCTTTGGTTGCGCACGGCGCTTTCGAACATGTTCCGCATCTCGCGCGCGTTGCCGAAATGTTCGTCCCGCGCGGCGAATAAATTCTGGCAGAGCGCCAGCACCTTTTTCTCCGTTTCGGGCGAGCAGACCAGCCCGCTTTGCGCGGCCATGCGATGAAAAATTTCCGCCAGATCCTCCGGCGCGTAATCGGGAAAATTCAGGTAGTTCGTGAAGCGCGATTCGAGCCCGGGGTTCGACGCGATGAATTGCTCCATCTGCGCGGTGTAGCCGGCGACAATGACGATGAGCCGGTCGCGGTCGTCTTCCATGCGCTTGAGCAGCGTCTCGATGGCTTCGTTGCCGAAATCCTCCGCGCCGCGACCGGCGAGCGAATAGGCCTCGTCAATGAACAGGATTCCGTCGAGCGCCGAATCAATCGCCGCGTGCGTGCGCACCGCCGTCTGCCCGACGTATTCGGCCACGAGCCGTCCGCGGTCCACTTCGATGACGTGTCCGCGCCGCAGCAGGCCGAGCGATTTGTAGATGCGGCCCATGAGCCGCGCCACGGTGGTCTTGCCCGTGCCGGGATTGCCGAAGAAAACGCCGTGCAAACTCGCCTGCACGGTCGGCAGACCCTGCTGGCGGCGCAGCACCTGCATCCGCGCGAAATTCGTGGAGCGATGGACCTCGGCCTTCACCGGTTCAAGGCCGACGAGCGCGTCGAGTTCCTTGAAAATCGCCGCGAGGTCCTCCTCGCTGACGCCCGGATCGGCGGCGCGCGCGTTGAAATCCACGGCGTATTGCCGCGAGACTTCCGTGAATTGCGCGGAGATGACCGCCGACCGGCGGCGGCACGCGTCCGAAGTCACGCTGTCCATGTTGGAGAGCGTTGTCACCAGCGTCATCAGATTTTGCCGCACGAATTCAATCGTGACCGGCTGCAATCCGAGTTCCAGCGTGTGCCGGGTGAACAGGCCGAAAATTTCGTCCAGCCCGTATTTGTCCACCGGCTGCAGGACTTTTTCCACCTGCTCCATCGCCTTGCGCCCGCCGCGCTCGAACCATTTCACGAACGACGGCGCGTCGCCCTTCGCGGCGGCGTAGCCGGATTCCAGCAGCGCCAGCGCGTCGTCCGGCTTGGCGTCCAGCCCCGCGATGCAGATGGACAGCGCGCCGTAGGCCAGCAGCTCCGATTTCTCCGTGGCCAGCCGCCGCCACAGCGCCAGCGTCAGCAGCCGGATCAAGTCCTGCAGGTCGTCAATCAAGTCAAATTCCTCGCCGCCGATGCGTTTCACCGTGAGCAGCGGCGGCGTGAGAATTTCCGCGCATTCAACCAGCAGGCGCAGTTGCAGCAGGCTGCGCAGGAGCGCGTCCTCCTTCGCGGCGTCGTAGCCGAAAACCTGCGCGCGCCAGCCGGCGTTGCGGATCAACAGGCCGTGCTGCTGCGAAAACAATTCGATGTCGCTGCGCAGGCGCGCGGCGTCGTCGGCGGTGAACAGCGATTGCGACTGGTAATAGGTCAGCAGGTATTCGGTCGTCATGCCGTCCAGCTCGCCCAGGTCTTCGCGCTTGAAGGAAACCGTGCGGCCCGTTTTCGGATTGCGGAACAGCGTCGTGAGAATCGAGCCGGGCAGGAAGGATTCGTGCTGCGGCAGGACGAGGCGGGGCGCGCCCGTGACGCGCGGCAGATTGACCGGCGCGCGCGTGGCCTCCTCCAGCTCGCGCGCGTGGCGGAGACATTCCTCCAGCCGCTGGCGCAGTTTGCCTTCTTCCGATTCAGGTTGCCGGTTCGTTTCCATGGCGCGTGATTTTCAAGGTGAAACACGGCAAGTTGCCATTGGCGCGATTCACATGGCAAGCTTTGAGTTCTACCCGTTGAAGAATGCAATAATTTGTGGCTTGGCCTCGATCTGGCAAACAAGGGCCGGGTGGTTGTGCGAACGGGAGGATACAACACCAGAACACCAGGACGGGTTCGGGGGGAAAATCAGCGGGACAGTTCGCGACGCCGGACGGCGGCGACAACGAGCGCGACGGCACCCAACGCAGCCAGACTCATCGTGGAGGGTTCGGGAACCGTCACCGTGTCCACAATCACCTGATCAATCACCGAGCCGTCAGTTTGATCACCCAGAATGGTGATGATGTCCTGGTTATTCACCGGCTCAACCAGCCAAGTGGATAAATCAGTCAACCATTCTCCCGGTCCCGATGGATTCTGAGCGACCGTTGTCGTGGTCGAGCCTTGTTGCGTCCCATCCGCAATGGAAACCGAAGGAGCCTGGGAAATATCCGACCAGTAGGTGACCTGAACTTGAATATCCTCATACAGGCCGCTGCCCACTTCGGGAACCGTCAGGGTAATGTTACCCGTTGAGATATCCCACATTTCCTGAACCGAACCACCATAGAAGGCCGGCGGATTGCCATTCGGACTGCCAGGACCATACCAACCCGACGCATCAACACCGGGGTTTATGGCTGCGCTGGGCGTGCCATAAGGATCGTTCAGGACGTCCGGCTGGATGGTAGTAGCACCGGTTACAAAATTCCAAACGTTGTAGGTGGTATAGGCGTTCCCGCGCCACGAAGGTGGAGTGTCATTGCCGACACCTCCGCCCCATGCAGTCGTCACTGCAAACGCGGCCAGCAAGCCCAACCAAATTAGAGAGTTTTTCATTTTTCCGCTGAACGAAGAGAAGATAAACCGTCCGTGCAAAATTGTAAAGCGATATTTCGCCACGTTTTCGTTACAGGTTTTCTGAAATCATTGCGGAGCCCCCTGGGTGAGCCAGTTCTCCAGCAGGATATTGTAATCCAACAAGGTGACAGCGCCGTCGCCATTGATGTCCGCCACCGGCGCGGCTGTCAGATAGTTCTCCAACAATACATTGTAATCCAGCAGGTTGACAATATTATCACCCGTTATATCGCCGCCCAGCAATTCCGAGGCTCCCGTCAAGTTCACTCCCGTCGCCTGACTGTTCACGTCGAGCGCCACGCTGACTTTCGAGCGTTTGTTCCAGGCCGTCTTCGCGCTCAAACCATTGGCAGCCGGCGGCAAGCCCGTCAACGTGTAATTCGCCGTGTCGCCGACAAAGGTGAGCGTCAGGGTGTTCGTCCACAGGGTGATGGTATTGGTCACCGGACCCGCCGTCACCCAGTTCGTGCTGGCCACAAACGTCACCGCGCGGGTATGCGGGGGAACCGTCCCCGTGCCGACAAATCCCTGCAACTGCACCTGGCCGGTGATCTGGGTCTTGTTCACGCACAGTGTGAACGATGTGTTCGTGCTGTTGCACAAATCCGCCGCCGTGACGGTCACGGTCCAGGTGCCGCTGGCGGTCGTGTTGGTCACGTTCCAAATGTAATTATACGTGCCCGCCGGGCTTTGGTTGACAAAGGTTGCCGCGTCCGCCGCCAGACCATTCACCATGGTGATCGCCGGACTGCCAGCCACGTTGGCGGCCACCACCGAGAACGCCACCTGCCCCTGCACAACCGTGACGGCGCAATTCGTCACGTTCGTCGCGTTCTGCGTGGCCGTGACCGCGCTGATGACCGGCGGCGTCAAGTCCACGACGTTCAACATCGCCACCTGGCTCGTCACCGATCCCGAATCCACGCAATATCCATTTGTGATCAACACGCTGTAGCCGCCCGCGTTCGCGTAATTCACGGAGGCCAGCGTCAGCGTCGCGTTCGTCGCGTTCGCAATCACGTTCGTCCCAAAATACCATTGATAACCCAGCGGCCCGGTCCCCGTCGCCGTCACGCTGAAACTCGCCGTCTGCCCGCATTGCACCGTCTCACCCTGCGGCTGGCTACTGATCGCCGGCGCCGCATAACCGCCCTCGATGTTCAGCCCCCAGCTCACCAGCGTGCTTATGTTTCCGGCCGACAGATCCGCCACGAACAACGTCCACTCGCCGTTCGGGTCCAGTCCCTTGAATGATGACAAAAACGCCGTCCGCGGATCCAGATCCGTCACCAGCAACGGGTCCATATTCCGCCCGTCCGGCGCCCACTCCCCGGTCAGCGGCCCGCCCAGCGGCGTCAACGCATTCCCAAAGAGCGTCACCCGATACACATGCACGTCCCCGTTGGTCGCCGCATCGTCCATCGTCACGTTGAAGCCCGGGTCCCCGTAGCCAAACTGATTCCCTGACGTTTTGCCCACACGGTTCAGCAATATCGCAAAGCCAGACTGATGCACCAGATACGCATACAAATCCCCGTTGTAACCGTTCGTGATGTTCAGCGTCACCTCCACGTTCGTCATGCTGCCGATCGGCGTGCTGATGTTCATCGAGCTCACAATCCCCAGCGGCGAGTCATCGGGAATCTGGTAGTTCACCACCGTCATGTTCGTCGTCTCCAGCACCACCGTCACATTAAATCCGCACGTCGCGATGTTCCCGCTCGAATCCACCGCCACGCTGGTCACCGGCGTCGTCCCCACCGGGAAATACGATCCGCTCGGCGGCGTTGAATTGGTGGCGGCCACCCCGCAGTTGTCCGTCGCGTTCACCGTGAAGCTCACGTTGGTCCCGCACTGGCCCGCCGGCACCACCACCACGATGTTGCTCGGACAGACGATCACCGGCGGTTGCAGGTCAACCACCGTCACCAACTGCGTTGCCGTCGTCATGTTTCCGCTTGTGTCCGTCACCGTCCACGTCACGGTGGTCGTCCCATGCGGGAACACCGCCGGCGCGTTGTTCGTCACGCCCGCCACCCCGCAATTGTCGCTCGTCACCGGCACCCCCAAATTCACTCCCGACGCCGAACACAATCCGGGATCGGCGGGCACATTCGTCAAATTCGCCGGCGCCACGATCATTGGCGGAATCGTGTCCGTCACGATGAGCATCGCCACCTGGCTCGTCACCGATCCCGAATCCACGCAATACCCGTTCGTGATCAACACGCTGTAGCCGCCCGTGTCATCCAGATGCGCTGACGCCAGCGTCAACGTCGCGTTCGTCGCGTTCGCGATCGTGTTCGTCCCGAAATACCATTGATATCCCAGCGGCCCGGTCCCCGTCGCCGTCACGCTGAAGCTCGCCGCCTGCCCGCATTCGACCGTCTCACCCTGCGGCTGGCTGCTGACCGCCGGCGCCGCATAGCCGCCCTCGATGTTCAGCCCCCAGCTCACCAGCGTGCTCACGTTCCCGGCCGACAGGTCCGCCACGAACAACGTCCACTCACCGTTTGGATCCAGTCCCTTGAATGATCCCAAAAACGCCGTCCGCGGATCCAAGTCCGTCACCAGCAACGGGTCCACATTCCGCCCGTCCGGCGCCCACTCCCCGGTCAGCGGCCCGCCCAGCGGCGTCAACGGATTTCCAAAGAGCGTCACCCGGTAAACATGTATGTCCCCGTTGGTCGCCGCGTCGTCCAGCGTCACGTTGAACCCAGGGTCGCCGTAGCCGAACGGATTGCCCGCCGTCTTGCCCACACGGTTCAGCAGGACTGCAAAGCCAGACTGATGCACCAGATACGCATACAAATCCCCGTTGTAACCGTTCGTGATGTTCAGCGTCACCTCCAAATTCGTAATGCTCCCGATCGGCGTGCTGATGTTCATCGAACTCGCAATCCCCAGCGGCGAGCCATCGGGAATCTGGTAGTTCACCACCATCGTGTTCGTCGTCCCCAGCACCACCGTCACATTAAATCCGCACGTCGCGATGTTCCCGCTCGAATCCACCGCCATGCTGGTCACCGGCGTCGTCCCCACCGGGAAATACGATCCGCTGGCCGGCACCGACGTCACGTTCGTCACCCCGCAGTTGTCCGTGGCGTTGACGGTGAAGCTCACGTTGGTCCCGCACTGGCCCGCCGACACCACCACCACGATGTTGCTCGGACAGATGATCACCGGCGGCTGCGTGTCATTGACCGTCACCGTGAAACTCGCGGTCGCCGTGTTGGACGACGTGTCCGTGATCGTGTAGGTCACGGTGCTCACACCGTGATTGAACGTCGTCCCGCTCGCGTCGCCGACCCCGTTCGTCACCGTCGCCCCCGTCGAGGCCCACGTGATGGACGCGATTCCGCAGTTGTCGTTCGTGCCCGTCGGCCCGATCCCGCCCACAACCGCCGAGCACAGGCCCGGATCCGTGCCCACCACCTGGCTGGCCGGCGCGGTAATCGTCGGCGGCAGGTTGTTGCTGACAATGACCGTCGCAGTGCAGGAGCTGCTGTTTCCATTCACGTCAACCACCGTGAAGAGCACGCTGTTGGAGCCCCGGTTGGCGCAGGTAAAGGTGTCGGGGAAAACCGTCCGCGTGGCGATGCCGCAGTTGTCGCTGCTGCCATTGTCAACATCCGCGCCGGTGATCGTCACCGTCCCAAACGCATTAAGATAGGCAATGATATTTTTGCAGAGGGCCACCGGCGGCTGGGTGTCATTGACCACCACGTTGAAGCCGCAGGTCTGGATGCCGCCTTCGCCGTCCATGATCATGACCGTCACCGGGTTCGTCCCCACCGCAAAGGTCGAGCCGTTTGTCGGCGAGCTGACCACGTTCGTCACCACGCAGCCGTCCACCACCGGCACCGTCCACGTCACGTTGCTCTTGCTGCATTCCCCGGCGTCCGCCGCCGCCACGATGTTCGTCGGGCACGGGAAGTCCAGGCTCAACGTGTCCACCGTCACCTGGTCAATCAACGAGCCGTTCACCCCGGCCGTCAGCACGACCGCTTCCGAGGCGGGACTGGGCGTCACCCGCAGCACCGTCTTGTCCACCACCCATACCCCGCCGAGTTCATTCGTCAATAACGGCTGCTGCTGCTCGCTCACTTTCACTCCATTCGTGATCGTCACGGTCGCGTTCGTGTTGTAGATGCTCGAATCCCGGTATTGCGTCACCTGCACCTGCACATATTTGAAGGAACCGGCGGGGGCCGACGGCGTGTTGGAGATGTTCAGCGTCATCGTCCCATACTCACCCAGATCCCAGATGCCCTGCACGCAGCCCAAAAATGAATCCTGATCAATATACCCGCTGCTGAAAGGCCCAAACTCGATGCTCGCCTGCGGCACGCCATACGCGTTGGTCACCAGTTCCGCCGGGATGGACGACGGATTGTTCGACACACTAAACGCCCACTGCTGGAACGTGCTCCCCGCCTGGCCGCGCCAGCACGGACGATAGGCGGCGAGGTCACCCGAAAAATCCACCACCCGCACCGTGAAGGTGCAGGGGGCGGAGGCATTGCTGGACGCATCATACGCCACAGATGTCACCGTCGTCAGCCCCAGCGGAAACACAGAACCGCTGGGCGGGGTCGAAACGATGCCGGCCACCGAGCAGTTGTCCACCGCCGTTGGCGTAAAGTTGACGACGGCGCCGCACATGCCCGGAGCCTTGGCCACCGTGATATCAGCCGGACAGGTCACCGTTGGCGGCTGGGTGTCCTGGACAACCACATCGAAGTTGCAGGTTTTGATGCCGCCTTCACCGTCCATGATCATGGTCGTCACCAGGTTCGTCCCCACCGCAAAGGTCGAGCCGTTCGTCGGCGAGCTGACCACGTTCGTCACCACACAGCCGTCCACCACCGGCACCGTCCACGTCACGTTGCTCTTGCTGCATTCCCCCTCGTCCGCAGCCGCCACGATGTTCGTCGGGCACGGGAAATCCAGGCTCAACGTGTCCACCGTCACCTGGTCAATCAGCGACCCGTTCACCCCGGCCGTCAACACGACCGCTTCCGAGGCGGGACTGGGCGTCACTCGCAGCACCGTGTCGTCCACCACCCATACCCCGCCGAGTTCATTCGTCAATATCCCCTGCTGCTGCTCGCTCACCTTGACCGCGCCCGCGATGGTCACGGTTGCGTTCGTGTTGTAGATGCTTGAATCCCGGTATTGCGTCACCTGCACCTCCACGTATTTGTAGGAACCGCCGGAGGCCGACGGCGTGTTGGGGATGTTCAATGTCATCGTCCCATACTCACCCAGATCCCAGATGCCCTGCACGCAGCCCAGGAACGGGTCTTCCTCGATATACCCGCTGCTGAAATCTCCAAAGTCAATGCTGGCCGAGGGAGTCCCATAAACATTGGTCACCAGTTCCGCCGGGATGGACGACGGATTGTTTGAGACGCCAAACGACCATTGCTGATAGGTGGTGCCGGCCAGTCCGCGCCAGCACGGGCGATACGCCGGAACACTGTCGCCGCCGACCGGGCAGCGGGTATCCACGATAACCTGGTCCACCAGCAAGCCCGTGTTTGGACTTGAGCTTCCCGAAACAAGGACGGTCTCCCCGGACGGCGAAGGCTGGATCAGCCACACCGTCTGCATTGTGGTCCAGGTGCCGAAACCATTGATGGTCTCGTTGTTGGTTGACTGGGAACTGACCAGGGTCGCCCCCGCGATGGAAACGTTCGGTGCCGAGTAAAAGGGGCTGTCCTGGAGATACGTCACCTGCACCTGGACATATTCCCACGAGGCGGGCGAACCGCCGTAGTTTGAAATCGAAAGCGACACCTGGCCGGTCTCGCCCAAGTCCCAGACACCCGTCCGTCCGCCCACGGACGTGCTCTGCCAGCCGGCTCCAAAGGGGCCGACGGTGAGGGTTGCCAGGGGCGTGCCGAGGGGATTGGAAAATGCGTCGGGGGCCACCGGATTGTTGGAAGTGGCGAAACCCCAGTTCTCATAGGTGGTGCCGGAATTTCCGCGCCAGCAGGGGGCAAACGAATCATCCGCGCGCGCGGTCCAACCCAGGAGCAGGGCCATGCCGGCAATGATTACCGCACCCTTTTTCCAGATAGGTGTTTGCATTCGTTGTCCTGCTCTTCTCTTTTTAATGTGTCTTGTCCAAGCTCAAACCTCTTCGCTCAACCACCCGCGAACAAGGGGCGACCATCAGGGTTTGAGCCGGTAGAACTGAACCGCGCCAGTTGCGCCAATGGTTACTGAATTAACACTCCCATTCACCTGCACGGTTGCGTTCACGGCTGTCCACTGTGGATTGCTCAAATCGGAGGTTGACTGCAACACGTTGGTGAGGCTCGACGACCAGGAGATTTGCACCTGCTGCGAACCGACCGACTGAATCGTCAGTTGCGGAGTTGGCGGTTGTTGAACCACGTTGCCGGAAGTGTATACGGCCAGCAAGTTGACCATCGTGCCGTTAGTCGCAGCCGTTATGACCGCCGAATTCACGGTTGTTCCTGATGGCACGGTCCATTGCGTCACATTCACGACCCATTCACTAGTTAATCCTACAGAAGACCCGGTAGGGTTGGCAGCCACAGATTGGGTGTTGGACACACATGTAGCTCCGGGAATTGATATTGGTGCGAGCGCGTTATATGGGCCACTGAAGAGTTCCACCACGCTGACTGTAAATGTCCGTGCCTGACCCGGCCCGCCAACCACGCCTGACAGATTGGTGAGCGTAATAAAGCCATTGTTCGCCAAGTCCCAAATTCCATTTGCATTTCCAGACATGGGAGGTTTCTGAGCGCCCCAACCAGTGGACATTGGTGGCGTATAGAATATCGTTGCAGTGGCCCCGCCCGGTGACCCAATGCAGTTCACATTGGTGGCGCTGGAGGGGAATTGCCATGAATTTGTGCCGCCAGCCCAAGCCGCTTGAGGCTGGCCCAAGGCCATGGCGGCGACAAGACCAACGACGGTCACCATCAATTGATTCATTATTTTTTTCATAAGATTCTCTCTTTCTTTAATAATTGCGCACATGCCACGCGGGAGTGTTTATTGTGGATCACCCGCCGTGAACCAGTTGATATAAAGGATTATATAATCGTTGTAATTCACCACGCCGTCGCCATTGATGTCGGCCACCGCGTTGTAAGTGAACCAGTTGCTGCCCAGGATCGAGTAATCGAAGAAGTTGATCACGTTGTCCCCGTTCAAATCCCCGCCCGGCAGCAGTTCCGCGCCGGTGAAGTTGACCGCGTTCGCCTGATTGTTGATGTCGAACACCACGGGGACTTTCTTGCGCAGGTTCCACGCGGTCTTGGCGCTCAAGCCGTTCGCGTTGGGCGGCACGCCGATGAGCGTGTAATTCGCCACGCCGCCGGTGAAGCTCAACGTCAGGGTGTTCGTCCACAGGGTGATGGTATTGGTCACCGGACCGGCCGTCACCCAGTTCGTGCTGGCCACAAACGTCACCGCGCGGCTGGCGCCGACGAAGCTGTCCAGCTCCAACTGGCCGGCGATTTGAGACTTGTTCACGCACAGCGTGAAGTTGGTCGTGGTGTCCGTGTTCTCGTCGGCGGCGGACACCGTCACGGTCCAGGTTCCGTTGGCGGTCCCGTTCGTCACGGTCCAGGTATAGTTATAGGTTCCGGGCGGGCTTTGATCCACAAATACCGCCGCATCCGTGGCCAGTCCGTTCGTCAGGGTGACGGCCGGGTAACCACCAATCAGGCTGCAATGGTCGCTGGCCTGCACCGAGATGTTGACCACGCCCTGCACGACTGTGTTCGCGCAGTTCTCCACATTATTCGGCGCCTGCACGGCCATGACCAGCCCGATCACGGCCGGTTCGGCGTTCGTGATCGTCACGGTGAAGACGTTGGTCGCCGTGTTGCCGCTGGTGTCCGTCACGATGGTCGTCACCGTGGTCAGGCCCTGGCTGAACGTCGAGCCGCTCGGCGGCGTTGAATTGGTGGCGGCCACCGCGCAGTTGTCCGAGGCCACAACCGTCCAGGTCACATTGCTCTTGCTGCATTCGCCGGGATCGGTGCTGAGGGTCAAATTCGGCAGCGGAACAATCACCGGCGGGATGGTGTCGCTGACGGTGATGGTCTGGGTGGCCGTGCTGACCACGTCGCAGGCGTCCGTCACCGAGTAGGTCCGCGTGATGACCCCGCTCCCCGCAAAATACGGATACGC
>Ga0182018_10004778_pt1 | contig 11210 bp, 8 predicted proteins | sample 812P2MmetaG_FD_120490 | JGI IMG/M metagenome (GOLD analysis project Ga0182018, IMG submission 120490) | Permafrost microbial communities from Stordalen Mire, Sweden - 812P2M metaG | ecosystem: Environmental > Terrestrial > Soil > Wetlands > Permafrost | place: Sweden: Stordalen | collected...
TCCTCGGCTACCAGGCCGATCGGATCTCTCGGACGGGCGACGGGGGGCTCTTCGGCGTGAGATTCCGAGCTTGGGGTGTCGTCCACCTCCTCCAGCTCGGCCACGTGCTCATCGGACGCCACCACGTCGGGGATTTCTTCGTCGTGTTCGTCGAGCGTCTCGTCCGCCGCCGGCTCCGTCGGAACGGACTCCGTCGGCACCGAGACCGTCGCCGCGGTCTCGTCGACGGTACCGTCATCGCTTACCTGGGAGGATTCGCCCTGGTCGGGGCGATGATCTCGACCTCTGATACGGACGCGCACCGTCAACTCTTCAGATGGTTCGGATTCACGTGCCCCATCCTTCCCATCCCCACACCCCGGGTCAAGCTTTACGAGGGTCTTTCCTTCGTTTGTTTCACGTGAAACGTTCGCTTGAGGGGTGTGGGGCCCGAGTGCTCCGGCCCTGCTGTCTCCGGATCGCGTGTTTCACGTGAAACATCACTGTGCCATACCACTCCGTGGCGGCCACCCGGTGGCTCCGACAGGCAAAACCCTTCATACCGGCGGGGGCCCGTCTCCAACCCGATAGAGGGGGCGTTTGGCAGGCACGCCCACCCGGCGCGCGAAGCGCTCGGGGCACGGGGTCTTCTGGCGCATCAACTGGTAGCCGAAGGCACCGCGCCACACGGACAGGCGCTCGAGACCAACGCTGGCCAGTCCTTTCTCGGGCCAGCGGGCCTGGGCACCGTCATCGCCCGGTGAGGAAACCGGCGGTTCGGACACGATCAGGATGCCTCCCTGCCGGAGAAAGGGTGCCGCACATTCGGCCGTCACGGGCGGGGATCCGAAGGACCGGGCCACGACGAGGGAAAAGACCCCACGCAGGTCCTCCGAGTGGCCGGCCACCTCGGCCCTGTCCGTCACCACTCGCACCCGCGATCCCCATCCCTGATCCTCGACCACCTGGGCCAGGAACCGGGTTCGGCGTTCACTGCTGTCCAGGAGGACGGCGCCACGGTCCGGCCACCGGTGGGCCAGGACCAGTCCCGGTATTCCGCCGCCCGAGCCCAGATCCATCCAGGGTCCGCCGCTCATGGTCCCGTCAGCGGCGTCAGCGAACCCTTCGGCATGGGCCACCTGGACGTCGAGCGGACCATCTCCGAGGAAGCCCCACGTGCGTGCCTGGCCGAGGGCCTCGATCAGCGATTGGGGCAGGGGTGGGGATCCACCGGGTGGCACGGAACTCACTGAACCAGGCGCCCGGCCGGCGGCCGAGACCTCCGAGCGATCGGCGCCTCTTGTCAGCCTTCGCCGTCGGAGTCGGAGTCGGAGTCGGAGTCGGAGTCGGAGTCGGCCGAGGCACCCAGGGGTGAGATGACGACGTACCGGCGTGGTTCTTCACCTTCCGACCTGGTCTGGACGCCATCGAGCTCGGCCACGGTGTCGTGCACGACCTTGCGGTCGGGGGCCAACATGGGCTCCATGGCCTGTTCGGAGCCACTGGACAGGACTTCCTCGGCCACCTGCCGGGTGAAGCGCTGCAGGGCCTCGGCCCGCTTGGCCCGGTAGCCGGCGACGTCGACCAGGATCCGTTCGGTGGGTCCCGCGGTTCGACTCTGGACAACCGTACGGGCCAGTTCCTGCAGGGCCCCCAACGTTGCTCCACCGCGCCCGACAAGGATCCCGAGCTCCTGACCGTCGACAACGACCTCAACGGTCTCCGAGTCGATCACTCGAACGGACACCGCCGCCTCGAGCCCTATTTCCTCGATCAGGCCTTCGACGAATTCCCGCGCCGACTCCCCTTGCTCCTCCAGTGACAGGACTTCGCCCACACTCTCCTCCTCGCTTGAGCCGGACCGTCCCGGGCCATTTCCCCCTCGCGGGGGGCGTTGCTTCTCGGGTCCGGTGCGGCCTGAATTCGATCCGGTCGTGGTCCGCTCGGCACCATCGGCGGAGGCGCGGCCGGCCCCACCACGCGAGCCGCGCCGGCGATTACGGGACGCCGACCCTTGCCCGCTCGAGCCGTTTTTGGAGGGCGCCGCCTCTTCCAGGGCGCCGTCGACGTCGGCAGAAGGGGATGTGGCCACGGCTGTCGCCCGCGGGCCGCTGCGCCCTGATCCGCCACGACCTCCCCCGTCGCGCCGTTGCTCCTGGGCGGGGCGGCGTGACCGACCGCGCTTGGGGCGCGGACTCGTCGGCCGGACACGGGCGCGCACCCTGGCCTCGCCGCGCATCCTTCCGAACAATCCGGCACGCGGCTCGTTCACCACCACGAATTCGGCATCAGAATCGTCCACGCCCAGCTGGTCAAGGGCTGCGTCCTTCGCCTCCGCCACGGTCCGCCCCGTCGTCTCGACCCATTCCATACCGCTATCGATCCTTCCTCTCCCGCTTCGTCTTGGAGCGGGGATGCGTCGGCTTCTGGTCGCCGGAACCGTTGCTGGCGGCCCCGTTCGTGTTCTTCGAAGAGCTCTGGTTCTTCGACGAGCCCTGGCCGTTCGCCTTCGGGGTGCCGGTGCCGCCCGGTTTGGGTGGTGGCTTTCCATCGCTCTTCGGACCACCGTTCGACGACGGCCCTCGCGTCGGTCCCGAGCCGGACGGAGGGGCCTTCTTGGGCGCCGGGTCTCCCTCGGCCGCAGGGAGGGCCTCTTGGGCCCGTCGCTGTGCTTCTTTCTGTTCGAGAGCCTGCGCCTGCATATCGGCCAGACGCTCCAGGAGTGGGCGGCGGCGGGGCTTCGTGCCCGAGCCCCCTCCTCCAGCTGACGGGAGGACGCCTTCGGCCGCAGGTGCCGCTTTGTTGAGGGCGCCGGAGCGGAAGATCGCCTCCTGGATACCGATCCGGCACAGGCTGGAAATGATGAAGTAGATGTTGACACCAGCGGCGATATTGATGTAAATGACGGCAAAGATTAATGGCATATAGCGCTGCATCATCTGCGCCTGCGGGTTGGATTGCGCGAACTGCGGATTCCTATTATTGAGCTGCCGCATTTGGAAATACTGAAGGCCGATGGCAATGAGGATAAGGGAAGCGTAAGGAAGGGCCTGAACGAACGTGTGGTGACTGAGCACCTTGTCGGCCAAATTGAGCCCAAAAGCCGGGATGTTTCCCGGGCTGTGGACCAGGTTCCGGTACAGCTTCGTGTTGGTTCCGATATAGCGGGGGAGGGCGCAGACAGCTTGGTGACAAATACCCCTGGGGTCGGCGACCGTGGCCGGGAGACCATTCTTTCCCCGGGTGATGGTATTGGCCAGACCCTTGATCACTCCATAGAGAATGATGAAGACGGGGAATTGGGCCACCATTGGTAGACATCCACCGGCCGGATTCACACCGTGCTCTTTATAGAGCTTCATCATCTCTTCGTTGAGGGTTTGGCGATCCCCCTTGTACTTCTGCTGGATCTTCTTCAGCTCAGGGCTGAGGCGCTGCATGGCCACCATCGACTTGGTGCTCTTCACCGTCAGCGGTGCCGTGACGATCATCACGACCACCGTGAGCAGAGCGATGGCGATGGCGTAGTTGGGGATCAGCGCGTAGAAGAACGCGATGAGCGTCCCCATGAGGTCGTAGAGGGGCTTGAAGACGTTGCCCAGGGTGCTGCCCAGGACGGGAATCACGCTCATCACCATCGTTCCCCCCTCACTCGGGCACCGGGTCGACGCCGTGGGCCGACCAGGGATGACAACGGCCGATGCGGCGCAGGGCCAGGGCCCCGCCCCGCAGGAGACCGTGACGCTCGAGAGCCTCGAGGGCGTAGTCCGAGCAACCGGGGAGATAGCGGCACGGGGACGGACGGCCGGCACGGAGAAGCTGGTAGAGGGCGATTCCTCGTCCTGCCACCCTGACCACCAGGCGGGGGGCGGGAGGGGTCTCGGTGGTAGCGCTCACCGCTGCCGGCCCGTGCTCGCCGCTGTCATCGCTGCTGCCACTTGTGTCCTCAGATCTTCGTAGGAGAGCCCCGATGCGCCCGGATCGGCCGCTACGAGATAGGCACCGGGTTCCAGCCCGGCCACGCCGGCCACGGCCGACCGGAGCCGCCGCCGCAACCGATTCCGGACCACCGCCTTCCCCGCCCGCTTTCCGACGGCATAGGCGACACGGGGATGCGGCGCCCCACCGGCGGCGTACGTCACGGTCACCGGTCCACGGCGGGCCCGGCGGCCGGACCGGCGCAGCGCCTCGAACGTGGCGCGGTCCCGGATGCGCCAGATCACTCCGGGGTGCCCGCTAGGCGGACAGGCGGTGCCGGCCCCGCAGGCGGCGGGACCGGATGATGGCACGGCCGGCCCGCGTCGACATGCGGTGCCGGAACCCGTGATTCTTCGCCCGTTTCCGGACGTTGGGTTGGTAGGTTCGCTTCACGTCCCTTCGTTCCTTCCTGGGCCGGCGGGGAAGGCAGGCCAGCCGGGGCCTCGTGCGGCGACGCACGTGTCGGCCCTGAGTAGTGCCGTAGATGTTAGGCGAGTCCCAGAACACCGACCAGGCAGCGCTTTCGTGGGCCGTCCGAATGAGCCACTAGCAGCCCCTGTGGGGGCGGTGTACCGTGCCTCTCACACCGGTCGGCTCTCCTCCTCGAGGGTCGCCCGGACACGATGCCCTCCTTCCCCGGGGCCTGACATCCCCGCCCACCACGGCCGGGAACGAGCTTCCGAGCAATCCACACCTGTGGATCTTCTTGTGGACAAAACCTGTGATCGGGGGGCGGAGGGCCTGGTGAACGACACAAACGACCTGTGGAAGCGCTGTGCGGACGCGCTCCGGGAACAGGTGTCGGACGCCACCTGGCGGACCTGGTTGACGGGGCTCGTGCCCCAGGCCTTTGACGGCGACCTCCTCGTCCTCACCGCTCCGAGCACGCTCGTCCGGGACCGGGTCGAGAACCGCTTCCTGGGGTTGATCGCCGCCGCCGTCTCCGACGTGGCCGCCCAAGAGATCACCGTTCGCCTCGACGTGGCCGAGGTGGCCCTGGTTGAGCCCGTCGTCGACGACCTCCCCGAGGTCATGGACGACCAGACGGACACCGGTTCGTCGGCGAGTAACCCAAGCCGACGGCGGAAATGGCCTGATGACGCCAGCGCCGGCGGTCTCGATCCCCGGTACGGCTTCGACTCCTTCGTCATCGGCTCGTCCAATCGCTTCGCGCACGCAGCAGCACTGTCCGTGGCCGAGATGCCGGCGCGTTCCTACAATCCGCTCTTTATCCACGGCGGTGCCGGCCTGGGAAAGACCCACCTCCTGCACGCCATCGGAAATTACGTACGAGACAACTTCGCCGGCCGGCACGTGCGCTACGTCTCCACCGAGACGTTCATGAATGAGTTCGTCGACGCCATCCGGAACAACACCACGGCGGCGTTCAAACGCCACTACCGCGAATGCGACGTGCTCCTCATCGACGACGTCCAGTTCATGGAAGGAAAAGAGTCCCTCCAGGAGGAGTTCTTCCACACCTTCAACCACCTCTACGGAGCGTCGAAGCAGGTGGTCTTGACATCGGACAGACCACCCAAATCCATCGCCACGCTCGAGGACCGCCTCCGAAGCCGCTTCCTGTCCGGCCTCATCACCGACGTCCAGCCCCCCGAGCTCGAGACGCGCCTGGCCATCTTGCAGAAGAAGTCCGAACGTGAGCCCCTCCCCGTCCCCGACGACGTCCTCGAGTTCATCGCCGCCAACGTCAAAGGCAACATCCGGGAGCTCGAAGGGGCCCTGATCCGGGTGTGCGCGTTCGCCAGTCTCAACCACCAGGCCCTCTCCCGTGACCTGGCCGAACACGTCCTGTCGGACATCCTCCTGGCGGGCCAACCACGCCGCATCACGCCCAGCATGATTCTCGAGGCCACGGCGTCGACCTTCGGTTTCGCCGTGGACGACCTCTGTGGCCCGAGCCGCCGACGCCCCCTGGTGATCGCCCGGCAGATCGGCATGTACGTCTTCCGGGAGATGACAGATTTCTCCTACCCGGCCATCGCCCGGGAGTTCGGAGGACGTGACCACACCACCGTCATGCACGCCGTCGACAAGATCTCTTCCCTCATGAAGGAGCGCCGTCAGATCTACGACCAGGTAACCGAGCTGATCCTGCACATCAAGAGCGGTGTATGACCCTGTGGGGAAGACTCGTGCGGCTGTGGATACGGATGCCCCGGGCGGGGATGACGGGGGGTCACTGACCGGACACCCGGTACGTCGGTGGACACCGGTGGATGGGCGGTGGACGACAAGACCGCCTCTGGCCTCGGCCAACGGTCACTCATCCACAATCCACAACCCCTATTACTGTCACTGTCAGAATTCAATTCTTTAAAGAGCAAGGGGCCCTGTGTGAAGTTCCGTTGTGAGCGCGACACCCTGGTCGAGGCGTTGACCACCGCCGGGCGGGCGGTGACGACCCGCGGCTCGACGGCCGCCGCCCTTTCCGGGATCCGGATCGACGTAGCCGGGAATCGGCTCACTGTCGTCGGAACCGATCTTGATCTGACCGTCCGGGTCGAGACCGAGGCGATCGGTCTCGACGACGGAACGGTCGTCACGCCTGCCCGACTGGCCGCTGACATCGTGCGGTCTCTCGAGCCCGGGGCGGTCACCTTCGAGGGCGGAGAGGACGAGGTCGAGATCTCGGCGGCGCGGTCTCGTTTCGTGGTCCGGACCTTCTCCGTCGAGGACTTCCCCGTCCTTCCCGATCCGCGGCCGGACCAGGTGAAGCTGCCCGCTTCCGGCCTGGCCGAGGCCCTGCGCCAGGTCGTGCGGGCCGCCTCCAATGACGACGCCCGGCCCCTGTTGACCGGCGTGCTCGTGGCGGCCGAAGGCACGGGAACCCGACTGGTGGCCACCGACTCGTACCGCCTGGCCCTGCGGGACCTCACCGGGACCGGGCCGCTGCCCGAGGGGACCGATCAGATCCTCATCCCGGCCCGGGCCCTGACGGAGCTGCAGCGGCTCCTCCCAGCGGCCGGGGGCAAGGAGGCCGGGGGCAAGGAAAAGGACAATGGCCGCTCCGACGTCGGCTTTTCGGTGAGTGATCTCGACGCCACCTTCACCGCCTCCGGAGTGCGGTTGATGACCCGGCTCCTGGACGGAAAATTCCCCGATTACCGGCAGCTGATCCCACCGGGGTATCCGAACCAGCTGCGCGTGGGCAAGGAGTCTCTGCTCGACGCCTTGCGCCGGGTGCGCCTTCTCGTCCGTGACAACACGACGCCGGTGCGGTTGTCGATGCGGTCGGGCGGAGTGGAGCTCACGGTGGTTTCACAAGAGGTCGGTCACGCCAGCGAAGACGTCGACGCCGACTACGAGGGCGAGGAGTTGACGGTCGCCTTCAACCCCAGCTACCTGATCGACGGCGTCGAGGCCGTTCTGGGTGATGAGGTCGTCCTCGAGACACTCGACGCCACCAAACCGGCGACCGTGCGTGCGCCCGAGCACGATGATTACCGGTATCTCCTGATGCCCGTACGCGTCTCCTAGATGGCGCCTTCGCCAGTTCCGCATGGCCATCACCACACTCTGGCTGAACGATTTCCGCTGTTTTACTGAGGCTTTCGTCGAACCCGACCCACACGGCTTGACGGTGTTGCGCGGCCCCAACGGGTCGGGCAAGACGTCGGTGCTCGAAGCGGTGGGCTGGCTGGCCACGCAGCGGTCGCTCAGGGGAGCTACGCGTGACGTCCTCGTCCGCTCGGGCGCGCCACGGGCGATTCTGCGAGCGGAGACGGTGACAGGAACACGTCCGGTCCTCATCGAGGCGGAGCTCCCCGTCTCCGGAACGGCCCGGGTGCAGGTGAACCGCCAACCGGTCCGCCGCCGGGCCGAGCTGGCCGAGGCGGTGCGCGTCACCGTGTTCTCTCCCGATGACCTCCATCTCGTCCAGGACGGGCCGGCCGGGCGCCGGGAGTACCTCGACGACGTCCTCGTCGATCAGCACCCGCGGTTCGAGCTCCTGACGTCCGACGTCGATCGTGTCCTGCGCCAGAGGGCGTCGGTCCTGCGCCAGGCCGGGAACCGGCTGGACGCCGACATCGTGGCCACGCTCGATGTCTGGGACGACCGATTGGCGACAGCCGGATCAGAGCTGGCCGACGCCCGCCAGGCGCTGGCGGTCGACCTGGCCCCCCTCGTGTCGGAGGCCTACGAACGCCTGGCCGGTTCTCCAGAGCCGGTGACACTGACGTACCGCCGTTCGTGGGACGGCGAGTTGTCCGACGCCTTGTGTGCCCGGCGCACCGAGGACCTGCGCCGGCAGATCACCTCCGTGGGTCCGCATCGCGACGAGCTCGACATCAGCGTGGGCCCGGGACCGGCCCGCACCCACGCGTCGCAGGGCGAGCAACGATGCATCGCCCTGGCGCTGCGCCTGGCCACGCACGAACTGCGCCGGCGCGCCACGGACGAACCGCCGATCCTCCTGCTCGACGACGTGTTCTCCGAGCTCGACGCCCGGCGCTCGTCGGCGCTCGTCGATCAGTTGCCGGCCGGCCAGGTGCTCCTCACGACCGCTGTCGATCCGCCCCCGGAGGTGACGCCCGATCGTGTCGTCGAGGTCGCCGCCGGCCGCTTGTCCAGCGTGGCGGTTCGGCCATGACGGGACCAGGTCCGCGTTACAACAGCCGTGGGCGTATTCCCGGCGGTCCTGTCCCCATGTCCGAGGCTCTCGGTGCGGTGGCCGGTCGGTTCGGCCTCGGACGGACGGACCTGATCTCGGTCGTGTTCGGACGATGGGAGGAGCTGGTGGGGCCTTCGGTGGCCGCGCACGTCCACCCCGTCCGTCTCGTGGCCGGGACTCTCGTGGTGAGCGCCGACCACCCCGCGTGGGCGACGCAGATCCGGCATCTCGCACCCGAAATTCTGGAGCGCGTGGCCTCGGAATGCGGGCGCGAAGGCACCCCTGTCCGACTCGAGATCCGTGTGCACGGCTGATAGCACCGGCTCCGACCGGTGACCACCGGTGGTCCGGTGGTGCCTCCTTCGGCGGGAGTCCCGGGGCCCTGAGTCGGCACAGCCTCCTGGTACACTGAGAGCATCGGAATCACACGACTCGGTCCCCTTCCCCAGGACCTCGTCGCCGTGGTTCTCCCCGTCGTTCGAGGATTGGAAAGGGCGCGTTTGTGGCGCTGAAGGTTGAGCCGGAAGTGGTCGATAAAACGCGCGGGTCCTCTTACGACGCCACCGACATCACCGTTCTCGAAGGCCTGGATCCGGTCCGCCAACGCCCGGGGATGTACATCGGCTCCACCGGGCCGACCGGCCTTCATCACCTGGTGTGGGAGGTCGTCGACAACGCCGTCGACGAGGCCATGGCCGGGTACTGCACCCAGATCGACGTCACCCTTCTGGCCGACGGCGGCTGCCGGGTGAAGGACAACGGCCGGGGGATCCCCGTCGATCCCCATCCCCAGTACCCCGACCGTTCCGCCGCCGAACTCGTGCTCACCACGCTCCACGCCGGCGGGAAATTCGGTGGGTCGGGCTACAAGGTGTCGGGCGGCCTGCACGGTGTCGGTGTGTCCGTCGTGAACGCCCTGTCCTCGCGACTCGTGCTCGAGATCGACCGTGGCGGCAAGCACTACGTGGCTGTTTTCACCGACGGCGGCGAACCGAAGGAACCCCTCCGTGAAACCGGTCCGGCCCCGAGGGACCGCACCGGGACGACGGTGACCTTCTGGCCCGACGCGTCGGTGTTCGAGGAAATCGAATTCCGGGCCCAGACCGTTATCGAGCGGCTCCAGGTCATGGCGTTCCTGAACAAGGGTCTCGAGATCCGTTTCGCCGACGAGCGCGCCGATCGCGAACAGAAGATCGTCTACCGCTACACGGGCGGGATCGTCGACTACGTGAAGCACCTGAACGCGGCCAAGGAGTCACTGTTCCGCAAGGTGTGCTCGTTCGATCAAGCGGAGAACGACCAGGAGGTGGAGGTCGCGCTGCAGTGGAACACCGGGTTCCACGTCTCGATCCACTCCTTCGCCAACGGGATCTCCACCAACGACGGCGGCATGCACGAAGAAGGGTTCCGCAAGGCCCTGACCAACGTCGTGAACCGCTATGCGCGGGCCAAGGGCCAACTGAAGGAGAAGGACCCCAACTTCGACGGTGACGACATCCGTGAAGGGCTCACAGCCATCATCTCGGTGCGCCTGACTGATCCGCAGTTCGAAGGGCAGACGAAGGCCAAGCTGGGAAACGTCACGATCCGCTCGCTGGTGGAGAGGGCCACGAACGAGAAGCTGGCCGAGTGGCTCGAGGAGAACCCCCGCGAAGCCAACCAGATCGTGCAGAAGTCGACCACGGCGGCGCGGGCGCGGATCGCGGCCCAAACGGCACGCGACCTGACCCGGCGGAAGTCGGCGCTCGACGGCGCGGGACTCCCGGGCAAGCTCGTGGACTGCTCGTCACGTGATCCGCGAGAGAGCGAGCTCTTCATCGTCGAGGGGAACTCCGCCGGCGGATCGGCCAAGGATGCCCGCAGCCCACGGACCCAGGCCATCCTCCCCATCCGGGGAAAGATCCTGAACGTCGAGCGGGCCCGCATCGACAAGATGCTCAAGAACGCCGAGATCCAGGCGCTCATCGCCGCCATCGGCGCCGGGCTGGCCGAGGAATTCGACGTTGAGAAGATTCGCTATCACAAGGTGATCGTCCTGGCCGACGCCGACGTGGACGGATCCCACATCCGGACGCTCCTCCTCACTTTCTTCTTCCGGCAGATGAAGCCCTTGGTCGAAGGGGGCTTCGTCTATGTCGCCCAGCCACCGCTGTACTCGACCCTGGTGGGCAAGGAGAAGGTGTACCTGAAAGACGACGTGGCGCGCGCCCGCTTCCTCGAAGAGCACCCCAGCCACCAGAAGGAATTCCAACGCCTGAAAGGACTGGGCGAGATGGATTTCAACGAGCTGCGCGACACGACGATCGACCCGGCCCGCCGGTCGCTGTTGCAGGTGACGGTCGAACAGGCGGCGGTGGCGGACGAGGTGTGCTCGGTCCTCATGGGGGACGACGTCGAACTGCGGCGGCACTTCATCCAGAGCAATGCCAAGGACGTGCGCTTCCTCGACATCTGAGGAGGGGGCCGGATTGACCCCACCGTTGGTCGCACGCTGATCGAAGGGATAACGACACACGATGGCCAGACGACCCTCCGGCGGAACGGGGGACTCCGGTTCAGGCGGGACGGGCACCGAGGTTCCGGATCCGCCGTCGGGATCGATCGAGCCCATCGAGATCCA
>Ga0182018_10004779_pt1 | contig 11208 bp, 10 predicted proteins | sample 812P2MmetaG_FD_120490 | JGI IMG/M metagenome (GOLD analysis project Ga0182018, IMG submission 120490) | Permafrost microbial communities from Stordalen Mire, Sweden - 812P2M metaG | ecosystem: Environmental > Terrestrial > Soil > Wetlands > Permafrost | place: Sweden: Stordalen | collected...
CGGTGTCGACATTCTCGACGGGCTCGGCTCGACCGAGATGCTGCACATCTTCCTTTCGAACCGCGCCGGCGAGGTGAAATACGGCACCACCGGCAAGCCGGTGCCGGGCTACGACGTCCGCCTGGTCGATGACGACGGCAAAATCGTCGAAACGCGCGGCGAGATGGGCGAACTGCAGGTGCGCGGGCCAACCAGCGCGGTGATGTACTGGAACAATCGCGAGCAGTCGCGCGCGACCTTTTTGGGCCAGTGGACGCGCTCGGGCGACAAATACGTCGAGGACGAGCACGGCTATTTCGTTTACTGCGGCCGCCGCGACGACATGCTCAAGGTGAGCGGCATGTATGTCTCGCCGTTCGAGGTCGAGGGCGTGCTGCAGAGCCATCCCGACGTGCTCGAAGCCGCCGTGGTGGGCTGGCCGGACGTCGACACGCTGATCAAGCCAAAAGCCTTTGTGGTTCTGAAATCTCCGGAAAAGGCCAGCGACGCGCTCAAGCGGACGCTGCAGGACCATTGCCGCGAGAAACTTGCCCCGTTCAAGTATCCCCGTTGGCTCGAATTTCGTCCGGAGCTGCCGAAAACCGCAACCGGCAAAATCCAGCGCTTCAAGTTGCGGGCGGAGGCCGAAACGCAATAATCGGACTACTTGCGTTCGTAATGTGCGGGTATTACTAGGACGCCTTGCCGTTGGCGTGCCGCGGTAGCTCAGCCGGTAGAGCACCGCATTCGTAATGCGGGGGTCGGAGGTTCGAATCCTCTCCGCGGCACCAGCGGTCTTCCAGCATCCGATGGTCGTACTCTCAGCGACGATCAGTGATGGAGACCAGTGAAACTTCGCTCCGTCGGACGCTTCGAATCGGATGATTTCGGCGGCGTCACGCTCTCGCCCTGGTCCCGGTAGTCGCGGATTTTGTTGCGCAGCGCTCGAATGGATATTCCAAGCAGGTCTGCCGCGCGGGTCCTGTTTCCGTGACGATGCTTCAACGTTTGAAGGATGAACTCGCGCTCAACGAGCGCGAGCGTGTGACCAATCAGGAGCTTGATACATGCGCGATCGACGTCGTCGAGCGCGAACAACGCTGCCTGATTGACGGGCTGACGCGCTGCCGTCTGATCGGCTTTGTAGCTTGGCATCAACACCTCCACTAACTTGGAGTGACGCCCCCTGGTCCCCGCGAACAGGGTGGGCCGACGTGGTTAACAATTCGTTAATCAGCCCTGCGCCGGCGAACATCGCGGTCCTCAGGCTCTAATGGAGCTCGAATGCAATCGGCGCGTCGGCGTAGATTTTGTACTGCTGCGTCTTTGGTTTGGCCTTGTCCTCTTCATTGAGATACTCGACTGAACTTTTTCCCAAATATGCCCGCGGCAGAATCATGACGCGGATAAAGCGGGTCGGCCGGTCCGCGGCCTGAGCGAACACCGGCTCTGGCCCACTCTCAAACCAAGGGCAGCCCGGTCCGTACGAGGTCGAGCGCCCTTGGGTGTCGATGCGGATACCACCGTCGATCAGGCAGCGGATGCCCGGCCCCTGATGACGGTGTCGATACGCGCAGCCCCCCGGCGGAAACGCAACGCTGTCCCCGCGTAAAAGCAGCTCGCCTTTCGGCAAAATGTCGAGACGCGCGGAAAGTTTTTCGCGCGACACAATGCCTCTGCCAGCCGCGCCGGCATCGCCCGCCGTCAGCTCCCAGCGCCACACCGTCGCGCCACATTGGCCGGCCTTGAGTCGCACCGCGCCTTCACCGGCCAAACCCTCGTCGTCGCGCAACAATCGACCGGCAATGGCGATCGAGCCATGCACCACGAAGATCATGCGCGGCAGCGCCGGCAGGGCGACCTCAGCGTCGTTTGCGAGCACATCTTCGTGGAGTCTGAGCGTGGGCTGCATCGTATTTCCTCTCCCTTCGTTCATGTGCGGGCCTGATCCACTAGCCCGCCAATGACCTGCAATAAGTGTCATGCAGGCCGGCGCGGACGCAATGGGATTTACACCCGCTGCCGCCGCTTGCTAAATCGCACCTAAGTGTCCCGCTTGCGAAGTTCGCAAACGCCTCCCGCATGCTCTCATGCGAATTTCGCAATCGGGACACTAGTAAATCATGATTTCTCGTGCGGCTTTGAGATTTGAAGTTGCTATGCGAGTTTGCAGCTGAGTTGTAGGAACTTCAAATCCGCCGCACTAGCCCGCCAATCGCTTCACGCCTACGACCAAGAACAAAGGTGAAGCAGCCCAACAGGAGGAAACGGATGCAACGCACCACGCCGCCATTCCGCACCGACCATGTCGGCAGCCTGTTGCGACCCGCGGCGCTGAAAGAGGCGCGCGCCAAACGCGAGCGCAGTGAGATCACGGCCGACGCGCTGCGCGCGGTCGAAGATCGCGAGATCGAAAGGGTAGTCAAGAAGCAGGAAGAGATCGGGCTGAAGCTTGCCACGGATGGCGAGTTTCGCCGTTCGTGGTATCAACTCGATTTCCTCAAAGGTCTGGATGGCGTCGAGCTTTACCAGGTCGGCGAAGGCATCGCTTTCCACGGCGTGAAGACCAAAGCCGAGAGCGTACGCGTGATCGGCCGTGTCGGCTTTTCGTCGCATCCGCACATCGATGATTTTCGCTTTGTCAGGGAATATACGCGCGTCACGCCGAAAATGACCATTCCGGCGCCCAATATGCTGCATTTCCGTCCGGGCCGGCGCTCGATCAGCAAGGAAGTCTATCCCGATCTCGAGCCGTTTTTCGAGGACGTAGCCAACGCCTCGCGCAAGGCGGTGCGCGCCTTCTATGACGCCGGCTGCCGCTATCTCCAGTTCGACGACACCACCTGGGCGATGATGTGCGACGAGCGCGAACTGGCGCATTCGCGCGAGCGCGGCGACGAGCCGGAAAAACTCCCAGCGATCTATGCGCGCATGATCAACCGCGCTCTCGAAGGCAAGCCCGCCGACATGACGGTCACCATGCACTCGTGCCGCGGCAATTTCCGCTCGACCTGGATCGCCGAGGGCGGCTATGAGCCCTTCGCGGAACGGCTGTTCAACGAAGTCTATATCGACGGCTATTTTCTCGAATACGACAGCGAGCGCGCCGGCGGCTTTGAACCGCTGCGGTTCTTTCCGAAGGGAAAGAAACAGCTCGTGCTCGGTCTCGTTACTTCGAAAAGCGGCGCGCTGGAGCAGAAGGACGATATCAAACGCCGCATCGAGGAGGCGACCAAATACGTGGCGCTCGATCAGCTTTGCCTGTCGCCGCAATGCGGTTTTGCTTCGACCGAAGAAGGCAACGTTCTTAGCGAGGACGAGCAATGGGCCAAGCTGCGTATGGTCGTCGAAGTTGCCGATGAAGTGTGGGGTTAGAGCATGCAGCGTACCGAGCCGCCGTTTCGCGCCGATCATGTCGGCAGCCTGTTGCGCCCGGCCGCGCTGAAGGAAGCGCGCGACAAGCATTCACGCGGCGAAATCTCCGCGGAGGCGCTTAAAGAGGTCGAGGACCGCGAGATCGAGCGTGTGATCCGTAAACAGGTAGACGTGGGGCTGAAGTCGGTCACCGACGGCGAGTACCGCCGCACCTCATGGAATTACGACTTCCTGGAGCGGCTTGCGGGCGTCGAATCCTATATGGGCGAGCGCAAGATCAAATTTCAGGGTCCGCAGCCGCGGCCGATCCTGCTCCGCGTGATCGGCAAGCTCGGCGGTTACACCCCGCATCCCATGATCGAGCACTTCAAGTTCCTCAAGGCGCACACCAGGCAAACGCCGAAGCTGACGATTCCATCGCCGTCGTCGCTGCATTTCCGCTACGGCCGCGATGCCGTACCGGAAGCGATCTACCCGGCGATGGCGGATTTTTATCGCGACCTTGGCCAGTCTTACCGCAAGGTGGTTCGCGCTTTCGCCGATGCCGGCTGCCGTTACCTGCAGCTCGATGAAGTCAACCTCGCCTATCTGTGCGATCCGGCACTGCGCGGACAGATCACGGCGCGCGGCGAAGATCCTGCGACGCTCCCGGCAATCTATGCCGACATGATCAACGCGGGGATTGCCGATATCCCGTCCGATATGGCCATCACCATGCACCTGTGCCGCGGCAATTTCCGCTCGAGTTTCGTCGCCAGCGGCGGTTACGAGCCGGTCGCCGAGCTTCTGTTCAACACCATCAAAGTGCACGGCTACTTCATGGAATACGACAGCGACCGCGCCGGCGGCTTCGAGCCGCTGCGCTTCGTGCCGAAGGGCGAGACGGTCGTGCTTGGCCTCGTCACCACCAAGTCGGGAGAGCTCGAAAGCCGCGACGACATCAAGCGCCGCGTCGATCAAGCGGCGAAGTATGTGGCGCTCGATCAGCTCTGCCTGTCGCCGCAATGCGGCTTTGCTTCGACCGAAGAAGGCAATGTACTCGGCGAGGACGAGCAGTGGGCAAAGTTGCGCATGATCGTCGAGGTCGCAGACGAAATTTGGGGAAAATAGAACCATGCAACGAACCAAGCCTCCATTCCGCGCCGATCACGTCGGCAGCCTGCTGCGGCCCGCGGCCCTGAAGGCGGCGCGTGAGCGCCACGCCAAGAGCGAGATCACAGCCGCCGCGCTGCGGCAGGTGGAAGATCGCGCGATCGAAGACATCATCAAAAAACAGGAATCGGTCGGCTTGCAATCCATCAGCGACGGCGAATTCCGCCGCTCATGGTGGCATCTCGATTTCCTGTGGGGGCTCGACGGCGTCGAGCGCCACGTCATGGACACGGGGATCGCCTTTGCCGCGGTGACGACCCGCAACGAGGGGGTGCGCGTCACCGGCAAGCTCGGATTTTCCGGCCATCCGATGCTCGAACACTTCAAGTTCCTCAAGGAGCACACGCAACGCACGCCGAAGATGACCATTCCGGCGCCTTCGGCGCTCTACGGCCGCCCGCTGCGAACGCCGATCGACAAGGCGATCTATCCGACTCTCGATGAATTCTTTCACGATCTCGGCCAGGCCTACAAAAAAGCGGTACGCGCGTTCGCCGACGCCGGTTGCCGTTACTTGCAACTCGACGAGGTCTTCATAGCCATGCTGTGCGATCCAAAATATCGCCGGCAAATGACGGATCGCGGCGACGATCCGGACTATCTCGGCGCCGCTTACGCCGACCTCATCAATGTGGCGATGTCGGATATCCCGTCCGATATGACGGTCACCATGCATTTGTGCCGCGGCAACTACAAATCGACCTTTATGGGTGAGGGCGGTTACGACGCGATGCAGGAAGTGCTGTTCGACCGGATCAAGGTGCACGGCTATTTCATGGAATATGACAGCGCGCGCGCCGGCGGCTTCGAGCCGCTCAGGCGTTTGAAGAGGGACCGCCTCGCCGTGCTCGGGCTGGTGACGACCAAGACCGGCGCGCTCGAATCCAAGGACGCGATCAAGCGCCGCATCGAAGAGGCCGCCAAGTTCACCGATCTCGATCAACTCTGCCTGTCGCCGCAATGCGGCTTCGCCTCGACCGAAGAAGGCAATACCCTGGCCGAGGAAGAACAATGGGCGAAGCTGCGCATGATCGTTGAGGTTGCCAACGAGGTGTGGGGGTAGGGAGATTGGATGCCAGGGATCGTGGACGGCAAAGTCGCCATCGTCACCGGGGCGGGGCGAGGCATCGGGCGCAGTATCGCGCTGCTCATGGCTGAAGAAGGCGCCCGCGTCGTGGTCTGCGACATCGGCGCGAGCCTTGAAGGCGCCGGAACTGACGCCGGACCGGCCCAAGCGGTCGTCGACGAAATCAAAAAGGCCGGAGGTCAGGCGATCGCCTCGACGCTGTCGATCGCCGAGCCGGCGAATGCCGACAAGATCGTGAAGTCAGCGCTCGGCGCCTTCGGCCGCGTCGACATTCTCGTCAACAATGCCGGCATCCTGCGCGACCGCATCTTTTACCGCATGAGCTGGTCCGACTGGTCGGACGTGATCAGCGTCCACCTCAACGGCAGCTTCGCCATGAGCCGCGCCTGCGCGACGCATTTCCGCGAACAGAATTCCGGCAGCTACGTGCATATGACGTCGACCTCCGGGCTCATCGGCAATTTCGGTCAGGCCAATTACATGGCGGCGAAACTGGGCATCGTCGGGCTGTCGCGCGGCATCGCTCTCGACATGGCGCGCTTCAACGTGCGCTCGAATTGCGTGTCGCCGTTCGCCTGGACGCGCATGGTCCAATCGATCCCTGCTGAGACCGAGGACGAGAAGGCGCGTGTCGCCCGCGCCAGCCAGGTGACGCCGGATAAGGTCGCGCCGCTCGTCGTCTATCTCGCCTCCGACCAGGCCGACGGCATCAGCGGCCAGATTCTGTCAGCGCGCAATAACGAGATCTATCTGTTCAACCAGAACCGACCGATCCGCACATTGCATCGCTCCGACGGCTGGACGCCGCAAAAACTCGCCGAGCAACTCAAGGCCGCGTTCGCAACGTCGTTTACGCCGCTCGAACGATCGCCCGAGGTATTCTCCTGGGATCCGGTGTGAGCCGATGACCATTGTCTACGACAAGCTGATGGGACTTGAAGTCGAACCCGCCGAGCAGGCGTACGAGGCGAAGGACTGCATGCTCTATGCGCTCGGCGTCGGGCTTGGGCATGACCCGATGAACGAGGACGAACTTGCTTTCGTCTACGAAAAGAACCTGAAGGTGCTACCAACCATGGCCACCGTGATCGGGCACAGCGGTTCGCTGGTGCGCGACCGCAACACCGGCATCAATTGGGTCATGGTGGTCAACGGCGAACAGGGCTTCACGCTGAATCGACCGCTCACGGGGGAAGGCGACGTTGTCGGCCATACGCGGATCGTCGAAGTCATCGATAAGGGTGCCGGCAAGGGCGCGCTCCTCCTGACCGAGCGCAAGACCAACGACAAAGCGACCGGAGATTTGATCGCGACGGTCACGCAAACGATCTTCTGCCGCGGTGATGGCGGCTTCGGTGGTCCGCCGCGTCAGACGCCGCCGCCCCATCCGCTGCCGACCCGTGCGCCCGATGCGGTCTGCGATTTCGGCACCCGCCCAGAGGCGGCGCTGATCTACCGTTTGAGCGGCGACTATAACCCGCTGCATTCCGATCCCGCCGTGGCCAAGGCCGCGGGCTTCGATCGGCCGATCCTGCACGGATTGGGGACGTTCGGCGTTTCCGGCCACGCGTTGCTCAAAACTATGTGTGGCTACGATCCGGCGCGGCTGATTTCGTTCTCCTGCCGCTTCTCCGCCCCGGTTTTTCCCGGCGAGACTGTCCGCACCGAGATGTGGCGCGACGGCGCGGTGGTGAGCTTTCGCGCCCGCGTCGTCGAGCGCGACGTGATCGCCATCAACCACGGCCGCGCGGAGGTCAGGTCGTGACGGAAACCGCCGACCTCGCGCCGATCCGCGAGGCCGTGCGGGCGCTATGCGCGAATTTCCCCGGCGAATATTGGCGGCGTCTCGACCGCGAGCGCGCCTATCCGGAAGAATTCGTCGCGGCCTTGACCAAGGCCGGCTTTCTCGCAGCCCTCATCCCGGAGGAGTATGGCGGCAGCGGGCTGACCATGACGGCCGCCGCCGCCATCATGGAAGAGATCCAGGCGTCGGGCTGCAACGGTGCGCCCTGTCATGCACAAATGTACACGATGGGAACGGTGCTACGGCACGGCAGCGCCGAGCAGAAGAAGCGCTATCTGCCCGGGATCGCGCGCGGCGAGCTGCGGCTGCAGGCCTTCGGCGTGACCGAGCCGACGTCCGGGACCGACACGCTCAGCCTGCGCACGACCGCGACCCGCGACGGCGATCACTACGTGGTCAACGGGCAAAAAATCTGGACCTCGCGCGCCGAACATTCCGATCTCATGCTGCTTCTTGCGCGCACTACGCCGCGCGAGCAGGCGAAATCGCGAACGGCGGGCCTCTCGGTATTCATCCTCGATATGCGCGCGGCGAAGAACAAGGGCCTGACCATCAGACCCATCCGCACCATGATGAATCACGCCACCACCGAAGTGTTTTTCGAGGACGTGCGGGTGCCGGCCGACAATCTCGTCGGCGTGGAGGGCGAGGGTTTCCGCTACATCCTTTCCGGCATGAATGCCGAGCGCATTCTCATTGCCGCCGAATGCATCGGCGACGCCAAGTGGTTCATCGACAAGGCGGCGTCCTATGCGCGCGAGCGTGTGGTGTTCGGCCGGCCGATAGGGCAGAACCAGGGCGTTCAATTTCCCATCGCGCGCTCATACATCGGCATGCGCGCGGCCGAATTAATGGTGCGCGAGGCGGCGGCGCTCTACGAAACGGGCAAGGATTGCGGCGCCGAAGCAAATATGGCGAAGCACCTTGCCGCCGAGTCCTCCTGGGCGGCGGCGGACATGTGTTTACAGACCCATGGCGGCTTCGGCTTCGCCGAAGAATTCGACATTGAGCGCAAGTTCCGCGAGACGCGGCTCTATACCGTGGCGCCGATTTCCACCAATCTCATTTTGTCCTACATCGCCGAGCACGTGCTGGGGCTGCCAAGGTCCTATTGAATGACCACACCCCTCGCCGGTGTTCTCGTCGTATCGCTCGAACAGGCAGTCGCCGCGCCAATGTGCAGCTGCCGTCTCGCGGACGCCGGCGCGCGGGTGATCAAGATCGAGCGGCCTGAAGGCGACTTCGCGCGCGGCTACGACGAGATCGTCCACGGCGAGTGCAGCTATTTTGTCTGGCTCAATCGCGGCAAGGAATCCGTCGTGCTCGACCTGGGCAAGGACGAGGACAAGGCGCTTCTCGCGGCAATGATCGAGCGCGCCGACGTACTCGTACAGAACCTCAAGCCCGGCGCGATTGACAAGCTTGGCTTTCCCATCGCGCGGCTGCGGCGCGAGCATCCCCGGCTGATCTGCTGCTCGATTTCAGGCTTCGGCGAGAGCGGGCCCTTTGCGATGCGTAAGGCTTACGACCTGCTGATCCAGGCGGAATCGGGACTGGCCTCGATTACTGGCACGAACGAGCCGTCGCGCGTCGGCACCTCCGTCGTCGATATCGCCACCGGCATGAATGCCTACGAGGCGATTCTCGAAGCGTTGATTACCCGACAGCGCACCGGCGAAGGCGCCGAGCTTTCGGTTTCGATGTTCGACGCCATGGCCGATTGGATGGCGGTCCCGCTCTTGCAGCAAGAGGGCGGAAAGCCGCCGCAGCGCGCCGGTCTCGCTCACACCTCGATTGCACCATACGGCGCGTTTCGCAGCCGCGACGGCGTCGATATCCTCATTTCCATCCAGAGCGATCGCGAGTGGCGCGTGCTGGCGAGCAAGGTCCTGGGTGATGACGCACTCGCAGCGGATCCGGCGTTTGCCACCAACATTGAGCGCGTCAAGCGCCGCGCCGAGACGGACGGAAAAGTGGCCGCCAAGTTCGGCACACTCGACGTGGCAGCGCTGACACAAACGCTCGCCGCCGCCGACATTGCCTTCGCGTGTGTCAACGGCCTGGCCGACCTCGCGCATCATCCGCATCTGCGCCGCATCACCGTCGCCACGCCGAGCGGCCCGGTGTCTTATCCGGCGCCGGCCGAGCGGCGCGCTTCCACGTCACGCCACTACGGTCCTGTACCGGCGCTCGGTGAGCACACCGAAAGGGTGCGGGCAGAATTCATGACGGCTGCTTTCAACACAGAATGATCGCGGGAGAATGCCATGGACATCGGCTTCATCGGTCTCGGCAATATGGGCGCGCACATGGCGCGCCGCCTCCTTGAGGCGGGGCACCGCGTCGTCGTCTACGACACCCGCCAAGAGGCTATCGGCGATCTCGCGGCGCTCGGAGCGGTTGCGGCCAGCTCGCCGGCGGAAGTCGCCGATGCCGCCGAGACGGTCATGGCAAGCCTGCCGACGCCGGACGTCGTGCTGAAAGTCGCGACCGGTCCGGACGGTGTCATTGAAGGCAAACGCGTCCGCCGCTTCGTCGATTTGTCGACCACGGGCGCGGTGATGGCGCAGCGCATCTTCAAGCTATTGGCCGCGCGCGGCATCGTGCAGATCGACAGTCCCGTGAGCGGCGGCGTGCGCGGGGCTGAAAAAGGCACGCTCGCCGTGATGGCTTCCGGTCCGCTCGCCGAGATCGCGGCGATCGAGCCGGCGCTCGCGGTCATCGGCAAAATTTTCATCCTTGGCGAGCGTCCCGGCGCCGGGCAGACGATGAAGCTCGTCAACAACGTGCTGTCGGCAACGGCGATGACGGCGACGTCGGAAGCGATGGTGACGGGGATGAAAGCGGGGCTCGATCCGCGGCTCATGCTTGACGTGATCAATGCCGGCACTGGCCGCAACACCGCGACCGAGGACAAATTCGCCAAAGCCGTTCTGACCGGCACCTTCGATCTCGGTTTCACCGCCGGGCTGATGATGAAGGACGTGAATCTTTTTCTTGCCGAGCGCGAAGCGCTCGGCGTACCGACGGACGTGATCGATGCGGTCGCTCGGCTGCTTAAACTCACCTGCGACGAGGTCGGGCCCGAGGCCGATATCAGCGCGGTTGTGCAGCCGGTCGAGAAGCGCGCCGGCGTCAAGGTTCGCGCGCCATAGTTTTTGCGGCCTTCGACCGCTGACTCCAGCGGGCGCTTAAAAAAACGTCTATAAATCAAAGATTTGCGCAGAAGACACTTTCTGTGATGGCGGTCACTTCGCCATCGGGGATGCACCAGTAGGCTCTGGTTAACGACTTGGTTCGCCGCGCGAGCCGCGCATTCCCCCCGACCCCCTCGACGGCCGGCGGCGACCCCAAGGGGTGGTATCTCGGTCCCCAACCCTCCCACCCGCGACCCTAAAGGGTCGACTGGCCCGCCCGGACCTCGTGTCCGGGCGGGATTTTATTGCAGCCAAGTTTATTGCAGCCAGGTTTATTACAACCAAGTTCGTTGCAGCCGTGTTTTATTGCCGCCGTGTTTTATTGCGACCATGGCTGCCGCATGCTTTGCTGGGTATGGCCGGGCCGAGGGGGTAAAGGGCTCATGCCGAAAAGCATCCGTCCGGGCCCGAGCCTATTGTCGGCTTTGCCCGGACGTCTCGCGACGGATTTGTTTACCGGCGCCAAACCGGTGCGGCTCGCTGCCGACGAGGTACTGTTCCTCTCCGGCGACCCTGGCGACGGTTGCTATCGCATCGACGATGGCTTGCTCAAGGTCGCGATGGTCTCGCGCTCCGGCACCGAGCGGATCCTCGCGTTCCTAGGGCCGGGCGCC
>Ga0182018_10004780_pt1 | contig 11208 bp, 14 predicted proteins | sample 812P2MmetaG_FD_120490 | JGI IMG/M metagenome (GOLD analysis project Ga0182018, IMG submission 120490) | Permafrost microbial communities from Stordalen Mire, Sweden - 812P2M metaG | ecosystem: Environmental > Terrestrial > Soil > Wetlands > Permafrost | place: Sweden: Stordalen | collected...
AAATTGAACAATCTCCTTTTTCGGCGGAGATTCGGCCGTTCCTCAGTTCAACAGCTCTTCACGCGGACGTGTTTATCAGGGTGGGGCGCTTGTGAAACGACGCCGGGCAAGCGCAGGCCGGCCCTACCCTCCGAGCAGCCGTGCCAACCGCGGCGGGATCATCCTGGAATAGTCCGCCTCGCCACATCCGGAAACGCACGGACAGCCGCGCGCCTCTAGGCGGCTTTTAGTGCGCCAAGGCGAAGAACAAACCCAATTGAATCAGTCGGGGGGTCAGAGGGAAACGGGCACCCGGCACCAATTCGCCCGCATCGGCAATGACGACGACAGGGTCGTCCGCTCACAGCGTCCTTTGCTCAGCCCCGCATTCCTTACACGTATAGGAAATCCGCGACTGTCCCGGCTCTGCCGTCACGCGATTGGGCGCACCGCACTTGCCGCATTTGGTCTCGATACGGGTGTTGCCCTGTTTGACGGTCAGGGACTTCCGCTCCATGGCCTCTTTGACGAGACGTTCGGCCTCTTCGCGCATATCTTGCTTTGACATCTCGGCTCTTTCGCCCGTTGACGTGCAGGTCCTACATGCGATTGCGGGCCGGAGCAATAAAGACGTGGGGGCGGCCGAAACGGCGATGAAACCGCGGGGCGCCGCGCCACCGCACCCTTAATTTCGGCTAGTATCCCGGAACCGGAACAAGGGAGCGCATGATGGCCGAAAAGAAGGTGCCGTATCAGGTCGATGGCCGGCAATTTGAGGGCATGATCGTCTATGACGACGGCGTGAAGGACAAGCGGCCGGTCGTGTTCATGCAGCCCGACTGGAAGGGCGTTTGCGCCGACACTATCGGCCAGGCGAAGAGCGTCGCCGGCAAGGATTACATTGTGCTGATGGCCGACATGTTCGGCTTGGGCTACGGCGCCAAGCCGAAGACCCAGGATGAGCTGCGGGCCGGCATGCTCGCCGTGCACAAAAACCTTCCCTTCACGCTGGCCTGCGGTGCCGCGGCCTACGACGCGCTTTCAGCCGAGGCGCAAAAGCTCGGCGTCGGCGATGCCGGAAAGACTGCGGCGATCGGCTATTGCGCGGGGGGCGGCTATGTCCTCGAGCAGGCCCGCGCCGGCTCAGGCTTCAAAGCGGTTGTCGTGTTCCACGTCACCAATCCCAATCCGGTCGTGCCGGGCACGCCCTGCAACATCAAGGGGCGCGTGCTGGCGCTGCACGGCTCGGCCGATCCGGTGACGCCCAAGCCGATGATGGATGCGTTCGAGGCGGAGCTCACCAGCGCCAAGGTCGATTGGCAGGTTATGATGTACGGCTGCGCCGTGCACTCATTTTGCGATCTCTCGGCGAATGCCGGACCGCTGCGCTACGACGAAAAGCTCTGCCGCAAATCCTACATGCTGATGCGCGACTTTTTCACCGAAACGCTGTGAGCGGGCATAGCGTGGAATATTGTCCGAGGCAGCGGAATACGGAAGCCACTGGCATGTTGATACTGACATGTCGAACCTGACCAGGCGCACGCTGCTCGCCGGTTCCGCCGCCACGGCGCTTGCCGCGGGCGCGGAGAACACCGCGGCCGAGACGCCGCCCGCCGGCGCCGCGACGCCTGGAATCTATCGCTACAAGATCGGCAGCTACGAGCTAACCGCGCTGTATGACGGCATCTGGTATCGGCCGATCACCGACAAGTTCATTCGCAACGCGCCGTTTGCCGAAGTCGAGCATGCGCTCGATGCAGCCTTCATGCCGCACGATAGGCTGGCGACGCCGTTCACCACGCTCATCGTCAATACCGGCAAAAAGCTCGTGCTCATCGACACCGGCACCGCCGGCCAGATCGCGCCCTCGGCAGGGGTGTTGCGCGAAAATCTCGCCGCCGCCGGCATCGATCCGAAAGCGGTCGATGCGATCGTGATCTCGCATTTCCATCCCGACCACATCAACGGCATCAAGGACAAGGACAACAATCTCATTTTCCCCAATGCCGAGATCATGGTGCCGGCGCCGGAATGGGCCTACTGGATGGACGACGCCAATCTAAATGCCGCGACCGCGGATCTGAAACTCACCTTCCGCAATCAGCGGCGCATTTTCACCGACATCGCCAAGCAGGTGACGCAATTCCAGCCGGGCAAGGACGTGGCAGCAGGCATCGAGACGCTGCCGGCGGCCGGCCACACGCCGGGCCATACCGTCTTCGCCATCCATTCCGGCGATCAATCGCTGTTGGTTTTGAGCGACACCGCGCAGCATCCGGCCGTGTTCGCGCGCCATCCCGATTGGCAGGCGGCTTTCGACATCGACGGCGCCGCCGCGGTGGCAACGCGCAAGAAAATATTCGATCGCGCCGCCGCCGACCGCATGCTGGTCACCGGCTATCACTTTCCGTTCCCGGCCTGCGGCCATTTGATCAAGACCGCGAGCGGCTACGAGCACGTTCCGGTCGAGTGGCAGACGACGCTGTGAGGCGCACGTTTCCCGGGCGCAGCGCAACACGAAGTGGTGCGCTGCAGACCCGGGATCGTAGCAAGCGCCGAATTTGCAAAGGTCCCCGTGCTTGTCGTTTTTATCAGCGACAGGACGACTTTCCTGAGCATGATCTTTTCGGGCCTTCCTTCACCCGCCGAAGCGGGCTTCGCGAAGGCGGGAAACCGGTATCCACTTTTCCGGATCATGCTTTAATTCCGGCTCGCGGGCGTGACGGGGGTCTGACCGCCGGACACCCGCAAGCCGGTGCGTATGACCCGGGCCTCGGTTCGCACCATGATTAGATGCTGTTCCGGGTCGCAGGCAGTCTCGTTGCCGTTACGAGCGCTTCGCGGCGGCGTTGACGTTGGCCTGATGCGTCTTGACGGGCTTGATGTGGCGCGCCTGATGCATCATGCCGGTTTTGCGATGCGCGACGTGCTTGCGAATGTGCGTCTGCTTTGCCGCCAGCTTCACTGACTGCTTGGCATTGGCGGCAGGCGCAGCTTGCGTCACCGGGCCGGCCGGCTTGGCAGATGTCGAGCCGGCGGTGTCCGAAGACTGCGCGGCAAAAGCCGATCCTGCGATCAGCGTGGTCGCGACGAGCGCGATGGCAAATTTCCTCAACATAGGGTCCTCCTGTTTGTTTGACGGCGGCGATGTCGAGATCGCGCCGTTTTCAAACGTACGTTTAAACCCTACGCGCTGAATGCGTCCTGAAGTGCCTGAGCAGAAACCGTTCACCTACGTGAACTTCCTGTAATGCCGCGGGCTGAGTTCCCGCTTCCCAGACGCGGTGCAGCGCGCAGCGGTGCACCGCTGATCCGGGATCGTTCAACGCTCAATTCCCATTGCGATCCCGGGTCTGCAGCGCATCACTTCGTGCTGCGCTGCGCCCGGGAAAAGTAGGGCAGACGTTGGGATGAACTGCTAGGCTGCGGTGTTTACAGCTCACGACCTGCTAACGCCCGCAATCGGAGGGAGCTCATGCGCAAAACGCCATTGCTTGCAGCCGTCATTCTCTTGAGCGCCGCCGCAAGCGCGCCCGACGTCGCCAAGGCCATCGAAAGCGGCAGTCCGGCTGCGCCGCAAACGACGACGCAACAGCCGCCGAGCAGCGGCAGCGCGACGAGCACCACCGGCACGAAGAAAGCCAAAAAGTCGAAGCCGGATAAGTCGAGTTCTATCGAGGATTTCTACAACGGCTGGCACAAGGCCTACGCGCTGATTTACGACAAGGGCGACTACGAAGGCGGCATCGCCGTGCTGCGCACAATGGGCTACGACGACAACGCCGACGTGGCGACGCTGATCGGCTATGCGAACCGCAAGCTCGGCCGCTATGACGACGCAAAACTCTGGTACGACCGCGCGCTCGCCGCCGATCCCAACCACGCCCTAACCTGGTCCTATTACGGCATGTGGCATGCCGAGCAGGGCAATGTGCTCAAGGCCGAGGACGACCTGCAAAAGGTCAAATCCATCTGCGGCACCGCGTGCCGCGAATACACCGCGCTCAAGGCTGCGATCGACGGCACGGTGACGTATTAAACGTCACGCCGGTAGCAAGTTCCCCGCTCGTCCCCGCGAAAGCGGGACCCAGCCATTTCGCGATCACCTCCTGGATTCCCGCTTTCGCGGGAATAAGCGCGAGATCAGGCCTTCGCGCCTGCGGTCTCCGCCACGATCCAGGCGTGATAGTCCGGATCGACGCTGTCGATCGGGATGACGAGGATCGCGGGGATCGTATAGGAGTGCATCTGCCGCACCTCGGCGCGCACCGCCTCAGCCAGCGTGGCGCGGGTCTTGATGATCATCACAACTTCGTCGCCGCGTTCGATCGCGCCCTGCCACCAATAGAGCGACACCATGCCGGGAAGGATATTGACGCAGGCGCAGAGCCGGCGCTCGACCAGCGCGCGGCCGGCCTGCTCCGCCTCGACAATGGATGGATAGGTCGTATAGACGAACACCGCGCGTTCCATGTTCTTATCCCTATCGATCTCCCGCGGCGCCGCCGCCGCCATTGTGAAGCCTGGCCCATTATGCCGAAACGCCGCACCGCCCACCGCTATAAGCACATCGCCTTCGTCGCCAGCGATGTGCCGGAGGCGCAGCGGGCCCGAAGCCGGCTGGCCAAACGCTACGGCGACGCCCGGCCGGACACCGCCGACGTCATCGTCGCGCTCGGCGGCGACGGCCTCATGCTGGCGACCCTGCAGCGGTTCATGAATTCCGGCAAGCCGATCTACGGCATGCATCGCGGCACGGTCGGCTTCCTCATGAACGAGTACTCCGAAAATGGCCTCGCCGAGCGCCTCGCCGCCGCGCACGAAACGGTGATCCATCCGCTCCTGATGCGCGCCCGCGACGTTGCCGGCCGCGTTCACCGGCACCACGCCATCAACGAAGTATCGGTGTTCCGCCAAACCTATCAGGCGGCACGGCTGCGCGTCTTGATCGACGGCAAGGAACGCCTCGCCGAACTGGTCGCCGACGGCGTCATGCTGGCGACGCCGGCCGGATCGACCGCCTACAATCTCTCGGCCCAGGGACCGATCATTCCGATCGGCGCGCCGCTCCTTGCCCTGACCCCGATCAGCCCGTTCCGGCCGCGGCGCTGGCGTGGCGCGCTGTTGCCGGATCGCGCTCGCGTGACGATCGAAGTGCTCGAACCCGCCAAGCGGCCCGTCGCCGCGGTGGCCGACCACTACGAAGTGCGTTCGGTCCGCTCGGTCGAGATCAGCCTGGATCACGCCATCGCCATGCACATGCTGTTCGACCCCGGCCATAGCCTGGACGAGCGCATTCTGAGCGAGCAGTTCGGGTATTGACCGTGGATGCCGCTCTCGTTCGCCGAATGCTTAACCGAGCGTTAACGACGATTCTTTACGATTGACGCTTGCGAGGCTGGACGTTTCGGCGTCCGCCGCGCGGGAGGTCGTATGGTTCGCATCGATTTCAACCGCCTGCGCTTTCTGGTCATCGACGACAACGCGCATATGCGGCGCATCTTGCGCACGCTGCTGCATGGCTTCGGCACCCGCGAAGTCTACGAAGCCGAAGACGGCGCCGCCGGTCTCGAAGCCTTCACCCATTACGTGCCGGACATCATACTTGCCGATTGGGTGATGCCGATCTTCGACGGCCTGGAATTGACGCAGATGATTCGTCAGCCCGGCGCCAACTCCAATCCTTACGTGCCGATCATCATGCTCACCGGCCATTCCGAGAAGAAACGGGTCATGAGCGCGCGCGATGCCGGCGTTACCGAATTCCTCGCCAAGCCGATTTCCGCCAAGTCGCTTTACGAGCGCATTCTCAACGTCGTGGCCAATCCGCGTCCGTTCATCAAGAGCAAGACCTATTTCGGGCCCGATCGGCGGCGCAACGTCAACCCGAACTATGTCGGCCCTGAGCGGCGCAAGGGCGGCAAAGCCGAGGTCACGCGTCAGCAGCCGTTACTCGATAAGGCCAAGGTCTTGATCTGACCGTGAGGAGCATCACCCGCTATGGCTAACCGCAAAGACGATACTCCCTCGGTCGCAACCTTTGCGGATCACGAGGTGATCACGCCGCCGCACGAGCTGCGCAAAGTGCTGGCGCCGGTCGTCGAAGGCGATGAAGATCCGGTAGCGCGCGCCGAAGCGGCGCTAGCCGAGCTTTCGTCGGAATTTTTCAGCTGGATGCAGTCCGAATCCGAACGCCTCGAAACCGCACGCCAGGACGTCAGCCACGTTGGCTTTAACGAGACGACCCACGACGCGCTGTTCCGCGCCATCCACGATATCAAGGGCGAAGCGGCAACCTTCGGTTTCCCAGAGGTCGCCGGCGTCGCCGAGAGCCTATGCCGGCTTCTTGAACACACGCCGGACAGTACGCGCATTCCGATCAAGCTGGTCGATCAGCATGTCGACGCCGTGCGCGCGATCATCCGCGAACATGCCCGGCCCGACGTCGCTGGCGTTTCCGGCGCGCTGACCAAGCGGCTGCGCGAAGTCACCGACGATTTCCTCAAGCGGGAAAACAGCTTTCGCCCCGATTATCTGGAGAACATTTTCTCGCCGCCGCTCGCGCCGAGTGATGCCGGCGCGTAATACCGTGCGGGCCAGTTAGGCCGCGGCCTCGAGATCCACCGCAACAAGCTCTTCGCAGAACAGCCGCGCCTCTTCACGCGCGGCCTCGGTCGCGAACCGGCGCAACAGCGTGAGCAATGGCGCAAGCTCATCGATATCCCCGTCCTCGCAGCGCGTCAGCACGCGCTCGATCATGCGGCGCTTGAGCCGCACGGCGCCGCCTGCCTCGTACATGAAGCCCTCGCGCATCGCTTCGATGGCTTCCTTGAAGGCGGGATAGGTCGAAGCCGGCAGTTGCGCCTTGTCGAACAAAGCCCGCAAGCCGACGCTGCCACGGTCGTGGACCAGGCCGGAGATGCGCGCGATCGGCAGATCGGTCAGCTCCGCCAACGCCTCTTCGAACAGTGCGACATTGCCGGACAACAGCGCCCGCAAGATGAGACCGGCAGTGAGCTGCCCGCTTGCGCATAAATGACGGATCAGCGGTTGAAGCTCGCTCTCCGGCGTATCAGCGGCAATCGTCACCGTCGCCTTCTCGCAGGCTTCACGCGCGATACGCTCCGCATGATCGGCGTCAAGCCAAGCGCGCCCGGTGACAAAACCAGCGAGCGTCTCGGACAGCTTGATGACGAGCGTCTGCCGAGTGGCGGCGGGGATATCCTCGCGCCCGAGCAAGGATTCGCGGATCGCCGCGAGATGCCCGAAACGCTCGACAATGCGATTGAGCGAAAACGGAGCAATATCCGTATCGCGATTCTCGACGAGCAGCAGGCAGGATTCGGCCGTACCCACCTCGGCGAGGGCTGCGGCGACGGAGCGCGGCAGCGCGGAGCGGCTCGCGATCGCCGCCTGGACCGCGGGTGCTCGGGTCGCCACCGCGTCGACCAGATCGGCGTCGACGAATAATGGCGACAATGCATAGACCGGGGCCGAGATCTGCGGCTGGTCGGCGGCAAGCGCGATCACGATGGTCGGCGGTGCGCTCGGGCTTGCCGCCAGCGCGTCGGCGAGCGCGCGCCGGACCAGCGGCGACGGATCGTCGAGCAACATCAACATCGCGCCTTCCGCGGCGGCGAGATCGTCCGACGATAGATCGGAATAGAGGTAGGCGCGCGCGAGCGCGCTGGTGGCCTCGGCACGCTCGCTGGCCGGAGCGGTGCGCACCCACTGGAGGAAATCGCGGACGATCATCGTTCGCTCGGGTCAAGCACGATTGGAACTGAGTCCGATGCTAGCGGCGCCGCGCTTAACAAATCGTTCACCATGATTTTGCGCGAATTCCTTGAAAAATTGGTTCTGCGCATAGATCGTCAGCCGCCCTTCTCGTCGTCCTTGAAGAGATCGAGCAGCGCGCCGGACGCTCCGGGCGAGGCATTGGACACGCCCCAGAGCTGGCTTACGACCTCGGCGACCGGGCCGCTGCGGCCGGGGTCTGCAAACAAGCCGTGAAAGATCTGGTTTTCTTGCTCCACCCGCTTGGGCACGGCATCGGCAAAGGCGCTGGTCATGCCGGCCGTATCCGGAACCATGGCGACGGGCAAGGGAGCGGGAGATCTAGGACCTGTTGCTACTGGAAGAGTGGGCACGCTCGACGCAATTGGCGTATTGCGAATAGCGTAGTTCGCGGTCGGCGCGATCGTGGCCTGAGCCGTGCTGATAGTTTCCATTGGCCTTCGCGCAGCCACATCGTAGCGCGCCGTGAGAACGTCGCGCACTTGGGCGAGGCTGCGGGCCGCGCCCGTCGTACGATCGTAGAAAATCGAAGGATTGGCTTGCGCGGCATTAGCGAAAGAACTCGCGGCGCTGCCGCTCGGATTTGCCGCCGCCGCCGAGATCAGGCGCGCCGCGCCGCCGGCGCCGAGAAAATGCGCGATGTAAAGTTCGCCTTCGCTGGGCGCGCGGCCGAGGTGTTGCGAAAGCAGCGCCGCATTGGCTTGCGTGAAGGCCCCAGCCATCACCGCGTTGGCGGTAGGGTCGGTGCGCAATTTGAGGATTGCGCTCCGCATCGCCGGATCGCGCACCTCATAGCGGCCGGACGCGGTCTTGGTGATGGCATCGGCATATTGGCCATAGCCCAAAGCGGCGCCGGACTGCTTCATGGTGCCGAGCCAGGTCTGCTCGACGAACTGGAACAGGCCGCGCGCCGACGAGGTCGATGCGCCGGCCTGCGGATTGAGCCCCGACTCGACCTGTGCCGTCGCCAAAAGGTATTGGAAACTCGTCCCGGTGGCTTGAGCCGCCTGGCGAATGGCGCCGGTCACCGTCGAACTGGTGAAGTTGCTGGAATCGACCAGCATGTGTTGTGCTCCCCCTGCCGGCTCCCACCGGCTTCTTGAGCGTTAGCGATCATTAACCATTATGGTAAACGTCGCCTTAACAGGCGTGCAGGAGGTGAAAATGGCCCAGGAGACAGTCATCCGGCATAAGCGCGGCGGGCTTTATTTCGAAGACTTCATGGTCGGCGAAACCGTCGAGCATCGCTATACGCGCACCGTCACCCAGATGGACAACATGCTGTTCTCCAACATGACGCTCAATCCGCAGCCGCTCCATATCGACCGGCACTTCTGCGAGCAGGAGACCGAATGGGGCCAGCCGCTGATGAATTCGCTGTTCACGCTCGGGCTGATGATCGGCATTCAGGTGTCCGACATGACGGTCGGCACCACCATCGCCAACTTAGGGATGACCGACGTGAAATTTCCGCACCCGCTGTTCGAGAACGACACCGTGCATTGCACCACGGAGGTCCTCGGCAAGCGCGAGTCGAAATCGCGGCCGGGCGCCGGCATCGTCGAATTTCATCACCGCGCCTACAATCAGGACAACAAGCTCGTCGCCGAATGCCACCGCCAGGCCTTTATGCGAATGCGGCCGAAGTGATCGCCCAGTAGCGACAGATGCGCTCGCTCCTTTTCGTTCCCGCCGATAGCGCCAAGAAGCTCGACAAGGCGATGACGAGCGGCGCCGACGCGCTCATCGTCGATCTCGAGGATTCGATTGCGCCAGACGGCAAAGCCCGCGCGCGCGAAACCGCGGCGGCGTTTCTCAAGGACGTAATGGCGAGCGCGACGCGGCCTTACCTGATGGTGCGCGTCAACGGCTTGCAGACCGGCCTCACCGACGCCGATCTCGATGCCCTCGCGGGAGCGAAACCGGATGCCATCATGCTGCCGAAGGCCGAAGGTGGTGCTTCGGTCATTCACGCCGATGCAAAACTTGCGGTGCGCGAAGCAAAAAGCGGCTTGCCGGACGGCCATATCAAAATCCTGCCGATCGCCACCGAAACCGCGGCGGCGTTGTTCGTCGCCGGTACATTTGCCGGCGCGAGCGCCCGGCTGATCGGCCTGACCTGGGGCGCCGAAGACCTTTCCGCCGAACTGGGCGCGCAAGCCAACCGCGATGCGCAGGGTCTTTGGCTCGATCCTTACCGGCTGGCGCGGACGCTTTGCCTAGCCGGCGCAGCGGCCGCTCGGGTGCCAGCGATCGACACCGTCTATGTCGACTTCCGCAACAGCGAAGGCTTTCGCCGCGAATGCGAGGAAGCGTGCCGCGACGGCTTCCTCGGTAAAATGGCGATCCATCCGGCGCAGGTGCCAATCATCAACGAGGTGTTCACACCCTCGGCCGAAGCCGTCGCGCGCGCGCAGGCCGTGGTCGACGCTTTCGCCGCAAACCCCGGCGCCGGCGTCGTCGGCATCGGCGGCCTCATGTACGACCGCCCTCACCTTGCCCGCGCCGAGCAATTGCTGGCGCGTTCCCTCTCCCCGCGTGCCGGGAGAGGGTTAGGTGAGGGGTGAGGGGTGAGGGGTGAGGGGGCCTCTCCGCTGGGCTCGAACTACGAAGCTCAGAATCGCGGAGAGACCCCTCACCCTCGTTCGCTTCGCTCACATAGCCGATCCTTCGGATCGGCGTTCTTGGCTTTAAGAACGGCGTCCGAAGGACGCCTATCTGCTCGGGCGACCAGTTTAATCTGAGCTTGCTCGCTACTGCCTGCCGGAGCCGTGGATTGTTTGCCGACTTGCAACGTTTCGGACGACCGGCTCGGGCCCAGGCCGTCTCGTCCGCCAGCGCTGCCCAGTATCGATCATAGCCGCCATTGCAGTTGAGTTCTCGGCTTACCGTCGAAGGCGAGCGACCCAGCAACCGAGCCATCGATCGTGCTGATTGAGCCGCCGCAATCCCTCTGGAGATCTCCTCGCGCTCTGAGAGCGTCAAGGCCAATCTCGAGCGCCGCCGTGGCGCAGGACGAATCCCCCCGTGCGGGGCCAGCTGGAAATAAATAGATGATGACGGCTTACCGAACGCTCGCCCAATCGCTTTCAGCGATTCGCCCCGCTGCCGGCGATCCCATAACTCTGTTTTCTCCGCCGCAGTAAAACCTCGACCATACCCTTGACCTATCACCACACACTCCATCTTTTACGAGAAAGATAAAGTGTTGCGTCGATCAGTTGAGACTACCCCCGAAAGCGGACATTCGACTGCAGTCGCGGGATGCCCGCTCAGGGTCGATACTGTTGAAAAACTCAAAAATGGGCTGACGACAAAATTTCGCGGTGCTTGCGTCGAGACCGATAGTTGGCAATCCAATGCATTATAAAGAGCTTACGAAGGCTGCCGGTTGGAAATCGGTCTGACTATGTGTCCCTCTATATAATT
>Ga0182018_10004781_pt1 | contig 11206 bp, 9 predicted proteins | sample 812P2MmetaG_FD_120490 | JGI IMG/M metagenome (GOLD analysis project Ga0182018, IMG submission 120490) | Permafrost microbial communities from Stordalen Mire, Sweden - 812P2M metaG | ecosystem: Environmental > Terrestrial > Soil > Wetlands > Permafrost | place: Sweden: Stordalen | collected...
CACAGCGCCAGCGGGCCCATCGGGTGGGCGCATCCCTCCACCATGCCGGCGTCGATGTCGTCCCGGGTGGCGAACCCGGATTCAAGCATCCGCACGGCCGACAACAGGTATGGGATCAGCAACGAATTCACGACGAAACCCGCCCGGTCCTGTGAACGGATCACCCGCTTGTTGAGCGTCCCGGTGACGAACTCGGTCGCCCGATGGACCAGCTCGTCACTGGTCATGAGCGACGTCACGAGCTCGACGAGACGCAGCACTGGTACCGGATTGAAGAAGTGAAGGCCGAGCACTTGTTCCGGCCGCTTGGTCACCGTGGCGAGCTTCATGATCGGGATCGAGGACGTGTTCGACGTCAGGATCGCATGCTCCGAGGCGACCACTTTGTCGAGGGTCCTGAAGACAGCCACTTTGGCGGCGGCGTCCTCGGTGATCGCTTCGATCACGAGCTCGCGGTCGACCAGCTCCTCGAGGTCGGTGGAGTACCGGACCCTGGCGAAGGCGTCGTCGGCTTCCTCCTGGGTGAGCTTGCCCCGCCGTGCCCCGGTCTGGAGCGAGATCTCGAGTCGCCGCTGTCCCCTCTCGGCGGCGGAGGCGTCGGCCTCGACGACGATCACGTCCAGTCCGGCTCGCACGCAGACCTCAGTGATGCCCGAACCCATGAGGCCCGATCCGACGACCCCGACGTGTTCGATCCTGTCTGCCATGGCGTCACACCGTAGCGGTGTCGCTGCCGTCACTCTCGCGGCGCTCCGTCACCTCGAGGCGCGGAAGGATGGCGTTCACCCGCTCACGTGCGCCCCGGATTCGCCGGTCGAGCTCCTCCACGATCTCGACGGCACGGCCCAGGCGCACTTCGAGCACGTCGACGTCGATGACGCCACGGTCGAGCTCTGCGATGATGCGATCGAGCTCGGCTGCGGCCTGCGAGTACCCGAGCTCAGTCACGGGCTGAAGCCCGCCCTCTCCCCCATCGTCGCTCGTCACGTTCGTCATGGCGTCGTCTCCTCGTGTCCTTTCGGCGCGCCGTCAGGCTCGCGCACGTCGTCCACCCGCGACGACAACGTGCCGTCGGCGAGTACCGTCACAATCCGGTCGCCCGTCCCCGCGTCGCCGATCGAGCGAAGGATGCGGCCGTCTGCGCCTCTGGTGAGCGACCACCCGCGGGCCAGCTGACGTCTCGGGTCATAGGCGTCCAAGACCGCACGCCGGTGAGCGTGCCGCTCATCAGCGGTCGCGAACATGTGCCGGGCGATACCGGCGACATCCCGGCACTGCCGGGCGAGGGTCGCCCGATTGCGCTCGGTCCCGACAATGGCGCCGTGCATTGCTCGGTTCCGGGCGAGCGCCAACGCGGACGCCGCCTGATCGAGCTCGTGACGGGCCGCTTGAGCGAGGCGCCCTTTCCCCTCGTCGACGCGACCCGCCAGCCGCTGCAGAGCGGCGCAGCAACGGTCGCCCACGGCGTTGGCACGTGCGTCGATGCCGTCGAGATACGTGGTGACCGCCAGCACGATCGCCTGGCCGCACGCCGTCGGCGTGATCAACGCGCGCTGTGCCACTTCGTCCGCTACCGACTGGTCGCCGGTATGGCCGATCCCTGTCCAGACCGGATAGCGCGACGTGGCGATCGCCCGAGCTACGTCTTCGCTGTCGAAGGCAGCGAGGTCCCCCTTGCCCCCGCCGCCGCGAATCACCACGATGACATCCGGGTTGAAGACGTGCACACGACGGATGCAGCCTGCGATCTGAAGCGGAGCCTCGAGGCCTTGCACGAGGCACGCCTCGAGGCGGACGTCGAAGGCATAACCGGATCGCTTGAGCTGGCCGGTGAAGTCGCGATAGGCCTCGGAGCCGGCGCTCGTGACGATCGCAATCCTCATGGGGACAAGGGGGAGCGGCAGCTGCCGATTGGCGTGCAGCAGGCCTTCCTGACCGAGCGCCACCAGCAGCTTGCGGCGCGCAGCAGCGATCCCACCGAGCAGCGCCGCCACGTCGAGGTCGGTCATCGAGAAGCGCAGCCGCGCCCCACCTTCCCAGACCGACACGCGACCACGTATCCGGACCACCAGACCGGCCGTCAGCTCCATGCCGACCGACCGCAGCTCCGCCCCGATGAGTGGCCAATCGCGCGCCCAGCAGGCCACATCCAAGGTGGCCGCGCCACGACCCGAGGGGGCGTGATGGTCAGCAAGCTCGAGGTAGCGATTGCCCTTCGAGACCGTGACCTTGCGGATCTCGCCGGTTACCCATGCATCAGCCGGGAACTCCATCCGCAGCGCGTATTTCACGCGGTCGTAGAACTCGGCGACCGTGAGCGCACCGTCGGCCGTGGCTCCCGGCTCCGGCTCGATGGCTCGCGCGGCGGGAACGCTCATGCCGAACGTCGCGGCCACCGTCGCCATGGCGACCCCGGGTTCGTCGAGGTGGTCGAGCTCGTCGAGCTCCTCGAGGTGGTCGTTGGCGTCGTCGCCGAGGCGCGAAAAGTCGAACTGCATCGCTTCGGAGGCCTTTCGCACGGGCACGGACTTGAGGGTACTCCTGGGTTGTTTCAGAGCTGCGGACGCACCGAGGAAGTCAGCTTCCCGTCGAGCGCAGGTTCCAAGCGGCCTTGATCATGGGGATCTGCAACGGGAGCCTGGCCCACGCCAGCATGCGGTTGTCAGCGAGTCCGGGGTTTCTCCCGCTGCCCGAGTCGACCGCCATCTGAACGTTGGCCGGGAACACGGCCGAGAGGACGACAACGCTCGCCGTGGCAGCCCACCGCCGACGGAGCCCGAGGCCCACGGCGCACGCCACCTCGGCGACGCCGCTCAGGTAGATCAGCGCGCGGTGGCCACGCTCCGGGATCATCCTCGGCATGATCGGCTCGAAGACCTGCGGCCGAACGAGGTGGGTGACTCCGCTCAGGACGAAAATGGCGGCGAGTACCTGCGAAGATCTCTCGCGAACCGTGAAGGTCGCTCTCAAGGTACTCCCAGCTTCGTGCGCTTAGGTGATGGGAGGTTCGCAGCAGTCCTCGGCGGGCCGGAGAGAGGAGCAACCATGGCTACCTACGGACCCTACGGACCCGGTGATGAGATGCAGACGAATCCGGAGCTGAGCGGTCACCCCGCCGGGCACGACGACGTCGGACCTGAGCGGGGCGCATGGACTTCTACACCGCCGTATGGCCAGCGCCCCGTAGAACCCGCGGCGATACCACCGCACGGCGGTCACGACGCAAGCACATCCGGCGGAAGCACGTGGTCCGGTTACGGCCACGTTCCGACCGCACCGTACGTCCCGAGCCAGGCGCCGACCGCACCTGCTGGCGCCTCCCACGGCCTGCGCAACAGTCTCGTCGCTGGCATCCTGCTGCTCGTCGTAGCAGGCGGCGGCGTCTTGGTCGGGCGCGCCTCTGCTCTGCCGACGACCAGCTCCGGCACCACGCCATCCGCTAGCGGCTCCTCTCTCCCAGGCTCGTCCGGATCGACGGGCGGCGGCGGCTCCACGGGTGGTTCGAACGGAGGCGGTGGGTTTCCTGGCTACTTCGGAGGGTCTGGAACTCAGCCGCAGTCGCCGAGCCCCTCGGCCGGTTCGGGCGGATCGACAGGCGTCGGTGCCGGCGGTGGCTCACTCAACGCATCGTCGATCGCCGCCAAGGTCGACCCGGCTGTCGTCGACATCGATGACGTGCTCGGCTTCCAAGAGGAGAGTGCGGCAGGCACCGGCATCGTGCTGACCTCGACCGGCGAGGTCCTGACCAACAACCACGTCGTGGACGGGGCGACGAGCATCCGCGCCACCGATATCGAGAATGGAAGGACGTACACGGCCAAGGTCGTCGGCACGGACGCGACCGCCGACATCGCCGTCATTCAGCTCCAGAACGCCTCGGGATTGGCCACTGCCGATCTGGGCGACAGCTCGACGCTCAAGGCCGGCGAGCCGGTCCTCGCCCTCGGCAACGCCGGCGGAGTCGGCGGCACGCCGAGCACCGCAGCCGGTTCCGTCGTGGCACTCAACCAGTCGATCACTGCCACAGACGATTCCGGCGCCAACTCCGAGCAATTGACGGGTCTCGTGGAGACGAACGCGCCGATCGAGCCGGGCGATTCCGGTGGCCCGCTCGCGAACGCCTCAGCCCAGGTGGTCGCGATCGATACGGCCGCATCAGCGGGCAGCCAGTTCCAGTCAGCCTCGACTCAGGCCTATGCCATCCCGATCGACACGGCGCTCGCCATCGCCCGGCAGATCGAGAGCGGGCAAGGCTCCACGGCCATTCACATAGGACAAGCCGGCATGCTCGGCGTCGAGGTCGAGCCCACCGGCGGCGCCAGCGGCGTCTCGTCCGAAGCGGGCGCTCTCATCGCAGCCATCATCCCTGGGTCTCCGGCTGCGTCAGCCGGTCTCGCCGCCCGTGACGTGATCGTCTCGCTGAACGGCAAAGCGGTCGCCTCGCCAAACGCCCTCTCCAGGCTGATGGAGCGCCATCACCCTGGTGATCGCGTCACCGTTGGCTATGACAGCTCGTCCGGCCAACTTCACTCCGTGACCTTGACGCTGGCGGCCGGGCCCCCTGCCTAAAGATGTCCCTCCGGCGGCCCGGCACCAACCACCGTCGGTTCAGGTCTGCGTCTCGCCGTATTCGCCCGCGTTGAAGGATCGCTGGGTAACCCTCTTCAGGGCGGGCTTTTTGAAGATCCAAAGACCACCACGGCGAGCGTCAGGGGTGACGGCCACGAGGTCCCAGCCGCTCTGACCAAGCTTGCAGAGGTTGTCCTGTAGGAGATCCTCGGGCGATGGCTGGTCAGCACGGCCCTGGTGGTTTTCCATCATCCAATCGCCGGGCTTGACGAGGTAGTCGGTTTCCATTGCCGACAAGCGTAGGTCGATTTGAGCGCACGCCCGGTTGGTCGTCGCCGTCGTACGATCTGGCCGGCCCTCGCAAGTCGCCCGCGGTACAGGAGCGGCGCAGTAAGGACCTATGACTTGGACAGAAGGTAGACGCGGCCGCTCAGCTTCCCAATGAGGCGATAGATGTGCCACAGACAGTCAGCGACGGCGACGTCGTAATTCTCCTTGCCGAACCTCTGGATATACGGCTCGGGCTGCCTGAGCAAGCGAGCAACATGAATGAGGTTCCTGGCACTTTTGCCGGTGTGCTCCTCGGCGTACTCTCCCCACTCGGATCCGAGAACGTCACAGCGATCGATGCTGAGGCCAGCAAGCATGATCGTCGATTCTGTGAAGTCCGGTCGCATGTTTGCGGCGAAACTACCCAAGGCTGTCAGCATGGATGCGGCTTCCCTTGGCTCCAGCTTGTCGGTCGTGAACATCTGATAGATCAGTGCCCTTCCTCCAGGCTTCAGTACCCGATGAATTTCGTGGTAGGCCGCGTCGAGGTCCTCAACAAGTGTGAGAACGTCTCGGCACCAGACAAGATCGAAGGCCGCGTCGTCAGCGGGAAGTTGCTCGGCCCTACCGAGTCGGAAATGAGCCCGCTCGGGCATCTCCGGATGCTCAGCAGTCTGTTCACGGGCGCTCTTGCTTGCAGCCTCAACATGTCGGGGCACTGGATCGACCCCGAGGACATCCAAGCCAAATCGCTTGACGAGCTCGATGGCGTGCTTCCCGTCACCACAGCCGACATCAAGGCCTATCGAGCCCGGACCGAGGTTGAGCTCGGTGACATAATCGTAGAGCGAATCTTGTCCTCGAGGATCTAGGCTCTCGTCCAGAGCAGCCTTAAACTCCGCCTCGATGCGATCAAACGAATCGGGACTCACGGTGCTATGTCTCGTCACATTCGCTTTCATCTGACTCTCTCACTTCTCCATTTGCACTGTCGGCGACTCCGACATGTCGGGTCCAACGGTGGGTGGCCGGCCCCGCTTCGGCAAGGGCGCAGCCTTCTTCGGCATTCGCCCGGCGTCGTCGAGGGCTCGGCGCAGCAGTATCTCGATCTGGGCGTTGAGGCTGCGGAGCTCGTCGGCCGCCCAGCGGGCTAAGGCATCATGGACGGTGGGATCAATCCGTAGCAGTACTTGCTTGCGGTCAACCACGGATCACGAGTAGAGAGTGCCGGTGTTGACGACTGGCGAAGCCGGTTGATCACTGCAAAGCACGACCATCAGATTGCTCACCATCGCCGCTTTGCGCTCCTCGTCAAGGTCGACGATGTTGCGCTCACTCAGCCGTTCGAGCGCCAGTTCGACCATCCCGACGGCGCCCTCGACGATACGAGAGCGGGCCGCGACGACGGCGTTGGCCTGCTGCCGGCGCAGCATGGCCTGGGCGATCTCCGGCGCGTAGGCAAGGTGGCTGACACGCACCTCGACGATCTCAACCCCGGCGATGACGACCCGCGCGGCCATCTCCTCGGCGAGCTCGCCAGCGACGACGTCGGTGGAGCCACGAAGTGACAGGCCATCATCCGCGGCATTGTCGTAGGGATGCGTGCTCGCAACATGCCGTAACGCTGACTCGGCCTGCACCCGCACGAAATTGAGGTAGTCATCGACGGCGTAGATAGCACGCGAGGTATCGGCAACCTGCCAGACGACAATGGCGGCGATCTCCACGGGATTGCCGTCAGCGTCGTTGACCTTCAGGTGACTCGTCTCGAAGTTCCTGACCCGAGTACTCACGGTCTTCCGGTCGGCGAGGGGCAGGATCCAGGCCAGGCCGGTACGACGAACGGTGCCGACGTACTTTCCGAAGAATCGCACGACCTTGGTCTCGCCGGGCTGCACGATGACCAGCGAACCCAAGATGACACAGCCCACCACGATCGGCAGGGTGATCAGGGCCTTGACTGAGCTCCGAGCGAGCAAGACCGCCGCCGCGATGCAGGCGGCGAGAACGAGGACGCCGAACCACCCGCTGATGGCCGACGCTTTTCGTTCGCGGATCTCGACGCGGATTCCCGAGTGACCGACTGGAGTTGCTTCGGGCTCGGTGTACGGCTGGACAGACTGGCTCATGATTCCTCCTGAGAGTGGCCTCTTAAACTGATATTAAAATGATATCACTTTTCTCGGGCGTCGCGCAAGGGCCGCGCTGCGCCAACAGCACGGGTTCCGCTTGTGGGCGCGGTGCGTACCATCGCCTGCCGGCGGTGGTACGACCATCTCGAGGCGGCTTGATTCGCTCAGGGTTCCGCCGCAGCTGCCGATAATTGGGATCACGCCGCGCGACACGCGCTGCTGAGGGACGAGGACTCAATGCGGCAGGCACGCCCTGCTTGGAACGCCCACGGCGGTACGGACCACGTCCTCGACAGCCGCCGTGGCCTCGCTCTGGACGAGCAGCGCCCGACCGAGGGCAACAACCGCCGGGCACGGCGCCGCCTTCTTCCACTGAGCCTGCGCGCCTCCCTCGTCCTCGTCATCTTGGTGCCCATTGCCGTTACGGTCGGCTTCGCCTCGGCAACCGCGGCGGACAGATGGTCGAGCCGCAACGAGGCCGTCACCGCTCGCAGAGCCACGCTCGACATCGACTCGCTCATGCGGGCGCGGGCAGCCATCGTCGACGAATATGTGCCGAGCGCTGCTCTCGTGGCCGCGGCCGCTTACCACATCAGCCCGACTCAGATCGACTCGTTGCTCGGGATCGACTTCACGGGCGAGCTCGTCACCGCACGCAGACTGGTCGACAGTCAGACGGTGCTGCGCACCGGCTCGCTCGCAGTGGACTACCGCGAACTGCTGACCCTACGACAGTCAGAGGATGCAGGGACGGCGTCGAACGAGCAGGTACAGGGCTTCTTCTCCAAGTTCGGATCGGCTGTCGACACCCGATGGTTGAGCTCGTTCGACGAACTGGACGAGGGCGATCACTCAGCGCCCCTCAGAAACAGCCTGACGGCTCTCCGCTCGGCCTTCACGGTCTTCACGTCCGGACTCCAGCAGACCGGACTCGTTCAGGACGTGCTCGCCACGCGATCCACGACAGCGCAGGTCGAAGCCCTGATCGTCGCCACAGAGCAGTTCAACTTGGCCGTGCAGAGCTTTAACGGCCAGCTCGGGCCCCGAGGTGCCGCCGCCTGGCAAGCAATCAGCCGCAGTCCGCAAGTCAAGCGCTTCAACGCCTCGGTCCAGTTGGCGATCCAGGTGGGCCTTCGCCACGAAGCGCCGCCGTACGCTACGAGCCTGAAGGCGCACGCTGCTGTATTCACAGCCGCCGTGGAGCGAACCGCCGCCTTGACGAGCCTCGTCCTCGCCGCCGTCACGGACCTCATAGCGGCGTCGGCCGCGCAGGAGCATTCGGCCACCGCTGGGCTCGTCACGGATCTGCTTGCGATGTCGCTGCTGCTCGTCATCGCGGTGGGCGGAGCGGTAGCGCTGAGCCGGGCGACGGGGCGGCCGCTCGCCCGCATCGTCAACGCCGCCGGCGCAGTGCGCGCCGGCGAATTTGATCTGCCGCCTCTCGAAGAGTCCGGCCCGAGGGAGCTCGCCCTCGCGGCCGGGGCCTTCAACGAGATGTCGTCAACGCTCCGCGCCGTCGAGGTGCATGCTGTCGCACTGGCGGAAAACGACCTCGACAATCCGGCGCTGCGCTCGCCGCTTCCCGGACGCACGGGTCGGGCGCTCCAAGCGACCCTCGACCGGTTGAACCAGTCGATGCGCGCGAACGAAGAACAGCGAGACCTACTGCAGGAGCACGCCATGCACGACTCGCTTACGGGCCTCCTCAACCGCCGGGCGGCCGTCGAGGCGCTCGACCGGGACCTCGCCCGGTCACGACGAGGCGGGCAGGCACTCGCACTGCTCTTCATCGACCTCGACGGTCTGAAGGCGATCAACGACACCTTTGGCCACGAGGGCGGCGACGCCGCCATCCGGACGGTGGCCGACGCCCTGCGAGCGACCACCCGCCAAGAGGACGTCGTCGCCCGCATCGGTGGTGACGAGTTCATCGTCGCCTGCCTCGGGGCGTCGGGCCGAGAAGGCACCTCGACGCTCGCCGAGCGGATTCGACAGCGGGTCGCCTGCAGCGTCACCGAAGTGAGCGGCAAACGCATCGAGGTTGCTTGCAGCATCGGCGTGGCCGTGTCCGAGCAGTCAGATGTCTCCGTGGACGCGCTCATGCACCGAGCGGACCAGGCTCTCTACCTCGCCAAGGCGGAAGGGCGGGACAGGGTTCGCAGCATCATTTCGGCGCCGCTGCGCTCCGGCATCGTTCCACGACCAGCTGACGGGCGCCTGAGCCTCAGGAACACCTGAAAGGGTCAGGGCACTCATTCGATTCAGCTCTGCTCGAGAGGCTGACGGCTCACCCGTCGAGGGCGTTGGACGCGAACTGCACCAGGTTCTGTTGCTGACGGGCGTCGACGGTCGCTTGATCCTCCGGCGATCTCCGATCGTGACGGGCCGCGAGCACTGCGTCGTGGTTGTCGATCGGCGCCAGGCGCAAGCGCAGCTCGAGCCCCGCCCTCTTTCTGGACCTCACGAGTACCCTTGAAGCCGCTGCAACAACCGGTGCTCGGCATCCATCGTTAGGTTGCCGATCCTGAACAGGGAGACGACGATGGAGCGCGACCAGACGGAGAACGAGAACAGCATCGAGGCGTCCGCGACAACGCGAAGGGTGATTCTGCTCGGAGGCGCTGTCGGGCTGGCCGGTCTCGTGGCGGACTCGGTGATCCCGGCCCAACCCGCTGAAGCGATGAACAACCCGGTCCTGCTTGACCAGAACAACGCCGCGACCGCCACCACCAAAGTGACCGCTTCGAGCGGCACGGGGCTTCTGGCTATGACCTCGGAGAACGGCCAGAGTGGCATCGAAGGTGTTGACGTGAGCACCGGTGCGGGCGGTGGCTATGGCGTCCAGGGTGTGTCCACAAACGGAGCCGCAATCTATGGGAACTCCACCAACGGCGCTGGGGCGTACTGCACCACGACCGGGACCGGTAAGAGCGGCGTGCATGGCATCGACAGCAGTTCAGGTGGCGGCTACGGCGTCCAAGGAAATTCGACGTACGGTACCGGGGTCTACGGGGCGACCTACGCGGACGGCCAGAGCGGCCTGCTGGGCGAGGACCTCAGTTCTGAGGGTGGCTTCGGCGTCTACGGTGGTTCCAGCAGCGGGGTCGGGGTCAACGGTTCCTCAACCGGTACATGCGGTGTGAGCGGCAACGGTCCCACAGGTGTCTCCGGCAGTGGCGACACCTACGGGGTCTACGGCCTTGGCGTTACATACGGAGTGTACGGAACAGACGACGGAAGCTATGAGACCATCGCCGTTGCTGCGTCCCTGACGAACCCTTCCAATCCCTCCCCGGCATTACAGGCAGAGACCAAGGGCACCGGGCGGGCTGTCGAGGCGTTCATCGACAACACAGCGAACTCATCCCCGGTTGTGTCGGTCTCTACGAACGGGACCGGAAGCGGCGTCTCGGCGTCGATTGTCAACGCGGCAAATGCCCACTCGACCATTGTCGGATCAACAGACGGCACTGGATCGGGCGTCTACGGAGAGACGACCAATGCCGCAGGTCGCGGCACCACGGGACAGGGCACGAACGGGGCAACCGGCGTCTACGGACTGAGCGACACCGGCACGGGCATCTATGCCGAGAGCACTTCAGGTGACGCCCTTCAAGTCGTCGGCAAGGTTGCCTTCTCGACAAGCGGCCTTGCCACCGTGGCTGCGAACGAGCAGAACGCCGACGTCACCTTGGCCAGTGTCACGACATCCTCCATGATCCTCGCCACGCTGCAAGACGATGTCGGTGCCATCGCTGTGGCAAATGCCGTGGCGCATTCGGGGTCCTTCAGGATCAACTTGAGCGCCGCCCCCACAAGCGCCGTAAAAGTTGCCTGGTTCGTCATCGGGTAGGGATGAGCCGAGAGGGATGAGGCGACGCTGCACGGCCGCCTGCCGGGAACGACCATCCCGGAGCCAACGACCCGCCACGACGTCGAGATGTACTAGGTCGGTCACTCCCCAAAGATCATCAGGCGCGAGTCGGATGACCGTTTCCGAATGTCCAGAGCTCGGCTGTACTCGTCCGAGCGGTACCACGTCAACGCGGCCCCACGTGTGGGAAACAAGATGAGCACGGTGACCTCGCCAGGTTGCCAGTCGCCCTCCATCACCTCGGCGTCCCCGCTCAAGGCCACCACCTGTCCTTCGTGTGCCGCCAGGCTCGGGCCGAACAACTCGATGTACTCCCGGCGTCCTTCCGCGTCCGTCCACGTCACGTCCGCAAATACGTAGC
>Ga0182018_10004783_pt1 | contig 11203 bp, 9 predicted proteins | sample 812P2MmetaG_FD_120490 | JGI IMG/M metagenome (GOLD analysis project Ga0182018, IMG submission 120490) | Permafrost microbial communities from Stordalen Mire, Sweden - 812P2M metaG | ecosystem: Environmental > Terrestrial > Soil > Wetlands > Permafrost | place: Sweden: Stordalen | collected...
CAATCACTTGCTAATTCGGCCTCTGTTCAACTTCGCTGGATTTGGGAACAATTGGGAACAATTGACTTTCAAGCTGATCTACGGCCTGCCTCTGCGCGCTCGCGCTGGCATGCGTGTACACTTCGAGCGTGGTCGACATGTGCGAGTGTCCTAGTTGAGCCTGAGCTACTCGCAAAGGCGTTCCCTGCTCGTGTAGCAGTGTTCCATGCGTGTGCCTGAGCGTATGCCAGTTAATCGGCGCAAGTTCGGCGCGTACACATGCTGGGTGCAATTGCCGCTTACGCAGATTGTTGGAAGCGAGTGGTGTTCCACGAGACGTGCAGAATACCAACGCTTCGCCTGCCTTATCGCTTGAACGCGAAAAGTGTGCAAGTAATGCCTGGACGACCGCCGATGGTAATGGAAGCTCCCGGCGGCTGGCTCTTGTTTTAGGCGTGCCAAAATGACCGTGGTAACAGGTCTCTTCGACACGCAAAGTGCCGGCCGTCAAGTTAACTCGACCCCACCGAAGCGCGAGAATTTCACCGATGCGCAGCCCCGTCATTGCCGCTAGCAAGACGATTGTGCGCACTGGTTCCTCTGACGCCGCGATCAAACGTCGCACCTGTTCCATAGTGAGAAAGCAGTGTGGGCGTTTGAGCGTGCGTTCCGGCATCTTTATGCCATGCACAGGGTTATCCGAGAGATAGTTCCAACTCACCGCGGTACCTATGACCTTGCTCAACAACGTTCGGAGGTGGCTGGTCGTCTCCCAGGCATAGCCGTCCTTCAGCTTAGATGTTACGAACTGCTGAACCTCCGCGCGCTTGATGTCGCACAACCGACAATCACGAAAGCGCGGGAGTAGATGCTTCCGCAGAATGAGTGAATAAATCTTCTGCGTTGCATACTTGAGTGTTGGAAGAATGTCAGGCTCGAACTGTTCAGCCACAAAGGTCCCAAAAGTCATTGTGGCTTCAGCTCGGCGCTGACCGGAGTTAAGAGATGCGAGGCGATTCTGCAACAGTATGCGGGCTTCGCGCCGTCCAGCAATTTCGCTGACGGGCCCGAGGGTTTCCGAACGTAGTACGCGCAGTATCACGCCGTCCGGTTGAATTACATCCTCTCTCCAGCGCGCGACCCACATCTTCCGCTTCCTGCCTCGAATAAATAGACAACCATCTTGGTACCGACAACGAGCCATCCTTTTCCTCTCTTTCGAGTGGTTGGCTCGTCCGCCTTTTCCTATGTCGCATTCGATTGTAGCGTGCATGTCAAGCCGCCTCACGGTTGGCTTGGTGGCGGGCAACCCATGCCAGCACTTCTTCCCTGTCAAAGCGCCAGTACTTTCCGAGGCGGTATCCTGGCAATCGTTCAAGCGAACGTTTGCGCATGCGTCCGTACACCCAGGACACGGGAACTTGGAGTAACTCGGCGACTTGCTGGACGGTGAGGAATTCTGATTGCTTTGGCGTGTTCATGTCTGGGGCTCCTTTTGCGGTGTTTGGTAAAGCGGAGATTGGGTTCGGACTGAAAAGACTCTGACGAGACTTCGTATCGAGGAACTTGGAGGGCTACTTGTTCGTTGCGGTCACAGCTTCGTTCGGCAACGCTTGCGTCTTTTCCTCCTTCCCATGGTCTCCTGCCTCCGGCGGTTTATATGCCGCGAGGTATTCCTGAAAATCGGTGTCTTTGCGAAAAAAGCGTTCGAGCACTTCACTCACGACGTAGGACGTGTTTGCGTGGATGAATTCCGCATAGCGCGTGAGCCGGAATTTCAGCTCTTGCGATACGCGAAGCTGGATCGTTTCGTTCTTTGGTTGCGTAACAGGTGGTTTAAGAATTGCCATCTGAGGTCTCCTTTCAGATTGGGGAATTGCGTTACAAAGGTTGAAGGATCGGGATCGCGGTTGGCTCGCTAGCGGAATGCTAGGGCTTAAGAGCGGTTTGTACCCTGAAGCGTGCAGTAATGCGGATGTTGCGTTGGCGGAATGGCCCGGAGGCGTGTCAGCCTTCGAGGATTCCGAAACGGCCCCTACTTATACTAATGGCCAAAAAGCCGACAAAAATACCCAAAGAAAATATACTCGCTTAACGTGAAAAATATTTCAATGCTCAGCTACAGAGGTCTTCGAATAATGGGGCTAGGGGCTCCATCAATTCCACTGTGTTACAGACTGAAGGCTGGGTTGCCTTAGCAGGTGATGGCGTTCTCGGAGCGCGGGCAAGTACCTCGTGCATTATACGATGCAAAAGGGCGGGAGCGACCCCGTGTCGCTTTTCGGGCCGCAGGCCGGGCGAAAAGAGGGGGTCGCTCCCGCCCTTTTGACGTACTTGCCCGCGCTCCGGCTTTGCGATGTTGTCGACGTATTTGCCTGTGCAGTCAAGGGTTACAGAATCGAAGATAGAAAACCGACCAGAAAACCGTAAGGAAAACCGATTTCAGAGCGGTTCTCCACGCTTTTGATGATCTTCCCTCGCGCCTAATCGGCGATTCATCGCGCTACTGCACGTCGAACCGCGCGTCGCAAATCGGGCCACCCGTCGTCAATGTTGCTCGTTGCAAGGGTTCGGCTTGCGATCCGATCCGACTTGGACAAGATCGTGCCCGTCCCACCGGTATCTCGCCGTGACGATCAAGGCAGAACATGCATGAGACCCGCCGACCGGAAAACTGATAGCCAACTCCTTTTGGCCGACTCTGATGTCAGTCACTGGAAAGTCGCCGCCGTTGTTTTCTTCGCCTTTTCCCCACTGCAGCGGCGTGAGTCGTGCGAGGAGTGTGGGAGATCCGCCCGACATTTCAAAAACGAATACTTCCTGAAAAGAAAAATTCGTCATGGCCCAGCAGCTCGTGACAATCACGGCGTCGTCTGATCCGTCGCTTTTAACATCGCCATATATGATCTTTTCAACGTCGAAGTTGACGGTGTCCTGGTCTGACCCTTTTTTCCAACTACCGTTCGACACGCGAATGATTGGGTCAGAACCATCGTCCATTTTGGTCGAGCAATCTGACGGATAGCTGAAATTGCGGAAATCAACATCGCGGATTTTCTCTCCCGAAATGCTGGCCGGTGTGGATGGCGCCGGAGGCCGGTATGTCGCCCCGGTAGATTTGGCCGATGCGCTTGAGCTAAAGACAAAAACGCCGACTAGATCGGCCATATGGTCGGGGTCTTGGCCGGCTGAAAGCGCCGCGCTTTGGGCGGCGACGGTGTAGGTGCCTGGCGTCAAGTAAGCGTGGGCGATAATCATGCCCTCGCTCGCCTGCGGGCCAGAACTCAAGCCGTCGGTCTGGAGAGCAGGAATTCCACTGAGACTGATCTGTTGCTGGCTAGCGGCAAGGCCGATCACGACAACCAATGAGTTCGACGAAACGGGAAAATTGACCGATGCGCCGGGAGCTCCGGATTGTAAATTTGAGCCCTGATACGCGTTGAACGCACCCCAGGAACCGCCGATGGAAACTCCGCCGATCACATGATAGCCAGTCTGAGTGGTGTACCCATCTTCCCCACTGGCGCCATAAGCAAGAGCAGCAGCGAGCTGACCTGCGGTGTCCGTTGCCTGCGCGAACTGCCCCACCGTAAACGGGCTCGAAGGCGCCGCTCCACCTGTGACCATGCCGTATAGGTAGATGCGGCCGAGTGGAAGTTGGAGTGAGGTCGCGCCATCACGTAGCACCGCCTGCACGATTTCGGCTCGGCCCGCGATCTTTGCGGGCGCAGAAATCAGACTCGTCGCGGGTTCGGTACCAGTCGCTGTGCCAGTCGCCGCTGTGACGGGACCGAACTTCTCAATCGGGAAAGTTGCGCTCGACGGATAGTCTCGCGTCCTTATCCAGTAAAGATTTGCTTGACCGTACCCGGGGAGGGACGCTCCGCCATACACGCCGAAAGAATGCGTTATGCGCGAGGTCAGTCTTGCGAGGCCCAGTTTTGGAGTGTAATCAATCATCAAGCTATTCAAAGATGTTGAGTCAATGTTCAGCGTAAAGACGTGTGCATTGGAATCCGCTGGAGACAATGTATCGGTATAAGGAAAATGGTCCCCGGCGCCGCTTCCCCAGAAAAACGCCGCACCGCTATCGGCCCTGCCCGTCCCCACCATCGCAGTCCCGGCCCAGGCGCCGGACATCACTGTTGAGTCGAAGTCACCGATCACCTGTGCATATCCAGCTTGCGAATCGCCTGCACCACCGGTGGGAAATCCAGCGAGTGCTTCGATTACCGTCGGGTAAGCAGTCACGGAGAGCGGCGTTTGAGAAACGTAAACCGCGCCGTCGAAAGTTGTGTCGGTGAAAACGAAGTTCGTAAAATTGCGTTGATTCGCCACGGTCACATAATTTGGAGAGCGCATCCATCCATCGGGTAACGATCCGCCCGACAATCCTCCGAACCTCTGGTAGTACTCGAAGATCTCGGAGCCATTGTCATATCGACCGTATGGGCCGCCGGCCCACATCGGCTCTGTTCCGGTAACCACTGCGTCCTTGCTGTTCTGAGATGTTCCATAGAACACCAAATAGATTGTTAGGCTTCCCCCGGAACCTGGCAACGGATTGGGAATCAGGACCCAGTATCTCGTCAAAGCTGAAGCGGACGTTTCACCGGACTCCAACCAAGAACGGAGTACCATTTTACCGTCGCCAGTCTGAAAATTAATATTCGATAGATTCCCTGCCTCGTAGGAACGATAGGCGCTGCTGTCGACCGTTATGGGGCATTGAAATCCTACGGGAGTTGCAGGATTTTGGTTGTTCGTGAGAGTTACGGGCAGGTAGTACAACGGGGCGTGGCCGCTTGCGTCATTAGCGAACCTCGGGGTTTCAACAGGCGGCGCTGGCTTCGCGGCCGCAGACGCAGCCGCCGTTGTCGTGGACATCATGAGGACCACGGTCGCAGCACAGCGGATTGCGCATAGTAAGCCGGCCAATGGAATAAATGCTTTGTTTTTCACTCGATTTCTCCTTCGTGGGCAGCAGCCCTGTGCGCAACCGATTTGAATTACCTTACTTGGGGCCAGCGTAGTTGAAGAGAGAGTTGGCGCTGCCCGATGCGGTAGTAACAGTGACAGTTACACCGACTGTTAGCGGTGAACCTAGAGATGCAAACGTCTTATCCTCACTGGAGATGTCAGGTACCGTCGCATTAATTGTCGTCTGGGAAGTGGTCGAGAATTCGGCCGAAGTGCCCCCGAATGTGACTCTGGTTACGCTGATAAACCCCGTACCTCTAATTGTGACAATAGTGCCGACCGCGCCTGTTGTGGGGGAGACGCCCGAGATGCTTGACTTCGTACTAGAAGTCGTTGGGCTGCCCAAACGAAGCGCGGAGGGTAGTGACGCAGAGATCGATTGCGTTGGTGTGCCACAAGCCGAGACGAACTGATTAAGCCATTGCCCAAGTTCCTGTCCGCGCCGGTACGCGTCTGCCGCTATTGAGGCCTGTAGGTCTGACCATATCTCCGACGTATATTTATTCGCGGCGGCGGTCATGCAAGGAGAGTAGGATGACCAAAACGAACTCCCTCCTGTTTGTTGTTGGACACCACCCAAGAAGCACTCGAAGTCAGCTTGAATGATGCCGCTAAACCACTGAAGTCCAAGTGCGTCCAGCACGAGATCCTGAGGTCCTGGAATACTGAGTCCTTGGCAATCTAGTTGCGATTGAATAGCCATGTCGGGAAGAGGGCCCAAGTCTTTTCCTAGCGCACTTACAATTGCGGTCCCGTTGCATGCTAGGACGTAATCGAAAGCTAGAACGTTTTGATTTTGACACGCGAATGATCCAGAGCCATTAGTCAACGCGTTTACGGTCAACGCGGCAACCGCAGGGAAAGTCGAAATACATGCATCCACCAAAGCTTGTTTAGTATTTGGTGGTAGCGACTGTGCCCTAGACACCGCCGTAGCAGCACTATCTAGCAAGCTAGTCTGAATGTTCGACACTGCGGCGGATACCTGTTGATTCAGGGCGGTAGCGGGCGGTGATGAAGTTCCAGATCCCGAAACCGACGAAACGTAGGTCGCGGATTGTCCCACAGCAGAGTTTGCGGCTTGAGCGTTCCACACCTCAAAACGAATCTGATCGCCAGAGTGCAATGACAAAGAGGACGGCGACGGTACGCCGTACGCTCCCCCGAATCCGGAAACATCAATCTCTGTGTCAGTCCAAGACGTGACATCGATAGTTACCGCATCGCCACTGAGCGCCCCAGGTGCTTTATAGCCTGCACTCCAATTTCCGGTCACGTCCCTAATCTGAAAGTCGGGCGTATCGCCATCGAATGGGCTTTGTTCCCCAAATCCTTTCCCAATAATGGCGATCTTTTGCTGACAGATTGGCTGGATGCTGCTCACGCTCGTGATGACGGGATTGGAACCCATACCCCCGCTGTCGATGATAGTGGTCAATCCCTGCATAGTGCTGGCGTTCGGATACGCGATCATAGCTTCCATCGGCACGTCGGCCTGATCGTTGTCTGTGACGGCGGGTGAGCGCGGCTTCGTGGCCGTGTAATTTACGGTCAAGAATCTTCCGGCGCTCACCGATGCATTTGTCGCAGGCGTGCTTCTCGGAAGAACGCGGATTTGAAGGTGGCCCAATTGGCCGTAAACATTTCCATCGGCGAGCTTGGCATAAACACGGCTACTGACTTGGCTCCAGGAGGATGGCCCAGCATTCTGTGCAGTGCCGGGGATAATGTTGACGAGCTCGTGTTCAAGCGCATCAAAATTGTTGGCGTCTTGCATCAGGGTGTTGTGAATTACTTGGTATCTTTGAATAAGCACTTCTACGTCGGTTGCCAGGCCCGCTGTTGCGGGGATTCGCTGAAGTAGGTTGAGCCGCTTCTGAAGGGCCGTGACGAAATCTTCGTTGAGCTGGTTTCGATATTCGGGGATCAGTTGGTCCACAAGCGACTGGCTCTGCGGGGGCATTTCGCTATAACTCAAGCCGCCCATGATCTGCCAAATAAGTTGCTGCAACTGTTGAAAAGGAGGACGGGCTGCGGCCGCCCTGGACTCCAACGCAATCAGTAGCGGCGCTCTCTTTCCCTCCAGTGGTGCCATTCGGTAGGCCAGACCGTGTTGCGTCCCGGTGGCATGAACGTTCGTACAATAAATTCGTACCGGAACTGAGTAATCGCCCGGAGCAAGCTGAACGATACCGGTCGAGGAATGTGCAAGCTGATTGATGATCGAACTCGTGTCATAGGAAACGGGAACAAATGGAGAGCCCGGTGGCGACACCGTAGTGGGGTAGGCGCGATCAGTATCAACGACGATGGGCTCGGTAGGCGCGAGCGGGTTCTGACCGAAGGCTGCCGGGCAGGCGAACAACACTAGTCCCAACGCCGCGAATGTGAATCGTAAGTTCAGCGTTCGCATGCTTTGCCTCACTTACCGGCCAGCGCCGAATTAATGCTTCGAGCCGAAGACGAAGACCCCAATGAGATCCGCTTTTGGCGGTGAGTTCTGCTGTTCCACTGCTGAACTCGAACTTAGGCTCGTGACGATGTAATCCCCAGGGCCGAGGAGGGCATGGGCGATGACCATCGGCGGAACCTGGTCGCTAACGGATACGGACTGATCCACCTGCATGCCCGGAATCCCTTGTAGGGTGAGATTCTCCTGACCTCCAGCAAGACCAACGAACACAACGAATGAATCCTCAGGCACTGCGAAATTGACGGACGCGTTGGCTACCCCTGGTTGGGAGTTTGAGCCGTAAAAGGCGGCGGATGTGTCCCAGGCCCCTGCTACGGAGACGCCGCCGATGGCATGACTATACGTCGTGGTCGTGAAGTTGTTGCTGTCGTTCGTTCCATAGGCCAGCGCTGAAGCAAGAAAGCCAGATATATCTACGGCCTGCGCATACTGGCCGACGGCAAACGGATCCGAAGCACGCGCTCCTCCCGTCGCAAATCCGTAGATGTAAAATCGCCCAGGAACAAGCTGAAGCGAGGTTGCTCCGGGTTGGATTATGGCCTGAACAATTCGAGGCGCGCCTGCGGAAGCGTCGGCAGGCGGGCTGGGCGCGCTTTGTTGCGACAAACTCGAGGGAGCATTCTGCGTCGCAGAAGCTGTGCCGCCCGGTGTAGACGAGTCCTGGGGAGGAGGATTCGCACCACTGGAGGTGTTCTCACCGGCGACGGTGGACGATCTGTGCATGGTTATGTTACGCGAGAAGAAAGGTTGCGATGATCCGGACATAATCTGTGCATACACGGCGGAAATCTGATCACCGCTCACGGTTCCTTGAATTCGTATGCTGAACCCTGAGAATGGAGCTTCTAGAGATATTTGGTTTCCACTGGCAACACCAGTGATGGGTAGCTGGAGGGCTCCCTTCTGCATTTCCCACTCACCGTGCAGCGCGCCTCCGGGGTCCACGCTTTCTATCTTCAGCCCCATGTCGCCCATGTCTCCCACCAAGTCGCCGCCTGAAACAGACCAATCTCCGATGACGTCGGCTGAACTGGCGAAGCGACTTTTAATGAAGAAGAAACTCAACGCAGCCAAACCGGCGGCAGCAATGATTATCACAAACCATAGGCCCAACCTTGAAGATGACCTTTTTCCCTCGGGGGCCACGACGGCGGCAGCGTTCGGAGGTGGACTCGCTACCTGAGCGCCACACGCTCTGCAGAAACGAGTGCCCGCATCCAGAGCCGCCCCGCAATTAGTGCAAGAGCTTGGCATGGACTCACGTCCTTTGCGTTCTCAATTCAATCCAATGCGAACCGTCCCCGCATTAGCCCACAAGAGAGTTGCCGCAACCTCCGCAGAATCTAGTACCAGCCGGGTTCTCCGCCCCGCACGATGGACAAAATTTTCTTCCTGAGCTAGCCGGAGCAGAGAGGACTGCGATTGCAGCGCCGCCGCAACTCTGGCAAAACTTCGAGCCGGACGGTAACGCCTGTCCGCAGTTTCCACATCGTGCTGCGGCTGGCCCTTCAAGCGCCTTTTCGCCTGACCGCATTACGGCGCCGGTGATGCGATCCATGTTTCTGGCAACCAAGATGACGACACCTGCGAGAGGTGCAAGGCCTAGAACCAGGAACGCCCAGCCGTAGAGGTCCAATTGATTCGGCCAAAGAAGGGGGTACAAGATTCCTTGGTAGGAGTAATATGCCGCTGCCACAACCACGGTCAAAATCCCAAAATTAAAAATCTGGCCCAGGTCGGGGAACTTCGCATAACGAGCACGGATAATGGAAGCCAAGCTAAAGCCGAAGATCGCAAGCAGAATAAAAATCAGCGTGTCTACTAGGGCGAAAGCGATGGTCAGAGGGAAAATGGCGAGATGCGCTTGCATCAAATAATCGCTGGTCGCCTCCGGCAATTTCCCCCCGAGAACGCCGGCCACCGCATTGCCGAACGCCGCCTGCATTTGAGCGAGTTGGTCAGGACCTAGAACATTTTGAGAACCGAGCGCCGGGAATCCAGCCGCTGAAGGTGCGTAGATCACGGGGTTCTTCAGCATTGGTAGGGCGGAAAGGATCAGGCGGAGTACAAGGAGACCGATGATGGCTATTGAAACCCTTAAGAGCTTTTCTCCAATTTGTCGGCCCATCGAAGCGCTCGACATTGGTGGAACCTCCTTTCGTTGCAAAAGCGATCTTTGCCCGCCGGAATTGTCGATCTGAACTTCTGGCTTCCCACGCTTCCCGACATAACGGTATGTGTAAATCGGAGATTTGTACGTATCGTTTGCGGGAAGTGCACGCGTATATGTCACAATCGTAGATACTTGTCAATATCTCTAGCTAGCCTCACGAGGGACCGGCAGACCACCACCATGAGACTTAACCTAATCTCGCAAGCCCTGACCTCAGAAAACCGAGAGGGTTAAGATTTTCGATTTGCAATATCGGTGCGGATAATTCCCAGGTATTCGCGGGCGACTTCGAGAGCTTGCTCGGCGTCGTGCTTAGAAACGAAACCGGTGTCGTCATAAAGAGCCATATTCCGCTTCCGGCGCAGACGGTCGAAGACAGTCAACAAACCAGAATGTTTCTTGTCGATTCGCGCCTCAACGAACTCGATGATCGCGACATGATGCCCAGGTTGGCTCCTCGCACGAAAACCATAACTGAACATGAATCCAAGCGAGGCCTTCAACATCGCTTCATACGCCTGCTGGAGGGAAGCCTCTTCGTCAAAAGCCAGAATCTTATGCGCGGAAGCGAGTTTCTTCTCGGCATTTTGCAGAAAACGCTCGATCTGCCCCCAATCTACCTTTTGTGGCTTTAGGTTTTTCACGCCGCACCGATAAGCGAGACCCGCTTATTGTGCCAGACGCTTTCGAGGAAGGCATCTTTTCGAGCGCGGCGCGATTCGAATTCCTTCCGAGTGAGAACCGTATAGTTGATTTCGCGTCCAAGTTGTCGTTCAAGCTTTCGCGCGAATTCCGCCAAGATTTCCTCGCGGGGGGCGCCGATCACGAGCACATCTATATCGCTGGCAGCATCCTGCTGGTTACGTGCAAATGAACCGTACAGATAGGCCTCGCGTATTCCATCAATTTTCCTGAGGGATTGTGTGATCAGGGGTGCCGCCCCGATGGTTTTCGCTACAATACTCCGTACCTCATCAAACAGGGAATACTCGCGATTGAGTTGAAAATACTTCTGGCGACCGTTCACTTCGGACCGAAATAGGCCCTCACGCTCCAATCGCCCCAATTCCTTCGACAGGTTGGACGGATCGATGGTGAGCCGCTTGGCCAAGTCACGCAAATGGTGACGGGCCGTGGGATTAGTAAAGTAATAGGTCAGCAGCCGCTGGCGGGCCTTGGAGCGAAGCTCAAGCATAAGGTATTATTCTACCACAAGTGTGGTAATATATTACCAAACCAACAAACTAAGGATCATCGGCCGCCCTAAGGGGCACTCAGCAACGATATCAGAGCGCGGGCGCAGGAGGTCAGGCGTGAAGCATGGGTCCAATTCGGGTCAAATTGTTGCCGAACTAGGTACAAAACGGGTACTACGACACAGAACAAAGCCAAGCGAACCAATCAGATAGATTTTCTTTCTCGTGAGTTAGCTCGGTAGGGTCTTGAGGCGCGACTGAACCAGACTCATACCGACTAAAGCAAACAAACCGAAACCGACCAGCACCAGGGTGCCGGATTCGGGGGTTGCCACCGCATTCAAAGCAGACAGCGGGTACACCGTACCGGACTCGGATTCGATGCTAACTCCTGGAATTGGA
>Ga0182018_10004785_pt1 | contig 11199 bp, 9 predicted proteins | sample 812P2MmetaG_FD_120490 | JGI IMG/M metagenome (GOLD analysis project Ga0182018, IMG submission 120490) | Permafrost microbial communities from Stordalen Mire, Sweden - 812P2M metaG | ecosystem: Environmental > Terrestrial > Soil > Wetlands > Permafrost | place: Sweden: Stordalen | collected...
GCAAAGCGATGTGGACTCGGTCGCTAACTCTCCGGCGGGCAATGATGCCGCCGCGAACCAGGCACTCACCGACGCCCGCGATGCGAAGGCCACCACCAACCAACTCGCTGCGATCAAGTTCAATCCGGATGCCGAGAATCTGGTGCGTAACCTGCTGCTGCAACCGATCACCAGCGTGGAATCCAAGCTGCGAGGAGTCGGCGCGGATGAATTGAACGCAGGCGGCAAGGGACTGTGCGGACAGTTTCGCGCGGTGCTGAATAAATATCCGTTTAATCCAGCGAGTAAGGAAGACGCCAAAGTAGATGAAGTGAATTCTATTCTCAAGAAGCCCGATGGCGCGCTATGGAAATTCTACGAAGACAGCCTGAAGAAGTTTCTGACTAAAGAGGGCAACCAATACGTCGCGGTGCAAGGCGCCAGCGTGACGCTCGCGCCGCGCTTCGTCGATTTCTTCAAGCAGGCCGCGGCATTTTCGGATTTCCTCTATTCGGGCGGGGACCCGCACTTCAGCTATTCGCTTAAGCCGGTTGCTACGGACACCGTGCAGAAAATCGGCCTCGATATCGACGGACAAAAGCTGGATTATAGCGGTGGGGCATCCGCGGCGAAGCAGTTTACATGGCAAGCCGGGGGGACACACGGAGCCAAAGGTACTTACGGAGCGGACGGCGTAACGTTTGAGATGCAAGACGGAACTTGGGCAATTTTCCGCATGTTTGCCGACGCTGACAAGGGTCCGGCCTCAGGAGGTGCGGGGGAGTACGACTGGATCATACGTCAGGGCAAGGCAGGCGCTCCTTCGATGGTCAATGGGAAACCCGTGACCGTGCGGTTGGAGCTGGATATGACGGGTCCGCCGGTCTTTCAGAAAAGCTTCTTTTCCCATCTGGCGTGCGTGGCGGAGGTGGCTAAGCCGTAGAAGCCATGCCCAAACCCTCATATACTTCCGTGACTCTCGACGTAGATCCCGACGTCAGACCGCTACCAGTCGAGCCGCGTTCGGACAGTCCTTTCCGCATCTTGGTGCTCGGCGATTTCAGCGGCCGCCGCAATCGTGGGGAGCCGCCGCCGGAGCGCTTGCGATCCTATCTGATCGATCGCGATACTGTCGACGAGGTGCTGTTTCGCATGCGCCCGGCCCTGGACTTCGGCGGAACGGGCAGCGGCATGGTGCTGCGATTCCACGAACTCGAGGATTTTCACCCGGACCGCATCTACCGCCAGGAGGTGTTTGAGAAGTTCCGCGAGATGCGGCATCTACTGGGCACCGAGGCGCCCGCACCGGTCGCAGCTCCTGCGCCGCCGGACGTGCTAGGGCTGACCGGCGGCAGCCTGTTGGACAGCGTGCTGGATACCACCGAAGGCCAGCCGGCGCGCCAGCCCGACGCATTGCGAGATTTTATCGAGCGGGTGGTCTCGCCTTACACGGCGCCTCGCGAGGATCCGCGTCTCGCCGAAAAAAATGCGGACGTCGTCCAAGACGCCGGCAAGGCGATCCGCGCTCTTTTGCATCATTCCGATTTCCAGGCGCTGGAAGCGGCATGGCGCGCACTCGACTGGCTGGTGCGGGGCCTGGAAACCGGGCCGCAATTGAAGGTTTACGCACTCGATATCGGCAAGGCCGATCTTGCGGACAGTCTGCCCGAATTGCGTCGCATTCTGGTGGACGAAGCTCCCGGAGCCCCAGGCGCGGAACCCTGGGCATTAGTTGCGGCCAATTTTACTTTCGCGCGTACCGCGAGCGACATCCGCCTGCTCAGCGGACTGGCCGGTATCATGCGCGCGGCCGGAGCGGTCTTCCTGGCGGAGGCCGATCCGAACGATGCGGATTCAGAAGATACCGAGCGCCTTTGGCAGGCGCTGCGCAATTCGCCGGCGGCGGCCTCCATTGGGCTGGCGCTCCCGCGCTTCCTGCTGCGGCTGCCGTATGGCCAGAAGACCGCCGCCATCGAGAGTTTTGCCTTCGAAGAGATGCCGGGGCCGCCCGATCACCACCATTACCTATGGGGTAATCCGGCCTTCCTCTGCGCGTACCTGTTGGGCCTGGCATTCGGCAGCGACGGATGGGATTTGCGCCCTGGAACGTATGCGACGATTTCGGGACTGCCCTTGCACGTTTACGAAACGGAGGGAGAGCCGCAGCTCAAGCCCTGCGCCGAAGTGCTGATGTCCGAGGTGGACGCCGATTGGATTCTGGAGCAGGGCTTCATGCCTCTGGTCTCCATCAAGGATCATGATGCCGTCCGCCTGTTGCGTTTTCAGTCCATCGCCCAACCCCTTGCGCCATTATCGGGCGCTTGGACTTAGTCGCCAAGCCGCATCAAGGCGTGGCGGCGCGGTGTATACTTAGCTGGAAGCCGGGTAAAGGAACAGATGTCTTCAGGGACCAAAATTGGGCGCTACCAGATCGAACGGGAATTGGGGCATGGCGGCATGGGCACTGTGTTCCTGGCGGAGGATCCCGTCATTGGCCGGCGTGTGGCCCTGAAACTGATACGGCTGGACGATTCGGCTTCAGCCGAGCAACAGCACATGCTCGCCCAAGGTTTCTTGAAGGAAACCCGCCTGGCAGGCGTCCTGCACCACCCCGGAGTAGTGGGTGTTTTCGACGCGGGCAGGCAGGATAACCTCGCCTACATCGTGATGGAGTTCATCGACGGGCCGACGGTCGACGCGATGCTGCGCTCAAAGCCGCGTCCCGAGCTTGCGCAACTGTTGGACATCTGTCGCCAGGCGGCCGGCATTCTCGACTATGCGCATGCGCGCGGCGTGATTCATCGGGACGTTAAGCCCACGAACTTGCTCGTGCAACATGATGGCGCCGTAAAGATCTGCGACTTCGGAATCGCGAAAGTCATGCAATCCACGGAATTCACCCTCACGCAGGCGGGTATGGCTGTGGGCACGCCGGAATTCATGTCTCCGGAGCAGGTCCTGGGACAGCCGCTGGACGGCCGATCGGACCAGTGGTCGCTGGCGGTGGTGGCCTACGAGATGGTCGCTGGCGTGAGACCGTTCCGTGCCGACAGTTACACACAGGTCATGGCGCGGATTATGACCTTGGATCCGGAGCCTGCGCGCCAACACAACCCGGCCCTTCCAAACGACGTCGATGTTGTGTTCGCCAGAGTGTTCTCCAAAAAGCCGCAAGACCGGTTTCCTAATTGTTGGGACTTCGCGGAAGCCTTGCAGAAGGCCTGCCTCGGGTCGCTGGCCCCAGCCCCAGTGGCCTCAGCGCCGGTGTACGCGACGCCGGCGGTCCCTACGCCGGCAGTGCTAACGCCCGCGGCCGCAACGCCCGCGATTCCGACCCCATTTGTGCCAACCCCAGCGGTACCGACACCGCGGGTACCGACTTCAGCGGTAGCGACACCGGCGGTTCCAACGATGGCCGCAGAGATGCAGACGCCGGGCGTTGAGCCGTCGCGCAAAGCCGGCCCCCCCATGAAGCTGATCGCCGCGTTGGCTATCGTCCTCATCGTCGCTGGTGGCGCGGCGGCATGGCTGTGGTTCCATCACTCGACCGCTGCCCCCGCCCCCGCGGAGACCGTTCAATCTCCGGTTTTCCCAAGTCCGCCGCCAGCCCATCGGACCTCAGCCGCGCGCAAACCGAGTCCGGCTGCCGACCTGGCCACGCCCGCGGCCAACCATCCCGCCGCCGGCCAGCCCGCGGCCAAGGGAACGCAGGCGCTCGACACGTATTCCGTGCGACTGGCGACCGTGCCCGATGGCGCCACGGTGACCGTGGACCAGAATACCGATGCGGCCTGCCAGTCTCCGTGCAGAGCGGAGTTGCCTTCCGGAAAACATACGATCGTAGCGAAAAAAGAAGGATATTACCAGATCGTGAAGGATTTCGACGTCGATGGGCAGGAGGGGGTCACTCTTACTCTGGTCCAGATCACGGGTACGGTGTGGATCGACTCGAACCCAGCCGGCGCATCGATTACGGTGAACGGCACGCCGCGGACCGAGATCACACCCGTGAATCTTGTTTTGCCCGTGGGCCAATACAAGGTCCGGTGGACCAAAGAGGGATTCGAACCCTACGAGTTTGAGTTGACGGTCTCCGCCGGTTTGACCCAAATCAAGCCCACCCTCGCGAAATCCTCGCATTAGGTGCGCGGGCTGGCTTCCTGCGCGGCGGACGACGGCGAACGCTATCTGATCACCTTCACTTGCACATCGCGGTGAAAAGTGCCCGTCGACGTGACAGATAAGCGGTACGTTGTCGTGGCTTGCGGTGTTACAGGGAACCGGCCTTGGGCGTCCACACGGCCAACGCCAGGTTCGATCTTGACCTCTGCCGCGTTAACGGCTTCCCATCTTAGGACCGCAGTCTCGCCGGCCTTGATCGTATCGGGATCCGCCCAAAACCGCACGATCTTTAGGTCCCCGGCGTGCGTCACGCTAACGTCGACGGATCGGCTTATGCTGCCGCCCGGCCCCTTGGCCTGCAGAACATATTCGGTTTCCACCGTCGGAAAGACGCCCTGCTTGCCCTCCAGCGGCACGTTGCCAACACCTCGATTGATGAAAACCCGATCGGCGCCCGTCACGGCCCATTTCAGCACCACCGGCTGGCCGGATTGGATCGACGTTCGGGATGCAGAGAAGTCCTGGATCGCAGGCGGCGCCAGCACTTGGAGCGTGACGCTGGCGGTTTTGGACGGCCCATGGGCCGGCTTTGCCGTCAGGTTGTAAGTGGTGGGCGATTGAGGTGTGACCGAGCGAGCGCCGGCAGCGCCCACTGCGCCGATATCGGGTACTATGCTGACTTCCGCCGCATTCTTCACGGACCATTTCAGGAAAGCAGTCTTGCCCGGCGCAACCGACTGCGGTTCAACCGAAAAGTTCTCGATAGAGAGTGCGGGAGCCGCTACGTGCACCGGCGCTGGAGAACCCGCAAATGGCCCGGGTTTGGGATGCGTGGCCGGCTCGGGTTTGGGAGCCGCGACAGGCTCGGGTTTGGGAGGCGCGGTTGTCGCCGGTGTCGAGGTCTGGCCCGAGTTGTGGCGCGCTGTAATCCAGTAGAACGCCCCAACTCCGAGTCCCGCCAGCACCGCCGCGGCCACTAATCCGCCTATCCATCGCCTGGCGTCGGGGCCTCCGCGAGCGGGCGCGGGCGCCGGTTGTAGCGTCTCCGCGGTTTCGACTTCGGACGACGCGACCGAAGCGGGTGGTGGGACCGGCACGGGCGGTGGGATCGGCGCGGGCTCCGCGGCCCACGCTTCCAGCAGGGCCCGCACGAATTCGGTGCAGCTCGCGTACCTTGCCGCCGCGTCTTTCGCCAAGGCCTTCTGCAATGCCTCGCTCACGCCCACGCTGAGCGCTGGATTCACCTGGCAAGCCGGCGGCGGCGGCTCGTTCATGATGTGGAAGAACAGCGTCTGAATTTGTTCAGATTGAAACGGCCGCTGCCCAGTCAGAGCTTGATACGCCACCACGCCCAGCGAGTATTGGTCCGCCCGGCCGTCCAGGGCATCACCCCGAATCTGCTCGGGAGACATGTAAAACGGGCTGCCCACCGCCGTCCCGGCCTGCGTCAGCGCCGTCTGTCCAGCGATTCCTTTGGCAATACCGAAATCGCAGATCTTCACCGCGCCGTTTTCGTCCAGCATGATGTTGGCGGGTTTGATATCGCGGTGGACGATCCCCTTGCTGTGCGCGTAATCCAGCGCCGCGGCGGTCTGCCACAATACTTGGCACAAGACGTCCTTGCCAGGCGGCTGCGGCGCGCTCAGCAGTTTTTCCAAACTGGGGCCGTTCACGTACTCCATGGCGATGAAGGCGTTGGCGCCTTCTTCCCCTACGTAGTAAACGGTGACAATGCCTGGATGGCTGAGAATGCCCGCTGCTTGCGCCTCCCGGAACAAACGCGCGCGCAGCGTCTCGCGATCCTTCGGGTCGGAGAACTCCTGCAAGAGAATGACTTTAATGGCGACCGGCCGGCCGATGGCGGTATCCAGGCCGCGCAGCACTACTCCCATGCCGCCGCGGCCGATTTCCCCAATCACTTTATACGGGCCGATTCGCTCCATTGCTCCATCAAGTTGTGCCGGTGCTCGCGGCTTGCCTCTTTACCTCCGCCTCGGTTTGATCGGCCACGGCCTGCAGCTTTTGCAGGTCGGCCCGCACCGCAAGGTCCGGTGTGGGCTGCGGAACCTCTCCGGCGGCAGTTTGCGTGTCCGGAGCGGGCGGCAAACCATTCCTGCCTTGATTGTCGGCAAGGGTTTTCAGTCCCGAGTCGATCTTGGCGCGGAAGTCGTTATGCATCTCTTGCAGGTCGGCGAGAGCGACCGCGACTCTCTGGCCCGTGGGGCAGTCCGAACGTTTGCTGCTGGCGACTTTCACGGTGACGTTTCGTTTGGCGTCCGGTGTATCGTCGATCCGCATGATCACGTCGCCTGGCGACAAACTGCATGCTTGGTCCCCTGCGTTCACGTCGAGGTTGGCGGAAACCACGAAAACGCTCACGGCAGGATCCAGTGCCTCCGGTCTTTGCTCCGCCACTTGCGTCGCTTCTGGCGCTGTTGTCGCTGGCGCTGGTACCGCCGCCGGAGCTGCTGCTGGAGGCGCCGCCGGCTGCGGCGGATTCGCCGCCGCGGCCCGCTCGGCATCGATCTCCCGCTTCACTTCCTCGGCTATGGCCTGTTTGATTTCCGGAGTCAGAACCGTGTTCTGGGCCGCGGATTGGTCCGGCGGCGGGCCGTTGTGGGCCGGTTGCTGTGCCGCGGACACATCGTAGCCTGCCCGCAGGCTCTCCGCCAGCAAGTAGTCCGTAAGCCACAAGGACGCTACCGGGTAATAAGGTGCCGGCGCGAAGTAGTAACCGTATGGAGCATACCACGCCGCTCCCCACCATTCCCAGCGGTAATGAACAGGGTTGCGCCACGGATTGTAAGACCAATCGTAGAAGGCCGGCCGATAATAATAACCTGGCACGTAGCCGAAGTAGAAGGCGCCCCGGTAAGAAAACCTGTTATAAACGTACACATTCGTACGCCCGCCGATCACATAGGTCCGCTGCACGTACACGCGGCCGTTGCGGTTCATGTAGGCGTGCTGCGAATAACCGCTATTGGGTCCCGTGCTCACCAGCATTCGACCGTTGCTCCGGGTAACGATGGTGCGCTGGCTGCCCGAGCCACGCCTGATAGTGACTCCATCCGCCGTGTGGATCGATTGGATGCGGCCTCCGGCGGAGAACCTTGCGGTTGTGCCGTTGGAAAACGTTCGCGTAGTTGGCCGGCCGAGATGGGTGCCTCCTGTCGAGTTGGGATGGCCCGCGCCTTTCGAGCCGGGATGGGCCCCAGGAACCGGGCGGCTGCTTGTCGCAGAACCGGATTTGACGCTCGGAGATTTGCCAGTCGGATGCTGACTTGGGGCCGTCCTGGTTTTCGCCCTTGCAGGCGCATGCGCAGCCGACGCCGCTTTCGGGGCGGCGGGTGGCGCGCTAGACCTGGGCTTGTTATCTGCCCAGGCCAGCGATGCAATCGGCAAAACCAGGATCATTGACCAGTTACGCCCGAAGCTCTTGTGCAGACTCATGGTTTTTCTCCTGTTTGTACAACTGGTCTCTAACAACTTCGAAACCAATTACGCACCACCCCGAATCTCCATTGAGGACCCGGATTGCGTTAATTATACAGCCAAACGCAGGCGCGCACCGTGCATTCCTCACCGAGTTGATATGCGAGCCGGCATTCGGCGCGCCATAATAGGCAAGGAGCAACTATGACGCAGACGCCGCCCGGCACCCCATCGAGTCCCTTGCCTCCAGTCAGCGCCGAGTACAAGACAGCCATGCCGTCTCTGCCCGGTAAATTGCCCGAGGTCCACAATTGGAAGATGTTTCGCTCCACCGGGGGCGCGATGCATCTTGATTTCGGAAAGACTGGACTGATCGCCAAACCTGGAGCGAACGGGGCGATTCTGCTCGATCATGTAAAACGGGAGGCTCGGGTCGTACCGCCGCCCGTTCACGCGCAGGCGCTGCCGCCCGGCAAAGCGCCGGATGGCTCCATACCGCACCCGCCCAAGCCACCTTCGTTGCCGAACGTGAAAGATCTGGGCAAGCGGATGATCGGCGGTCACCAGGCCGAAGGCAAGATGTACACTTTTCATCCGCCTAAGGCTCCCGGATTGCCGCAGCCAACAGGGAAGGCGCCGGCAGGGCCGAAGATGCCGGCAGGGCCGGGGCTCGTACCGGCAGGTGCAGGAGCGGCTACCCTGGGGAAACCGCCGGCAGTTCCTAAGATGCCGCCGATGTCGGGGAACGCGCCAATGGGCTCCCGCGCGCCGGCTATTGGGAAGCCGCCGATACCCGCCGCACCTCACACGAAGGCGCAAACGCTGGAGGTATGGACGCACACCCAGTTGAAAGTACCCTTGCTCACCAAAGCCAGCGGAGTTTCCGGGTTACAAAGCAGCGTCTGCAAGAACGCAAAGGGCGGTGAGCCGCCCGCGTCCTTGTTTCGGATTCCACCCGGATATAAGCTGGTCGAACCCAAGCCCCCAGCGCCGCCGCGTTCGCCGGCGTGAGCGACTCCTTTGCATCGCGCAATCAGCGTCGGAGCTTCTGCAATCCGGTCCGGCGCAAGTTCAGGGCACGGCCGGCATGCAGTCGAAAGGCTCCCGAGCCGTCAAACAGCCTGACTCGGCACGGAAGTTGCGTGTGAGCGTGAATTCGATAGAATGAATGACGGCGGATTGGCGGAGGCATAGGAATGGCACTGCAGGTTTGCATGGGAGCATCGATGATGTGCACGTTCGGCGCGGCGCCGAGTTCGCTGGTCGTGTTGCCGAAAAATAAGACGTTCACCAACGAGGTACCGGACGCCAATATTATGGATCACATCCCATTGGTGAACATCATGCCCTTCGGCATGTGCAGTTCTATAGCAAACCCCGAGGTCGCCGCCGCGACCGCAGCCGCCTTGGGCGTGCTGACGCCTATGCCGTGTGTCCCGAATACACCAGCGCCATGGATTCCAGGTGCGCCAACAGTGCTGTTGGGGTACATGCCCACGCTGGATAATTCATCTAAACTGATGTGTCTCTGGGCCGGTGTGATCACGTTTGAGACGGCGGGCGAAGTAACCGTGCAGGTGCCGTAGCCTCGCACCGCCATCCGTCGATATCATCCAATTTCGGCATAGTTTGCGCGGATCCCCACGGTCAAAGCGGGGGACGCTAGGCTAGGTTGCGCGGGCCGGCACGAACGTCAATGAGGACAGGGGTTCCGCCGGGATGGAGCGAATCGCCTGCGGGCGGTTGGCTGTGCGAAAATCAGACGTTGGCCGCACACCCCGGACCTTTTCCGCACACCCGAATTCCAGGGCGTGCCGGAAGTGGCCGACCCTACGCGCACGTTTGGCCCACGTCGCACCCACGTGCCGCCCAGCGGCCCGTTGTACCAGTCCGCCGTCCGGGCGCAACGGGCGCACCCGATCTGGGGCGGCGTCTGCGAAGCACTGAGACGAGGAAGGAAACCGGGACGGTGAGCTGCCTGTCGATTTCCAATAACGCCGTTCGACCTTTAGTTAAGTTAGTAGAACAGTACAAAACTGAAAAGAGAGAATTTAGAAAGAGAGCCGAACAATGCGATTCCTCAGCATCTACAAGACACCGGAGCGAAGCACGCCGCCTTCGGCCGCGACGGCCCGCGGGCGGATGGGCGATGCGTGCGGCGACGAGACGCTGTTCAAAACCGTGGCGTTCATCCGCCGCGAGCGCGCACGCTGCTCGAAGCGAGTGGCGCTGGCGGCGTGCGAGCGCAGTGCCTTCATTTCCAGGTCCTTTTAGTCGCTCTTACCTTCATCGGGGCTTCCTCCCTGTGCATCTCACCAATCGAAACTGAGGACCTGCTTCGCTTTCACCTGTCTGGCAGCCAACCGGCTGTACGCGTCCACAGCTTTTTCAAATGGAACAAGCTCGATTGGCAGTTTCAAAACCCCCGTTTCAAAACCGGCGTTGAGCTCCAGCGCAGCCCCCTTTCGCTGCACCCTATCCCCCGCTTACTGGCGCCTGCCGAAAGGAGGAAGTATCCGGCAGAACTCAACCCTTTGAGCGGCATTTGTCCGGGCTCATCTCGCATTGGAATCAAACTCCGAGACCAGGCTCATCCCGCATTAGAATCAACTCTCATTTCCAGGCTCATTTACGGATTGGAAAATGCTCGGGGCAGGACGGGTTGGAGTCCGGTGGGAGTCGATCCTGGCCGACGACCGTGCCGGAGTCTGCACTTCTCGGTGAGCAGGTCTATTTAAGTCTCGTATTTTCCGATAGTTCCAGGCTGGCTGGCCCGTTCCTTTGGAGTCCAAGTGGAGTCCGGAACCACGTTTCTCAGGTGGCCATTTCGCCGCGGCGCATGTTCCCTAAGTCTTGTGTTTTCCGAAGCCTGGCTCTCTATGCGCGCTCAAACCTCTCTTGCTTGGAGTGCAAGAGGTCCCGAGTTCAAATCTCGGCGGCCCGACCAAATTCCTCAAAGACTTACAGACACCAACCCTCCTCGGACCTGCGGTTTGGAGTCCAACTGGTCCAAACGTGGACACCGGTGCAAGCCCTTCCGGCGCCCAGGAAAAACACTGCTCCAATTTCGTGGCACCTCTCTCATCCTAGAAAAACCTGCCATTCCCGACATTTTCGGTTTAAGTTACTGATTCTGTTTGTAAAACTGATGCCGGGTTCCTCCCAAAGACCCGACATTGACCCGACATTCCGGCCAAAAACCCGACATTTGATGGCGAACCGGCTGATTTGGCATTTCGCTTCTCACAATACTTACAATGCTCAGAATTGGGCAGGGACGCCGGTTTTCAGGCGGCCGATTTGTGAACAGTCCGTCTGCGGTTGCACCATCGAAATGAGTTCTGACAGACTAAAACCGAACGGGAGCCAACTCGGGTGATGAATCGCCTCCAGGCGCGATCACAAATTTGGTCTTCTGCCCGGGCGCGTTTACTCGTTGTAGATGCTGCGGACAAAACCGGCCACGTTCATGTTGGGCCAGTCGGAATACTTCGCTTTGAACTCAGCGCTCAGTTGCTTTCCCGCATCGTTAACCGAAACGCCCTGCCGTTTCAGCGCCAGCGCACGCGTCCGCAGGTCGTCGATAAAGGCGCGCTCCTTCGAGACCAGTGACCCATCGCCGGGCGCGCTGTGGTCGGGAAGAACGTACCGCGCGTGAAGAGC
>Ga0182018_10004787_pt1 | contig 11198 bp, 8 predicted proteins | sample 812P2MmetaG_FD_120490 | JGI IMG/M metagenome (GOLD analysis project Ga0182018, IMG submission 120490) | Permafrost microbial communities from Stordalen Mire, Sweden - 812P2M metaG | ecosystem: Environmental > Terrestrial > Soil > Wetlands > Permafrost | place: Sweden: Stordalen | collected...
GAAACGTAAGAGGGAGTTCCATTTCCGAGGAATATGTCAAGGAATCCATCATTGTCGATGTCGCCGAAATTGGCGCCCATCGGCATAAAGACCTTGTCCAGGCCCACTTCCTTGGTTACGTCCCGGAAAGTCCCGTTTCCCAGGTTTTTGTAGAGCTTCAGGGTGCCAGCGTTGTGAGGAAGCCCGAGGTAGGTGCGGGCGGTTTCCTCTAGCGAGGTGAAATAGCTGGCAACGAAAAGGTCCGGCCAGCCATCGTTGTCATAGTCGAAAAACCAGGTCGCGAAACTTCGGCCGGTACCCGGTACGCCCGCCTGTTCCGCAACTTCGGTGAAAGTGTTGTCATGATTGTTGTGGTAGAGAAAATTGCTTCCGTTGAAGTTGGAAACGTAAAGGTCTGGCCAGCCATCGTTGTCGTAATCCGCCGCAGCTACCCCTTTGGTGAACATGATCCGGTCGACATGGGCGGAGTGGGAGATGTCTTCGAACGTGCCGTCCCCTTTGTTGAGGAATAGCTGGGCGGGCGCATCCTCATTGCCCACGAACAGATCAAGCAGTCCGTCATTGTTAATGTCGACCCACACCGCGGTCTGGCTGCCGGTTGGCTGTCCCAGGCCGCTCGCGACCGTGACGTCGGTGAAGGTACCGTCGCAATTGTTCCGCAGCAGCGATTTGCGCTGTCCGAATTCCCATCCTCCCCGCAAGACCAGAATGTCAATGCAGCCGTCGTTGTTGTAATCGGTCTGGATGATGTTCAGCCCGCCCAACTGGTCCCGAAGCCCGGCCTTGGCCCCCTGTTCGGTAAAGGTTCCATCGCCGTTGTTGTGGTAGTAGTGAAGAGGCTCACAAGCATTGAAGCTCGATACTACGACGTCGAAGCGCCCGTTGTTTTCGAAGTCGTCCACAATCACTCCTCCGGCTGTCGAAAAGGAGTTCAGCCCAGCCTGCGGCGCCACATCGCGGAACCGGCCCACGTCCTCTGCGGACGCAAAAACCGACGGCGGAATCAGATATTGTTTCGGAACCCTGCCGGGATAACCTCCCAACGTCATATAGGCGACATTGAGCAGCCACCTCACTTCGAGATCATCAGGTTTTTCCTCGAGATACTTCAGAAAAAATTCGACGCCTTTCTCCGAATCGACAGTCTGTGCAAGGGCGCTGCCGGTTCGTGTAGGCAAGAGGCATCGATCACCAGGGGTGCGATAGACATCATTTTCCATTTCCGACTTGTGCAAGTAGGCAATCCCAAGGCCCTCATTCATTCGCAAGGCGGCCGGCGCGGGAAGGCTCGACGCAGCGATCCGATATGCCTTTTTGTACTGCTCGATGGCCGCATCCATTTCGCCCTCGTAGGAACTCATTTCACCCAGCGAGTAATACGCATAGAACGTGTCCTCAGGCGGGCGCGAGGCGCGAGCCTGCTGATTCGCTGGAGACAGGAACTTTTCCAGCGACTGCTTTTCTGCTGCAATCGACTCCTTGCGAATCTCGCAGATTTTGCGTGGATCCTGATTCCAGCCAGCGGGCTTGGAAAAGTTCGCTATGTCTGATTCCACTTCTGCGAATCCGCCCAGTTGGAACGTGTATTTCACGCTCCCTATCGCAGAGGCCGCTTGGTTTACCGCCGGGTTGGCAGTGTGGGTGCCGGTGTCCTGAACCACTTCCAAGATGGCGTAGCCGGCCGGGAGCTCTATCACCGGACTGAACTGCCCAGGGCCAACGCCCTGCAAGGCATTCCTCAACTCGGGGCGCAAAATGGAAAGAGTCACCTTTCCCATTGAGCCGCCGTCGTCGGCAGTAGAATCAATGGATTCCTGTCTCGCGAGTGCTGCGAAATCCTCGCCCTTCTGCAACCGCTCGAGGATGCGCAGTGCTTTCTCCCGAGAACTCAATAGGATGATCCGCAAAGTAACTCCATCCAAGGTCGTACTGGGTGGCTGCGGCAGGGTTTGTGAAAGCAGCGACGGCAGACAGGTGATGAATAACGCGACGATCACCAACGCCAATCTCCACGGTTTTGCGGGTACTCTTGAGTCTCGCCAAATGGCTAAAGAAATTAGGACGGGTCTCATAAATGGATTGAACGCGGTAAAGGGTATGGATCCGTTTTTCCTAATCGATCAAGAGTCGCGGATCGGACTCATTTCTTAGTGCTAGCGGCCACCCCCAGCAACATTGTCGCTCCTCTGCCTACGTAGATATTCGTGCTGTCAGAGCCTAGCACCCCAGACACATTCGAGTTGGGGTCACTGGTGCAGGTCAGTCCCGGCAGATTGCGCAAGGGCACGTTGATCACGCCGTTCGCGTCGGCTTCGCCTGCTGCCAGGGTGCCGGAACCTAACGCGCCCGGCGCTGTGGTGGTGCCGTCGGGGAGCTTGCCGCTGCCACCGCCGTTGGCTCCGCCAGAGGCGGTCCGCGAACCGGCGCCAAGGCTGGGGTTTCCCGCGCCCATCGCCATGGTATTCATGTCGCTCGTGTCTTCCGGAGCCATGAGCCCAAGGAGCACGACGTGAAGAGGAATCTGGCTGCCATCGCGCAAAACTGCGTGGTCAAGCTCGAACCCCAGGCGCGATGGCTTGTCATGACCCGATCGCGACTGGGCTTCGGTAACTTTCCCGACCAGACGGGTCCCCTTGGGCAGCTTCGTCCCATCGGGCAGGGCGGCCTCGGTTGTGGTTTTTGCCTCGACCGCATCTCCGATTTTTCCCGACTTCGCGGAGAGATTCTTGCCGAGCTCGGCAGAAAGACTGACGAACTGAACAGCCGTCCCGTCGCCGGTCGCGGGCGCAGTCGATTGAGCGCTGGCGCTAACCGAAACTGCCGCAATCGCAATCAGTGTCCAAGACTTCATCATGACGGTTCTCCTAGGTTCGCAGCCAGGTTTGTACCGGCCGCTGAATCATATGCAACCCAGCGCATGCGCGCCTGAATCGGAGGGACCAGAAAATCGCAACGCGTCCGGGCACGAGCGCCTTACATCTGGTCCCGCATGGCGGATCCCTTATACTCTATTTCTCCTTGACAGATTATAGCCCGAAGTTTGACCATAGTTAACGATAACTCTAGCGGCGCTGCCCGCGCTTCCGGCGAGCGGTTTCCGCAGTCGGCCAATGCAATGCTGATGGCCGCCCCCATTTAGCCGGGCCGCGATGTCGCCTTAGCCATGACCACTCGGCTGGACTTGATCTAGAAATGTTTGCTGGCATGGCGTTTCTTCGGAGACTGCCGGGCGGGCTGGTCGGGATGTGCTTGCGTAGAGGCGCGGACAACAAGCTCAGGTTGGAGAATGACATTCTCCGGGCGCGGTGGAAGTTTAGATTTGAGGATACCCAGCGTCAGCCGGGCTGCCTCTTCCCCAATGAGTCGGCTGTGCTGGTCAATGCTTGAGAGCGGAACTCGCAACGACGAATCGTAATGGAGGTTTCCGCAACCAATGATCGCCACATCTTCCGGGACTTTCAAGCCATGATCCAAAACATAGTCGATTGCACCCATGGCCAGCGGATCGTTGTAGCAGAATATGCCATCCGGTCTCGGCTTCAGCTTGAGAAGTTTCTCAGCGGCCTCAGCACCATGTTGCCGGCTGTCTATGTCTACCTTTCTCTGACCGACAATATAGTCGCTCGATAGCTTCAAACCTTCTTGCATAAGGACACGTTTGTACCCCTCTAGCCGCTGAAGACCAGGACTGTTCTCGGGCCCCCGAATGTGGGCGATCTGCCGACATCCGACATCGACCAAGTGTTTGGTTGCTAGGACTCCCACCGCTTCGTCATCGACGCCAACAAAGTTGGCGGACAGGCCACGGAAACTACGATCGATCAAAACATAAGGCGTTCCTTGTTTCTCAATGCGGAAGAAGAGTTCCACCGTAGGACGTGAAGATGCTACGACCAGGGCGTCGAGCCCACGGGCAAGGAGCTGATCGATCTCACGCTCTTCCAATTCAGGATCTTCTTCTGAAGACGAAATAATCAAGTAGTAGTCGTTCTGTCTCAATATGTCGGAGAGGGCCTGAGCCACTTCAGCGAAAAAGGGATGCAGTAAGTCGGGAACAACCAGGCCGACCAAGTAGCTGCGCCCCGTCACGAGGCTGCGCGCAGCAAGGTTCGGGCGGTAATCCAACTCTTTGATCCGCTTGAGAACTCGCTCGCGGGTTGCCTCCCCAATGTCTGGGTGGTTCCGCAGCACCTTAGAGACGGTGACCACAGACACGCCAAGAGTCTTGGCGATGTCTTTCATTCGAGTGCTCATATGCGTGAAATTGAGTATACAGTTTGGCACGCAAGAAAAGCTTGCGATTCGCTACCTGTAACGCGTACATCTTCTCCACTGTGGCCCAATCAAAAGCGAAGAACCGGCGTTTCGAACCCCAAAATCTCAACGGTCAAATCGAGTGCGGCGTCATTACCAAACACGGCTGGGAATTGCTGATCGATTCTTCCCTTTGCGTCGAAAGCCATAGGTCTGATCCGCAGCCGCGATGCCAATTCAGTATTCAAAACCTGGTTTTGGCGTGAGCCTAGATTTCTTGCCTGCCCCCAGCGGACTTCTAAAGTTCTTGCCTTTTCCAAAGTTATCGATTACTTTATTGATTTCTTGGGTCAGAACAATGCCAAATAGAGCGCTGGGCGCAGATGTGAGGGTCACGGAATACCGCAGGCTGGGGCGCACGGACCTCGAAGTCTCGGTCTTAGGTTTCGGCACGTCCCCTTTGGGCAATGTTTTTGGGACCATTGATCCCGCTGAGGGCAGACGCGCAGTTCATTTTGCGATTGAGAGGGGCATCAACTTTTTCGACGTTTCCCCTTACTACGGCCTCACCCTTGCTGAGAGCCGGCTGGGTGAAGCACTAATCGGGAATCGGGACAAGATCGTCTTGGCGACCAAATGTGGCCGATATGGACCTGACCGCTTCGATTTCTCCGAGAAACGTGTTGCAGCCAGCATTGACGAGTCCCTCACGCGGCTAGGGACCGACTATGTTGACCTGTTGCAAGCGCACGACGTTGAATTCGGGGACGTACAACAGATCATCGATGAAACGATTCCGGCGATGCGCAGGATCCAGGAACAGGGCAAAGCCCGCTACATCGGAATTACTGGTTATTCGTTGCGGACATTGGTGCGCATCGCGGAAGCCGTGCCGGTGGACACAATCTTATCGTATTGCCGGTACAACCTGATGGTTACTGACATGGATGAGATTCTCGTGCCAGTCGTCGAGAAGCACAGGATCGGGCTTGTTAACGCTGCCCCGTTGCACATGGGGGTTCTCACGGAACAAGGTGCGCCGGAGTGGCATCCCGCCCCGGCGGAGATCCGCGAGGCTGGGAAAAAGGTGGCGAAGTTGTGCCGCGATCGCGGGAGCAGCGTCTCTGAACTTGCGCTCCGGTTCTGTCTCGATCATCCGCAGGCGTCGGCCACTTTGGTCGGTATGGCGACCTGCCATCAGGTCGAAGCCAATTTGAGGTTGCTTCAGGCCATTACCGATTCGGAGTTATTGAATGAGGTCCGGATACTTCTTTCCCCGGTCATCAATCGCACTTGGCCGTCGGGGCGTCCAGAAAATCAGGACGGAACACGTTGAAGCTCAACCTTCTGACGCTTCATGCTGGGAGAATTCGGATGGGTCGGAGCGAGAAAGACGGGCTACGTGAAGGCACTTGTAATTGAGAAGCCGGGACAGGCGAAGATTGAGTCCGTGCTGGATCCCGTCGTAACCGTGGACGGCGGTCTCCTGTTGAAGGTGCGCATGGTCGGCTTGTGCGGGAGCGATCTGAATTCCTTTCGCGGAAGGAACCCATTAGTCTCCTTCCCACGAATTCCCGGGCATGAGGTTTCGGCCACAATCGTCGCAGGAAATAAACAGGCCCCGGCGTTCGAGGTAGGAACGAACGTTACCCTGTCTCCCTACACCAGTTGCGGAACCTGTGCTTCCTGCCGTCGTAGCCGCCCCAATGCCTGCCAATTCAATGAGACTCTGGGCGTACAGAGAGATGGCGCGCTTGCTGAGTACCTCGTGATGCCGGCTGAAAAACTCTACGTGGCCAACCTCACTCTGAAAGAATTGTGCCTGGTGGAACCACTGACGGTTGGTTTCCATGCGGTGGCGCGGGGACGAGTAACGGGAAAAGATGCCGTCGCCGTCTTTGGCTGCGGAGGAGTCGGACTGGGCGCAATCGCAGCCTCGGCATTCCGCGGCGCCAGAACTATCGGCATTGATTTAGACAACGGTAAGTTGCGGCTCGCAAGCGCCGCTGGCGCCACGCACACAATCAACACTGCGCGCGAACCGTTGCACGAAAGGTTGGCAGAGCTTACGGCCGGCTGTGGCCCGGATGTAGTGATCGAGGCTATCGGGTTGCCGCACACGTTTCTTGCTGCTGTCGAAGAAGTCGCTTTCACGGGGAGAGTTGTCTATATCGGCTATGCCAAGGAACTTGTGAGCTATGAGACCCGGCTGTTCGTGCAGAAGGAACTCGACGTTCTCGGGTCACGAAACGCTCTGCCAGAAGACTTTCATGCCGTGATCCGAATGCTCGAAGAACGTCGCTTTCCGGTCGACGATGCGGTGAGCTCCATCGTTACGCTGGACGAAGCGCCAGGGGCACTGCGCTCCTGGAGCGACGATCCACTGCAGACCCAGAAGATCATGGTTCGCTTGGACTGAGACAGGAATTAGAAGGAAGAAGGAGGCGCAACCATGCAAGGGACAAATGCCGCGGCGACAACAGAGACCAAGGACTGGCCGCAAAGTAGATCGATTTTCCCGACCGGGCAACTGCTGCCGTTTTTTCTCGTGACCACTCTCTTCTTCCTGTGGGGCATCCCCAATAACCTGAATGATGTCCTCATCCGGCAGTTCATGAAGTCATTTGCCATTAACCGCCTGCAGGCAGGACTCGTGCAATTTGCTTTTTACCTGGGCTATTTCTTATTGGCGATGCCAGCGGCTCTTCTGATGCGCAAGCTCGGATACAAGGCAGGGTTTGTCACTGGTCTTTTCTTGTTCGGTCTTGGCGCATTCTTGTTCTGGCCTGCCGCCGTGGTAGGGCAATATTGGTTCTTCCTGGTGGCGCTTTTCGTAATCGCAAGCGGATTGTCATTTCTGGAAACAGCTTCCAACCCCTTCATCGCACAGTTGGGCGATGCGGAGAGTTCGGAAAGACGCCTCAACTTCTCGCAGGCGTTCAATCCGCTCGGCTCCATCACGGGTGTGCTGATGGGCACTGTTTTCATCTTCTCTGGAGTGGAACTGGATGCCCGGCAGATCGAAGCACTGAAAACTCAGCATCTTTACCAGGCGTACTTGCGCTCGGAAACGCTGCGAGTGGTTAGACCCTATCTGGTGCTGGGAGCCATTGCGGTGTTTTGGGCGCTGCTGATTTTGTGGACAACATTCCCCAGCATTCAAGGCGAACACGAAGCCAGTAACGAAGATCACGGTCGCTTCCGCGACCTGCTGAAGTATCCGCACTTCCTATGGGCGATTGTGGCGCAATTTATGTATGTGGGCGCCCAGGTCGGAACCTGGAGCTACTTTATTCAATACGTTCAGGAGTCCACGCATCAGCCGGAAAAGGTAGCCGGATATTTTCTGACCGGCACTCTAGCCGCCTTCGGAGTGGGACGATTTACTTCGGCCTACCTGATGCGATTCATCGCTCCCAACAAAATGCTGGGTGTATATGCATTGGTGAACGTCGCGCTGGTCGCGGTCGGGGTACTGCGGCCGGGATGGGCAGGATTGTGGGCAGTCTTTCTCACCAGCTTTTTCATGTCGCTCATGTTTCCCACGATTTTCGCACTCGGACTGAAGAGACTGGGGCCAAACACCAAGATTGGCGGTTCCTTGATTGTAATGGCAATCGTCGGCGGGGCCGTGCTCACGCCGCTCATGGGATTGATTGCAGAAGCCCACCGCAGCATTGCATTGGCCTACCTAGTCCCGCTGGTGGCTTACGTGTTTGTTGCGGCATATGCATTTCTCGGGGCCAACGCGGAACATCCTCAACAAGCAACGTGAGGAAGGTTCCAGCTCGAATTCGGGTGAGCGGGTGAGCGGTTTAGACACTTTCTGTAAGCGGTTGAAAGGACGCGAATCCATGGTTTCTTTACTCCTTGTACGGCTAGTCCGTAAATATGTGGTTTGGAGCTTGTTCCTGGGAGTTTTCGTGGCTCTTGCCTGCCCGCTGTACGCACAGGCTCCAAATTCCTCAAGTGCTCCGACGGCGGCTGAGGATCCGGCCGCCATCGACCAAGCTTGGCAGAAGGCCAGCGCGAAGTACGACGGCCCGCGAGTTGCCATTCTCAAAGACGTGGATGCGGTCGGCCACCTAGGCCCCTTCCGTCCGGACTGGGAATCGCTTCAGAAATACGAGGTTCCCGAATGGTACAAGGATGCTAAGTTTGGCATCTTCATTCACTGGGGGGTGTATTCAGTTCCCGCTTTCGGAAGTGAGTGGTACCCGCGAAATATGTATCGGGAGGGTTCCGAAGAATATAAGCACCACCTCGCCACTTACGGCCCGCAGGATCAGTTCGGCTACAAGGACTTCATACCCCTGTTCAGGGCCGAACACTTTGATCCCGCCGCATGGGCTCGTTTGTTCGAGGAAGCTGGCGCGAAATATGTCGTTCCGGTGGCTGAACATCACGACGGCTTCGCCATGTATGACAGCGGCCTCAGTGACTGGACGGCGGCGAAAATGGGACCGCACCGCGACGTAATCGGTGAGCTCGCCAAGGCTGTCCGGGCGGAAGGCCTGCATTTTGGCGCTTCCTCGCACCGCGTGGAACATGATTTCTTTCTAGGCGTAGGGCGCGCAATTCCATCCGATATCAACGATCCGAAATACGCCGCCTTCTACGGTCCGGCCCACTCTTGGCTTGTGAATAAAAGAGGCACGCCACTCTCCAACGATTTCACGTACGTTTCCTCCGCATGGGCGGATGACTGGCTGGCACGCGCCTCCGAGATCGTCGAGAAATATCACCCCGACATCATGTATTTCGACTGGTGGATAGGCCAGCCCTCCATTCGCCCGAACCTCAGCCGCTTCGCCGCTTTCTACTACAACGCGTCGCTCAAATATGGTGACCACGTAGGGGTCATCAATTACAAGGACTATGCAATTCAGGAACACGCCGCTGTCCTCGATCTGGAACGCGGCCAGCTCGGCGATATTCGCCCGCTCTACTGGCAGACCGATACTTCGGTGAGCAACAAGTCCTGGGGCAACATCAAGGACGACACCTTCAAATCGCCGCAGTTCGTGGTTGACCAGTTGATCGATATCGTCAGCAAAAATGGCAATCTGCTGTTGAACATCGGCCCGAAGTCAGACGGCACAATCCCCGACGAGGTCCAGCAAGTGCTGCGGAATGTGGGTTCCTGGCTGAAGGTGAACGGCGACGCGATTTACGGCACGCGCCCTTGGAAGGTCTATGGAGAGGGTCCAACGCAGGTCGCAGCCGGTTCCTTCCACGACACCGACACGGCATCCTATACAGCCGAAGACTTCCGTTTCACGACTAAGGGCAATACGTTGTATGCGATTGAACTGGGTTGGCCTTCCGGTGGAGAAGCGGTCATCCACGCCTTGGGGACAGCGGCAGGCGGTCAGAGAATTGAGTCGATAGACCTACTCGGTTCTGACACCAAACTCCAGTTCCAGCAGCGGCCTGATGGTTTGCACATCGAGCTTCCGGCGCAAGATCCCGGAGAATACGCTTATGCCTTTCGTGTCAGGTTTGAAGGTATGACGCAGTAACTTAAGGTCGGAGAGAGTCTTCGAGGAACGCTGACACGCGCACAAGCGTTTCGAACGAGTTGGCTTCAGCGAGACCTCCAATGTAACTATTGTAAGCATTGTCATTTTTGCGGGCCAGCCAGTGGCAGCCCCGTCGTTTTGTGCCTCCCGGTGATGAACGGAGTCCGGCAGGCGTACTGAACATTTCTGACATTCCGGGTTTCAGACTCGAGTCGATGTGCCGCACGGAACGACGTCGGAGACAACTGCGCAGGGCTGATTTCGGTTGATCGGCCGGTAGGTCGAGTATTCGTTAGAGCTTTCGTTGAATCTGGCGCACTCCTGGCATGCAAAACGGGCCATCGGCAGGAGATGGGGTCATCGCGCTACGTTGTGTACGTGAGTGAACGGCCGGCTCGGGAGGCATTTACTAACCATTCCAAGGGTCAAAGACATCTAGGCCGCAATCCAAGAAATCTCCAACATTGCGTGTCACGAGTTTGGCCCCTCGCACTTGCGCAATAGCGGCGATCTGCGCATCCGCGTGGCTGATGGGTCTGCCAAGCGCACGGCGCCGAGCGGCAATGCTGGAGAAAGCTCGCGCAGCGTCGCTCTCAAAACCGAACACGCGCTCCGCCAAGTCCTCAGCGAACATCGCCTCAGCCGCTGCCAGCAGTTCCTCGCGCCGCTTGCCTTTGGCAATCAACTCAATCCCATAGAATATCTCCGCCGCAGTGATCGATGTGGTGAAAAGTTCCGTCACCGATTGCTGCGCAACCCAGGCTGCGACCCTAGGAGAGGGCCTGGGTCGCATGAGCTCAGAGATCACATTGGTATCGAGAATAATCACTCTGGAAAGTTCGGCTCATGGCGCATAGCATCGCGCCGCGGCAATTCAAATTCGAGCCCCCCCGACGCCGCAAATCGTCGGCGAATGGCTTCCGCTAAGTTTCCTTTTCCAGTGGAAGACCCGGCTAAGGCCGAGCGCAGGATTTCCCGAGCCTCCTCCTCCATCGAACGTCCATGATGAGCGGCTCGGACCCTTAAACGGCTCTTAATTTTGTCGTCCAGCTGTCGGATGGTTAATGTTGCCATGCTGTCAATGCTATCATTGCTGTCAACCTCGGGCAACGTCCATTTCCCGCGAAGATTGACAAAATTGCGGAACAGACCTCAGTGATCACTTCAAAAGCGGCCAACGGTTATCACTTCAAAACCGGCCATCTCTAACAATGCCGGCCTCTGTCAAGCGCTTTTTGAGCGTACTACTGCGTCCGCTCCGAGAAGGGCGCCATTCGCTCTAGCTGAAACAATTGCCGCGCCATCACCAAGGCTCGCGTGTAATCTTCCGGTCGGAACTCGGTCCGACCCAACCATCTCTCCGGTCGCAACATCGACCATGATTACTATTTCGAACTCCCCCGCATAGGGGAGCGGGATGCC
>Ga0182018_10004788_pt1 | contig 11198 bp, 11 predicted proteins | sample 812P2MmetaG_FD_120490 | JGI IMG/M metagenome (GOLD analysis project Ga0182018, IMG submission 120490) | Permafrost microbial communities from Stordalen Mire, Sweden - 812P2M metaG | ecosystem: Environmental > Terrestrial > Soil > Wetlands > Permafrost | place: Sweden: Stordalen | collected...
CCGACCTCGACCCTGACCCCGACCCCGACCACGACCACGACCCCGACCACGACCTCGACCACGACCTCGACCTCGACCTCGACCTCGACGAAGGGCGCGCCGACATGCGGCGACAGACCGTTGCCTCCTTGCCCCCTCTACTCATGGATGAAGGCCAACACTTCGTCGGCAATCAGTGCCGGGGACTTCGAGGCGCTCATCGTCGCTCTCGACAAGGTTGCGACGTTTGCCCCGCCTGGGTACCCCAATTGGGTCTCGATCGCGAAAGACGGGGCCGACGCGTCGCGCGTTCAGAACCTGGATGCGGTCAAGGCCGCGTGTCGGGGGTGTCACAACCAGTACAAGGCCAAGTACAAACTAGAGATGCGCGAGAGGCCCATCTGAATGGCGCTCCGGCCGATTCCCCGCCCCAAGGTTCCACGCGTCGGCCGGCCGGCGGGGAAGTTCACCCAGCATCGCCGCCTCGACTTTCTGCGCGACAAGCTCCAAGGGCACGCTGCGGGGCTGACGCTCGACGAGCTTGCCACGATGCTGCGCGTGAGCACGCGGTCTGTACGTCGCTACCTCCGGGAGCTCGCGCTCATCACGGAGCTCGAGTCGATTGCCGTCCGGGACGGCGGCGTGCATCTCTGGCGAATCAAGCCCAGCGAGCGGGGACGGACCGTCCCTCTACGGCGCACCCAGGCGTACGGGTTGCTCGCGACGCGCCGCATCTTCGAGGTCCTCAAAGGGTCGGCGCTGTACGACGAGATCGACGTGGCTCTCCGTCAGGTCGAGCAGATCGCCCATAGGCCGGCGTCTCGCGCGACCCTGCGCGGGGAGGCTCCGAGCGACGGGCGGCTCGAAGATCGATTCGCCTACGTACCGCCCGTTCCGCGCACCTACGCCAACCGGAGCGAAGACGTGGACGAGCTCTTTCAGGCGGTCGCCGAGCTGCGCGTCTTGCGCTTTCGATACTCGAAGGAAGCGAAGGGCACTCGCGTCACCTCTCACCCTTACGCACTCGTCCTTCACGGCGGTGCCATCTCCTGCGTCGCGCACGATCTCGACGTCGGAGCGCCCCGCGTGTTCGTGCTCGACGCGATGAGCGAGCTTGCCGCGAGCGAGGCCGAGCGCTTCGAGCTACCCGCGGACTTCGAGATCTCGGAGTGGCTGCATGGCGACTTCGGCGTTGCCCGCGCGGCGCGCACGGTAAAGCTCCTCGCTGAGTTCGACCCGCGGTCAGCCGATGCCGTTCGCTCGCGCCGCATTCATCCGTCTCAGAAGCTGGCCGTGGCGGCCGACGGGCGCGTCAGGGTGTCGATGAATGTCCCCGACTCCCCGGAGCTGTTGTCGGAGGTGCGACGCTGGCTGCTCGGGTTTGGAGCCGCCGCTCACGTCATCGAGCCCCGCGATCTCGCCGAATCGATCGCGCATGAGCTGCGCCGTGCCGCCGCGCGTTACGGAGAGTAAGTTGCAACGGGTGCCGCAGCGTGGGTTAATTGGATAGACACCCAATCATGTCGGTTCAACCGCTCGCCATCGTCCACGAACTGCCCATCCAGCCGAAGAGGCCACCGGCGGAAGCGTCGGCGCTCGAGCATAGAAACCTTCGGCGCGGCAACTGGTGGCAGCACATCGCCGCCTACAAGACGGTCGACGAGGCCACGTTCCTGGATCACACGTGGCAGTCGAAGAGCTCGATCACGAAAGTGGCCAAGCTCGTGGAGACGATCCAGGGGCTCGCTCCGGCCGGTTTCGTGGAGGACCTGGAAGAGGGGATGAAGCGGGCGCCGATGAGCGTGCGCGTGAGTCCGTACATCGTCTCGCTCATCGATTGGGAGCACCCGTACGAAGACCCGCTGAGGATCCAGTTCTTCCCCCTCGCGTCGCGCCTGCTGCCGGACCATCCCAAGCTCGGCCTGGACTCGCTCGCCGAGCAGGCGGACGCGCCAGTGCCTGGGCTCACGCACCGATACTCGGACAAGGCGCTCTTCCTTCCGCTCGACACCTGTCCCGTATATTGCCGCTTCTGCACGCGTTCTTACGCCATCGGACTCGACACCGACGAGGTCGAGAAGGTCCACCTGCGCCCCAACGAAGAGCGCTGGCGGAGGGCGTACCAGTACATCGCCTCGCGTCCGGAGCTCGAGGACATCGTCATCAGCGGAGGCGACGCTTACCAGCTCCGTGCGCAGCACCTGGCGGAGATTGGCGACGCCCTTCTCGCGATCCCCAACGTTCGGCGCATGCGCTTCGCGACGAAGGGCCCGGCCGTGATGCCGATGAAAATCCTGACGGATGGAGCGTGGCTCGACGCGCTGACGCGGGTGGTCGAGAAGGGGCGAAGGGTGCAGAAGGACGTCGTTCTCCACACGCATTTCAACAGCCCCAACGAGATCACCGGCATCACGGAAGCTGCGATGGCGCGTCTCTTCGAGCGCGGGATCGTCGTCCGCAACCAGACGGTGCTCATCCGGGGCGTGAACGACGACGTCGACACGATGACGCTGCTCGTCAAGCGCCTCGGTCACGTCAACGTTCACCCGTACTACGTCTACGTTCACGACATGGTGAGCGGCGTCGAAGATCTTCGAACGAGCGTCGACACCGCGCTTCACGTCGAGAAGAACGTGAGGGGCGCGACGGCGGGGTTCAACACGCCGACGTTCGTCGTCGACGCCCCGGGCGGGGGAGGCAAGCGCGACGCCCACTCATACGAGTACTACGATCGCGACACTGGCATCAGTGTGTACGCTGCCCCGAGCGTGAAGCCCGGCCAGCTCTTCATGTACTTCGATCCGCTCCACCAGCTGAGCACCCACCAGCAACGCCGGTGGGGCGACCCGACGGAGCAAGAGGAGATGATCGAACAGGCGCTGAAACGGGCCCGGCGCAGGATGCGCTAGGAGATGTCTTCGTCTTTGTCGTCGTCGAGGGTCTCGGCGATGTCGAGGGCCATCGTCGCGGCGACGCCGACGAGGCGGTTGGTCGCACGAATGGTCCCGTAGACGCCGGTGGCTATCGCGTCATGAGCGACGTGGATACCGCGGGCCACGAGCGCGGTCGGTGGGATTCGCTCGAGGACCCCGAACGGGCGCGCCGCGGTCGCCAGGTGGACGCGCTCGATGGCCCCGCTGCCGTGCTCGACCGCGTCTTCGATGAGAGCGCGCAACCCCCGCAGTCGTTTCAGGTCAACCATTCGCCCGCTCCGTGCACCAAGCGTGGATGTACGAATATACGGCCGTGTCGCGTGCGATCGCCATGTGGTCCGAGCCCTCGACGATCTTCAGATTGTGGGGCACGGTGTCCGTTCCGGGATCGAGGCCGCCGTTCGTCGCGCTGGACACCGGGACGAGGGCGTCTCCGAAGAGCGTCGCAAGCCACGGGTCCGACAGCGAAGCGGCCACGAGGAAGTGCTCGATCTCCGGCAGGAGAGGGACGGGATGGCGGGCGTCGCGCAGACCCTCGCCGAGATCCTTGATTCCCGCGCTGCGCAGATCGCCGATGTCTGCGACGAGGCGCGTGTACGGATCGGGCACCGCGCGGAGGAGCTTCGCGACGACCCGGCCCACGCGTTCGAGCGGCGTCCCCAGGTGCGGTGTTCCCAGGTAGACGGCCCGTCGCACGAGCGGCAGCCAGCGCTGCTTCTCGATCCGCGCGATGTGGCAGGCGCTCCGGGCAACGAGCCCTCCCATGCTGTGACCAACGAGGACGATCTCGTCCGGAAGGACCGGGTACCCCGCGACGAAGAGCTCGAGGGCCCGAGCGAGGCCCGCGCCGCTCTGGGCGATGGGCAGCCCAGTATTGTACCGCACATAGATCGGGCAAAAGCCGAGGTCCTGGGCCAGAAGAGACCCGTAGTCCCCCCCTCCCGGCATCTGCCAGACGCTCTCGGTGCACATCAAGCCGTGGACCAGAAAGACGACCCGCTTCGAAGGCGAGGGAAACGCTCCCGCAAGATGGCCTGGCTCGAGGTCCAGGTGCCTGCTGCCTCGCGCCGCGAAGAACGTGGTCTCGGTCGCGAGGCCGTTGCCGGTCTTCGCGAGATAGTCGCCGATCGCGCCGTTCAGAATGGCGAGCGACGTGTCGAGCTTGTTGGCCATGTCGGGGCCCCCCGGAGTTACGCTGGGCCTCTCCCTCTCCTTACCATGCGGCGCGGCCGGGAGGGCCGCGCCCCCGTCAATGCGCCAGCGCGGACTCCGGAAATTGCATCTTGAGCGTGGAGTCCGCCTCGGTCGCCTCGTCCTGCCGCCCGAGCGCGCGTAGCGCCTGAGCCTCGACCATGAGCGCCTCCGGCTCCAGCTGTCGCGACGAAAGGGCACGTGTGTCGTGAATGGCCTGCAGGGCGGCCCGCGGATCGCCGCCCGCCAGCGAGCTGCGTGCGCTGGCCACGAGAGAGGCCTCACGGGCGAGCGCATCGACCGGCGGATGGGCGGCTGCGCGTGGCGCAGTCGACCCCATCGCGCGCATGCCGGTGACGGTGGACGTCGACGCGGGAGCTGACGCGGGCGCGGACGTCGCCCTGGACACGGGAGCGGGGTCGGTCGCACCCATTGCGATGGCCGTCGTAGTCGTCACCTCCTCGTGGCCCACCTCCGCTGCAGCGGCCCCGAGCGTCCCCTCGGCTCCCCTCCGAGCCTGCCCCACGTAAAGCACCGTGGCCGCGAGCCCCACCGACAACGTTCCGCCCAAAAGGGTACCGAGAGCGAGCATCTTCGCCGCGCCCATGCCAGCGGTCGCCGCAGCCGTCGCCGAAATCGCTCCGCCGGCTGCCGCCGCCGCTCCGCCCACGGTGCTGGACACTCCGCCCCACACCTTGGCGCGCGCGGCGAGGCTCGGGCCGTCCTTCTTCGCAGCCTCCAGAATGGCCCTCGTGGCCGAAGACAAGTTCACTTCGTTCATGGCTCGACTCCTTGTCGTGCGAGCGCTTCTTCGAGTTTTACTCGCGCGACGCGCAAGCGGGAGTACACCGTGTTTAGTGGGATGGAGAGGACCTCTGCGATCATCGGCGCCGTCATTTCTTCGATCTCGTGGAGAACGAGGACAGCCCGTCGCTCGAGGTCGACCTCCGCAAGGGCAAGGTCGAGCCGCGAGAGGGTCTCGCGCCGTACGATGTCATCGGCTTGAGTCGGCTCGACGCTCACCCGGTCCGTGGCGTCTCCGCCGTCGGGCACCTCGGGATGGCGGCGGCGATGGCGGCGCGCGTCGCTCGCGATGCGCAGGACGATCTGGAAGAGCCAGGCGCGGGCGCCGTGTCCGCGGTCCTCGAACTCGTCGAAACGGCGGTGGGCGACGACGAACACTTCCTGGGCACGGTCCTCGACGTCGGACTCGAAGACACCCAGCCGGCGTAAGTTTCGCCAGACGAAGTCGATGTGCTCGTCGTAGAGCGCGCGGAACCGGCGGGGGCGTCCGTCGGCGTCCGGGTCCATCTGGACCGTGAGAGCCCGCAGCGAGGGCCGCGACAGCCGGGTGGGGGGGACCGCTCCCGTAGAGGTCACCTCCCCCGAATGGCCGGACGACCTTGCGTCCGTCATTGTAGCCTCCAGGAAAGCGCGACTTCGATACGCCCGGACCACACCGGGGTCTCGACGCGTACGCCGGTACCGTCGTCGAAGGCAGGGCGTGCGATGTTGAGCCCCGCCACCCCGCGTATCGCAACGGAAAGCTTGCCGCCGAGCTCACCGCGAAGCTCCAGGCTGGGCCCGACGGACGCGAATGGCATTGTCACCACGTTCACTGGGGTGCCGGTGCTTCCCTGGGGCGCGTCGCCGAGATGCGTGAGGCCGATGTCCGCACCGCCGCACGTATCGAGCTGGATGCCGCGATGTCGAGTATAAAGGCCCGGCAGCCGAAGGCACGTGTCGAAGCGCGCGGCCCCCCAGGTAGCGCGGATCTCTCCCGCCGACGCCAGGGGCGCCACCGATTGCGCTACGGCAAGCGAAGGGCGCAAGAAGACACCGTTTCCGGCTTCGACGACGACGTAGGGGGATGCCCCAGCCATCGTGTTGGTGCTCGTCCCGGTCATGAGGAAGGCGCCCACACCAACCTCCAGTGTCCGTTCGTCGTCGTGGTGCAGATACCAGTCGTGCTCGGGGGATGGTTTCTCTAGGACAGCCGGAGCTGGCCACGTTGTCTCAGGGTGGGAGTCAGCGGCACCGAACGCCGACGGTGGGTCGGTCAAGGCGACCTCCATCGCCGTGGACCCTGTGGCCCCGGAAGACCCGTCGGACGCGGTGGAGCCCGCGGGGCCCGAGCGGGTCTTCGCCGATTCCGGGGAGCCGGCATGTGACCGTTGCGCGTCGAGGACGAGTGACGCCCAGACGCCCACCGCTCGTGCGAGGCCGTCGCAGTCGCCCGGTGCTCCCGAGAGCAAGCGGCGTGCGATGACCGCACCGCCTTCGTCCGTGATCTGTCCCTCTGCGCGCAGCGTGTGATCGCTCGTCGGCTCGACGCGGATGCGCACGACCCACGCGAGACCCGGGGCGCGCGCCGAGGCTACCGCCTGGCGAAGAAGGTCCTCGGAATGCGCGGAGGTCCCGCACGCTCCCGGACTCTCCCACACGATCCGCGGCGGCTCGGTGACGTCCAAAGGTCCCCCTGTCCGTGAACGATGGCCGCCGCCACGCGGGACTGTCAATGCCAGGGCCTACATTGCGCACAAGGTTGCTCACGCCCCTCAGCGGTGCGAATCTCTCCCTGTCATGCCGCGACTCTCCCGCTATTTCGAGCTTGTCCGAGACACCGATGGGCGCGAGCGCCTGCGCGTCGGGGTCGACGGCGCGGCTCTTCTGCGCTTTGCCCTCCTCAACAAGGGCACCGCCTTCCCGGAGGGCGAGCGCGTCGCGCTGGGCCTCGAAGGGCTGCTTCCGCCGCGTGTGGCGACGCTCGACGGCCAGATCGAGCGGACGTACGCCGCCTTCCTTCAGGAGCCGACCGCCCTCGCCCAATACACGTACCTGCGTGGTCTCCAGGAGCGAAACGAGATCCTCTTTTACGCGCTTCTCGAGCGGCATCTGGCCGAGATGCTGCCCATCATCTACACGCCCACCGTCGGTGAGGCCGTCGCCAACGCGTCGCAGATCTATCGCTGGGCGCGGGGTCTGTCGCTCTCGCCTCTCAATATCGACAGGGCGCGGGAGGCCACCCAAAGCTGCCCGCTCGACGACGTACGAATCATCGTCGCTACCGACTCGTCGGCGATTCTCGGCATCGGCGATCAGGGCTGGGGCGGGCTTTCCATCGCCATCGGCAAGCTTGCCCTCTACACCACGGGCGGCGTGAGCCCATACCGCTCGCAGCCGATGGTCCTGGACGTCGGCACGGACAGGGCGGAACTGCTCGCCGGAACCGAATACCTCGGCTGGCCCCAGAAGCGAATGCGGGGGGCGGAATATCACGCCTTCATGGACAAGGTCGTGACTGCGCTGGCTGCCCGATGGCCTCGTGCCGTGGTCCAATGGGAAGACCTTTCCAAGGACACGGCGTTCGACGTCCTCGAGCGCTACCGAAAGAAGATCCCCTCGTTCAACGACGACATCCAGGGCACGGGCGCCGTGACGCTTGCGGGTCTCGTGAGCGCGTGCGCGCTGCGTGGCCGCAAGCTCGGAGACGAAGTCGTGGTCGTCTACGGTGCCGGCGCGGGCGGCGCGGGCGTCGCGTGGGCGATCCACCAGGGCATGATCCGCGAGGGTCTATCCGTCCAGGAGGCTCAGGCGCGCGTCTTCGTCCTCGACTCGAAGGGCCTCCTCGTCGATGGTCGAGAGATGGAGGAATACAAGAAGCCGTTCGCACAACCGCGCGATCGCGTCTCGGGCTGGGGCGAAGGCCGCCTCGATCTCCTCAAGACGATCGAAAAGGGCAAGGCGACCGTGCTCCTGGGCCTTTCCGGCCAGCCGGGGACCTTCACGGAGGCGATGGTGCGCGCGATGTGCGTCAACGTCGAACGCCCCGTCGTGTTTCCTCTGTCGAACCCGACGACCTCGTGCGAGGCCACACCGGCGCAGCTTCTCGCGTGGAGCCACGGCCGCGCCATCGTCGCCGCGGGAAGCCCGTTCGCCCCCGTGCGCATCGGCGATCGGGACGTGGTCATCGGCCAGGGGAACAACGCATTCATCTTCCCCGGCCTCGGATTCGGGGCCATCCTGTCCGAGGCGAGCGAGATCACCGATGGCATGGTGCTCGTGGCGTCGTACGCGCTCGCCGAGTACGTGCGCGAGAAGCATCTGGATCGCGGGCTCATCTACCCGCCCGTGGAAGAGATGAGCGAGGTCTCCGTACGCGTGGCCACGGGCGTGCTGAAGCAGGCCTTCGACGACGGTGTTGCCCGGACCAAGAAAACGACGCGCGACGGGGCCGAAGCCTACGTGCGCGCGAAGTTCTGGCGGCCAAAGTACCTGCCGCTCGAGCGCGGCTGAACCCCACCCCCAGATGGAACGCCTCCTCGCGCGCCTCGAGCGTCGCTTCGGCCGGTACGCGATCCCGAACCTCATTCTCGTCGTCGTCGGCGGGATGGCGGTGGTGTGGGCGCTGTCGTCGCAACACCCCGAGATGCAGGAACGCCTGTTTCTCGACTGGCCCGCCGTCCGTCGAGGCCAGGCGTGGCGGCTTGTCACCTTCCTCTTCGTTCCGTTCGGCTCATCGTTCTCCCTGCTCTTGAACCTCTACTTCATGTGGTGGGTCGGCTCGAGCCTCGAGCAGCATTGGGGTGCCTTCAAGTTCAACGTCTACTATTTCGCGGGCGTCCTCGGGGCGATCGTGGCCGCGATGATCACAGGGCGGGCGTCGAACGTGTGGCTCAACGACGCTTCGCTCCTCCTCGCGTTCGCGACACTCTTTCCGGACGTGGAGATCCTCCTTTTCTTCATTCTCCCGATTCGCGTGAAGTGGCTCGGCATCCTGAGCGCAGGGGCGGCGGTGTTCTTCTTCGCGACCGGAGGCTGGGTGACGCGAGCAGAGATCGCGGCTTCGCTCGCCGGGTATCTCCTCTTCTTCTCCGGGCACTGGTTGGACGTGTGGAAGGGGCGCGGAGTCGTCGTGCGGCAGAAGGCGCGACGCCGCGAGCTCGAATCCGACGCGCCCGTCCTTCGGCGGCGTGTCTGCGCGATCTGCGGCGCGAGCGAGGCCGACGGCACCGATATCCGCGTTTGCTCGTGCGAGAAATGCGGCGGTAAACCGCGGGAGCTGTGCCTGGAGCATTCGCGTAATCATTGAAGGCGAGAGCCTCGAGGAGCTCGCCGTGGGGCCCGCGACGGCAGCGGAGGTCGGCTGGAGTCGGTGACCGGCCTGCTAGACGTCGAGCACCACCTTGCCGAACGTCTCGTTCTTCTGCACGAGGCGGTGAGCCTCCGCCGCTTGGGCGAGCGGAAGGATACGGTCGATGACCGGGCGGAGAGCGTTTGCCGCGAAGAGGGGGACGAGATGCCGCTCGAACGACCGGGCGGCCATGATCTTCTCTTCGAGCGGCCGCGAGCGGAGCACCGTCCCACGAAGCTCCGCGCGTTTTCGCATGAGCGCCGCAAGGTCGACGTCCGCCCGCGTGCCCGCCATCGCGCCGACGACGACGATGCGTCCGCGAGGAGCAATGCACGCGATGTCCTGAGCGATGTACGCCCCGCCGACGAGCTCGACCACCACGTCGACACCCCGGCCCTTGGTGCGCGCGAGCACGTCGTCGGCGAACACGCCGTTCTCGACGACGATCGTCTCGCCGAGCCCCCACTCCCTCAGGCGGTTGACCTTTCCCGACGTTCGTACGGTGCCGATGGTACGGGCACCCACGGCTCTCGCGATCTGAAGGGCGGCCGTGCCGACGCCGCTCGCCGCCGCGTGCACGAGCACCGTTTCACCGGCCGACAGGTGTGCTTGCTCGACCATCGCGTCCCAGGCGGTCACGAAGGCCTCGGGGATGGCGGCTGCGTCGCTGAGGCCCATTGCGGCGGGCACTTGGACCAGCGCGCGCGCATGAACGACGACTTGCTCAGCGTACCCTCCGCCGCCGATGATCCCGAACACCCGGTCGCCGCGAGCGAGCTCGGTGACCCCTTCGCCCACGAGGTCCACTTCGCCGGCGATTTCGAGTCCCGGAATGTCCGGCGGCGAGCCCGGAGGCGCCGGATACAATCCGAGCCGCTGGAGCAGATCGGCACGATTGACGGCTGTGCCTCGGACGCGCACCCGCACCTCGCCGCGCGAAGGCTCCGGCGAGGGCACGTCCCGAAGCTCGAGCACCTCGGGGCCGCCCGGCTCGCGAATCACGATGGCGCGCATGGGCCTCGGTCTTATACACGTGTCCTCGATGCACGTCATAAGGCCCGTCGTGCGAAACTTCGTCTGGCCGCACGTCGAGCGCGCGAGGGCATGGGTCGGCGCCGGGGGGCACGCGGTAGTGTGGGTCGCTCCTCGAAAGGCGAGGCTCGTCTTCGCGCGACCAGCCGCGGGCGACGACTTTGATCTCGGCTGGTGGTCGGCGCTCGACTTCGGGCGCACACGATACGTGGTCGCGCAAAGGGGACCGTTCGCGGGGATGGCGTTCGTCCGCGTGCCGCACGACTGTTACTTCATCGTCCGCGAGCGGGTCACGCGCGACTCGATTCACCCCGGACCGACGCGCGAGCTCGAGCTCGACTGCCTGACCTGTGCAGCATGCTGCAGGGACAACTACGTGGAGCTCCATGACGCCGACGTCGCACGCTTCCACCGCGCCGGCCGGGGAGAGCTCGCGCGCCTCCCATATGCGCGGCGCAGAGACGGCCGGCTGGTCCTTCTCTTGCGGCCCGACAAGGGCTGCAAGCACCTTGCGGACGACAACCGATGCGGCATCTACTCGATCCGGCCTGACGCGTGCAGCACGTTTCCGGTGGGGAGCGAGTGCTGTCTGTCTTCCCGCGAAGAGGTCTTCGGCATCGTCGACGGCGCGCGCGACTAAGGGCGGGGCGATCGCCCGCCGCGCGTCGGGTCGGTGCTCGGCGGCGGGTCGGGTCCCGCGTTCGGCCGGGAGGGCGGGGGGATCGTCACGGGACGATACGGCCGGCCGAGACTTGCCCCACCCGCCGCCGAGCACCGACCCGACGACGGCGGGCTCGGGATGGGGGGGGGGTCCTGCGCCAGGACATCGCTGACACGTTTGTGCCAGGACATCGCTGACAGGTGCTCATGGCGGGATGCCATGGAAGGAGCGCCGAGCAATGAGCCTGAAGATGGAATTTGTGGAGAGA
>Ga0182018_10004789_pt1 | contig 11198 bp, 5 predicted proteins | sample 812P2MmetaG_FD_120490 | JGI IMG/M metagenome (GOLD analysis project Ga0182018, IMG submission 120490) | Permafrost microbial communities from Stordalen Mire, Sweden - 812P2M metaG | ecosystem: Environmental > Terrestrial > Soil > Wetlands > Permafrost | place: Sweden: Stordalen | collected...
AGCTGTCGAAGAGGCTTAAACTCGGCTGCGCAAGCGCTCCGCCGACGCCGAAGGCGGTCAGGGAGGGCCCGTCGCCGCGGGCGAGCAACTGCTCGGAGCCTGTGCCCGCGATCACGAAGCCGGGGATGATGATATTGGCTCCCGTGCCCACGAGGGCCCGGGTCGAGATGTTCGCCAGCTGGGTGCCGCTCGTGGACACCTCGTAGACCTCGGCGAGGGCGACCCCTGTGGAATTTCCGACGCCTGAAATCTGGACCGTGTAGGCGCCGGCGGGAAGGCTCGCGATGAGCGCGCAGTCGGCGCTTCCGGAGGCGAGCGCAAAAGCGCCCACAGAGGAAGCGGCGCTCGAGATTTGGGCCGGGTTCGCGTTGGTGCCCCAGCCCGTGTTGGATGCCACCACGGTGCCTGCGCTGTTAAATACGCTTAGACTCGGCTGTGCCAGGGCGCCGGCGACCCCGAAGCCCGTCAGGGCCGGACCATCGGCGCGGATGAGGAGCGTCTCGGTCCCGCTGCCGCTGATCACGAAGCCAGGGATCAGGATGTTGGCGCCGGTTCCGACCTCGGCCCGAGTCGAGATGTTGATGAGGCGCGCGGATCCGCTGCTGCCGCCACCCCCTCCGCCACCCCCTCCGCCGCCTCCCGATGGCGTCGGGGTAGGCGTCGGCGTCGGGGTTGGAGTTGGAGTCGGAGTCGATGTGCCCCCTGTCCCGCCGAACACCGAAACCGAGTCGTCCGCCTGGTTGATGACATAGACCGTATTCGTCGTTGGATTCACGGCGACAAAGGAGGGATTCTTTCCCACCGGCACCGTGGTGGTCGCATCCGTTGCGCCGTTGATCACCGTCACCGAGGTGGCCTGTATGTTGGCGACGTACACCATGTTTGATGCCGAATCCACCGCCAGGTAATCGGGGGTGGTGCCGACGGGGATATTCGTGACCGCATTGGTCGCCCCGTTGATCGCGGTCACATCGTTCTTCAACGGATTGTCGACATAGATCGTGTTGGTCACCGAATTTACCGCGATGGGGCCCCAGGCGATGCTGCCGGGGGTCTGAGTGGAATCATCCGTCACCTGAACGTTGGGCGCGTGCATCGTCGGGTCGACCACCGTCACGACGCTCCCGGCGGTCGTACCGACACCGGCGCTCAGGACGTAGACAAGGTGCGTCACGGGGTTCACCGCGAGATTTACAGCGCTATGCACCGCAGACATGCTCAGGTCGAGTGGCACGCTTGTGGCGGTGTCCCCTATCCCGCTGATCCCCGTAATCTCGGCGGCATCCCTGTTGCAGACCCAGATGGTGTTGGTCACCGGGTCGATGTCCAAGGCATCGGTCGGCGCCATGCCCGCCGGGACGCTCGTGGCCGTGTTGGTCGCCCCATCAATCACGGTCAGCGATCCCATGTCGTCGGCGACGTAGATCTGGTTGGTCACGGAGTTCACGGCAATGTTCTCCGGCTCCGCCCCCGACGCCACGGTCGTGGTTGCATTCGAGGCGCCATCGATGACCGTCACGGTTTGGTCGGTTTGATTCACGACATAGACCTTGTTGGTCACTGAATTCACCGCGGCGGAGAAGGGCCCGTTTCCCACGGCCACGGTTGTGGTCGCATTCGTCGAGCCATTGATCACCGTCACCGTGTTGTCGAATTCGTTGACGACGTAGATTCGGTTGGTGACCGAGTTGACGGCAATGTAGGAAGGCCCGTTTCCCACGGCAATCGTGGTTACCGTCTGCGCATGGGCGGGCCGGCCGACAATCCCCGCAATGAGGAACAGCAGAACGGCGGGATTTGAAAAGGATCGCGGGCCCCGCCGACGGGATGGGCTCGAAACGCGATCCGTCGAGAAACGCCTGAACCCGATTGTGGAGGTCATATGGAGGTATCCTCTAAAGCCGGTTGGCAGGGACCACCACACAGAAAAACGGCGACGCGGGGGAAAAGACCCTGCGCCTCACGGGACCTCGTACACCTCCGCGAGCGCGACCCCGGTCGAATTGTTCACCCCGGAAACCTGCATCGTGTACGCCCATCATTCCCATCGATCAGGGTACCTCGTAGACCTCCACCAGCGCAATCCCGGTGTCGCCGCTCGCCCCCGAGATCTGGGCTGTGTAGGCCCCCGGAGGAAGCGTGACAATGAGCGCCGAGTCCGGCGTCGCCGCGCTGCCCCACGAAAAAGACCCGACGGACGCGGCCGTGGCCGCAATCTCGGGATTGCCGCCCCAGCCCGTGTTCGATTGAAGGAGCGTCGAGGTTCCGTCGCCATTGCTTTGATAGAGCTGCAGCTCCGGGTCAGGCAACGCGCCGGTGATTCCCAGCGGTGTGAGCGCCGGGCCCGATCCGCGGATCAGCACCGTTTTTGACGTCGTGCCCCCGATCACGAAACCGGCGGTCAGCACGTTGGCTCCGGTGCCGACCCGCGCGCGTCCGGAAATATTGGTGAGACGGGGCTCCGTCGGGAGCCGGCTCCCGGCGGGCGTGGCGTCATAGACCTCCCCTAGCGCTACTCCGGTGTCGCCGGAGGCGCCCGCAATCACGGCGGTATAGGGTCCTGCGGGCAAGGTCTCGTCGAGGGCTGAATCCAGGCTCGAGGTGCTGCTCCAGGGAAACGCTCCGACAGCGGCCGCCGTCGCGGCGATGGCGGAGTTGCCCGCCCAGCCGCTGTTCGAGGCCAATACCCCGGCACTGTTGTAGAGCTGGAGGTCGGGATCGGGAAGCGCCCCGCTGACCCCGAGCGCCGTGAGCGCGGGGCCCGAGGCGCGGACAAGCGCGGGCATGGTCCCTGACGTCCCTGCTCCTCCCACGACAAAGCCGATGATCAGCCCGCCGTCCCCGTTCCCCACCGCGGCGCGGCAAGACGCATCGATCAGATGGCCCGCGTTCGTCGTCGCGCTCACTGTCAGCGTCACCGAGTCGCTTGTGATGGAATTTCCGAAACTTGAGGCCACGGCGGCGTATGAGCCGGCGTTCGCCGCCGTCGCGCCCGTGATGATGAGCGTCGTGTCCGTGGCGCCGGAGATCGTTGCCCCGCCCCCCGCCCCATTCGAAAGCGGGCTGCCGTTGAACATCCACTGGTAGCTCGGCCCGATCCCGGAGGCCGCCGCAGTGAAGGAAACGGTGCTGCCGGCCGCGATGGTCTGGGCCACCGGCTGCGTGGGGAAGGCGGCCGGGAACGGCCCCGACACCGCCGCACTCGTGCCGATCGCGGTGCCCGTGGCGTCGAGGGCGACGACCTGGATCGTGTTCAGCGGACCGGGAACCGAGACCACGGTGTCCAGTCCGTTCCAGGGCGTCGTCGCCACCTGGGCCAGCGAGGCGGAGGAGGCGCCGCCGAGGATCTGCCAGGAGGCGACCTGGGTCGCCCCGTTCCAGATCGCGTGGACACCCACCGTTCCATCGGAATTGAGCACCGCCGCCGCCGTCGGGCTCGTGGTCGGCGCGCCGACCCACGCGAAACGGAAGCCGCGGTAGGAGCCGTAGCCGGTCGGCTCGGCCGCGTCGTAGATGAGCGCCCCGGACCCATTGAACTCGGAGACCCGCCCCAGGATGCCCCAGTCCACAAACGTGTCGCCGTTGTCGAGCGTCTGGGCGCTGCCCTCGGCCAGAACCGAGAGCTTCGCCGGATGGACGATCGTCTCAATTACGTTCGCGGTCATGGCGGTGTCGTCGTGGTTGACCCAGATCACGCGCGAGTAGGGCAACACGGGAACGCCGTCCGATTCGTTGTCGAAGATGCGCAGCGTCGTGGCATCGACGGCCTCGACGTCGTGCTGCCAGGCGAACGGCAGGCCCGTGCCGAGCGCGTAGTCGCTCTTTTTGCCACCAAGGCGCCACATGATGGCCCCCGACGTGCGATTGATCTTATAGACGGTCCACGTGTGGCGGGACGAGACGAGGATGTTGCCGTCCGTGTCGAGCTTCGCCGAATTGATGTGAAAATAGTCGAATGGGCCGCTCGCCGGCACCGGCATGTAGCTCTCCGTGAGCGCCACGTTCGGCAGGCTGTGCCATTCCAGAAGCACCGCCCCCGTGGCGATGTCGATTTCCTGGACCACGCCCTCGGTGACCATGCCGTTCGTCGGTCCCCCGACCGATGAAAGGTCGGCCTGCAACGTGTTGTAGATGACGATGAGCGCCGTTCCCTGGGGCGTGAGCTGGAACTCGTGCTGGTCGGCGTTGAAGCCATTGCCCCCGTGAACCGTCGCGACCACGTTGTAGGTGGTGTCGAGGATATAGTCGGTCGTCGGGATCCCGTTCACCGCCCCGTAGGGCGCGGACTGGGACCAGGTGAGGACGGGATTGCCCTGGTAGGACTGCACCCGGAAATCCGCGGGCACCTGCCCGTTGGTGATAAACGAGTACCAGACCGGGTGGCCCAGGTTGTCGAAGATCTCCGGGCCCTGCGACGGATTCGTCACGTTGGTCGCCGTGGGCCCGACGAAGATGAACCCATCCGCCAGGGAACCGCTGTTCTGGAGGACGGTGATCGGCGGTGGAGGCAGCGCCTGCGCGCCCGCCCGGGGCGTGGCCACCAGGCAGCACAGCAGCAGGGCCGGCAGTGCCGCCCTGAATAACATTTCCTTGGAAGATCCGGAGGCAGGCGACCGGTGAGGCATTGTTCCCAAAAGGTTACCTATCTAGACGTGGATTCGGCCGATTGGTTATGAATTTTTTCACAACCAGGGCGTTTCAAAATTTAACTTATTTGCCGAGAGCGCCTTATGTTCCAAAAGACCGTGTTTGCCCGGAAACCGTTCGAACAAAATAAGCTGCGGTCGCCGATTTTTTCGGCGTACTTGGGGCCGTTGAACCCTTCGCCGCGCCCGACCGGAATTCCCGGACAGCCGGCCATCACCTGATTCCATGGCGACCCTCAATCCTTTATTCGATCTCACCGGCCGCACGGCCCTCATCACAGGTTCCAGTCAGGGAATCGGTTTCGCGCTCGCGCGCGGCCTCGCGCAGGCCGGGGCGGCCGTCGTCCTCAACGGCCGCGACGAGGTCAAATTGGCGCGGGCAGCGGAGGCGCTGTCCGCCGAGGGAGCGCGCGTCGGCACGGCGGCGTTCGACGTCACCAACGGGGCGGCCGTCGAGAGCGCAATTGAGCGAATCGAGACGGAGTTCGCCCCGATCGACATCCTCGTCAACAACGCCGGGATCATCCGGCGGGCGCCGCTCGTGCACACGACCGAGATGCAGTGGCGGGAGGTGCTGGACACGAACCTGACGAGCGCGTTCCTGCTCGGCCGCACCGTCGCGCCGAGGATGATCGAGCGCGGCTCGGGCAAGGTGATCAACATCTGCTCCCTGATGAGCGAGGCGGGGCGGCCCACCACCGGAAACTACGCCGCCGCGAAGGGCGGCCTGAAGATGCTCACGCGCGCGATGGCCGTCGAGTGGGCGAAGCACAATCTCCAGATCAACGGCATCGGCCCGGGCTACATCACGACCGAGCTCACGAAGCCCCTCGCCGAGAATGCCGAGTTCACCCGCTGGCTCTTCGCGCGCACCCCGGCGGGGCGCTGGGGCCGGCCCGAGGAATTGGTGGGCGCCGCGGTGTTTCTCGGGTCTCGCGCGTCGGATTTCGTCAACGGCCAGATTCTTTACGTAGACGGAGGGCTGCTCGCGTCGCTGTGAGTTCGGGTCGCGGTTCCGAGGGCACGAGGGACCGCTGGCCGGAGAATTGACCGAACGGTTGGATCGCCCTAGTATTGGTCCACCCTGAGCGCCGGCACAGGGTCCTTGCCCCCTGTGAAACTCCCCGCCCCCGGACGCCCCGCCCTGCCCTGTCTGATGCTGGCCTGGGCGCTCGGAGCCCTCTCCCCGCAAGGTCGCGCCGCCGAATCCGCGGATCCGGAGATGACGCCCGCAGGGATCCTCGGCGCCCTCGAGCGCGCGGCAGACTGGCAGCTCGCCCACCCGAGCCAGCACGTCCCCACGGATTGGACCCAGGGCGCCGGCGACGCCGGCCTGATGGCGCTCGCCGGAATCTCCGGGAACGCAAGGTATCGGGACGCGATGCGCGCCATGGGCGAGGCCTCCCAATGGCAGCTCGGCCCGAAACGCTACGACGCCGACGACTACTGCATCGGCCAGACGTACGCGGAACTCTACCTTCTTTTCCGTGAGAACGCCATGATCGCGCCCCTTCGCGCCCGCTTCGACCGCATCCTCGCGGAGCCGTCGCGCGTCCACGGCCTCGACTTCGCGGCACAAGGCAGCCGGGAAAACTGGTCCTGGTGCGATTCGCTTTTCATGGGTCCGCCCACGTGGGCCCGCCTGTACGCCGCGACGGGCGACCCGCGCTACCTCGATTTCGCGGTCAGCCGCTGGTGGCGCACGACCGATTTCCTCTACGACAAGCAGGAGCATCTCTTCTACCGGGACAGCACGTATTTTGCAAAGCGCGAGGCGAACGGGCGCAAGGTGTTCTGGAGCCGCGGCAACGGGTGGGTCATGGCGGGCCTCGTCCGCACGCTCCAGTTCCTGCCGGCGGACCATCCCGACGCTCCCCGCTTCGAGGGCTTGTTCAAGGAGATGGCGGGCGCGGTCCTTTCCTGCCAGCAGCCCGACGGCCTGTGGCGCGCGAGCCTCCTCGATCCGGCCGGCTACCCCCTGAAGGAGACCAGCGGCTCGGGATTCTACGTGTACGCGCTCGCCTGGGGCGTGAACCAAGGCCTGCTCGACCGGGTGAGATTTGAGCCGGCCGTGCGCAGGGCCTGGTCGGCGCTCGCGGCCTGCGTCGACGGCGAAGGGAGGCTGACCCATGTTCAGCCGATCGGCGCCGACCCGAAGAAATTCGCGGACGATTCGACCGAGGTGTACGGGGTCGGCGCCTTCCTGCTCGCCGGGAGCGAGGTCTACCGGATGGCGGTCCTCGAAGCGGCCGCCGCCCATTCGGTCGAGCTCACGGTCGCCAATCCCGCGCCGTTTCGGCGCGTATGCGAGACGGTCGAGGTGAAACTTCACGGCGCCTCCGGCGCCGAATCCCTGCCCTCGCCGTCGCCGGCAGGCCGACCGGTCGTGATGGACGGCGAATCCTCGCGGATCCTCGATTCCCAGCTTTATGAGGAGGATCCCGATCCCGTATCGGACACGATTCTCTTCCAGGTCGACCTCGCGCCGGGCGAGAGCCGGCGGTACCGTCTCCTGGATTCCTCCGCACTTGCGGCGCTGCCGCCTCCGATCGTGAAGACCTATGCCCGGTTGGTTCCCGAGCGCTACAACGACATGGCCTGGGAAAGCGACCGGACCGCCCATCGCACCTATGAGCAGGCGCTCATGACGGGGGAGGGAACGGTGAGCAGCGGGATCGACGTCTGGAGCAAGCGCACCCGCAGCCTGATCATTGACGAGTGGTACAAGAGGGGCGACTACCACAACGATCACGGGGACGGACTGGACGATTACCACGTGGGCCGCAGCCGCGGCTGCGGAGGCCTCGGCATCTGGGCGGGGAACAGCCTGTATGTTTCCGTCAATTTTAGCGGCGGCCGCCTCCTGACGACCGGGCCTCTCCGCACCGAGTTCCTGCTCAGGTACGACGCCTGGGACGTGGCCGGCCGGAAGGTCTCGGAGGTGAGGGAAATCCGGATCGATGCCGGTTCGAATATCTGCCGCGCGACAAGCGTGTTCAGCAGCGACGACCGCTCCCCCCTGACGGTGGGCGTCGGCATCGCGCAGCGCCCCGGAAACGGGACGACGCTGGCGTGCAACCTGGAGGAGGGATGGATGACTTATTGGCAGGCGCCCGACCGCGACCGCGGCAGCATCGGGTGCGCCGTCCTCTTGCCGGAGGGCGTGCTGCGGTTTGTCAGCGAGCGGGGAAGCCTGCCAGCGACCGCAGGACCGGTGCGCGCCGTACCCGGCGTCGAGGGACTTCCCCCCGCCGCCAACGAGCTCGCGCTGGCGCGGGCCGAGGTCGGCCGGCCTTTTGTCTATTACTTCGGGGCGGCTTGGAGCAAGAGCGGGGACTTCCCGGACGAAAAGGATTGGGAAAACTACGTCCGCCTCTATGACGAGCGGCTCCGGGCGCCGCTCAGCGTGACCCTGAACGCCGATTGACGCGAATCTCGAGCTTCCAAAAACAGCAGCGAACCATGGCCCCCCATGATTGAATCATCCATCCGCCGACTGCCGCGCCCCGCGGAGGCGGCGCGGATGGCCACCGGGGAGCTTCGCGATGCTTTTCTCGCCGCGGGGCTGTTCGCAGCCGGTTCGCTGAACGGGATCCTCACCGACCTCGACCGGATGGTGGTCGGGGCTGCCTGCCCCGGCGATGCGCCGCTTGAGTTGAAGAACCATCCGGAGACGGGCAGGGAATATTTCCTCGAGCAGCGGGAGCTCGGCGCCATCAACATCGGCGGCGCCGGCGTGGTCCATGTCGACGGGCGCTCGTTTGAGGCGGAACGTCTGGACTGCGTCTATGTGCCCGCGGGCGCGCGGTCGGTGGTCTTTGAAAGCGGGGACCGGAAGAAGCCGGCGAGGTTCTATTTCCTGAGCTGCCCCGCGCACGCGGCGCATCCGGCGGCGCGCATGAGGTTCGCGGAGTCGGTCCCGGTGGCCCTGGGATCGCCTGTGACCGCCAACATGCGGAAGATCTACAAGTACATCCATCCGGGCGGCATCCAGAGCTGCCAACTGGTGATGGGATTCACGGCGCTTGAGGAGGGCAGCGCCTGGAACTCGTTCCCGCCGCACACCCACAACCGCCGCTCCGAGGTCTATCTGTATTTTGACCTTGGCGACCGCATCCTCGCCCACTTCATGGGTGAACCGGCGGCCACCCGGCACCTGTTCGTCCACAACGAGCAGGCGGTGCTCTCGCCGCCCTGGTCCATCCACTGCGGTTGCGGCTTCGGCAGCTACCGGTTCATCTGGGGAATGGCGGGCGAGAACAAGACGTTCGATGACATGGATGCGGTCAGGCCGGTCGACCTGCGCTGAGGCTTTTGCACCGCAAATATCTTTTGTATAGTAGGTTGCGTGACTCCATGGCGAACGAGGCAATCAGCTTACCCAAACGCCTAATTGTCTCGAAAGTCATTGCCCGAGATGCAATGGGAAATTCCGATGGCGGAAACCGCCGGAATGCGTGTCCTGATCGCATTTGAGCCGGTGCCATTTAAAGGCGCCGCGTGCTCACCCACCTTGCCATGGCCTCGGTCGATTCCCGTCAAGTCTGGCCCTGGATTAACATTCGAGTTCAAGAACATCGTTTTCGTATCCTTTTTGGCGTAGGAAGCAGCAACATCACGGATTAACGAAGCAGAGTAATGAAAACATCTATTGCCCGCATTGCTTTCCTCATTCCGTTCACATTAGTGATCGCCTTCGGTGAGACGGTAGCAGCGACGACGAGCCCATGCCAATCCGAACGCAGTCGTTTCGATGACGACTGGCGCTTCGCTTTCGGGCACCCTTTCGATTCCGGCAAGGATTTCGGGCACGCTACCGGTTATTTTTCCTATTTTGCCAAGGCGGGTTACGGTGATGGCGCCGCCGCCTCGAAATTCGATGACCGGGCCTGGCGCACCCTTTCACTTCCCCACGACTGGGCCGTCGAGCTGCCCTTCGACCCGAAGGGCAGCTACAGCCACGGCTTCCGGAAGATGGGTCCCCATTTCCCCGAAACGAGCGTGGGGTGGTATCGAAAGCACTTCAGCGTCCCCGCTTCCGACCTCGGGAGGAAGGTCTACCTCCAATTCGACGGGATATTCCGGGACAGCCAGGTATGGATCAACGGCTACTACCTTGGGCGCCAGGCCAGCGGATATACGGCCTCGCGCTACGAACTGACCGACTACCTCAACTACGACGGCGAAAACGTCGTCGCCGTGAGGGTCGACGCGATGATGGAGGAAGGATGGTTCTATGAAGGGGCGGGCATCTACCGGCACGTTTGGCTGGACAAGCTGGCGCCCCTTCACATAGCCCCCGAAGGTGTTTCCGTCACCACGGAGCTGAAGGAGGGCGCGGCCGACATTTCAATTGAGGCCACGGTTTCAAATGAGGGTCCGGAAACGGCCTCGTTCAATGTCACGGAGGAGATTCAGGCGGAGGACGGCGTTCCCCTGGCCTCACATACCGAGGAGAACCTGGCAGTGGCGGCCGGCGAGGCGGCCACTTTCCCGGTAACGCTGTCCCTAGCCTCGCCCAAACTGTGGTCCGTGGAAAACCCCTATCTACACCGCCTTGTCACTACGGTCCGATCGAAGGGAGCCGTTGTCGACCGGCGCGAAACGCCGTTTGGCGTTAGAAGTATTCATTTCGACCCAGATCACGGATTTTTCCTTAACGAAGTCCGCGTTGAGCTCAAAGGCACGAATGAGCACCAGGACCTGGGCGGCTTGGGCGTCGCCGTCCCCGACTCCCTTCAGGACTACCGGATAAAGCGGCTGAAATCAATGGGGGCCAATGCCATCCGAACGGCTCACAATCCGCCTTCGCCCGAATTCCTGGATGCGTGCGACCGCCTGGGAATGCTGGTGCTGGACGAGACACGGCGGATGGGTACGTCGCCCGAGATTCTGGAAGAATTTCGGCAGATGATCCTCCGGGACAGGAACCATCCGTGCGTGATCCTCTGGTCCATGGGCAACGAGGAATGGTCGATGGAAGGAAACATAACCGGAGCGAGGGTCGCCGCCACCATGCAGGCCTTCGGAAGGAAGCTCGATCCGACCCGGGAATTCACGGCCGCAAGCAGCGGGGGATGGGAGAGCGGCATAGGCACCGTCACTCAGGTGATGGGCTACAATTACATCGTTCAGGGCGACATTGACCTCCACCACAGGCTGTTCCCGGCCCAATCCGGAGTTGGCACCGAGGAGACGACCACCCGCCAAACCCGCGGCATTTATTCCGACGACCCGGAAAAGGCGTACATCGGCCAAACCTACCGGCTGTCAAAATGGGGATGCGAAGCCGGATGGCAATTCTACGCCGCTCGCCCTTTCCTGGCGGGCGTCTTTTTCTGGACGGGCTTTGACTACGGAGGCGAACCCCACCCCTTCGGGTGGCCCGAGGTGAGCTCGCAGTCAGGCATCCTCGACAACTGCGGATTCCCCAAGAGCAGCTTCTACTATCTCAAGTCGTGGTGGACGGAAAAACCCGTTCTCCATATGCTCCCCCATTGGAACTGGGCGGGACGCGAGGGAACCCCGATTGCCGTAAAGGTATACGGGAAT
>Ga0182018_10004790_pt1 | contig 11196 bp, 10 predicted proteins | sample 812P2MmetaG_FD_120490 | JGI IMG/M metagenome (GOLD analysis project Ga0182018, IMG submission 120490) | Permafrost microbial communities from Stordalen Mire, Sweden - 812P2M metaG | ecosystem: Environmental > Terrestrial > Soil > Wetlands > Permafrost | place: Sweden: Stordalen | collected...
CCTCAACGCGCCATCCTCCAAAGAAATCGTCTTCGTCCGCGGCGCCACCGAGGCCATCAACCTCGTCGCGCAGAGCTGGGGCCACCAGCATATTAATAGAGGCGACGAAATCGTCATCAGCTGGATCGAGCACCACGCCAACATCGTCCCCTGGCAGATGCTCGCCGCCGAAAAGGGCGCAATCCTCCGCGTCATCCCCGTCGACGACAGCGGCCAGATTCTGCTCGACGAGTACGAGAAACTCCTCAGCTCCCGCACCAAACTCGTCTCCTTCACCCACGTCTCCAACGCCCTCGGCACCATCACCCCCGCGCAGCAAATGGTCGCGATGGCCCATCGCTACGGCGCGCGCGTCCTCGTCGATGGCGCGCAGGCCGTCTCCCACATGCGCGCCGATGTCCAGGCCCTCGACGCCGACTTCTACGTCTTCTCCGGCCACAAAGTCTTCGCCCCCACCGGCATCGGCGTCCTCTACGGCAAGCCCGACGCCCTCGCCGACTCGCCCCCGTGGCAGGGCGGCGGCAACATGATCGTCGATGTCACCTTCGAGAAGACCATCTACCAGCAGCCGCCCTTCCGCTTCGAAGCCGGCACCGGCAACATCGCCGACGCAGTCGGCCTCGGCGCGGCCATCGCCTACCTCGACACCATCGGCATGGAGAACATCTCCCGCCACGAGCACGAGCTGCTCGTCTACGCCACGAAGGAACTGCTCACTATCCCCGGCCTCTGCATCATCGGCACCGCGAAGGAAAAGGCCGGCGTACTCTCCTTCGTCCTCGATGGCTACAAGACCGAAGACGTCGGCGCCGCCCTCAACCGCGAAGGCATCGCCGTCCGCTCCGGCCACCACTGCGCCCAACCCACCCTCCGCCGCTTCGGCCAGGAGACCACCGTCCGCCCATCGCTCGCCCTCTACAACAACTTCGAAGACATCGACGCCATGATCGCCGCCCTCCGCCGCCTCAAACAACTCCCCGCCTGACCACTCGACTCACGAATCTCGCAGGGGCTCAATATCCATCGACATCGATGACCGCCTGCGCAAAGGCCTGCGGGGCTTCCTGCGGCAGGTTATGCCCAACACCGCCCCCGATGACCCGGTGCACATACTTGCCCGAGAATTTACCGGCGTACGCGCTCCCATCCACATGCGGCGCGCCATTCGCATCGCCCTCAAGTGTAATCGTAGGCACAGCGATCACGGGACCCGCCGCCAGCCGCGCCTCCAAATCGTCATACTTCGACTCGCCTTCAGCCAGTCCTTGCCGCCAGCGATAGTTGTGGATCACGATCTTCACATGGTCCGCATTGTCGAACGCCGCCGCGCTGCGATCGAACGTTGCATCGTCGAAGTTCCACTTCGGCGATGCCAGCTTCCAGATGAGCTTCGAAAAATCGTGCCGGTACTTCGCATAGCCATCCTCACCGCGCTCCGTGGCAAAGTAAAACTGGTACCACCACTGGTACTCGGCCGCTGGCGGCAACGGCGTCTTGCCCGCCGCCTGGCTGCCGATCAGATAGCCGCTCACCGACACCAGCCCCTTGCAGCGTTCAGGCCACAGCGCCGCAATGATGTCCGCCGTCCGCGCTCCCCAATCGAACCCGGCCAGGATCGCCTTCTGGATCTTGAGCGCATCCATCAGCGCGATAATGTCCACAGCGACCGCCGATGGCTGCCCATTGCGCACCGTATCGCCCGAGAGAAAACGCGTCGTCCCATAGCCGCGCAGATACGGCACAATCACCCGGTAGCCCGCCGACGCCAGCAACGGCGCAACATCGACGAAGCTGTAAATGTCGTACGGCCACCCGTGCAGCAGAATCGCCGCCGGCCCATTCGCCGGTCCCGCCTCCGCGTACCCAATATTCAGCAGCCCCGCGTCAATCTGCTTCAGCGGCGCAAACGACGTGTTCGTCCCCGCCTTAGTCGCCGGCAGATCGGCAAAGACCACCTCGACCGATGAGTCCCGAACTCCCGAAGCGAAAAGCCCGCCCGGCGCTAGCAGCGCCGCTCCGGCTGTAATCCCAGCCGTTGCGAAACGGCGCCGCGATATTCCATTCAATTCTGTGTGCCTCATGGTGAATCTCCTTTGAATTTCAAATCTGCTTGCTGAGTTCTTGTCTGCTGCATCGCCGCGGATTACCCGAACGTGAAGTCAAAGGCCTCCGCACCCGCATCGAGAAACTCAATCTCGAACCGGCGATCGCTAATAGGCCCCGGCTGCCGGATCAGCTGATACAGCCGCTGCTCCACCACCGTGCCATTCCCCTGGCCATCGACGTCCGCGCCATGCGCCGCACCTGGCGCCTGTCCATCGATCGACACGCGATATCGCACCGTCCCACCTCGCGCCGCCGGCCCCATCACCAGGTTCACATCGCGCGCGTGAAAGTAATACGCGATCCGCCCGCCGGCCTGGTTCGGGACAATGGCCTCCTTCCCCACCGTCCAATCGCCCACCAGCGCCCAGTGATTCAGCTCCAGCCGCGCGGGCGCCGCATACATCCGCGACTTGTTCCGCTCCGCACCGCCGGGGGACGCAAAGTTCTGCGACTGCTCATAGCCCACATAGCTCTCCGGAGATCGCAGGCTGCCCCAATCGGCGGCCACCTCCGCGCCCTGGGGGACGACAGAAACCAGTTCGCGCCCAACCCCGCTCGCCCCCGTCTCCGCCAGCAACTGCTGGATCACCCTCTCCGACTCTCCATACTCACCCTCGCCGAACTGATGGTGCCGGATACGCCCCTTCGCATCCACAAAGTACAGCGCCGGCCAATACTGATTGCTGAACGCGCTCCATATCGCATAGTCGCTGTCGATCGCCACCGCATAGTCGATCCTCATGTCCTTCACAGCCCACCGCACATTGTCCGCGTTGTGCTCAAACGAAAACTCCGGCGTATGCACGCCGATCACAACCAGCCCGTGCTCCTTATACTTCTCCGCCCACGCGCGCACATACGGCAGCGTGCGCCGCCAATTGACGCACGTGTACGTCCAGAAGTCCACCAGCACGACCTTCCCCCGCAGCCCCGCCGCCGTCAACGCCGGCGAGTTGAGCCACCCGGTCGCGCCGCTCAGCGACGCCATCTCGCCTTCCTCAGACAACCGCACCGCCCCCGCGGATTGCGCCATCGCGCGGCCGACCCCGCCCCACTTCCCAGCCGCAATCGTCATCGCCACCGCACCCAGAAATTGACGGCGATCATGGTCCATCCCTCCGCACATCCCCGCTCTCCGATCAACCCGCATCACACCCGAACAGTCCACCCGAATCTGTCGCATGATGGTATTGCACGATGGTATTGACCGATACCTAGGTATCGCCCTCCGCACGCACACGCATTCCAAAGTCCCGTCTCGCTCAATTCCGCAAACGTGGCCATCGCCGCACTGTGCCGTTCCTGGCCGCAAGCCGATACCAAGGTATTATGGACATCCGCCCGCTCACTCGCGCATCCTCATTCTTAGAATGACCAGCAAGAAAGGGCCCCGCGTGCAGGATGAACTCAGTCGTGTCGTCAATGCCCTCCCGGGACTGGTCTGGAGCGCGCTGCCGGATGGCAGCATCGACTTCCTCAATCAGCGCTGGTGCGAGTTCACCGGCCTCGGCGTTGGCGAAGCCTCTGGCACACGCTGGCAGTCCGCGATCCACCCCGAAGACCTCCCCCACCTGCTCGACCGCTGGCGCTCCATTGTCGTCTCGGGCGCGCCCGGAGAAGTCGAGGCGCGTCTGCGCCGCTTCGATGGCGAATATCGCTGGTTTCTCTCTCGCGCCGACCCGTTGCGCGATGAGTCAGGCGCCATCGTCAAATGGTACGGAACCAACACCGACATCGACGACCGCAAGCGGGCCGAGCAGGAGCTACGCCGCAGCGAGGCGCGCAAGACCGCCATCCTGGACTCCGCGCTCGACTGCATCGTCACCATCGATCACGAAGGCCGCATCACCGAGTTCAATCCAGCCGCAGAGCGCACCTTCGGCCATCGCCGCGACGCAGTTCTGGGCAGGCACCTCGCCGACGTCATCATTCCCCCGTCCCTCCGCGACATGCACCGCCTCGGCTTTGCCCGCTACCTCGCCACCGGCGAAGCCAGGGTGCTCGGACGGCGCCTCGAGATGACCGCGGTCCGCGCCAATGGCAACGAGTTCCCCGTTGAACTCACCATATCGCGCATCCCGATAGATGGCCCCCCCTCCTTCACCGGCTACCTGCGCGACATCACCGAACGCAAACAGGCCGACGAGGAGTTGCGGCGCAGTGAAGCGTTTCTCGCGGAAGGTCAGCGCCTTAACCTCACCGGCAGCTTTCTCTGGCGTCCGGACACGGACGAAATCGTATTTTCAGAGCAGCTCTATCGCATCCATGAGTTTCAGCGCGGCGCGCCCGTCACCCTCGAACTGATCGCTGCCCGAATCCACCCGGAAGACCTCGCCTTGCTCTCCGAAAAGATCGCGCAGGCCCGCGCCGCCACTAGCGGCGAACTCAACTACGAGGTCCGCCTGCGCATGTCCGACGGATCGGTCAAATACCTCCGCACCATCGCCCACATCGCGCGCGATCGCGATGGCCGCCAGGAGATCATCGGCGCCGTCCAGGATGTCACGGAGCGGCGCCACGCCGAAGAGACGCTCAACAAGCTCCGCTCCGAGCTCGCCCACATGGCCAGGGTCACCAGCCTCGGAGCGCTTACCGCATCCATCGCCCACGAAGTCAACCAGCCGCTCTCCGGCATCGTCACCAACGCCAGCACCTGCCTGCGCATGCTCTCCGCCGATCCCCCAAACGTCGCTGGCGCAATCGAGACCGCGCGTCGCACCATCCGCGACGGCAACCGCGCCTCGGACGTCATCGCCCGTCTGCGCGCGCTCTTCAGCAAGAAGGAAGCCGCAACCGGCCCCGTCGACCTCAATGAGGCCACGCAGGAAGTCATCGCACTCTCCTTGAGCGACCTGCAGCGAAACCGCGTGGTCCTCCGCTCCGAACTCGCCGCCGATCTTCCCCCCGTCACCGGCGATCGCGTCCAGCTCCAGCAAGTCATCCTCAACCTGCTCCGCAACGCATCGGACGCGATGAGCGGCATCGAAGATCGCCCCCGCCAGCTCGTCGTCAGGACCGAACAGGAAGAAGACGGCAGCGTGCGTCTCACCGTGCAGGATGCCGGCATCGGCATCGACCCGCAGCACCTGGAGCGCGTCTTCGACCCCTTCTACACCAGCAAGAGCTCCGGCATGGGGATGGGCCTCTCCGTCAGCCGCTCGATTATTGAGAACCACCACGGCCGCCTCTGGGTCGCACCCAACGATGGTCCCGGGACAGCCGTCTCATTCTCCATTCCGTGCGCGCCCGAAGCCGCAACCGCCGGCCGCCCCACCCCACTGCAGACCTCCGCTCCAACGGACACCCAGAATGAAATGAGGAATCCGTGAAAAATAACCGCTCCCTCGTATCCGTAGTCGACGACGACGAGTCCATTCGCGAGTCGCTGCCGGACTTGCTGCGCGAGTTCGGCTTCGCCGCTCAGGCCTTCGCCTCGGCCGAGGAGTTCCTCGCCTCCGACTTCGTCAACCAGACCCGATGTCTCGTCCTCGATGTCGCCATGCCCGGCATGACCGGCCCCGATCTGCAACGCGAGCTCACCCTTCGCCGCCAGGAAATCCCCATCGTCTTCATCACCGCGCAAAGGGACGAGACCGTCCGCCCGCGCGTCATCCAGGCCGGCGCCATCGACTGCCTGGCCAAGCCATTCAGCGACACCGCCCTCCTGGCCGCGCTCAACACCGCGCTCCGAGTCAACTGAATATTAATCCGCCAGGCCTTGCGCCCAACCCTAGGTGCGATTTATACCTATCAATCTAGCGAGCGCAGTGGGCCCCTGATCCGAGGTCTCCCCATGCCACAGGCCACGCCAATCGTCTTCGTCGTCGACGACGACATCTCCGTCCGCGAATCCCTCGAATTGCTGGTCCGCAACGCCGGCTGGCAGCCGCAGCTCTTCGCCTCCGCCCAGGAGTTCCTCGCCCATCCGCGCGTTCCCGCGCCCAGCTGCCTCGTGCTGGACGTCTCTCTCCCCGGCCTCAACGGCCTCGACCTGCAGAAGCGCATCGCCGCCGATCGGCACGACCTGCCCATCATCTTCATCACCGGCCACGGCGACATCCCCACCACCGTCCAGGCCATGAAGGCCGGCGCCATCGAGTTCCTCACTAAGCCATTCGCCGACGAGGCTCTGCTGACCGCCATTCGCGCCGCCATCGCCCGCAGCGCCGCCGCCCTCGGCCGCGAGGCGGAGGTCCACGCGCTGCGCTCCTCTTACTCCTCGCTCACCAGCCGCGAGCGCGAAGTCTTGTCCCTGGTCGTCACCGGCCTCCTTAACAAGCAGGTCGGCGACGAGCTCGGCATCAGCGAAATCACAGTCAAGGCGCACCGCGGAAAAATGATGCGCAAGATGAACGCCAACTCTCTCCCTCACCTCGTCAAGATGGCCGCAAAACTTCGCATCGCCCCCGCGCCAAGGGTCTGACGCTGGCAGGCCAACGCCGCCTTCACGCCGTCTGCCGCAGCGGCCGGAACGCCGTCCGCAGCTCCGACGTGAAGAACTCCGGCTGCTCCCACGCCGCAAAGTGTCCGCCCTTCGGCAGACGGTTGTAGTAAATCAGCTTCGGATACGCCTTCTCTGCCCAGTTCTTCGGGGCTGCGTAGATCTCGTCCGGAAACACGCTCACCGCAACCGGAATGGTGACGCCCCTCGGATCGAAAAACCCACCGTGGTACTCCCAATACAGCCGCGCCGAAGAGATCGCCGTATTCGTCAGCCAGTACAGCGTAATGTTCTCCAGAATGTCGTCTCGCGTCAGCCCCTCAGTCCCTCCGTCGAAGACTCGCGCAATCAGCGAATAACTCGCCGCATCGTGATCGAGGATCCAAGCCGCCAGCCCAATCGGCGAATCCGCAATCCCATACAGCGTCTCCGGCCGGCCCGCCATCTCCTCGGCATAGCCCAGGCCGTGCGTATAGAAGAAGTCAAGCTGGTCCCACGCGCCCTTCTCTTCCGCGGAGAGCGCGTACGGAGGCGGCTGGTGCAGCTGCAGCGCCTTCTCAATCTCCGCCGGAATGGTCGCCGCCATATTGGTGTGAATGGCCACCAGCCCGGGAGGCGTCTGTAGCGCCATCGTCTCCGTAATCGCATTCCCCCAGTCGCCGCCCTGCGCCACATAGCGCGTGTATCCCAGCCGCGTCATCAGCACCGTCCACGCCCGTGCGATGCGCACGGGATCCCAGCCGGCCGCGGTCGGCTTGCCCGAAAATCCATACCCCGGCAGCGAAGGGATCACCACATCGAACGCGTCCTCCGCCTTCCCGCCATGGGCCACAGGATCGGTCAGCGGCCCAATCACCTTCATTTGCTCAATGATCGATCCCGGCCACCCATGCGTAATGATCACTGGCAGCGCGTTCGCCTCCTTCGACCGCACATGAATGTAGTGGATGTCCAACCCATCGATCGTCGTGATGAACTGCGGCAGCGCATTCAGCCTCGCCTCCACCTTCCGCCAGTCGTACTCCGTCGCCCAATATTTCGCCAGCTTCTTCATGGTCGCGAACTGCACGCCCTGCGTAGCATCGCTCACCGTCTCCTTCTCGGGCCAACGCGTCGCAACGATCCGCCGCCGCAAATCGACCAGGTCCGCCTCCGGAAACTTCACCTTGAAGGGGCGGATCGCATCGCCTCCGTCTGCTCCCGGCGCATGCGCGGAAGGCTCACTGACGGGAGACGCCTCCGCATCGCTCGACGCCCCCAGCCCAAACAGCCCGAGAACACCCGCCGCGGCCGAAGCCGCAAGAAAACTGCGCCGTGAAGCCCCGTTGGCGATATCGAGGTTGCCGTCTTCCGCCTGCCCGTTGTCAAGTTGCGTCATGGTCTTTCTCCTTTGTGAGTTTTCCTGGGGCTCGTATTCCATTCGCCCGGATGCGTCGCGCAGTTGCGATCACACCAGAACCGCCGAGGTGAATCTATGGCACGATGGTATTGACCGATACTTAGGTATCGTTCTGCGCGAAGCAGACAGTAAATCGGCTGCTGCACGGAGGTTCCTTTCCGCGTCTCCGGCCATCAATCTCACATCGTCAGAACAACCCGGAACTCCACCTTCCCGCTCATCATCCGCGCGTACGCCTCGGCCGCCTGCTCCAGCGGATCGGTACCTTCGTATCGGTCCAAAGCGCCATCCCCGCGAAGAGCAGTTCCTCTCCTTGAGGGGTGCTCCTGCTCGCACGGACCGATACCAAAGTATCGACCAATACCTTCGTCTGATGGAACCTTCGCGGACTTCGCGGCACCATCGAAATCTCCAGATGCATTCGATATCAGCCAAACGCCGAGGAGCGAGATAACATGGCAACTCTCCAGCAGGAAGCCACCAGCAACGCCGCCAATCCGGCGAGCCCCGCCAAAGTCGACATGAAGCTCGAAGTCATCGTCATCCCCGTCTCCGACGTCGACCGAGCGAAGGAGTTCTACATGAAGCTCGGCTGGAGGCTCGACGTCACGCCGCCCACCGTGGTCCAGCTCACGCCGCCCGGCTCCTGGTGCTCGGTGCAGTTCGGCAAGAACTTCACTTCGGCCGCGCCCGGTTCCGCCAAGTCCTATCTGATCGTCTCCGACATCGTGGCCGCCCGCAACCAACTCGTCGCCACCGGCATTGAGGTGGGCGACTTCTTCCACATCGGCCCCAACGGACGCGTCAGCGGCCTGGATCCCAGGCGTCAAAGCTACGGCTCGCGCGCCACCTTCAGCGACCCCGACGGCAACGTCTGGCTGCTGCAGGAGGTCACCACCCGCCTTCCGGGACGCGTCGACTCGGGCCTGACTTCGTTCACTTCCGCAACCGACCTCGCCGCCGCGCTCCGCCGTGCCGCCGCTGCCCACGGCCAGCACGAGCAGCGCATCGGCGCCGCCGACCCCAACTGGCCCGACTGGTACGCCGAGTACATGGTCCGCGAGCAAACGGGCGCCGAACTGCCCCAATGAACGCCTGGGAGGCGGCGATGGGCCCACCAATACACATCATCGCCAACACCGCCCTCACCGGCGCAACCTGCGACATCGACGGCGGCCAGCAACTAATCCCCGGCTAACCAAAGCCGCGCCCAGACCACCGGCCACCCCAAAGGAGAAAGCACATGGCAACTCTGTCCCACCCACATCTCAAGGCCGCGCTCTTGCTCTCGGTCGCTGCCGCGGCGCTGCATGCAACCCCCGCTCTCGCGCAATACCCCACCGACGCCTGCCGCATCACCCAGGTCATCCCCCTGGACGGCGCCGCGCAACCCCCGGCCAAGATCCTCGTCGACCCTCCGCTGCCCGGACCGCTCGCCGCCCGCGGCGTTGTCGTCATCCAGTACTGCGCGCTCAATCTGCACCTTGCCCCGGTCTTCGGCGCGGGCGCTCTGTCCGCCTCGCCCCGCGTCGGACACGTTCATGTCAGTCTCGACGATGCCCCCTGGGTGTGGATGGACGCCAGCGGCAACCCAATCATCCTGATGGGCCTTCCCCCCGGCCCGCACAAAGTAACTCTTGAATTGAACGATGCGAACCACCACCCCCTCGACAAAGCCGTAGTCAACTTCGTCGTTCCGAAAATCGCAGCGGCTGGAATGTAGCCTCGTTGCCAGGAAGGGATCTTCATGAGACGAATCGCCGCCGCACTGGCCGCAATCCTGACCGCCCTCGTCTGGATGGCCCTCGCATCCGGCCGCGCCGACGCGGACGCCGCAGCCGGACTCAAAATTCCCCCCGGCTACCGCGACTGGAAGCTGATCTCCGTGGCGCGCGAAGAGGGAACCCATAGCGATATCCGCGCCATCCTCGGCAACGACGTAGCCCTCCACGCAGTCCGCGAAGGCAAGCTGCCGTTCCCTGACGGCGCCATCGTTGCCCGCGTGGCCTGGAGCTACGACCCGCTGCCGGAAAGCGCTCAGGCCTTCGGCAGTCCTCAATCCTTCGTGGCCGGGTCCCCCAAAAACGGCCTTCAATTCATGGTCAAGGACTCGCGAAAATACGCATCCACCGGCGGCTGGGGCTTCGCTCAATTCGACGCCGGCAAACCCGCCGCTCAGTCAGTCCAGAAAACCTGTTTCCCCTGCCACCAGATCGTCAAATCTCGCGACTTTGTCTTCAACCGCTACGCGCCGTAACATCGAAGCTGTTGCGCAATCGCTCGATTTTGGGCGGTGAGGAAAAGCGAATGAGCGTCCACTTCGATTCCATCATCATCGGCGCCGGCCAGGCCGGCCCGCCGCTCGCTGGCCGCCTCACGCAGGCCGGCCAGCGAGTCGCCTTCATCGAGCGCAACCTCTTCGGCGGCACCTGCGTCAACACCGGCTGCATTCCCACCAAGACCCTCATCGCCAGCGCACACGCCGCGCACCTGGCCCGCCGCGCAGCGGACTTCGGCATCACCGTCAACGGCGCGGTCACCGCGGACATGCCCGCCGTCAAGGCCCGTATGGATGCCATCTCCGCAAAGTCCCGCACCGGCGTCGAAAGCTGGCTGCGCGGCATGAACAACTGCACCGTCTATCACGACCAGGCCAGCTTCCTCTCCCGCAACGAAGTTCGCGTCGGCAACGAAACCCTCGCTGCAGAGCAAATCTTCATCAATGTCGGCGGCCGCGCCGTGGTCCCCGACATGCCCGGCGTCCACGATGTTCCATTCCTCGTCAATTCGACCATCCTCAAACTCGACATCCTGCCCCGCCACCTCGTCATCATCGGCGGCAGCTACATCGGCCTCGAGTTCGCCCAGATGTATCGCCGCTTCGGCAGCGAAGTCACCGTCGTCGAAATGAAGTCCCGCCTCGTCCCACGCGAGGACCCCGACGTCTCCGCCGCAATCAAGGACATCCTCGAATCCGAAGGCATCCACATCCGCCTCGGCGCAGAGTGCATCGCCCTCGCACCCGGCGCAGGTAGCGACGTCACAGTCCGCGTCAACTGCACCGGCGGCGAGCCCGAAGTCCTCGGCTCACACGTCCTCCTCGCCGTCGGCCGCAGACCCAATACCGACGACCTCGGTCTCGATCGCGCCGGCGTGGCCGTCGACAACCGCGACTACATCGTCGTCGACGACCAGCTCCGCACCAACGTCCCCGGCATCTGGGCCCTAGGCGACTGCAACGGCCGCGGCG
>Ga0182018_10004791_pt1 | contig 11196 bp, 8 predicted proteins | sample 812P2MmetaG_FD_120490 | JGI IMG/M metagenome (GOLD analysis project Ga0182018, IMG submission 120490) | Permafrost microbial communities from Stordalen Mire, Sweden - 812P2M metaG | ecosystem: Environmental > Terrestrial > Soil > Wetlands > Permafrost | place: Sweden: Stordalen | collected...
ACATACAAAGATTGTTGACGACAAGCTGGGTGAAGCCCTGGATGTGATCGGGACCAACGAATATATCGGATGGTATGAGCAGCATCCCGAGACAGCCGATGTTACGGATTGGAGTATTGCTTATCAGAAGCCGCTTATCATGAGTGAATTTGGCGGGGGCGCAAAAGCCGGGTTGCACGGAAGCGAGAACGATCGGTGGACAGAGGAGTATCAGGCCAGCATCTATCGCCATCAACTTGGGATGTTGAACCGGATTCCGCAGCTCAGAGGCATGAGTCCGTGGTGCCTGATGGACTTCCGCTCGCCGAATCGGCCACTCGCCGGAATCCAGGACGAATTCAACCGCAAAGGATTGATCTCAGACCAGGGTGAGAAGAAACAGGCATTCTTCATCCTGCAGAAGGCTTACAAAGACCGGACTGTAGGCAAGGCGGAGTAAGTAGAGCGGAGTGTGCCCGGCGGTGGGAAGGCTGCGGGCTGAAAGGTGGCCGAAGCGAGCAAACGCAAGCCGTTCCCGATGAGGGAGGGTGCGTGCATAAATGAGTGATTTTCGATGCAGCATGAAAGAAAATCCTGCTAAGTGGTTTACATGCGTGGTCTATCGGTTATCCTTGACTAATGTCAATTGAATCTATCATTGCTCAAATCGATGCGGAAATCGCGCAACTGACCCAAGTGCGCACCCTGCTTACAACCAACGGCGCAGTTAGCGCGAAGCCGGCGAAGTCGCCTTCAACCAAGTTAGTGAAGCGGAAGAAGCGCGTACTGAGCGCCGATGCGCGCAAGCGGATTGCCGATGCACAGCGCCGGCGCTGGGCGGCGCAAAAGGCCAAAGCGAAGTAGCCGCGGGCAAACGCGATCGTTCTGGAAGTTCGATCCAGTTGGAACGCGATCTGGCTGGCGGCGAACTCGTTCGGCGTCAGCTCAGGCCCGACATCACAAGCATTCTCGGTTCAGTCATCTCTTCGATTGCAGAGCGGATGCCTTCACGGCCGATTCCGCTATCTTTCACGCCGCCGTAAGGCATGGGATCGAGCCGCCAGGCGGGCGTGTCTCCGACGATGAGTGCGCCGACTTCAAGCTCGCGATAGGCAGTGAGGATTCGGCCCGCGTCACGCGTGAGCAGCCCTGCCTGCAGGCCGTAGCGCGAGTGGTTCACGTCGGCAAGAGCCTCTTCGAAGTCATCGTACGGCTCAACCAGGACCACCGGCCCAAAGACCTCTTCGTCGCGAATCTTCATGCCTGGCTTGGTCCCCGTGAGGATTGCGGGAGTCACGATGGAGCCATTGCGCTCGCCGCCGGCAATCAGCCTGGCGCCGGCTTCGACGGCTTCCTTGATCCATGCCTCGACGCGCTCAGCCTCCGCCTCGCGAATCAGCGGGCTGACCTCAGTATTCTCTTCCGAAGGGTCGCCATGGACCATCCTGGCTGCGAATTCGACGAGCTTCCACAAGAAGGTCTGAAAGATTTTGCGCTCGACCAGGACACGCTGGACGCTGATGCAGGATTGCCCCGCGAATCCAAAGGCGGCGTGGGCGGTGCGCTGGGCTGCCTCGTCCAGGTCGACCCAGTCGCCGTGCACAATGAGAGCGGCATTCCCGCCGAGCTCAAGCAGCACGCGTTTGCGGCCGGAATGGGCTTTAATGTCCCATCCCACGCGGGCTGAGCCGGTGAAGCTGACCAGCTTGATGCGGTCCTCCTTTTCAGCGAGCCAGGCAGTATCGGAATTCGAAAGCGGGAGGATGGCGAGCGCTTCGACGGGCCACCCGGCTTTGAGCACGACTTCGCCCAGCGCCAGAGCGGTGAAAGGTGTTTGCGGGGCGGGTTTGAGGAGGATGGGGCAGCCGGCGGCGATTGCAGGCGCAACTTTGTGGGCTACAAGGTTGAGGGGAAAGTTGAATGGGGTAATGGCCAGGACCGGACCCACGGGAAAGCGTTGCACGAGGCCCCAGCGGCCTTCGTTGCCTTCGGTGAGGTCGAGTGGAAGACTCTCTCCACCGAGGCGAGCGGCTTCTTCGGCGGCGGTTTTGAAGGTGAGGACGGCGCGATCGACCTCAGAGCGAGCCAGGCGAATAGGTTTTCCGGCTTCAGTGACGATCAGGTTGGCGAAGCGCTCCTTTTGTTCGATGAGAGCGGATGCGACATCCTCAAGGATCTCCCGGCGCTTCCAGCGCGGCAGCGCGCGGGTGCGGCGCAGGCTTGCCACGGCGTGGTTCACAGCCTGACGGGCGTCTGCGCGGGTGGCGGCCGTAACGCGGCCGACCAGGCCATGGTCCCACGGCGAACGCACTTCAAACGACTCTCCGTCGATCCACTCCTTGCCGCACAGCAGAAATCCCGTCTGCGAACCGGGGCGCATCTTCATTTGGTTGCTCCTGGACGAATGCCTTCGCTCTTGATGTTACTGCGGCGGGGCGGCCCTGCGCGGTCCGCCGGCCCCTTATCCGCGCGTTCAACGAGTGTTCTAGAAACGAATCGGGAATCGTTCCCGCAGAACCCGTTTGCCCGGCCATCCGCCGCCGAGCCAAGAGCCAGGAAAACTCATGTCGCCCCTCGCGCTGCCTCCGGTATAGTGGGGCATCGCAAAATCCGGCCCAGATACGCCCCCCAAAAATCCAGACCTGACATGGAGGAATTGAAGATGAACGACCCGACAATCAACCCCGGAATGCAGAGCAGCCCGCAGCAACCCAACGCGCAGCCGCCCAAGCAGGGCTCAAGCGCCGTCAAAATCATCCTTATCATTGTGGCGGTTATCGTGTGCCTGGGAATCGCCGTCGTCGGTGTCGTCGGCTATGGCATCTACCGAGTCTCCAAGTCCGTGCATAAAGATCTGACCACCGGCAAAGTCACCATCGACACACCGGGCGGCGCCATCAGCGCGATCAGCGATGCAAAGTTGACCGAATCCGACCTCGGCACCGCCATCTACCCCGGCGCGGAACAGGCCAAGGGCAGCGCCAAGCTCAACTTCGGCGCCGGCCCCATGGTCACCGGCGTCTTCCTCACCTCCGACCCCAGGGAAAAGGTGGTCGAGTTCTACAAGGACCAGCTCGGAAGCGGCGCCCAGGACATGGAGTCGGGCGACAGCGCACTGCTCATGCTGACAAAGGCGAACAAGGAGGCCATCAACATCACCATCAGCCAGAGAGCTGGGCAATTTGACGGCAAGACGCGCATCACGATCCTTCACACCACGCCCAACAGCAAGTAGTTTTGTCATTGCCGGCAGGTCGAGGGGTGTTGAGCAGGGCGTCAAACGAGGGATTAAGCCGCGCTTGCGATGAGTGCGGCGCGCTCGATGGTCACCACAGTGATGTCGTCGGCCTGGCCAAAGTGCTTCGCTGCTTCCACAATGGCTGTGGCGGATTTGGTGGAGAGATTGCGGCCGCGTTCGAAGCCGAACAGCTCGCCTTCGCGGTTGCGAGCTTCAACCACGCCGTCTGAGTAGAAGGTGAGGCGGCTACCCGGGCGCAATGTCAGGCGGGAGGTCTCGTAGCGAGCACCGCTCACGATGCCGAGTGGAAGCGCGCCGGGGAGCTCCAACTCGTGCCCGTCGACGTAGGGGAAGAGATGGCCGGCATTCGCAATCGACACCGTTCCATCGGCAGTGATGTGCGCGGCAAGTGCAGTCGAGAATCCGCCTTCGGTTCGGCCGATGAGGCGGTCGTTGAGCTGGGCCAGGATCTCGTGAGGCTCGTTTGTATACGAAGCCGCAGTGCGGATGGCTCCCACAAGGACGGATACGAGCATGGCTGCAGGCAGGCCCTTGCCGGCTACATCGCCGACGACAACGAGAAGTCCGCCATGGCCATCCGGAATGACCTGGAAAAAGTCGCCGCCGACCTGCTGGTCAGGCTCGTAGACCGACTCGACGCTGAAGCCGGGGACGGACTCAAACGCTTCTGGCAGGATGACCTGTTGAACTTCCCGAGCGGCGGCCAGCTCTCCTTCAATGACTGCCTGGCGGCGGCTGAGGCGGTTGGAGCGCAGCAGGATGACGAGGGCCAGCGCCAGCGAGGACAGGATGCTGACTGCCGTTTGCGTCTGAAAAACGAATGGGCCCCATTGCGTTCTGCGGACCGTCTGGAGCGCCAGCCACGCAGTAAGGCGAATGGCAGGAATTTGCGCGGCAAGGAAGGTGGCCCAATAGACGATGGCGAAGATGGCGTCGAGCAGAAGAGGGATCAAAAGAATGCCGGCGTCGCGATTTCCCTTGCGGATCTGGGAGATGAGGATGGCAGGGAGAATGACCGAGATAAGAAGAATAGCAAGAAACTGTTCCAGGAAGCCCTCAACGGGACTACCCGATGCGCCAAAAAGGTGGCCCACCGATAATCCATTGAACGCCGACGCTGCGATCACAAAGCCATGCAACCAGCGCCCGATCGGCCTGCCGATAAAGGCCAGGTAGGTCCGGGTGAGGAGGTAGGGCGCCAGCACTGCGGACAAGACATCGATCGTGTGCCAGGCCATCGGAAAGGTGTGGAATAGCACGTAAACTCCGAGGGGAACGGGAATCAGGAGCACGAGCTTCCAGAGAAGAAGCCAGAGATACTCGGTTTGCCTGCGCTGGGCGGAATAGAGAAGCAGAGCGCCCAAGACCATGAGGAGGTTGATTGCGGCCTCGAGCCAATAGAGCAGGCTGGTGCCGATAATCTGCAGCCAGGTGTGCTCCCGCAACACGGCATCTTCGCCGAGAGTGAGGTTGTAGTAGTAGTACCCCGGAAACGCGTTCGACCATTGGGACTCAGACAAGCGGACGCGAAGGGCGAGAACCACTGAGCCGCTCGCAATTTGATCTGCGGGAATGCCGACGACCAGACGCCCGTTGGCGTCTCCGGGAGAGAAGGGCGCAATCCGCCCCACCTCGATCAGCTTGACGCCATTCGAATAAAGCTCGAAGGCGGGGCCGATGAAATATTCCTGCAAGGCAAGGCCAGCGTCGTCGGGCCTGACCTTGATGTGGAGCCGATACCAGACGACTGCGGGATGAGCGTTCGGAAAGAGCGTGTGCAGGGAATCTTTGCTTGCGTCGAACGGGAGCCAGTGGGAGTCATCGAAATCGGGTTGGGCATAGGCCGCATCATCGCCGTCGGCAACCAGCCAAGTTGCAAGCTCCAGCGGCTGATGGAGGTCGGTCGCGTCAAGGCTTCGTCGGTGAGCGGAACCCTGAACAGAACCGGAACCTTGCGCGAAAGCCTGATTTGAGAAAAGGCAAATTGCTGCGCAAAGAAAAAATGCACCGGCCACTACCGGGTAGCCGGTCCTGCGACGAAGACAGAATCTGGCCTCGCGATTCAAGCGACCTCCCAGGATTGTTCCAAGCTAACATTCGGGGCTCTTACCTTCCCACTGGAAAGTTTCGCGGGAGGATGCGGGTGATTCACCTCACAGCTTCCTGTCCGAACCAGTTCCGGACTCAGCAGCGCGCGGACTTTTCTCTCTTCTAACCACAACTTTGTGTTGAAAAACGCGTCTCCACAGTCAGCGTGGGGATCGGGAAAACTGCGCCAATGGCGTCTGTCTATTCGCACACGCCGATTTTGGGGAGTGTGCTGGATTTGCCGCGGCACGGATTGGCAGAAAGCTCCTCTTACATTTGCTCTCGGATCTCTATGTTGCGCCAGCGGGGGTCTGGCGTAGATTCTGTACCTCAGGCGAAGGAGAACCATCATGCGGAAGGCCATATTCTGCTTGTTCGGCTCGGCGTTGGCATGCTCACTGCTCACGAGTTGCAGTTCGAATGTGAGCAGTAGCGGCCAGCTCGGCACGCCGCCTGAGAACGTTCCGGTCTCACTCACCATTACAGACGACCCGCCCGTGGGCGTCTCGGTGCTCTTCTTTCAGGTGAACCTGACCGCGGCGTCTCTGCAGCCGGCGTCGGGGACGGCCGTTTCTCTCATCAACAATCCGATTCCGATCGATGTCACCCAATTGCAGGCACTGTCGGCATTCCTGAATACGGCCAACGTGCCGACGGGAGCCTACAACAGCCTGAGCCTGACCTTTGCGAATCCGCAGTTGGTAATTTACAACAACTCTGACACGTCGATTGCGTCTACATGCGCGGTAGGCGCAGTTTGCCAGCTCACGCCCACCATCGATAACTCGGGAACGTTCAACATCTCATCCACGCCCTTCCCGGTGACGATCGCGGCGAATTCTCCGCTTGGATTTCTCATCGACTTCCACTTGAACACCATCATCCAGTCCGATTTGTCGGTGAACCTAAGCGCAACAGACGGAATCACGGTAGGGCAGTTGCCGCCGTGGTCGCAGGGACAGCCGCCGCACTTCGGCGCTCTGACAGGCACCGTGGAAAGCGTGAACGTAAGCAGCAACGATTTCACGATGCTGACCCTGGACGGACGGACTTTCACGATCGATTCCAACAGCAGCACAACGTATGCTGACTTCTCCTGCGCCAGCCCCGTCCAAACTATTAGCTGCATGGCGGTTGGCGAGAGTGTGCAGGTGCAGGTGGCCAGCGTGCAGGCCGACAGGACCTTGCTGGCGGCACAAGTGACCTATTTGCAGGCCGCGGGTCAGCAGACGGTCGTCGGTACGATTGTCGCCATTCCACCGCTTCCGACCCCCGCGGGCGAAACCATTATCGACATCATTTTGCACCAGAGCCCCACATCCAGCCCGGGCATACCGATGGGCGGCTTCGCCCAGGTTGCTGTCTGGACAACGGGCTCAAACGCAGCCACATTCTCGATCGACTCGAATGGCTTCACGATCCCCCCAGGGCTTACGTTTACTTCCCCCGCCAATTTCGGAGTCGGCCAATCTCTGCAACTGATGGTGGCAGCGGGCACGCTGCAGGGGCCGAGCGGCCCAGGCGGCAATCAGGGCGGGGGAGGCTGGGGACCGCCTGCCGCGCTCTCATTCACCGCCAGCAACGTGGAACTGGAGCCAAGCCAGTTCACAGGGTCGATCGAATCTGTCGGTATGGGAAGCTTCACGCTAGACCTGTTTCCGAACTTCTTTGGCGCGGTCTCCCCGACTTTTCAGGCAGAAGCCGTGGTGGAGACCAGCTCGCAAACTACGTATCAGGGATTTACCACGGACAGTTTCTCTGGCCTCGCGGCGGGCGATGTGGTTTCCGTCAACGGATGGCTTTTCCCGCAGAACGGTATATTGGACCCGGCAATCGGTCCGCCGATTATTGTGGCGCAGACCGTCACGTACCACTCGAATGGAATGTTCTAGAGCGCTTTCGATCCATATATTGACGATTCAACAGCGTCGCAGGTGGCATTTACTTCCACCCCAGCGACGAGGACCTGTCGCCGGGGACCCCGGGGAAAATGCCGCTTTGCTGCTTGGTTCCTGTAAACATTTGGATCGAAAGCGCTGTAACCGGGCGGCTCCGATCCCCGGTTGAAAGTTATCCAATCCTGGCCTCATCCGTACGGGCGCGAGCCTTCCGGGTGAGGCCATTTTGCGGTGCGGCAATCGCCGGCTGCTGTAAACTCCCACCTATGATTCATGACGGCAGGAGCCGCAAGCTTCCGTTTGACTCGGTCGAGGCAGTCGAGCACCTGAAAGCCCAGGATGCCAAGCTGGCTGCGCTGATTGATTGCGTGGGGCCATTCCTGTTGCGGCTGGATGCAACCCCCTCTCCCTTTGAGTCGCTGCTCGAGTCGATCCTCTATCAACAGCTTCACGGAAAGGCCGCGGCCACAATTCACCGCCGCGTGCGCGAGTACTTTGGAGGCGATCCCGCGCCGGAGCTGTTGCTGAAGACGCCTGACGAGCCGCTGCGGGCGGCGGGAGTCTCCGGGAACAAGATCAAGGCATTGAAAGATCTGGCCGCGAAGACGCTGGACGGGACGGTCCCGACTCATGCGGCAATTCGCAAGATGACAGACGCCGAGATTGTGGAGCGGCTCACTGCGGTCCGGGGCATCGGACCGTGGACGGTGGAGATGTTGCTGATCTTCAGGATGGGCCGGCCCGACGTCTTTCCGGTGACCGATTACGGCGTGAGGAAGGGGTTTGCGCTCACGTTCCTGCGCGTGCCGAAGACGCGGGCTCTGGAAGCCGCCGACCTGCCGAAGATTGAGGTGCTGCTGAAGCGCGGCAAGAAGTGGAAGCCGTTTCGCAGTGTGGCGAGCTGGTATCTGTGGCGGGCTTGCGACCTGGCAAAGAGCACGAAGCCGGCTGGGCGGTCGATTCGGGAACAGTAGTCCCGCAGGAGTGCCCGGACAGCAGCTGGTGGCGGGAAGCGTGTCCTGGGCATCTTGGGTCGGGCAGCAGTCTGGCCTAGAATGGCAAAACGGCCCGATATCGCGATTCGTGCGGGCGCGCGATGGGATTTTGATGGCGTCAAGCAAAAAATTCATTTGCATTCATGGGCACTTTTACCAGCCGCCGCGAGAGAACCCCTGGCTGGAGACGGTGGAGACGCAGGACTCCGCGGCGCCTTATCACGATTGGAATGAGCGGGTATGTGCGGAGTGCTATGCGCCGAACGGCGCGGCGCGCATTCTGAACGAGAAAAAGCAGATCACGAGGATTCTGAACAACTATGCACGCATCAGCTTCGACTTCGGGCCGACGCTGCTGAGCTGGCTGAAGGAAAATGCGCCGCGGACTTATCGAAACATCCTGGTCGGGGAGCGGCGCAGCCGGGAGAGTTACGGCGGGCACAGCTCCGCGATGGCCCAGGTTTACAACCACATCATCATGCCGCTGGCCAGCGAGCGCGATCGCATCACGCAGATCCGCTGGGGAATTGCCGATTATCGGAGCCACTACGGATCGGCGCCGGAGGGCATGTGGCTGGCCGAGACCGCGGCGGATGCAGAAACGCTAGAACTCATGGCCCAGCTCGGAATCAAGTTCACGCTCCTGGCCCCTCATCAGTGCAAGCGGATCAGGCCGCTGAAGGAAGGAGCGGCGTGGACTGAAACGCCAGGCGCGACTGTGGATACAACCCGTCCGTACCTGGCGCGCTTCAAGTCCGGCGCTTCAATTGCGGTGTTTTTCTATAACGGCCCGGCTTCGAGAGCCATTGCATTCGAGGGACTGCTGAACTCAGGCGACAACTTCTTTGCGCGCCTGAAGTCAGGCTTCAAAGAGGGCACGCAGCCGCAACTTATGCACGTGGCGACGGACGGTGAGTCTTACGGTCACCACCACAAGCACGGCGAGATGGCGCTGGCCTACGCGCTTCTGCTGCTGGAGCGAGACAAGACGGTGCGGCTGACGAACTACGGAATGTTTCTAGCGGAGTTCCCGCCGGAGCTCGAGTGCGAGATCGAGGAAAATACATCATGGAGCTGCGTCCACGGGGTGGAACGGTGGCGTTCGAACTGCGGATGCAACGGGGGCCTGCCCTACAACCAGCTTTGGCGCGCGCCTTTGCGGCAAGCGATGGATGAGCTGCGCGATGCATTGGTCCCACTCACCGAGCAGGAGGGCGCGAAGCTGTTCAGCGATGTGTGGGCCGCGCGCGATGGATATATCGCCCTGATTCTCGACCGCGGCGAGGAGACGGAAGCTCTATTTCTCGAGCAACATCAGAGACGCGCGCTGGACGAATCAGAGCGTGTGCGCGCAATCGAGCTGATGGAGATGCAACGCCACACGCAGCTCATGTACACAAGCTGTGGCTGGTTCTTCGACGATATCGGCGGCATTGAAACCGTGCAGATCATCGCGTATGCGGCGCGTGTTCTGCAGTTGGCGAAGAAGCACTTCGGCCGGCAGGCAGAGGAACTCGAGCCAAAGTTCCTGGAGCGGATCGCAGAGGCAAAGTCCAACGACTCAAGCCGCGGCGACGGCGCGCAGATTTACAAGGCTTCAGTCGCTACCATGGAACTTGGGCTGGAACAGGTGGCGGCTCACTATGCCATCAGTTCCATCTTCTCCGCCTTTTCTGAGGAGACGGAGCTCTATTGTTATCGAGTCCGGCGCATCTCCTATGAGGTCTACACCTCGGGACGCGGCCGGTTGGCGCTGGGGAGGGTCCATATCACGAGTTCCATTACCAGCGAGCGGGGAGCTTTTTCCTTCGCGGTGCTTCACTTCGGCGACCAGAACATCACCGCCGCCGTCAAAGTGTATTCCAAGGAGGATGCTGCCGAATTTGAGACGTTTGCCCGGAAGGCAGCGGAGAACGTGCAGCAGGCTTACTTCCCCGAGGTCATCCGGCTCATTGACCGCTATTACGGTCACGTCGATTACTCGCTGACCTCGCTCTTCCGGGATGAGCAGCGGCGCATTGTGCAGTTGATTCTGAACTCGACGTTGTGGGATATCGAGACCTCGCTCACCACCATCTACGAAGATCACGCCAGCCTGCTGCATTACCTGTCGCAAGCGGGGTTGCCCAAGCCTCCTGCACTGGCGCTTGCGGCTGGTTTTGCGTTGAATGCGGGCCTTCGCCGCGCGCTGGGAACGGATCCGATTGACCAGGCGCAGGTGCGTTCGCTGCTTATCGCGGCCAAGGCCGACCAGGTGCCGCTGGAGACGGCGGCACTGTCATACCTCGCCGATCAACGGATGAAACTGGTCATGGTGGAGCTGCAGATTTCGAACGGATCGCTGGAGCAACTGGAGCGCGCGCTGACTCTGGCGCGCAACCTGACCGAGCTGCCGTTTGAGCTGAACCTGTGGCAGGCGCAGAACATCTGGTATGAGATTCTGCGTTCGTCGAAGGACGGGCTCACGGGACTGAGGCCGGAGGACCGCCCGCGCTGGGACAAGCCATTCAACGAGCTCGGGAACTGCCTTTCCATCGATGGCACGAGCATCTCGGAAGGGATTAGAACTTCAGCCGATTAGGGCGGCGCCGTGTTCATGGACGGCCCGCCAGCCGCGCGCACGCGCAAATCACTCCACCACGGATCCCCTGGGCCGTTACCATGGATGCGACATCGAAATGAGAAAACTTCCCCTTCTGGTCTTGCTGGCCCTTTCGCTTGCGCGCGCGGCAGGCAGTGCTGCGCCCGCGGAAGTGATGCAGTGGCGGTCGGGGTTGACAGAGATCAACGAGGGCTGGGCCGCGCACGGCGGCGACAACATGGCTTGGGCGAGCGCGGGCTTCGACGATAGCAACTGGCAAACCGTGGATCTCGAAGACATGGGAATCGCGCAGCCCGGATGGCGCTGGTTCCGCAAGCATGTGAATGTCGGATCGGATTATCCCGAGGTCAAACTACTGCTCGATGGCGGCGTGGG
>Ga0182018_10004793_pt1 | contig 11189 bp, 8 predicted proteins | sample 812P2MmetaG_FD_120490 | JGI IMG/M metagenome (GOLD analysis project Ga0182018, IMG submission 120490) | Permafrost microbial communities from Stordalen Mire, Sweden - 812P2M metaG | ecosystem: Environmental > Terrestrial > Soil > Wetlands > Permafrost | place: Sweden: Stordalen | collected...
ACCTTCGAGTTCGGTCGCAAGTTCTGGCGCCACCTCACCATACCCGTGCATGTACCGGGGACGAAGCTCTTCCGCGGCAATATCAATGACCGTTAAGGAGGTAGAGACAGCGCGGCTGGTCGGGCACCACGCATCGGGACGCGGAATTCCCTGGCCGTCCAAAACGCGCGCGAGCTGTGCACGAATGCGCGCGAAGTAGTCCTCGAGTGTGCGGCGTTGCGCCGGGGTGATGTCCTGAATGTATTTGGGGAACGCAGCCTTCGAGGCCGCCGAATTCAAAATCTCTTCCGTCTCGCTAATAACCCTATCGATGTACTGACAGGTTATCCTGAGGCGCTGGGCCTGAAACTCATTCAGGTTCGCAGCAAAGTTGTAGTCTCCGGAAGTCATGCCGCCCTCACAGTCCGAGCGACTGCTCGCACGCAAAAGCCCTTGCGGTCACTCAGCTTATGATCTACTTCCAGGATTTCTTGCGGTGGGAACTTCCAGCTTTCGCAAATAACCCCACCAAGCAGGAAACCTGGTAGGAGTCATCTGCCCAATGGGGCGGTTAAGGGTGAACTCCAACACCCACATATTAAGGATACAAGACACCTGCGCTGCCGTCAAGAAGTTCGCGTCCTCATCCATGGTTTCGTCCGGGATGCGGCTGCACGTTGCGATGCCCCGCGAGTAGCGTCAACGCCTGCTTCGGGGCCTGCCACTCCTCTTCGGTAATCAAATCGCTCCGCCGTCCCTCGTGTTTCAAGGCGTGTCGCTGCAGATTCTCCGCCACCCGTCGAAAGATTTCGCTCTCACGAAGCAGGATGTTCCTTCCCACGGCTGTGCTCCGCAAGACGCGGAGGAGTCCTTCCAGGTGCGTCAAACACAAGCGCCTTCCCGGAATTCCATCTCCGTCCGGCGCGTTCTCCAGAGCGGCCCCGAGGTCCCCGATCGCCTTGCGTTCCGCCATCGCCGCCTTTTGGCAAGCCGGACAACTCTCGTCGGCGGGCAGTGGCGGGCCGCTCACTCCCTTCTCCCCATGGTGCAAGGCGCGTCCCTCCGCAAGATCGAGCAAATCCTCACTGAAGCGGAATAGCACCTGCGGGTACGCGCTGCAGATTCCTTGAGGCGAGGCCAGATTGGCATACTGCCACGTATGCATTGCGCAAAACCCTCCGGCATCGGCATGCGCGCGCTGTACTTCTTCCGAAACGTACAGCTCGTATTGGTACGTACGCAGGAAATCAAACACCGCGTCCACGATTCGGTCGCAAACCGCACAGTTCAGCCTCAGCAGCGAATCAGTGTGGCTTCCCTCCATCGCCGGCGCGTGCCTAGCTCGCCGCTCACCGGTCGCGGCATCCCGTTCGATGTCGCAACGCAATTCTCGAATGCGAGCCAGTAACGCGTCCTTCTCCGGGACACTACTCGCCGCCAGAAGCTCCCCGGCGCGGTCGCATGCTTGTAAAAGGAAATCTTCGTGCTTGTGTGAGGTCACGTAACTCACGATGTCCTCTTCGAGAGTCGTCAGACCGCTCGCTTCGAAGTCGCGCGCCTCCGCGTGCATCCGTGCAACGAGCGCATCCCGCGCGGAAACTCCGTAGACCCGGACCTCGGTTTCTCCAAGTTCTTCCTGCGCCTTCGACCTCACGTAGTCCATCACCCGGCCCTTCTCCTCCTCGGGAACCAAATCCATCTTGTTCACCACGACAAACAGCTGGCGAACGGACGACCGGCATTGCCGCAAATAGCCCAACTCGCCGGCGGTCAGGGGCGCGTCGCAGCTCGTCATGAACACGATGGCATCCGCGCTGGGGAGAAAGTTCAGCGTGGTTGCCGTGTTCTCACGCACCGCCGAGCCCAACCCCGGCGTATCCACTAGAAAGAAACCACGCCGCAGAATTTCGACCGGAACCTGCACCTCGGCCATCTCGATCCGGTTGCGGTTCCCGGGATTGCTGCGCTCGGTAATGAAATCCGCCAACTCATGGATCCCGATTTCGCTCGTCAGATTGCTCCCCGCGATGCGCAGGATGACTCGTTCCCTGGTCCCGTAGCTCACCGCGGTCACCGCCGACGTAACCGGGACAATGCCCGATGGCAGATAGTCTCGGCCAAGAATCGCGTTCATCAACGTGCTTTTGCCCCGGCTGAACTGCCCAACGACGGTTAGATAAAACCGGTCGTCTGCCAGCTTCTTGGTCAGTTCGAGCACCGCACGTTCGAGCGTTTCCTGCTTTACGCGCGTCGCAGCTGCGTTCACCTCGCGCAAAATCTGCGCGAGTGCATGCTTCCGCGCTTCGTACCCCGCGAGCACTCCCTGCGGCTCGGAGTGTTCTGCCGCATCGCTCTCAGTCTGTTCTGTGTTCCCGTTTCCCATGGCCCCCTTCTTCCTGTGAATCCGCCTGCTCCTGCGAAGATTGAATGCCGGTTAACACTCGGACCACTTGGTTGACCAGAGGCTCCCCGTGGACCAACCGCCGGCGTAGCACAAGCTGCTCGACGATCACGTCCTTAACCTTGTCGTAATTTTTCCGCAAGCAGTCCTGAATTCGGATCTGCACGAACCATGGCGCGCGGTCGATCCGACGGATCAGAAACCGAGCCGCTTCCGTCTTCTCTTCTACTGGCGCACACTCCACGCCCATGCTCGCTGCCAGGAGTGCAATTTCTTGATCTTGGTCCCGTAGCAAGGGCCGCAGCACGCTCCAGTCCGATGCGGTAAGGCTTAGCTCAGAGAGAGTTCGGAGGACGGAGCGGCGACGTTGAAGCTCCGATGGCGACCCCTCTCCATCGGCCGTATAGCTCCCGGCCGCTTGCAAAAGAACGGACTTTACCTGCGCAGCGATTCGACTTAGCGCAACTTCTGCGGCCGGACGGCACACGTCATCTTCCAACGCACGAAGCAAGATGTCGGCGGACTCAGGCCGTTCGAAGTCTCCCAGCGTCTCGATGAGCCCTACTCGCATTCGCCGTCTCGCCAGATGCAACACGAATTGATACACCTCCTCGGTGCGCCAGCGGGAAAGTTCCCGCGCCGCCGTATTTTCGGCGGCCTCCTCTCCGAAACGCGCCACCGCATCCGGGATGTCCTGCTCCCGGGACAGATATTCGAGCAACACCTCCTTCGCGCCTAGCTGCGCCAGCGCTTCCACCGCTCTCTGTCTTGGCTGGAAGATACCGCGCGGCTGGCCACGCAGGAGAAACTCCCGCAGGGGCGCAATGGCACGCTCGCCGCAACCCACGAGCAGGGAGACCGTCAATTCCCCTCCCGGCAACGATTCGAGATCTCCGACGAACCCGCAGATTTCCTCATCGGTGAAGTCTCTACCAGAGATGGTTGTGTTCTTCATCCTCGCAACCTGCTCTTACACCTAAGCGTGCGCGACGGTGCGCTCGTATACCGACCGGCCCGCATAGACCGCGCCCGCACCCAGCTCCCGCTCGATCTCCACCAAGCGGTTGTACTTTGCGACGCGCTCGCCACGGCATACCGAGCCGGTTTTGATCTGACCCACGCCCGTGGCAACGGCCACGTCCGCGATCGTCGTGTCATCGGTTTCTCCGGAACGGTGGGAGACCACCGATGTATAGCCGTGCTGGCTCGCAAGGTCGATGCAGGCGAGCGTCTCGGTCAGCGTGCCGATCTGGTTGAGCTTGATGAGGATCGAATTGGCCACCTCGCTGTTGATTCCTTCCCTAAAAATCTTCGTATTCGTCACAAAGATGTCATCGCCGACCAGCTGAATCTTCTTGCCCAGTTTTTTCGTCAGCAAACGCCAGCCGGTCCAATCGTCTTCGGCCAATCCGTCCTCCAGGGAGAGAATCGCCGGAAATCGTTTCAGCCAGTCCTCCCACAGCTCGATCATTTCATCCGAATTCTTCCAGCCGCCGCTGGACTTGCGAAAGTGGTACCTCCCGTTCTCATAAAACTCGCTGGCCGCCGGATCGAGATGAATCGCGATCTCCTTTCCCGCCTTGTACCCCGCCTTCTGGATGGCCGCGAGCAGCAGCTCCATGGCTTCCACGTTTGAGCGCAGCTTCGGCGCGAATCCTCCTTCGTCTCCTACCGAAGTCGAATACCCCGAGTCGTGCAGCAATTCCCGCAAGGCGTGAAACGTTTCCACGCCAGCGCGGAGCGCTTCCGAGAATGATGGCGCACCGATCGGGGCGATCATGAACTCCTGGAAATCCACGTTGTTGTCGGCGTGCCTTCCGCCGTTCAGGACATTCATCATCGGCAACGGCAGGACGTAGCGTTCGCGCTCGGCGAGTGACCGGTACAGCGGAACGCCTTGTTCGTTTGCCCGGGCGCGCGCGAACGCCAGCGACACACCCAGAATCGCGTTTGCCCCGAGCTTTGACTTGTTCGGCGTGCCGTCAAGCCCGATCAGCATCGCGTCCAGCGCGGACTGCTCCGCCCAGTCGTCGCGCTTCACGGACCGAGCAATCACTTCGCGCACGTTCGCGATGGCCTTGAGTACCCCCTTCCCGCTGTAACGTTTCAGATCGCCGTCCCGCAGCTCAACGGCTTCCCGTTTCCCCGTAGAAGCGCCCGAGGGAATCTTTGCGTCTCCTACCGCGCCGCTCTCGAATCGCGCGCGGACCTGGATGGTTGGATTTCCCCGCGAATCGAGAATTTCGAAAGCATCAAGCTCCTTGATTTTCGACATGGATCCTCTCTAGGTTGAATTCGGGAACAACTCCGGTTTCGAGAACGGTACCGAGAAACTCTTGGACCTGGGGCGACACCGTCATCGCGCGCACACGATCCACGGTTTTTTCAACCGGATAGGGATACGACCGCAGAACGACCGATCCCCTCTCCCACACCGCAAAGGTGGCCCAAGATCTCCCGATTTTCGGCTGCCCGAGGCTGCCGGGATTAACAACCACGCGCCTGCCGTCTCGCAAATAAAACTGATTGTGCGTGTGACCAACAAACAGCACATCCGTCCCTGCCAACGCCAGTTCTTTCGCCCATTTGCCAATGTCCGCCCTGCAATAGGTGTACAGCGGATCCGAAGGAGCCGCGTGGCAGAGGTAAAACGTCCAGGTCCCGCGCTGCACTTTCAAAAACAGCGGCAGCTCGCCCAAGTAGTTCCTCTGCTCTGCACTGAGAACCGACGCTGTATATTTCTGTGTCTCCGCCGCCGCACGGCGAAACACCATCGAACAGCGTGGATCGCGGTCGAATGCCACCGCGTCGTCGTGATTTCCGCGCACCACCAGGGACGCTTTCTGCCGGACGAATTCGATCACCTCTCCCGGCTGTGGACCGTAGTTCACCAGATCACCCAGAACCCAAAGTTCGTCGTAGTCTTCCGGCAGCGCTCGCAACGCTTCATAGTTTCCATGAATGTCGGACACAATCACGATCTTGGGCAGATCGCTGGCGCTCTCCCGACCAGCACTCCCGCTGGCACTACCGTTTCGTTTTTTTCGCCAACTCCACATTTTTGCCCTCGCTTCCTCCAATCACGATCTTCACGGCATCCTCACCGCGGGCCTTCTCGCCTAACGCACCGACGGCGCCGCAGGAAGTGCAAGCGTCCCTCGCGAAGCCCCGGAAATCCGCCATCCGCTCGACATCCCGCTTGAAATCGACTTCCACAAAACGGTTCTCATGGACGAAAAAGGCGTACTGGATGGCTTGATTCACCTCCTGCGGTGCGATAACGCAATGCGCCGACCAAATGTACCGTACGCTCTGCGCACGAGCTCCGGGCAAGAACAAGAGCTACTGTCTTTTCAATGGGATGGAAGGGACACCGGCTCGCCATGCAAAATGGCTGGCCGTTGGTAAGCCTCGGTTGCCCGATAGATGGGAGAATCCGCTTGTTCTCCACGACAGACCTCGTCATTGACTATCAGGATCGCTGCCGGGTGACACGACTCCGCGACACGATCCGTGTCAGGAGTCATCATCTGTCCCGGCAAAAGGTGGGGCAGCGGTTAAGGCCGAACTCCTTGGCCTTCCATTACAGTATTGTTTCAAATTTCGAGAAAGTCAAGCAGACCGCAATCGAAAATACAGATTCTTCCGGCAACCTATGCCAACCGAAATAACAGCAGAATAATCAATAGAAACGCTACTACATACCCAACATAAGCATTCAAGCGCCCGTGTTGCATTCCCGCGAGGAGTCGCGCCACCCACGGTACTTCGACTTCCAGTAAAGCTAATCATGGGTATGCGAATCATCCAATCGCACGCCGAACCTCCTCCTACGAAAACCGGTACAGCAAGAGAATGACCAGAAACAACACAACGGTGTATGCGACATACGCATTCAGACGCCCGTGATGCATACCCGCGAGAAGTCGCGCCACCCAACCGATCGCGTCTCCCACCGGGTGAAAGAATACCCGGTCCACAAGATGAGTCTCGTCCCTCCGCCTGCGAATCGCCGTCCGGAAATGAACTGCCACCGTCTCCCGCGTGTCCTCGACAATGTCGGGCCGGAAGATGGCCTGAAAAACCACGCGCACCGGATTGGAAAATCCCGTCGCCGTGTAGGTCATTTCGGGCAAGAGCCGCGGGATCCCTCCTGCCCACAATTCCTTGCGACAGAGCTGACGCTTGCGGGTGCTGCGGGTCACAAGGATCCAAGCGATGAGCAGCAAAACCACCAGGGCGATCAAGCTGTACGAGGGGGACGCCGCAAAAATAACGGGATTCCGTTCCGAGCCACGCACCAGCAGAACCAAGCCCCTCCCGGCAATCCACTTGCGCCCGGTTTGCGCCCCCAGATTGTGAAAATCCTGCAGGAATGCGGGCGGCAACTGTTGATTCGCGGACGTCGCCGTAAAAAACGGAGGTACCAGCGCAGTCGTCGCGTTTGCTCCAGCGAGGGGTTCCGCAGCCCGGTTCAATACGGGAATCACGTACGTCGGAAGCACTCCCAGCAATAAACAGGCAACGGCGAGATACGCCATGGGAAATCGGACCCGACTCACTCTCTCGCGGACGTGCGGCTGCCACGTGCCTCGCCGTACGCCGAGAAAACTCATCGCGTACACCTTGACGAAGCACGTGACCGCCAGCGCCGCTGTCAGTGCAAGACACGCGCCGCATAGCGCGAACAAGATCTTGACTCCCGAAGACGCTAGTACGGCGCTTCGCAGCAAGGATTGCAGGGTCAGCCATTCGCTCAAGAAACCGTTGAAAGGTGGGATCGCCGAAATGGAAAGACAGCCGACCAGAAAAACCACCGACAACCCGGGCAATAGATGCGCTAGTCCCCCGAGACGATCCATCTCTCTCGTTCCCGTGGCGGCTTCGATTTCACCTGCTCCCTGAAAAAGCAACGTCTTATAGACCGAATGATTGACCATGTGATAGAGGCCCGCAATCAGCGCAATCGCTGCAGGCACCGCATTGCCCGACGCCCGGAAAACAAGCGATGCCCCGATCGCGGCAACAATAATGCCCGCATTCTCGATCGAACTGTGCGCCAGCATGGTTTTCATGTCGCTCTCCGTCGTGGCGTACAGAATGCCCACCAACGCCGTGATGCTCCCTATCACCAGGGCGACCAAACCGATGGCCGGACTCCGCGGCGGGAGTAGGTCCACATTCAGGCGCAAGATTCCGTAGAAGCCTAGATTGAGCGTGACCCCCGCCAACACCGGAAGAAAAATCGCGGGCGCTGCCGTATAACTGCGTGGCAGCCAGAAGTTTACCGGCACCAGTCCGGCCTTGACGCCGAAGCCCAGAAATCCAAGCAGGAAGACTCCCCACACGGCCTTGCCGGAGAGCTGCCCAGACGCAGCCGCCAGGGCTGGGAAGGACCAGTCCGCCGACCCTCTTCCCGCGATCAAGAACGCCAGCACGACGGCCAGAAATCCCGCTTCACCCATCGCCAGCATGATGAACCCAGCTCGAGTATCGGTCCCGCGGCTTTGCTCGTAATTCACCAGCAGGTAGCAGAGGATCGACATGCATTCCCAACTGATGAGGAAGGACACGGCGTCATTGGCCACAAAAATGAGCGCTATGGAAATCATCAACGCGAAATGCAGCATGCCGTAGTTGCGCGCCGGATAGTGTCCTCGCAGGAGCCGCACCACTAGGTTCCGGGCGAAGAGAGACGCCGGCAAATAGACTAGACCCGCCGTAAACAGGAACACCGCGGACAACATGTCCAGACGCAGCGTCAGCGGGCCCATGCCCTCGATACTCCAAAGCGTAGCCTCGAAACTCCGTCCCGTGGCCAGCGCGGCACCCGCTGCATACATCATCAACACCGAACACCCGCCGCTGAAGATCAACAGTACGCGCATTGTATTGTTGCCGCGCGTAACTGTGGACAACCCGAGCCCGCATAAGGCCAGGATGAAAAAAAGGATTAAAGCACCGCCAATCCAAGGGAACACCATCATGCGCTCCTTTCCCCCATCGCTTTTTTCGGAGCCAGAGCCTTTCTTCCCGTGGCCACAAGGAGGCCGTGAAGGATGGCGAGAGGCGGTGGCGGATCACCCGGAATCTCGAGGTCGACAGGCAGGACCGAAGCGGCTCCCCCCGCGGACATGAAGGTGCGCCCGAACACGCCACCAGTGACGGCGCATGTTCCAACGGCGAGCACCCGCTTGGGAGTGGGCATCGCCTCGTAGGTCTTGAGCAGAGGCACCCGCATGTTTTCGCTCACTGGACCGACAACCAGCAGTACATCGGCAGCGCGCGGCGTCGCCGTCAGGAAAATCCCGAGACGGTGCATATTGTAGAAGGGATTGTTCAGCTGTTTCACCTCGCGAAGACAGGCGCCACAATCACCCGCGTCCACAACCATGACATGTGCCGAGCGACGATATGCGCTGGGCAACAGCTCGTATCCCTCGCGGTCTGCGGGGATCGTCGTCCATTCGTAGTCGCCGCGCCATTCGAGCGGCTGGGCCGTCCCAATTCGGCAACGCTGGCAGTGAATACAGCTCCGCATTTCCACTCTCGCGCTTGTGCCCCTCGCGATGATGGAACCGGTCGGACAGCTTGCCGCCGCTGCCTCAACCTCTGCGGTGGAGCGGAACTCGGTCGTCACCGGCCGGCCGGGCGAAACCCCGAGAGCGGTTTCAGAGGTAGCCGGATATCGTGTCGTGCGAATCCCATTCCGCAAGCCATGCCAGAACCAGAAACTCATTCCCACCCCTCGTATTAACGGTCACATTCGGTCGCCGAAAGCCCAAACGTGGCCAAAATGATCGGAAAATCCTGGAATGCGAAATCCTCCACAGCAACGTGGAATCCCAGCCAGTTGTTGAAGGACGGAGTAATGGCGCGATAGCGTTCCACCAGCCCCGACTCGTCAAGCCTCACCCAATGGAGCGCCGCCCCAATCGGCGCTTCCGCCCACCCCAGCGCCGCCCCGGAGGATTGGGCATGGACAGGAACGCAGATCGGCCCAGGCTCCGCCGTCGCCAGAGCCTCATGGATCAGGGCTACCGACTGGTAGGCCTCCTGAAACAATACGCGCAAGCGCGCATATCCATCGCCCTCACTCTCCCGCGGAACTTCGAAGGCGTAGCCTTCATATCCGTTGTAAGCGCACTCGCGGCGCAAATCATGGCACCGCCCGGACGCGCGTCCCACCGGGCCCAGCAAGTTCAAATCCCGTGCCTGCTTGGGATTCACTACGCCCGCATCTTCCAGCCGGTCCAGAAAGCTACTGGTAAAACGGAGGCGCTCTTCCAGGACACGAAGCTCTCTTGCAGCCTGATCGACAGAGGCTTTCAACTTCTCAAGATCGTCGTGATCGAAGTCCCGCCGGAGCCCCCCAGGTGTGTTCAGTCCGAACAAGTAGCGATGTCCGGTGAAACGGCACGAAGCCCGCAGAAGTTGTTCTTCGATGATGGCGGCCTGAGAAGCGGCTACGGCCAACGCCGTGGATTCACAAATGCCCGTGATGGTTCCAGCATGGTGACGCAACCGCTCGAGTTCCGCCAACAACACCCGCAGATGCTTCGCGCGCCGAGGAACCCCAAGATTCCAGATTTTTTCGACCGCGTGGCAGAATCCCGCAGAGTGCGCGAACGACGATGTGGCCGCAAATCGCTCCGCGAGTAGTAGGGCGTCAGCCACACTCCGTCCCTCCGCGATCTTTTCGACAGCGCGGTAGTTGTAGAACAGTCGCGGGACCGCGCGCAGAACGTCCTCGCCCACCGTCTCCAGCATGAAATGCAGCGACTCGCCGACTCCGCCTTCGTACACCGGCCCGACCGGCATGGCAAACGCACCGGAATCCTTAACCACGAGTAGCGGGCGCCATTCCGAGTTGGGACGCCGTTCGAACTTAACCTGTCTGGCATCCACGGATTTTCTCTGTGGCTTCAAACCCTCCGGCCAGATCTGATCGTGAAGAACGAAGTCACCCAATCGGGGATGATTTTCGAATTGCAGCCCAAACAGATCTTCCGCTTCGCGTTCGTACCAGTCGGCCGCGTGCACCTCCGAACTGATGCTCGGAACAGAATGCGCTTCCATCGGCAGGCGCACCAGCACCTCGATCCAGCCTGTGCCCGGCAAGAGAAACAAATAGGAGAGTCTCCAACTCGGAGGACGCTCTTCGACAACCAATCCTCCCAATCCGCAACCGCAGTCCCAGAACAGCAACCGGCACAAGCCTGGAAGAGTTTGCGTTTCCTCGATGAGAAGGGAAAGCACAACTCCCATGGCTCCCTGTCCGACGGTCACCGCTTTGCCAAATCGCTCCTGAACGACCGCTGTAAGAGCCTCGATCCCCATGTACTCGATAGACGGCGCCTGGGAACCCATTTCAGCGTCCTCCCAGCTGCTCGGCAGCAAGTTGCAGCAAATGATGCACCGGCCCTGGTATGTATACGCCGAGCAGGGCGACCGATATCGCCGCGACCACCACCCCGAGCCGGCACGTTACGGGCAATTCGCCGGATGGCGGCGCTTCCACCTCCGGCCGCCCAAATACCATGCCGTTGACGTTCATCATGATTCCGACGAAAGCAACCACGATCAAAACAGCGAGAATGGCAACTGTCACGGAATGGCCCGTCTGGAGCCCGGATGACAGAATCGAAAACTCGCTCAGGAATATCGGGAACGGCGGCGCTCCTGCGATGGCCAGCGAACAAAATATGAGCGTGACTCCCGCGAAAGGGGAAACCTTCAAAAGGCCACGGACCGACCGGATTTCGCGCGTATTTATCGCGAGCAGCACGATGCCCGCGACGTAGAAACA
>Ga0182018_10004794_pt1 | contig 11189 bp, 8 predicted proteins | sample 812P2MmetaG_FD_120490 | JGI IMG/M metagenome (GOLD analysis project Ga0182018, IMG submission 120490) | Permafrost microbial communities from Stordalen Mire, Sweden - 812P2M metaG | ecosystem: Environmental > Terrestrial > Soil > Wetlands > Permafrost | place: Sweden: Stordalen | collected...
CGATCCGGATTAGTGCCGGCGGTCCATACACCGACTCGCAAGGCCAATACTGGGCGGCTGACTACGGATACCTCCAGGGAAGCACATATTCGACGACGGCCTCGATCACCGGCACGGCAGACCCGAAGCTCTACCAGACGGAGCGCTACAACTACAACGGCACTCCTTCAACCCTGACCTACCAGTTCAGCGTTCCGAACGGCAGCTACACGGTGACTTTGAAATTCGCCGAGATCTACGACACGGCGGCTGGCCAGCGGTATATGAATGGCTCGCTGAACGGCACGACCGTATTCAGCAATCTGGATGTTTGGACAGCAAGCGGCGGCCCCAACCGGGCGTACGACCTGAGCTATCCCGTGAGCGTGACGAACGGCCTGCTGACGATCACGCTGACCTGCACCAGTTCCAACAACTCCGCCGAGGTGAATGCCATACAGATCGTGGCGGGGGGCTCGCCACAGCAATACTACCTTACGACGGCAGTAAGCCCGTCTGGTGCTGGGACTATTTCACCGGCGAGCGGCTGGTACACCAGCGGGTCGGTCGTCCAGATTAGCGCCTCCGCTGGCAGTGGCTACGTTTTCTCCGGCTTTAGCGGTAATCTGGGTGGCACTACTACGCCTCAAAATCTAACTATAAATGGCACTGAAAGTGTGACGGCGAACTTCACAGCTCAGGCGCCAACCATCACAGGAATCTCCCCCACATCGGGGACAGTAGGGACCAACGTCACTATCAGCGGTACGGGCTTCGGCAGCTCGGGTAGCGTAACGTTCAACGGTACGGCTGCGCCGATCGTCTCCTGGAGCGCCACGCAGATCATTGCCCAGGTACCGTCGGGCGCCACTACAGGAACTATTACGGTAAGCGCGAACGGCTATCAGACGGGATATTACCAGCAGCAATTCCAGGTGACTTCAGTAGGCGTGTCCGTGAGCCCGGCGGGTGCCACTCTGGGCCAGGGGCAAACCCAGCAGTTCACTGCGACCGTCACAGGGACGACAAACCAGCAAGTAACCTGGAGCGTGCTGCCCACCGGCGCATGGAGTATATCATCCACGGGACTGTTCACCGCACAGCAGACGATTGCAGCTCAGCAAGTCGTCACCATCACCGCGGCCAGTGTGGCCCAACCGTCGGCCCAGGGAACCGCGACGGTTACATTGGTTCCCCCGACACCGACGATCAACTCCCAGCAGTCGCAGCCTCCCGGCCTTTCGCTGACTCAGGGACCGCCCCAAGTGGGGCTCACAATAAGCGGCGCGAACTTTGGGGTGGGTCAATCGTGCACATATGCCCCGCCAAACAATACGTCCCAAAACGGCTGCGTTATGCTTACAGGCTCGAGTATAGGGACCATACCACTAACGGTCATCAACAGCAGTTGGACCGCCAGCAGCATTCAGGTGCAATTACCGGCAAGCACGCCGACCCCGCCAGCCGGCCAAGTCTATGCTGGACAGATTTACGTGGTGACATCCGGGGGCGCGGCGAGCGACCAGGTGCCTTTTTCTGTTTCTGCGCCGTTCGGGTGCAATTTCTGAGGCCAGGAGATCTCGATGATCAGAGCTATATTTCGTTGTTTCGCGGCCGCCATTCTCCTTCTGTCAGGTCTTGCGGCGGCAGATGGGCCTGGCAATGCAAGTCTCAGTTGCCCGATATTGCGAGGGATCGCGGATCTACATATAGACGGATCTCTATCGGAGTGGGATTCGCAGGTGATTGCGCAGCCGCTTACATGGTCCACGAGCGTCACTGGCTCCCAAACCGATACCAGCACGGCGAGCGTCCGATGTCTGGCCGATGATCGTTTTCTGTACGTTGGCGTCATCGTCAACGCCAATTCTGTGCGATTCGAGAATATGCCGTTCAACCAGGCGTGGCGGAACGACGCCGTTGAGGTGTTCATCTCGAGCCGTACACGGAGTTCTTCACCGCACGTTCAATGGGGCGTGCTAAGAGTTTCGTCGGATTCATTCGGCCGGACGGTATCCGAAGGATCAGTATCGGTCGCAGATGACGTTCATGTAACGCGGAAGTTCTCGTACCCGTTGTTGTGGGAGGCTCTGGGAGTCGGTACTGGACTCCAAGTCACGCCGGCGGGATATACGGCCGAGATCGCGATCCCCAGGGACGCAATCGGGTGGACCCAAGCTGGCGTGATGCCGGATTTCTCAGTCAACGTACGAGTTCGACGCAGTTGCGGCGATCGACCTTGCGAAGCAGCGATCCAGTTGGCCGACGATCCAAATAACTCCAGCCCGGTCAGCGACGAACGATATTGGCCCGTGTCCATTGCAGGACAACCTGCCAAAGGTGGGCCCATTCCGGCAGCCCTCGTAAGGGAACCCCTTCCCACGCGGGTGTATAGCGCACTCCTGCACCTCGACGCGCTTGATGCAGATGGGGCGGCTACGCTCTTGCAGGAATCGCAAGATCCCCACCTACTGCCGCTTCTCGGAAGTGCCCTCCTGGCATCAGGCCACCCGGAGACCGCGATAATTGCTCTGAGCCGTCTCAGCCAGACAGCAACAGACGAGGCGGTACGGCTCTGGGCTGTCGAACAAATGGCACTTTCTCACTCTCTGATGGGATCGTCCGCCCTGGCCCAAGGAGAGTACTCCACTCTGATCGCGACTGGGAATCCTCCTTATCAGGATATCGGGGTTTCGGGCCTGGTCGATCTGGCTTTGGGCAGTGATAACGGAGATGCCGCGATGGCCGCCTATCGAACGACGTTCGACGGAACCGTCGCCCCAGGCATGAGGTCGGCTTCCCGACTTTCCAATTGGTTACAAAAGCGCGGCCGGATGGTGGAAGCCATCGACATTCTTACGAGGGCATCGGAATCCACGTGGGCTCAGGATTCAGAACGGGCGATGGCGCTTCTCCAGCTTCAATCGCTTTATGCACGAAGCGGCAATGTGGAAAAGGCGCTGGCTGCCGGGTGGAATCTCCAGGAAATCTCTCCTCGCGGCGATCGTTCGGGAAGTGCGGGATTGAAGATGCTCATCGGAGCGGTAACTTCCGGTCGGACAGCGGCTTCGTCAGCGGCACCTTTCAGCGAGTCATATCAGAGCTTCATTGACCGGAATCCACAGGCGGTAGACCCGGCGCGGGAAATCGCTTACGCGGCGGAATTGCAGCGCGAACATAAGGTGGATGCCGCGGCGGCCCTCTATGATAAGGTCGCAAATGAGGATGGAGCGTTGCTTTCGGATCGTGCGGCAGCCATGTTGGGCCTGCAGCGCCTTCGGTTGGAATCCGGACAGTTGGCTCAATCCGTTCAAACCGGAATGGCCATTCACGAGAGGTTCCCGCAGGATCTCGCCGCACGAATGGCGAGCTGGCGGCTGATTCGGCTCGCATCGTTAGCCGACGGAGTCCCGAATGGCCTGCAACAGCAGGCTCAGAATGTTGGACGTGTGCTGGCCGAAGATCTCCGCTCTTCCGCGCAATCCCAGATCGGTATCGAAACGCGGCGCGCACAAGCTCTCTTGCGCCAATTCACCAAGGAGGCCAATCAATAATGACTCGCCAACTGTTCGGATGGACCGTTGCAGTTCTTGCGGCCGGGCTGAATGCCGCGAACGCTCAAGCGCCATCGAATTTGACATCGCTACCGCCGAGCGCCTACGAACACGTGTACCGCCATGTTCGGCACCTGCAATCGGTCGACAACGCCGCGGCCGCGACCGGGCACCCGACGAACCTCAGCGCATATTACCAGAACCTCGCCAGCCTCACCCAAGCGCAGGCGGCCGCGCTGCAGTCCGTCTCGCTGGCTGCCCTCGCGGAACTGGAGCCACTCGACCAGCAGGCCCAGACCTTGATCCTCCAAGCTCGCGCGCAAGGCAAGCAGAAGCTCCTGCCGGGCCAGAAGCCGCCTGCGCCGCCGGCCGGACTGGCCGCATTGCAAACGGCCAGAAAGGCCTTGCTGAGCAAATATCACGACAACCTGGTGCAGGCGCTCGGCCAATCGGCGTTCTCCCGCCTGGAGCAGGCCTTAATTGTCAATTTCAAAGTGGGACCGAATGCGCCCAGCCAGGGCTCAGGACACTAACCATGCGTCTGAAACCGCTGATTGGCCTCGCAACCGCGTTCGCTGCATGTCTCCTCGCTGTCCCGGCCGCACACGCCCAAGACGTAGGGGACTGCCCGGACAACACCTGCGTCGAATCTCAAACTTCCTTGGTCTTCAATCCATCGACCAACACGATGGATGCGTTCACGACTGCGACCACCGACTACACCACGTCGTATTGGTATGATTTGTGTGTGAACCTTGCGGTAATGCGGGTGAACGGGCCCTACGTTGTGAACTGGGACATCCTGTGGCCAAGCACTACTCCCTCTTCTTGCGTCAGCGGAGCGGTGGAACTGGAGGACTCGGCGAGCGTAGCCGCTACACCGGGGCGGCAGTACTTCGCCGAAGGCCTGGTGGAACTTTACGTGTTTTACACCTATTCGGACATAGTCTACGACTGCGGCGAATATTGTGACGGCTACTGGTATGACGCGGAGGGCTACAGCCTTCTTTCGACGACGCCGGATCCGACGAATGCCGACTGGCCATCCATCGAGTACTCATATCCCTACGAAGATGAGCCGGAGCCGGTCTACGATCAGGCCCTCGCGATGACGGGTTCCGGGGCGACGGCGTGGGCGCCGCCGGTGATCTATTATGTAAACGGAGTCGCCCCTCCGAGCGAAGCCCAGTTTCCGGCGGGAGCGACAACTACCGTTACGATATCCGGGGCCGGGTTCGGGTACGGTCCAAGCCTGACGATCAGCGGCACTGGAGTTACCGGATATACGAATCCCTGCGCGTCGAATCCGTCTTCGTCATGCGATTCGACGATTGTGGCCACCGTGACGATTGATGCGAGTACGCCTGCCAACAGCCAGGAAACCATCACCGTGACGGCCGGTGGCCAGAACCCAAGCGGCTTTCTGCCGGTGGACACGGGGCCGGATCCGAATCAGCAAGCAACCGCACAGGCGACCACCACGGCGTTCTCCCCGCCCGTGCCCCAGATCATGTTCAACGGAACGAATGTCGCCAACAACGGCGCGCCCTCTTGCCCAGGGAATGTGGCGTGCGTGTTCGTGGGTCAACAGATCGGGTTGACCGTGGTCGTCCCGAACTTACCATCGGGCGTAAGCGTGCAGAGCTACACTTGGTCGCAGCCTGCGGGGACGGTTGTGGGCGGGTACACCTCGTCTAAGCTAAGCGGCAAGAAACAGCCCTTCCCAGTTACAAAGACCGGGAGTTGCCAAACACTCTCTGAGTCGTGCCTCATGTTCTACTGGGTTGACCAAGCACCATCAACGACGATCACATTATCCTATACGCTAAGTAACGGACCAGGAAACTCGGCCACCGTAACCTTCAATGTCGGAGGCCCGACGAACATCAGTATTGCAGTCGTTCCGACCCCGCTCAATCGAGCAGCCATACAAATTGGTCAGAGTAATATTGTAGGACAAGGGCTAGTTATGGCTTTCGGGAATAGCGCTTTGGGCGGCCAACAGCCAGGCATTACGCTAAATGCTTCAGCGGTTTTGCCTAGCGGAAATCAGGGCCAGTACTCTTGGATACAGGTGCTCACAACGTACAACTGGCACTTTGTCAATGCTCAGGGACGCTGGGTATGCCCGCTGGATGCATCACCCGAAGGCGATGGTGGAATCACTCTCGGGGCTACCTTCGAGGACAACCCGTTTGTGCCCGCTACGCTGGACTTGGGTGAAACGGAAGCGCTCTTTAAGGCAATGGCGTACCTCATGTGGACGCCCGACGCAGCGAGTGGATGCAGCGGCACCGCGTGCACGATCCCGGTCCCTTTGGCGCTGCTCAATTGGTCCTGGACGGCGGATGCCATCAATACGCGGCCAAGTCAAGCTGACGGCAGCGGATGGATAAAAACCGGTTGCGAGAATTGCGCGAGTGATGCAATCGCCCAGCCCACCGCCGCGCATCCGGAGTGGACCAGCAATACGTCAGAAGGATGCCAACCAGCGCCAATACGATGAAGGGAGGAGGAGTATGCGCCGTCAAATTCAGGCAGTTGGTTTCATGATGGGTTTGCTTTGTGCGGAGTTCGGTTTCAGCCAGAAGGTCGCCCCTGATGGCCCAAAGGCCTCGTTCGCGATGAACATCAGCCTGAAAGACACAATAGTGAAGCAAGGAGCCGAGATCCAGATTGTTGTTGAGTTGACGAACACGTCAGCCGGGCGCATTTTGCTTTGGCGCTCAAGAAGTGGCCCGCCGCCATATACGATCAGGGTTTTGGACCGAGAGGGCAGAGGGGCTCCCATGACTGCCAAGGGGCGGGCATTTCAGAGGGGCGAAGCGGTCATACGGGAAAACGGCAAGATCGTGCGTGCATTTCCCGGGGGTGGCGAACAGGTTGCCATTGAGCCTAACGAGACGGTTAAAGATTCGGTATCAATTGACGACCAGTTTGATATCAGCCAACCAGGAACTTATGCCGTCCAACTGGAGCGAGTTGATCCCGTCACCAAGGCACTCTCCAAATCAAACATCGTCAGCCTTACTGTCGTAAAGTGAAGTAGTTGCGATTCGGCCGTTTCGAGCCTGGTACATCTATATGCGACTGGCTCGGGCGCTACTCAGTGGATGCGATGTTTGCTGGCGGGGCGTCGGATTTGGTTGTAGTCCAATCCTGTCGATCAGCGGCACTGGAGTTACGGGATATACGAATCCTTGCGCGTCGAGCCCGTCTTCGTCGTGCGATTCGACGATTGTGGCCACCGTGACGATTGATGCGAGTACGCCTGCCAACAGCCAGGAAACCATCACCGTGACCGCAGGCGGCCAGAATCCAAGCGGATTTCTGCCGGTGGACACGGGGCCGGGTGAGCAGAATCAAGCGACGGCCCAAGCTACTACGGCCGCGCTAGTCGTGTCAATCCTCTTCAATAACCATAACTTGGCCAATAACGCCACTCCACCCTGCCCTGACTCCACAAACAGCGCTTGCGTGGTAGTTGGCCAGCAGATCCTGTTAACGGCTTCTGTCACGCTGAACGGACAGCCTGTCCAGCTCCAAAGTCAGTCTTGGGACCAACCTCCCGGAGCGATAACTGGTGGCTACACGATTGACACAACGACGTCGCCGCCGAGGACCGGGCAGCCTGTGGCGATGCCTGGGACAGGAAATTGCCAAACCTTTCAAGGTAATTGTCTGATGTTCTACTGGCTGGAGGCCGGCAACGGGTCGGTGACCCGCACGATAAACTATCACTACACGATACCCGGGCAGTCGCAGCAGACCGTCCCGGCCATTTTCCAGGTGACGGCGCCCACGAATGTGGCGGTGAACGTCCCGACCGGCTTGGTAAATATCGCCGCCAGTTCCCCTGTAAATAACGCTGGAGCACAGATCATTTACGGTGGCCAGAAGGGCAACGCTGGAATCATATTCTCCCCCAGCTTGACCCCACCGCAAGGCCCTTACGGATCGAATAGTGAGATAGACTGGGTACAGATCCGGAGTGGGAATAACATGACGAATCTCACACCTAGCGGGAATCAGTACTGTAAGACGGCATCATTCCTTGCGCCACAGAATGGCGGGGCCGCAGACGGCGACCCCAGTCCAGCGCTCGACACAAGCTTTCCGTATCTGACAAACCCAACTGCGGTCCCGAACCAGACCATCGTCAACGACAATCCGTATGTCGCCCTGGCGGCCGGAAACGCAGAGACCAAAGCGGGCGAGTCATTTGTAATGTCCCTCATGTGGGACCCCGCACTGCCCAACGGTTGCAGTCCCTGGGGGCTCTCAGGCAACACGACCATTGCTACCGGCTGCACATCCATTCCGATCCCCCTCGGTACAGTGTCTTGGAGTTACGGCTGCGACGCGATAAACTCCCTCGTCCCGCAACCGGCCCCAAACGGGACCACGTGGATTGCAGGCTGCGTAGTGCCGCAGCAAGCTGGCAATCTGGCGTTCGTCCCAAGCAACAGTTTCCCGGTCTGGACCCACGCCGTATCTACGAGCGCGAGCACCAGTTACACATGCAAAGGAACACCGTTCAACTGAGGCGAGCTTAACATGCAAAAAGCGCTAGTTACACTTATGCTATGGTGGCCGCTTGTGGCCCAGGTGTCAACCATCACCGAGCAGAACTCCCCTGGGTTCTCCCTCCACATAGAGGCGAAGCCGCCGAGCGTGAAGCTTGGGTCGGCCATTACGATCGAAGTCACTCTCACAAACACCTCTAACTCGGATCTTCTGTACAATCCTGGGGACTTCGGAGAAGATGTCAACGTCCGGGATGAGAGGGGGTCTGCGCTTAAGGCAACGCCCGAGGGCGAGGTCTTCAAAGGAACAGGCGACAACCATAAGGTACTCCCCAACGGCATGTACTCCTTCCAGACCCGCGGCAACGGCAACGGCAAGCTGTTGATTATTAAGCCAAAGGAGAGTGCGGTCCGCAGTCTCACGATCGACGGGCTCTTCGACTTCCGGTCGCCGGGTAAGTATACGGTCGAGGTGACCCGAAAAGATCTTGACTCTAAGGTCACCGTCAAATCGAACATCATCGCAGTCACACTGGTTCCCTGACGGGACAGGCCGCGCATGCGCAGCCAAGTGTGAACCTTGCGGTAATGCGGGTGAACGGGCCCTACGTGGTGAACTGGGATATCCTGCTGCCCAGCACCACACCGTCTTCGTGCGGAAGCGGAGCAGTATAGATGGACGAATCCGGAAGCGTAGCGGCGACGCCGGGCCGGCAGTACTTCGCCGAAGGTCTGGTGCAATTGTATGTGTTTTACACCTATTCGGACATAGTCTACGACTGCGGCGAATATTGTGACGGCTACTGGTATGACGCGGAGGGCTACAGCCTGCTCTCCACAAGCCAGCCGTCGAACGCGAACTGGCCCTCCATCGAGTATTCGTATCCCTACCTCGATGAGCCGGAACCGGTCGCGTCGCAGTCGTTGGCGATGATGGGCTCCGGCGCGACAGCGTGGGCGCCACCGGTGATTTATTCGGTGAACGGAGTCGCCCCTCCGGGCGAAGCCCAGTTGCCGGTGGGAGCGCCGACTCCTGTTACGATTGTGGGGGTTGGATTTGGCTACAGTCCAACCCTGACGATCAACGGCAACGGGGTCACTGGTTATACGAACCCTTGCGCGTCAAGCCCGTCCTCGTCATGCGACTCAACGATTATGGCCACCGTGACCATTGATGCGAATACGCCGACGAATAGCCAAGAGACCATCACCGTGATGGCGGGCGGCCAGAATCCGAGCGGCTGGCTTCCAGTTGATACGGGTTACGATCAGAATCAGCAAGTGACGGCTCAGGCAACGGTGATACCAGCGCCAAAGCCGACAATCGTGTGGGGCCAGGGTCAGTCCGCCTGTCAATCGGCAACGCAGGTGCCAGCAACTGTTGTGGTAGGACAGCAAATTGCGTTCACCGGCTGTCTCCCGTCGGGGGCGCAGGCATCAAGCGAGACTTGGTCGCCGACTGCTGCAGACAGCACCAAGGCTGTTGCTGGATGGTTTCCATCGCTCGCGAAGGCCGACGCCCCAAAGCCGGTGTCGGCCACGAGTTGCGGGACCGATGCATGGTGTGGTTTTGCACCGTTCTACTTCATCGTGCCTGGCACATATACGTTTAGTTTTTCGTATACACCCTCGAACAGCCAGACGCCAGTTTCAACCTCAATGACACTTACTGTGGCGGCTCCGACAAACCTCAACGTGGACGTGCCGATGGAGGCCGTGACGATTTCGAACGACTCTCAGCCGACTCGCGTGGGGCCCTATATTGCTTTTGGCACGTCTGATACTGGGCCTGGGATCACCTTTACCGCGAATCCCACGTCTCCCCAAGGGGGTTCCGGTGTGATCAATGGCATATATAGTTGGGTACAGCTAATTACGGCCGATCAGAAGACCTACCGATTATCTGTTAGCGGCGTTCAGTATTGCACCAACGCCGCGTTCGGGCCCGATCCTACAACACAAGTCGTCGACACCACTCCTGCTCTTGACACCTCGTATCCATACGCCACCGGGATTAGCACACTTGATGCTCCGGCATTGAAGCTAACCCCTACGCAGGGGACGCAGAACGTTGGCGAGATGAAGAACGCCGTTTCTTTTGCGATGTATTTTATGTGGGATCCAGGTCTTCAGAACTCGATCCTCGTTCCTCTTGGAACGGTTACCTGGCAGTATGGCTGCGACGCGATCAATACGCTGACGCCGCAGCCAGCCCCAAACGGGACCAATTGGACGGCAGCCTGTGCAAGTCCGCTTACGCCTGGGAAGGGAACATTTGTGCCAGGCACGTCGTTCCCTAAGTGGACCAGACCCATTAGCACTTCGCCTGTACTGTATTGTCACTTTTGACTCACACAATGCCTCTGGAGGTCACGATCATGAACAGCGCAGTTCGACGATGTTCGCTTTTCGCGGTTCTGGCAATTATCGGCTCGCTCGTTGTTTCTGGAGCGGAGCCTCCCTATTCCATCAGCATTAGCGCGCTGAAGGATGTCGTGAAGGCCGGTTCTGACATCCGAATCGTGATTGCTCTCAAGAACATTTCGGACCACGAGATCAAGGTCCCACGGTCCCCCGGTACCGAATTGGGCGAACGGAGCAACGATATCGAGGTTGTCGATGAGAGGGGAACCGCAGTGCCGGAGTCGAAATACTATCGTGTTATTCGAGGAAAGGATGCGTACAACGCCGCATCAGGACCAGTTGACAAGAGCTCCCCCGCACCAATCTTTGCCCAAGAGGAGTCGACTATCGTGTCTACGCTAAGACCAGGTGAAACATTGGTTGATGGGATGCTGGTCAACAAGATGGCTGACCTGACCCATCCTGGAAGATACACGATCAGAGTTCGCCGGCGTGACAACACGTTGAAGACACCAGTGACGTCCAATTCGATAACGGTGACGGTGATAAACTAGCGCCGACGACCCTCAAGCGTAGCGGTGGCCTCAAGAGCAGGTTGCCCAAATCGCTGCGCCTTCGGCGACTCGTTCGAAGTACCGGCAGCTGGCCACGGCAGTGGCACTTCATGATCTCCGTATCTCCCGGGAATCAGTCGACGGAGCCGACTCATAATGTGGGTTACACCGTCATGACAGCGACGACCGGCGGACTTTCCGGCGTGGAATCG
>Ga0182018_10004795_pt1 | contig 11183 bp, 7 predicted proteins | sample 812P2MmetaG_FD_120490 | JGI IMG/M metagenome (GOLD analysis project Ga0182018, IMG submission 120490) | Permafrost microbial communities from Stordalen Mire, Sweden - 812P2M metaG | ecosystem: Environmental > Terrestrial > Soil > Wetlands > Permafrost | place: Sweden: Stordalen | collected...
CCGATGACGCAAGGGGAGCCGGACGCCGGGAAGATTTTTGCCGGGTGCTACGCGTTGTTCAGCGGGCTGGCGTTCATCACGAGCATGGGCGTCGTGTTCGCGCCGGTGCTGCACCGCTTCCTGCACAAGTTCCATCTGGAAAACTGATCCGGCGGCCCTCAATTCTTTTGGGAAGAAAGTTTTTTGTAGTAAGCCTGAATTTCTGCTTCCGTCGCGGGCTGCGGCCAGACCCAATCCAGCGCGTGATCGTTTTGCCAAAAGAAACTTGAACTCGTGATGCCTTTTTCCAGCGAAGGATTTCCGCCATCGTCCATGCCGTTTTCGCCGACGGAATAAAGCAGAAATGTTCCATCTGCATTTGGCCGGTAGCGCAATGGCTTGCCGTCCACCGGATCGAGTGGAACTGTCGTGATAAATTCCGGCACTAATGAATTCAAATCCGGCGGACAATTTCCATGCTTGAGTTGGTAGCGTTTCAAAGCAATGGCTGTCACTGTCACTTGCTTTGCGACTTCGACGCGCATGACTTTTCGGACGACTCCGCCGAGAGTAACAATTGATTCCGACATCATCGAATGAAAGTCCGTTTGGCCAGAGAAAATAGAATCAAATGAACTCCTCAATTGAGATATTCCCAACTGATTCAACTCACGATCTTGGGCGGTCAATGCGTTTTGAAAGAAATGGTTGGTGTTAGCCAAGCACATTGTGTCCATTAACACTTCGTAACCCTTAAGACTTCGTAGTTCATCTGAATAAGACCACCAATATCGCCACAAGAAGACTTTGGCTTTCGTTTTAGCCTTATTCCAAATTGAATCTTCCGAATCCTCTTCGTCGGAATTTCCCATAGCCTCTTGGACTTTTTTTTGGAGATCAAAATAGTGTTGAAGTTCGGAGTTTGAGCTTTGCCATTTTACAAGATTTGATTCACCACCTTCGCGTTCCACCGGCAGCACATTTTCCGCAGCTTGAATAAATTCCAATTGACCCCAATCTACCTGCAAATCGGCGAGCTGTTTGTCCGTCAGATTTGGCGACTGCAAAAGCTCCCAAGTCGCTGTGACGGCGATTTGCGCGATCGCAATGCGCACCAATTGGGAAATAGCCGTCCGTTCTTCATGCGTGCCATTGACCAGTGCGAGCATTGCGTGAATATTTTTTACCGCCGAACCTGCATCGCCTGAATGCAAATCATAAATGGCGCTCGCGGCGAGTTTTTGCGCCGCCTTTTTCTCCAAACTCAAATGCGTTAGCCGCATTTCAAAGCGTTGAGTGTATTGCAGATTAAAATCGAACAGCGAAGAATTTGTGATTTGAACAAGCAGATTTAATGCTTCACCGTTTTGTTCCAATGCCTTTTTGATTTCCTGCCATGAATTTGTTGCGTCGCTGCCGCGTATTTCTGGCTGCGTCCAGCCAACCATCGCTTTTCCCGGCGCGACTCCGCGCATGGCCGGCGGCGGATTGTTATTCAAAACATCGTCATTTGTCGTGAGAAGTGCCGCCGCTTTCAAAAATAGCAGCGCGCTATTTTGCTCCGGCGGCACGGGCGGCGGAATCACTTGCGCCAAATCCATCGGCTCGCCTTTGGCTTTGAGTTCTGCAACATAATTCGCGACGGCAAAACGCAGTTGATAATGGCGGATGACAGGAATGAGTATCGCCACGCCGAAGACAATGCCAGCGACGATTAAAATTTTCCTGCGGCGGCTCATTAGAATTTCAATCCGCTAATTACGCGAATTTGCACGAAGGCAAAAGGAAAATCCGGCGCTGGAAATTTCATTCGCCAATCCCGCAAAAACCATTACACTGTTTGCATGAGCTATCTCACGCTGGAAGTGGAGATTGACCACGGAAAAGTGGCTGCAAAAGAGCCGTCGAAACTGCCGGAAAAGGCCAGCGGTCTGCTCACGATTTTCCAGCCGGAAACTGCGGAGGCTGCCAAGCTCACGCCGTTGCAGGCGCTGGACGCCCTGCAAAAACATCTGCACCTCGATGCCGCGCACGCCGCAGACTGGATGGCGACGGTGCGCGAAGCGAGACGTTAGCCGCGCGAAATGCTCCGGCGCATGATTCATTTCGACACCAATTTTCTGATTCAAACCGCCGTCGCCGGGTCACCCGCGCATGAACGGTTTCACGCGTGGGCGTCGGCGCAGGAAAATTTCAACGTCAGCAGCATAGCGTGGGCGGAATTTTTGTGCGGGCCGCTGGACGCAACCGCCGAATCCATCGCACGCCAGATTTTCCCGAATCCCGAACCGCTGCTTCCGGTTGACGCCGCGCTCGCGGCAAAATTATTCAATCAAATCGGACGCCGTTCCCGAAGTCTGGCGGATTGCATGATTGCGGCGGTGGCAATTCGTTGCGGCGCAAAACTGGCGACGATCAACGCGGCGGATTTTCAGCCGTTCGGCCAGCAGGGTTTGGTTCTGGCTTGAGTCGCGGACGCATTTGATTTTCACGCCTTCAAAAAATAATTCCGCTGCTTTTCGCTGATGTTCATTCCAAGTTTTTCCATCACGGACAGCATGTCTTCCCAGACTTTGCGCTTCTCGCTCATCGCTTGGTTGCGCAGCAGATACGCCGGATGATACGTCGGCATGAGCGGCGTGCCGCGATACGTCTTCCAAGTGCCGCGCAGTTTCGTGATGCCAATGGTCTTGCCGAGCAAGCCATCCACCGCCGTCGCACCGAGCGCGACGATGACTTTGGGCCGGATCAAATCAATCTGCTCGTGCAGATATGGAATGCACGTGGCCATCTCATCGGGCGTGGGCTTGCGGTTGCCGGCGGACTGGCCGGGCGTGTCGGGCCGGCATTTCAAGATGTTCGCGATATAAACGTCCGCGCGCGAAAGTCCGGTGGCCTGGATGATTTTCGTGAGCAATTGTCCGGCGCGGCCGACGAAAGGCTCACCCTGCTCGTCCTCATCCGCGCCCGGCGCCTCGCCGACGAACATCAACTGTGCGTCAATGCTGCCAACGCCGAACACGACGTTCATTCGCGACGATGCAAGATGCGGGCATTTCACACAAACCAGAGCGCGTTCGCGCAACGCCGTGAACGCCGCCGCTTTTTCCTGCGGATCGAGCGGCGGGTTTTCGGTGGGAACGGTTTCACCGGGCAGCGCGAGCGATAGTTCAGACGGTTTTGTGGCCGTTGCGGGCGTGGAAATTTTTGGCGCAGGCATGGTTTTAGAAATTTGAGTTGGAGTGGAAATGGTTTTAACCGGCTGCGCCAGTGCGCGAAGCGTTTCCGCCGAGACGGCAACATGACGCACGCCGCGCGATTTAAAATCTTCCAGATGTTGAATCGTCGCGTCGAGGAGCTGGCCGTAGGCGTCGGACATGCGGCCATCGTAGCGGCTGCACGCCGAAGCACAAAAGTTACTTGTTCACAATTCCGTTATCCGCATTTCGGCGGCTTGCCTTTCCGTCACCTTTGCCGGATGCTGCGCGTCAAATTCCCCAATGCACAATGCGCGACAATATTTCCGGGTGTTTTCGGTTTTTCTTTTGCTCCTGTCAAACGCTTGCCTGGCCAGCGGACGGACGACGGAAGATTTCGACGGCGGCTGGCTTTTCAGCAAGGGCGATTTCGCGGCGGCGATGATGCCGGCGTTCGATGACAGCGGCTGGCGTCAGTTGAATCTGCCGCACGACTGGAGCAGCGAAGGGCCGTTCAGCGCCGAATTCGGCAGCGGCAATGGTTACGCGCCCGGCGGCATCGGCTGGTATCGCAAACATTTTTCTGTGCCGGAAAACTTTTCCAACCAGTGCGTCTTCGTCGAGTTCGACGGCATCTATGATTTTTCAGAAGTCTGGATCAACGGCCAGTTCGTCGGCGGACGGCCTTACGGCTATTCGAGTTTTCAGTGCGACCTGACGCCGTTCGTCAAATTCGGTTCCGGCGACAACGTCGTGGCGGTGCGCGTGGATCATTCGCGGTTCGCCGACTCGCGCTATTACACCGGCTCGGGCATTGATCGCAACGTCCGGCTGGTCATCACGGACAAATTGCGGGTCGCGCACTGGGGCGTTTCGGTGACGACGCCAAAAATAAAAAGCGATTCCGCCGTCGTCCGCATCGAAACGACGATTAAAAATAATTCCGCTGAAGCAAAAAGTTTTTCGCTGCAATCAGACATCGTTACGCCAGATGGAAAAATTGTGGCGAGCGTGACGACTGACAAATCAGCGACGACGAATGCCACGCGAATTTTAATTCAGGAAGTGGAAGTTCCGCAGCCGCAATTGTGGTCGGTGGAATCGCCGAAACTTTACAAGTTGCGCAGCCAGATCAAAATGGGCGCGGTCGTTGTGGATGAAACCACGACACCGTTCGGCGTCCGCAGCGCCGTGTTTGATCCGAACAAAGGATTTTTTCTCAACGGCATTTCGACCAAGCTCAAAGGCGTTTGCCTGCATCACGACACCGGCCCGATTGGCGCCGCCGTGCCGGACAAAGTTTTAGAACGGCGTCTCCTCGCGTTGAAGGAAATCGGCGTCAATGCCATCCGCACCAGCCACAATCCGCCCGACCCGGAGCTTTTGGATTTGTGCGACCGGCTCGGTTTTCTGGTGATGGACGAGGCGTTCGACGAATTCACTCCGGCAAAAAACAAATGGGTCACTGGCCGGAACAACGGCGTGCCCAGCCGTTTCGGCTATGCCGAGATGTTCGCGCAATGGTCGGTCACGGACATTTCGGACCTCGTTCGCCGCGACCGCAATCATCCCAGCATCATTCTTTGGAGCATCGGCAACGAAATTGATTATGCCAACGATCCGTTTTCCGATCCGGTGCTGGGCGAAAATTATCGCCCGGAGAATCCGCCGGCGAAAAATCTGGTGACGTGCGCAAAGCCGCTGATTGCCGCCGTAAAATCGCTCGACCGCACGCGCCCGGTCACGGCGGCGCTGGCGACCGTCGCCATGTCCGATGCCGTCGGGCTGGCGCAATTGCTCGACGCGGACGGCTACAATTACCAGGAGGCCCGCTACGCCGACGATCACCGGAAATTTCCGCAACGAATCATTTACGGCAGCGAAAACAGCCATCAATACAGCGCCTGGCTCGCCGTGCAAACGAACGATTTCATCGCCGGACAATTTCTCTGGACCGGCGCGGATTATCTCGGCGAGGCGAACGAATGGCCGAATCGCGCCAACGGTGCGGGCCTGCTCGACCTGTGCGGGTTCAAAAAGCCGCTTGGCTGGTTCCGGCAAAGTCTCTGGAGCGACCGGCCGATGGTTTATCTCTGCGTCGCCAACGGCAACGGAGGACGGCGTGGCTTCGGCGGCGTGGAAAGCTGGAACTGGCCGACAAACTCGACCGTCACCGTTCTTTGTTTCGCCAATTGCCCGGAAGTCACGCTGACGCTGAACGACAAAATCATCGGCACCAAAAAAATTTCCGAAGCAGTCAACGGCGTTCTTCGCTGGCAAATCCCGTTTGAGTCGGGAACGCTCAAAGCCGCCGGACGCGCGAATGGTCGCGACGTTTGTAATTATTTTTTGAAAACGGCGGGCGCGGCGAGCCGGATTGAACTGCTGCCCGACACGACACAATTGCGCGCCGACGGCAAGGATGTCTGCCACGTTGAATTTCGGATTGTGGATGCCGACGGCGTGCGCGTTCCAAACGCGGAGCCGGAAGTGAAGTTTGAAATCACCGGGCCGGCCAGCATCATCGGCATCGGCAACAGTGACTTGAACAGCGTCGAAGATTGCAAAACGAACACCCACCGGGCTTTCCAAGGCCGTGGCTTGGCAATTCTACAAACAACTGCAACTCCCGGCGGCATCACCTTGAAAGCCAAGGCTCCCGGTCTTGAATCCGCCAGCGTGACTTTGAAAAGTCAGTAGAATATTGGCATCCACAGTTTGGGTGATTGCGTTTTTGTCACCTTTGCCGGATGCTGCGCGTCAAATCCCAAATGAAAACCACGCAATATTTTCAACTGGCCGCGCTGGCACTTCTCTTCGCGCTACTGTCAAACAATTCACCGGCGGCGGACTCGTCGAGTCAAAGCCAAGTGGCAGCGGACGCCCGTGTGACGGAAAACTTCGATGCCAACTGGCTTTTCCTGAAAGGCGACGCGCCCGGCGCGGAACAAAATCAATTCGACGATTCCGCCTGGCGCAAGCTCGACGTGCCGCACGATTGGAGCATCGAAGGGCCGTTCGCCGAGACGAACAAGGCTGGCGGCGCGGGTGCGTTTCTGCCCAGCGGCGTCGGCTGGTATCGGAAGCATTTCAAGCTGCCGCCAGACGACTCCGGCAAATGCGTGATCGTCGAATTCGACGGCGTGATGGCCAATAGCGACGTTTGGATCAACGGTTTTCATCTCGGCCACCGGCCTTATGGTTACGTCAGTTTCAGCTACGAGATGACCGGCCATTTGAATTTTGGCGGCGACAATGTTCTCGCCGTGCGCACGGACACTTCGGAGCAGCCGGCGTCGCGCTGGTATGCGGGCGCGGGAATTTATCGCCATGTCCGGCTGGTCGTCACCGACCCGGTTCACCTCGCGGAAAACAGCGTGTTCGTCAGCACGCCGGAAATCACGTCAAATCAGGCGACGGTTCATGTCGAAATGAAAGTCGTGAATCAATCTGATGCGCGGCAGGACGTTTATGTCCTTAGCGCATTTCATGGGCCGGGTGAAAAACTTTCCGACATTGATGCCGTCAAGACGACGGGCTGGTTTTTCAAGGACGTTGAAGCGCGCTCGACAACTAAAGTCAGGAAGTTGGGACATAATCCCGCGCCTTACGCGTCGGTCGCGCCCAGTGCTTCCGCCACGCTGTCGGATGATTTTGTCGTGGAAGAGCCAAAATTGTGGAACCTCGACAGCCCGAATTTGTATCAGCTGGTCACGCGCGTTTATGTCGCGACTGATTTCACCAATGGTTTCCGCAGGGCCAAACTGGTGGATGAAATCATCACGCCGTTTGGCATCCGCGACGCGCATTTTGAAGCCGACACCGGCTTCTGGTTGAACAGAAAGAATTTCAAAATCAAAGGCGCGTGTTTGCACGCGGACGGCGGCGCGTTCGGCGCGGCGGTGCCGCTCGCGATTTGGGAAGAGCGCTTGAAAACTTTGAAATCGCTCGGCGTGAATGCGATTCGCACCGCGCATAATCCGCCCGCGCCGGAGTTTCTGGATTTGTGCGACCGCATGGGATTGCTCGTGATGGATGAAATGTTCGATTGCTGGACGGTCGGCAAAAATTCGTTCGACTATCATTTGTATTTTGACGAGTGGTCAAAGATTGACGAGCACGACGCTATTGTGCGCGACCGCAATCACCCAAGCGTCATTCTTTACAGTGTCGGCAATGAAATCCACGACACGCCGCAGGCGGAAAAAGCCAAACGCATTTTGCAGGGACTCGTCGAAGTTGCGCACGAAGCAGACCCGACGCGCCCGGTGACGCAGGCGCTGTTCCGCCCGAACGTCAGCCACGATTACGACGACGGCCTAGCGGACCTGCTCGACGTCATCGGCACAAATTATCGCGACAACGAATTGCTCGCGGCGCAACGCGCGAAGTCCTCGCGCAAAATCATCGGCACGGAACAGCGGCAGGACCGGCAGACGTGGCTGTGGCTGCGTGATAATCCATCGCACTCCGGGCAATTTTTATGGAGCGGCGTGGATTATCTCGGCGAGTCGCGGCGCTGGCCGGTGGTCGCCGCCGGTTCAGGACTGTTGGATCGCACCGCCGCGCCGAAGCCCATGGCTTTCGAGCGGCAAAGCTGGTGGAGCGACCAGCCGATGGTCTTCGTCGCGCGCCGGACCGGCGCGACGCAAACCGCGCCGTCCGATCCGGGCTTCACTCCGCTGGACCGCCGGCAGGTTTTGTTCGCCGACTGGACGCCGAAGAATTTGCAGCCGCACGACGAAAACGTGGAGGTCTATTCCAACTGCAAGGAGGTCGAGTTGTTCCTGAACGGCAAATCGCTCGGCACGAAAACGATCAACGCCGACGCCTCGCCGCGAAATTGGAGCGTGCCTTTTGCACCCGGGATTTTGAAGGCCGTTGCGCGCAACGGCGGAAAAGTTGTGGCCAGCGACGAACGGCAAACCGCCGGAAAACCCGCGAAGATTATTTTGTCCGCCGACAAAAAGAAAATCTCCGCCGATTGGAACGACGCAAGCGAAGTCACGGCCCAAGTCACGGATAAAAATGGAATCATCATTCCGATGGCGAGCGATTTGATTTCATTTCACATTTCCGGCGCGGGACAAATTGCCGCCGTTGACAACGCGGACAATTCCAGCCACGAAAGTTTTCAAGCGGACGGACGCCATGCGTTTCAAGGCCGTTGCGTCGCGTTCGTGAAAGCCAGCGCGCCGTCCGGGAAAATCAGTTTGACGGCGACCGCGCCCGGATTGACTTCCAGCTCAATCACCATCAAGGCGGTGAAATGAAAATTCCGCACTGGCTGTTTGTCGCCGTAATTGCCGGCGGCCAATTTTACGCGCGTTCGGCGGATTTGGCTATGACGGATTCGCCGGCCGGGGACGATTTCATACTGGCGAGCGACAAAACTGCGGGTGCAATTTTTGTCGGGACGAACGAAGAGCGCGCGGTGCTGCGCGCGACGGAAGATTTGGCGGAGGACTTCGCGCGCGCGACGGGAGTAAAACCGGAAATTGAAGATCAATTTTCGCCGGATAAAAACATCCGCGTCATAGTCGGCACAATTGGGAAAAGCGAAATCGTTGACCGGCTGGCGGCGGAGGGAAAATTGGCGACAAACGACGTCAGCGGCGCTTGGGAAAGTTTTATTTTGCAGGTCGTGAAAAATCCGCTGCCGGGCGTGGAACGCGCACTCGTGATCGCGGGCAGCGACCGGCGCGGGACGATTTACGGCATTTACCAGTTGTCGGAGATGATCGGCGTTTCGCCGTGGTATTGGTGGGCGGACGTGCCGGTGACGCAGAAAAAACTTCTGGCACTGCACGGCGACGTTTTCAAGCAAGGGCCGCCCGCTGTGAAGTATCGCGGCATTTTTCTGAATGATGAAGATTGGGGGTTGCGCCCGTGGGCATCGAAGACTTTTGATCCGGCGACCGGCAACATCGGGCCGAAGACTTACGCGAAGATTTTCGAACTGCTGCTGCGGCTGCACGCGAATTATCTCTGGCCGGCGATGCATCCGGGCACGGCGCCGTTCAATTCATTTCCGTCAGATAAGGAAATCGCCGGCGACTACGGCATCGTGATGGGTTCGTCGCATTGCGAACAAATGCTCCGCGACAACATCGGCGAGTGGGACGAAAAAACTTTGGGCGAATATAATTTTGTCACGAATCCGGACGGCGTTTTGAAGTATTGGGAGCAGCGCGCCCGCGAAAACGGAAAATATGAAAGCATCTGGACACTGGGAATGCGCGGCATCAGCGACGGCGCGATGCCCGGCGGCGGCACAACGCAGGAAAAAGCCGCGCGGTTGCAAACTATCATCGCCGACCAGCGCGAAATGCTGGCGCGTGACGTCAATACGAATGTCGCCGCGATTCCGCAGATTTTTTGCCCCTACAAGGAAGTGCTCGAACTTTACCGCCTCGCGCCGGACATCCCCGACGACATCACGCTCGTCTGGCCGGACGACAACTACGGCTACGTCCGGGAATTTTCCGATGCGCGCGAACGCGCCCGCAGTGGCGGCGCGGGCGTTTATTATCATGTTTCGTATTGGGGACGCCCGCGCGATTATCTCTGGCTCTGCTCCACGCCGCCCGCGCTCATCGCCGAGGAAATGACGAAGGCCTATGATTATGGCGCGGACAAGGTCTGGATTCTCAACGTCGGCGATTTGAAACCGGCAGAACTGGACATTGAATTCTTTTTGAAACTCGCATGGAATCCGCAGTCGTGGGACGGGACGAACACTTATGATTTGCTGGAAAAACAAATCGCGCGCGATTTCGGCGCGGCCAGCGCGCCGGGAATCACTTCCATCATGGCCGAATACTATCGCCTGAATTTCCAGCGCAAGCCGGAGCATGTCGGTTTTCCGACGAACAATTTGTTTTCGGTCGGGGAAGCGGCGCAGCGGCTGGCAGCGTGGCAAAAATTAACTGCGCGCGTTGAAACCGCTGGGAAAAATCTGCCGCCGGAATCGCACGACGCCTTTTTTGAACTTGTCGGCTATCCCGTTTGCGCCGCCGCGCTGGCGAATGAAAGGGCGCTCTCGCCTGCGACCGCGCAGCGTGCGCAGGACGAAATTCACCGGCTGACGGATATTTACAACAATCAAACCGGCGGCGGCAAATGGCGCGGCATCATGTCAGACAATCCGCGCGGCCAGATCGAGCTTCCAATTTTCAAAAATCGAACTGCGGAAACTGACATGGCCGGCACGAATAAAACCGGTTCCACCGAAACGAGGGAGGCCGGCTCGACGGCGGCGAATTTTCCCGGCGCGGATTTTGCGGAAGTCAACCATCGCGTCGTTATTGAAACCGAACACGCTTCGGCTTTTGTTCCCGGCAAAGATGCGAACTGGCAAAAAATCATTGGGCTCGGCTACAACGGCGAGGCGGTTTCTGTTTTCCCAACGACAGTTGCGGTTCGTGCCGAGCCGGAGAAAATTTTGACCGAGTCGCCCTGCCTGCAATACAAAATCTATTTTCAAAATGCCGGCGGCTGGAAATTCACCGTGCGCGCGTTGCCGACGTTTTCCATCGAGACCGGCAGGCCGCAGCGTTACGCGATTGCGCTGGACGATGAGCCGCCGCAAATCGTGGCGCTGCCATTTTCGATGAGCGAAACCGACCGGCGCTGGCAGGAAAATGTTTTGCGTAACGCGGCGCTGACTTCGAGCGTCCATCAAATCACAAATCCCGGATCGCATATTTTGAAAATCTGGATGGTTGATCCGGGCATCGTGCTGGACACCATCGCCGCCGGGAACGGGGCTGCGCAGAATTGGGGATACACCTGGCCGCCAGAAACGCGCATCATTCCGACAGACAAACAACCATGAACCAGTCCGTTTCCATTCGACACCCGGCCACGCAAGCCTGCGTTCTGGCGGCCATTTTTACACTGGCGCATACAGGCGGCTTAATCGCGGCGGAAATGGTTTTGTCGAACACGCCCGCCGTTGCTGAAAATTCGCCGCGCGAAGGCGACATTGTTCCCGCGCCCGGCCCG
>Ga0182018_10004797_pt1 | contig 11183 bp, 8 predicted proteins | sample 812P2MmetaG_FD_120490 | JGI IMG/M metagenome (GOLD analysis project Ga0182018, IMG submission 120490) | Permafrost microbial communities from Stordalen Mire, Sweden - 812P2M metaG | ecosystem: Environmental > Terrestrial > Soil > Wetlands > Permafrost | place: Sweden: Stordalen | collected...
AGTCAGCTTGTATTCGCTTACGGGTCCAACATGTGCTCAGGCAGGTTTCGGGACTACAAGGTTTCTCCGGAGAATGAGGGGCGCGCTGCATTGCTGCGCGAGTACCGCCTGAGGTTTAACAAGCTGAGTGGGAAAGACAAGTCGGGGAAAGCCAATGTGGAACCCCATCCGGACGGACAAGTGTGGGGCGTGCTCTATAGCATCCCGGACGCGGATCTCAAGACCCTCGATGCCGGAGAGGGCCGCGGCTACTACAGAATTAGATTGCCGGTCTGCCTCACCTGCGGCGGAACTATAGAAGCCTGGATGTATGTGGCTTCCAAACCGAGCAGCGATCCCGCGCTACGCCCGTACATCTGGTACAAGCGTTTTCTGGTCGAGGGCGCTCAAGAACATCTCCTGCCGCCTGAATACATCGCGGATCTGGGGCGTATCGACGCCATCGAGGACCCCGATGAGCAACGCGATCGCGAGAGGCAGGCGCTTGCGTGCCGATAGCTGCCAGGCTATGAATGCGGTCTGTAACATAGGATTATTGGAATCGCGAGGCCTGTCCTGACCGCAATTTTTGAGCGCAATGATGTTCCCGGCCATTTGTCCAGCGTTCACCAGTTGGACTTTTCAGGGGATCTCTCCGCCGATCGCCTGGCTGGCCCCTGGGTAAGGATCGGGGCGTGGACGCCCACCTCTCCCATGGACGAGCGCGGCGTCGAGGATGACATCATGCGGCAGAGCCTAGTGCTTCCTCCTGAGGCTTTTGCATCCATCTTCGCCAAGCTGGAGTCTGTGGGCAACGTTCTTAGCAGCCTTGGGAAGCCCGGCGGCGTAATCCACTCCGCGCACGGTCAGGAGGAGTACAGCTATGGTGCATTCCATCAGTTTGAGTTCCCGTTCACTTCGGTCGTCGGCGAGCCGCTGGTATTTATCCATGCTGAAGCATCCAACGCCGGACTGTTCATCAATCCTGACCTGTGGATGTTTCTGGGCCTGGAAGAAAGAACGCCTGGATTCGGTATTTGGTGGGACCCACGGCGAGGAGTTGATGCCCTCATCCGGCGAGTAGTCGAAGGAAATTTGCAAACCGTCGAAATTCGGGCCGACTATTTACTCAAATACCTGCAGGCCCGCCAGATGTCATTGCTTATCGGGCACTATCGCCAGCTCCTTCTTTTCAACCCCACCAAGGCCGCGATTGGAGCGTTCGTGACCGGAGAACTCACAATCGGCTCACCGGCGCAGGGCTCCAAGGCGTTCCTTCAGAATTGGGGCCTACGGCGCGGCGATGGAGACGGCCGCGAATATCTTCAACGCCGGTTACATTTGTGGTTCGAAATCAAACCGCCCGCAATCGACATTGAAAACCCGTGGGATGAAGTACCCAAGTTTGATTCATACGCATTCACGCTGCCAACGGGTGCAGGGCCAGTCTCCCCGGCCCGCTGGAAGCGCCTGCGAGATACCGAGGAGCGTGAATTCGATGGTGTTAGCTGCGACTTCATGGATCGCATCTACTTTCGCCAGGAGGTTTTGTCGAAATACGAGGTTGCTTCCGGATTCGACGTGAAGGACGACGGTTCGGTATCCAATAGCGGCTATTGGGGTCTTACCCGCAGCACGTCAAGGATTGGTAATGAGTTGCTCGCTACCGCAATAGGCGACTTTGCTGAAGGAGTGCCTTTTGAAGAGTGGCCACACTGGAAGCAGTACGCGGTCGAGCCGCCGAGCGCCGACACTGCGAACGCGTTCTGGCAGGAAGTGCCAATCCCGGAAGCAGTGAATTCCCTTGTTCGCGCACTCAATAGGCTAAACACCGCCTTCGCCGAGATGGCTGGTTTTCTCGGCGCGACGATTAGTGAGCCGCTGTGGCACGGCTCTCTCGACAGCCTTGCGGGGCGTCAACTGAAATGGGTTTATCCCGCTACAGCCGGTGACGACGAGTTTATAAAGAGAGCGACGCTCGCATCAACTCTATTCCTGGATGGCCTGCAATCCGCGTCATTGCGCAAGTTGCTCAATGCCGTCGGCAAGAAGCTGCACGAGAGCTTCGACAAGTCACCCACAACTCTCGGCTCTCGCAAGCTGCTACAGCGTGCAACCCTTATCGCTCTATTGGTCGAGGCCATCCAGCCTAAGACAACTAGGCTCCCAATGCTGGTGAAACAAGCGGAGGGCAAAGGCAAGAGCCCCATCGAAGCTGACTTGCAAGCGGAACTGACACGATTACATAAGCGGGTCCAGGATGAGTTCGCGCCACTTGCCTTCCTATATGACCTGCGCATCCACGGTGGCCTGGCGCATCCGCCAAATAAGCAGGAAGCTGCATCGGCTGCGGCGAAACTGGGGCTTCCCAAGGGGAACTGGCACCGCACCGATTACCTCCGCCTTCTCAAACTAATTGCTGACAGTTTCGACCGAATCAGCGAGCATCTTGACGCGGCATCACAAGTGATGGATTGATAGGTAGAATTCATCTTGCGTGAGGTCAGGCCACAGGCGGAAGATTGCGAGATGATGCCCAACGCCACAGTAAAATTCGACTGCCCAGAATGCAGAAGGCTTGTCTCCTTCACACGAAAGAAGCTAGAGAATGGGAGCTGCGGAGCCTGTGGACATTCGCTGTCCGCCGATGATCTGGAAAAGATCAATACCACGCTTCTAGAGATAGAGGGGAAGCAGATGCAACATATCTTGGAGCGGTGATGGGTCAAATCCGACTTGGCAATCCGCTCTGTGAACAGCCTTGCTACTGAACCATTCAAGCTCTCTTTTGGATTGCATGGTCTACGGAGCAAGGCTACTCACGGCGAGACGATCTCGAGCCCAGCCCAAGTGGGAGTTCTGGAAGATGGCAAAAGACGAGAGAGTTACATTATCGATCTCTGCAATGTCGCTTTGGGGGCACGGGCGAACCGGCAACGTTTGTTCCCGCTTCTGGTTGGAGATTGCGACAAAGATGGCCGCTCCCGACGCCTCCCCGTCCCCCAGACGACCGGCGACGTCATTCAGCGGAAGCCGTCAGCCCTATGGAGGACCCGAAATTCCAGTCGCCATACCGACATATCGGGACTAATCTGATCTCCGTCCGTGCGCGACAGAGGTCTTCGGGATATTCAAGGGCTAATTGCAGTGTAGGGTACTGAAAATCAGCAACTGGACATCGTCATTGCGATTTAGGGTGAAGCTCCAAACTCAATGAAAGATTGACAATGATGTGGAACGACCTCCAGAATCGAAGTACACCGCACCAGGCTTCCTGAGCACGACACAGCCTCTTCCTCCATTGAAAAGCTGATAGTCCGCCCAGAATTGGTAGGCTTTTTCTGCCTTGGATGGAAAGCATGTGGACTGACAACGAAACAGATATCGACTTTCTCAACTTCAGTGGTGTCGCTAAGACCGCTGCAGCCATGATCCGGCAGGTCCAGCCCAAGCCTGTTTCGATTGGGATTTCGGGGGCCTGGGGGGTTGGGAAGTCTTCGCTGATCAAGCTGATTCGCAACGAACTCATGTTAGACAAAAGCGCCCCAAAGGGCCTGCTGTCTGATCAGAACACGTTCGTCTTCGTAGAGTTCAATGCGTGGCTCTATCAGGGATATGACGATGCGCGCGCGGCTCTTTTGGAGACCATCGCGCAGACCTTGCAACGAGAAGCTGATGCGAGGAAAACCGCTGGCGATAAGGTCATCGAATTTGCAAGGCGGGTGAACTGGTTTCGAGCCGTAAAGCTCGTTGGGCATGCAGCAGCCACCCTTGCAGCCGTGCATGCAGGACATCCGGGGCTGGGCTTAATGGGATTAGTTGGGACGGCCTTTAGCGGCACTCAGGTAAAAGATGACTCTAAGGGAAAAACAGAGAAGACCGACAACGGAACAAAAGATGGCGCCAAGGAAGATCCTTGGTTAAGGGCAGCGGAGAACGAAACGCCACCGAAAGAAATTCAGGCGCTTCGCAATGCCCTGGAGGATGCATTGCGCGAGATGGACGTCACCCTCGTCGTCTTGATCGATGATTTGGATCGGTGCCTACCCGAAACATCTATCTCAACCCTTGAAGCAATCCGTCTTCTTCTTTTCATGGACCATACAGCGTTCGTCATTGCCGCTGATGAAGCAATGATCAAACACGCGGTGAAGCGCCATTTTCAAGGCGTGGATGACACTCTTGTCACAAACTATTTCGACAAACTTATTCAGGTCCCCATACGCGTACCTCAACTCGGCGTCCAGGAGGTGCGAGCGTACATGATGTTGCTCTTCGTCGAAGCAAGCAAGTTGCTGGACGGCAAAGAGAAAGAAGATCTTCGAAGAGAAATCTGTGCACGGCTGGGTCGCACCTGGAAGGGCGAGCGCGTAGACGCGGAGTTCGTCAAAAGTCTAAGAACACAATGGCCCGATGGTTTGGAGTCGCAACTCGATACGGCTGACCGCTTAGCGGCGCTGATGACCGGAGCCAAGGACATCGCGGGAAATCCGCGTTTGATAAAGCGCTTCTTGAATGCAATCTCGCTGCGACTTTCTTTAGCGAAAGCGCAAGGCGTGGCGGTAGACGAGGCAGTCCTCACCAAGTTGCTCTTGTTCGAGAGGTGCGGTTCAACGGACGCGTACGAGGCCTTGATGCGCTCTGTAACCGAAGACGCGCAGGGACATCCGACAATCTTGGCGACGATGGAAGCGGACGTCCGGAAATCCGACAAGGTCGAGTTTGGTAAGCCATGGGACGGTCGGTTTCTACGGGATTGGCTTGCGCTCGATCCGGCGCTCGGCGACAAAGATTTACGTGGTGCCCTCTACGTCAGTCGCGAACATGCTCCGCTTGTTCTCCCGGAGAACCGTCTTTCCCAGGCAGCTTCCGACGTCTTGTCTGCTCTAATCGAGCACCCGGACATGGCAGATTCGCTCAAGGAGAAGTTCACCGAGATCGATGTACGAAGTCTTGATGTCATCTTGGACAAGCTGCTCGAAATAGCTAGGGGAGAACAGGAGTGGGGTGCTCCCAAGATCCTCACGGCTTGTTTGGCGGTAGCCCGCGCTGATGTTCCACTTGGAAGAAAAGTAGCGGGGTTCCTGAAGGACCGCCCCGCCTCCCAAATCAAGCCCGCCATCGTACCCAAGATCAGAGGGGAAGTCTGGGCGTCCGAGGTCTTCGCTAAGTGGCAGGCTGATGACGAAGTATCGCAGGTGGTAAAGAACGCGATCACTCGAAAAACGGAGACCAAATAATGGGAACCTCGTCCTCGAGCAAAGGATCTCCCTCAAACGTTCCTATGGTTCCACCTTGGGTACCGGATGTTCCAAGTGGACCGCCGGACAATACGCCTCCTGATGCGGCCCCCGATGATGGCATTCCACCCACTCCGACTCCGGGGGACAATTTAGATTTGGCTGGCGTGGGGGTGGGCGAAGGTGATGGAAATCATGCGCCTACTTCCGTTCCTACTGACGACAAAGCACGCTTGGCGCCCGCAGGTAGATTCGGCGCCGCACGAACGAATCTCACGTCGTTTGCGCGAAATAGTGACCGGCAAGCTATGCGTCGGGGCATCCGACATTACGTATCCCAAGGATATGGCGGAAGTGGCGCGGCAACCCGTCGTATGGGTGGGACGATTCGATCTTCCGAGGCATTGCTTTCCGCGGTCTCCGGAGGGGTAGCGAATCCATTCCAAGCGCCAGGTGCTCTCCTCGATCCGGCACTCCTTGCAGGACGGTCTGCCGACGATATTATGGATGCCGTCACGGATGCCGTTCGGCCAGTTGACGGAACCCAGGACTCGGAATCGAGCCGTGCAGCGATCCGAGATGCTCTTTCGGACACCCTGGAGAAATATCCGGCCGCCGATCTGCTGAATCTGACCGATCAACAAAAGGAACATGCGATTGAAGCGTTCGTGGCAGGTGATCTTTATGGGCGCTTCTATCTTGATCTTGGCACACATGTGATCGAAAATGCGCCATCGACTTCAGCAGGTTTGAGTCGTTTGAAAGAAGTTCGAGACTACATCCGAGAGACCGTTGCAGAGGCATTTCGAAATTTGAAGGCCAAAGGCGAGTCCTTGTCTAAGAGCCGTGTCGCCACCGTGGTACGCGATGCAATAAGAGAGACGTTCGCAGTGTTCGAGGCTTATACCCGATGAAGATTGTGTGTGCTCCTGAGTCTTTCGATTTCACGCAAGAAGAAACTGATTTAGCAGTTGTCCTGTATGGCTCGACAAAAGACCCAGAGAAGGGCGCGATCGGAAATGGGGTTCCACTTGCAATTCGAAGGGCGCGGCTTGCCCCGTCATCTATAGCATGGGACTTGGTTTCGTTGGCCCTCAGCGTCTTCGCCGCCGATCTCGCCGGCCACCGCCTGAAGAGTCCGGACGGGTGGACCAGAACCTTCGATTTGCGCGTTGCTGTTTCTAATCCCGAACTGTGGTCCGGATGCAAGGAAAGCGTTGAGCACCTTCTTCGTTTTTTGACGACTGATCTTTGGACCATTTCTTTTATCGCGGGGGGCGTCACCCCTGAAGCCCATGCGAAAGCCAAGCCGCTCGAAGTTGACGCCGCTGTGCTGCTCTCCGGTGGACTTGACAGCCTCATTGGAGCTATCGACCGGAGCAGGAGTGGGAAAAAGCTTATCGCGGTAAGCCACACAGTACGTGGAGACGCCGAGAAGCAAGAAACGTTCGCGAACGCCATACCTGGTGTCCAGACACATTTGCAGCTTCCACATGCAGCGAAGATTCCGAATGCTGAAACTCCCGCGTCGCAGCGAAGTCGATCTTTGATGTTTCTCGCATATGGCGTACTGGCTGCCACTGCCACAAAGAGCTATTGCGACGGACAAACCGTGGATCTATTTGTTTGTGAGAATGGATTTATCGCTCTCAACCCGCCGCTTACACCAGCGCGAGTGGGAAGTTTGAGTACCCGGACGACCCATCCTGTCATTTTCGCCCATTTTCGCGCGATACTCGCGGCACTCGGCCTGAGGGTGAATATCTCCAATCCCTACGAGACCATGACCAAAGGCGAGATGCTGCAAAGTTGCACGGACCAGGCTCTCGTTGAAAAATTCGCCACTTTGTCCACCAGTTGTGGACGCTTCAAGACTTTTTCGTACCATCATTGCGGGCGCTGCGTTCCATGCCTCGTTCGGCGCGCGGCATTCGAGAAGTGGAAGGGCGCGGATACAACTCACTATTGGTTTGCAGATTTAGGCCGCGATGACGCCGATTATGCAGGCTTCGATGATGTACGGTCGATGACGATGGCAATCGCCCAAAGTAAGGCGGTGGGTGTGCATCGTTGGTTGGGTGCGACGCTCAGTTCTCCGCTCGTATCGAATAAAGCTCCCTTACGCGAGGTTGCAGGGAGGGGGTTGCAGGAACTGGAAGCTCTGATGGTGAAATTGAAGGTAAAATGATCGACTTCCATGCTCATCTCGATCTCTATCCCGACCCGAGTTCTGTCATTCAACGTTGCACTGAACTTGGCATTTATGTGCTTTCCGTGACGACAACGCCGACCGCATGGGAACGTACCTCCGCGCTCGCTTCCGGTTTACCGCGTATCCGAACCGCGCTGGGTCTGCATCCGCAACTTGCTCAGCAAAGAAAGCATGAGCTGGCGCTGTTTCGAGAGCTAATCGACAAAACTCAGTACGTCGGCGAAGTAGGACTGGATGGTGGTCCCGACTGCAAGCCATTCTGGAATGACCAGCTCGATGTTTTCCACCAGGTGCTCGAACACTGCTCTCGTTCGGGTGGGAAGATTCTTACAATTCATAGTCGCCGGGCCGCGTCGGAAGTCTTGAAGTGTTTGCGAGTCTATCCATCCGCAGGCATCCCGATTCTGCATTGGTTTAGCGGAAGCCAAAAGGAACTCAGGGATGCAATCGATTTCGGATGTTGGTTTAGCATCGGCCCGGCCATGCTGTCTTCAGCGAAGTCCAGAGAACAAATTGCAATGATGCCTCACGATCGCGTTCTCACCGAAAGCGATGGACCTTTCACGCAACATGAAGGGCATCCCTTGTATCCATGGGACGCCAACCGTGCTCTCGATGGTCTCGCCAGTATATGGAGCAAATCGACAAGCGACGTGAGAATTGTGCTCCATCAAAATCTGAAGAGACTCGGCACATCTGTACTGGAAAAGTGAGAACAACGGAAGATCTCCTTGGGCCTCCTAAGCTTCTTTCCCTCGCCTTTCTAATTCTCTAGGATAGATACTATGGCTTCAAATCCTTCCAATCCTGCGGAGCTATACGCGGATCTCCTTACGGCCGATTTGGCCGGTCTAAGCGGTACCGAGTCTCTGGGAGTCATCGGGAGTCTTATCGACCTCTCTGATGACCTCGGGAAGGCTTACGGCGCACGCAGAGCCTTAGAGTTGTCGGACCTGTTGGAACCAACCAAGCTCCCGGAAGCGGACGCAGCCCTTCTGGAATATTTCCGTGCGAATGCGTGGTCCATCCTTCAGCGACATGAGCCTACGAATCTTTGGGATTGGGAACAGCCGGCGCTCGGCAAGCAAATCTTCTATCTCCGGAAGTGTGTCTGTCATCCCGCGTTCTCCAAGTTGGATGAGCTGCGCCGCTGCCAGGTCTTCACCAACCTTGGTAACTGTATGGATACAGTTGGTCGGTTTATCGAGGCACAGGAGTATTGGGGGCAAGCGCTCACTCTTGAGCCCAAGTTCGGGATGGCTGTTGGCAACAGAGGTTGCGGACTCGAGACCTATGCCCGAGCACTTTACGATCCTGGCCATCAGATGCTGTTCGTCAAGTTCGCTCACGCGGCTGTCAAATTGGCACTTGGAGGTCTTGATTGATGGGGTCTATCCGCGTAAGCGTCCCAAGTTCCTTTCAATTACCCACAAGTTGAACCCTTTTGAATATTGATGCGTAATATTCCGCCTCAAGTCTGGTACTTACGCTGAGAAGAAGTCCATGGCGCAGTAAGAGCCATGAAAGCCAAGCGGTTGTCTCATAGCGTTCAGCAGAGGCCAGCGGCAGATTCGGCGGGAAGGGATACGTGGATAGACAATGAGTTGATGGGATGCGTTTTTCCCGACGCTCGGCACGGAAAACGACTGCGACGACTATTGGAACAATTGTCGAGCCGATTGGGCTCGTCCACTCCGTGGGCTTGCCAGGACTGGGCTAACACCAAGGCCGCCTATAGATTTTTCGGAAATGATCGAGTCAGTGAAGGCAACATTCTGGCAGGTCACTTCGCTTCTACACGGGATCGGTTCGTGGCGACAAGCGATTCTCCGGTTCTTATCCTTCACGACACGACAGAGTTTTCCTATCGCCATGAAGACTCAGCATCGATCGGAATCCTGAAGAAGATACCAGCGGGCCACAAAGGACGGGCAGGGCTTTACACCAGTTGCGGCATTCTGATGCATTCCAGCTTGGTGACTACCCGAGAAGGGTTGCCGCTGGGGCTGGCGGCCATCAAATTTTGGAATAGAGACAAGTTTCACGGTGCAAATGCTCTGAAGCGTAGGATCAACCCCACTCGTGTGCCGATAGAAAAGAAGGAAAGTATTCGCTGGTTGGAAAACTTGCGTCAAGCCACAGAGCTGCTGGGCGATCCGAAGCGCTGTGTTCACATCGGCGATCGGGAAAGCGATATATATGAGCTGTTCTGCCTCGCACAGGAGTTGAATACTCAATTTCTGGTCCGTACTTGTGTTGACCGGCTGGCCGGAGAAGGCACGACGACAGTTGTCGCTGAAATGAAAGGCTCGGATTTACGGGGCTTGCACTCGCTCCAAGTACGCAACAAGCATGGGGAGGTTTCGACCGCAGTGCTCGAACTGCGCTTCCGCCGCATGGTGGTTCGTCCCCCGAAAGGCAAGCAGAAGCATTATCCAGAACTGATTCTCACCGCTATCCATGCCACCGAAACAGATACTCCAAAGGATCGCGAGAGAATCGAATGGAAACTGCTCACGAATCTGCCGGTGCGCTCCTGCCTGGATGCAATCGAAAAGTTGGAATGGTACGCACAGCGATGGAAGATCGAGACCTTTCACAAGATTCTCAAATCCGGCTGCAGAGCCGAAGAAGCTAAACTCAGAACTGCCGAACGGCTCGTGAATCTCATTGCCATCCTGACCATCCTGAGCTGGAGAATCTTCTGGATCACCATGCTCAATCGCACACGCCACGACGCCGCGCCGACAGAGGCGTTCACGGAACTCGACCAATATCTTCTCGACGAACTCGTCCCGAACAAGGGCTCACCTCCTGCAGCCCCCTCACTGGGCCACTACATCGTCAAACTCGCTCGTCTTGGAGGTTATCTCGCCCGAGCGCACGACCCCCCACCCGGCAACACCGTCATCTGGAGAGGCTTGTCGCGACTGACAGACATCGAACTGGGTATCATGATCGGAGCGCAACTTGTGGGTAATTGAAAGCCCAAGTTCCCCTCTGGCATGAGTCTGGCTTCGAGAACGACGATGCCGTCATGGGTGATGAGCAGGGAGTGGGGACTGGGCGTCGGCCGCGCCGGTGGCGAACAGTGTCGGAGAAGCGGCGGATTGCAGAGCTGACATTGGAGCCCGGGGCGAGTGTTGCGCTGGTGGCGCGTGCACACGGTGTGAACGCGAACCAGGTGTTCAAGTGGCGTCGCGCATTGAATCGGGGCGAACTGAACGAGCCTTCGGCGGCATCTCCGGCGCTGCTTCCGGTGACGTTGTCTGCTGCCAGCCAAGCGGCCATCGATACAGGAGAGGTTGGCGCGAAGGAACAGCCGACACCAGGCGGCGCGATTCACATCGAGTTTCCCGGGCGAGCCATGATCAGCGTGGAGAGCGGAGCCGATGCGTTGCTGGTGAGATCGATCCTCGAGAGTTTGCGCAAGTGATCGAACTGCGCACCGGAACGAAGATTTGGATCGCCGCCGGCGTGACCGACATGCGTCGTGGTGTGTGACATGAAGCTGATTCAACGATTGTTCAACATGGATTCATCATGAACTGAACCTGCGGTTCCGTCCGCAGTAGTCTATCGGCACCGGCGTGATTGGCAACGATCAGGTCGGAAGCTGCCGAGACAATATCCTCCGCGTAAGCGATGGAGATTGCCGTGAGGGAATCTCCTTGACTGCCAGCGTCAAGGTGGTCAGAGGGTTAGGCTGGATGACACGCCCAACATATGTGAACCGCCGTAGGCATCGTTAG
>Ga0182018_10004799_pt1 | contig 11181 bp, 11 predicted proteins | sample 812P2MmetaG_FD_120490 | JGI IMG/M metagenome (GOLD analysis project Ga0182018, IMG submission 120490) | Permafrost microbial communities from Stordalen Mire, Sweden - 812P2M metaG | ecosystem: Environmental > Terrestrial > Soil > Wetlands > Permafrost | place: Sweden: Stordalen | collected...
AATGGCAACGGTCATGTTTGATAAACCTCATCTGGTTTCGACGGACGAGACTGCGGAACAAGCAGCCCTGTACTGCTTGGGAGATTTCCCTCCGGAGGCCAGCAGGAGGTATGAAGAGCATTTGTCCTCGTGCGCCCCCTGTCGAGCCGAGGTTGAGCAATGGTCCGCCGTGATTGCTGAACTTGCTCTAGCTGACTCGGGCGATGTTCCCTCAAAAGCACGCACAGACTTTTTGACTCGGGTTCGCGAAGAGAAGGCCAAAGGAAGGCATTGGGCTAGGCTCAGCAGCGTGATCATCACGCCCCAACTCTCCGCTCGTCCTACCCGGGAGAAAAACCGTAGCCAGGTCAGTGCCGCCCTCGATCAGCTGGCTATCAGACTTTCGGGAATTGAGCAGGAATTGCTGGACGCAGTGGTTCGTGCTGCCCTCGAACTATGCGACGCCGGTACCGCGGGTTTCAGTGTGCTCTATGATGAGGAACAGGTGTTTCGATGGGATGCCCTCGCCGGGGCACTCGCCGGAGCCAAGGGAGGAACGACCCCAAGAGCGTGGAGTCCCTGCGGTACGACTCTCGATCTTGGGACGCCGCAGCTTTTTTCCAATCCAAGTCGCTGCTTTGAGTACTTCGCAGATGCCCCTCAGCAGATATTCGAAGGGTTAGTGGTCCCCGTCTATGTTGGAAAGAAACCGCTAGGTACGTTGTGGGTCGCATCCCATGATGACCGCAAGTTCGACAAAGAAGATCTGCAAGTGCTACAGACCTTCGCCGATTTTTGCGGTACTGCCGTCGGAATAATGCGGGAACGACATGCAAAACAAGATTCTGATGCCAAGTAGCTGATCGAAAGACCTTGGTGTTGAAAGCCTTTGCGCGCCAAGCTTTGATCCGCCCGCCCTCACGCCAATTGCTCGTTACCTAGGACTCGCTGCGCGCCTACAGTAAAGGACCGCCCAATCCCGTTTCGCGCGGTCGTCCTTGTCTGTCCATTGGGAGTGCTTCACTAAGAGCCCAGATCTCAGCGTCGCGCCGCTGAACCTGATTGAGCAGACTCTGAATAAAAGAAATATCCCATTCGCACATCCGAGTTCAATCTTCACTCGTTCCTTAGAGATGGTGGATCAAATGATGGAGGGCTTGTTGCAGAAAGCCCAACATCCACCTATTAAGGAGAGTAAATCGTGGACAAGTTGAGTGCACTCATCAAGATAGGCCTCTCGCGCCGCAAGTTCCTGGCTGGAGTGGGAGCAAGCGCAGGAGCAGCCGCGGCGTTGAACCTTGTCGGATGTGGCGGCAACAGTACGGCCACGCCCACCCCGACCCCCACACCCACTCCTTCTGCACCGACTGATGCCGACATCCTCAACTTTGCTCTCAATTTGGAATATCTGGAGGCGCAGTTCTACCTTTACGCGGCGACGGGTTCAGGCCTTGCAGCCTCCGATACCACCGCGGGCTCGGCATCGCCTTACAAGACCGTGGGTACGGTCACCGCGGGCGAAGCTGCTGCAGTCCCGGACCTTACAGGTCCACAACAGGAGATTCTGAACGAGATCGCCTTCGAAGAACAGGCGCACGTTCGGTTCCTTCGCAGCGCGCTCGGTTCGGCCGCGGTCCCCATGCCCGATATCGATCTTTCCTTTTTTGGTCCGCTGGCGGTTGCCGCCACCATCACCACAGCCGCCACTGGGGCAGGATCCTTCAATCCCTTTTCCAGCTTTGACTATTTTCTCGTTGGTGGTTTCATCTTCGAGGATGTAGGGGTAACCGCGTATTCCGGCGCAGCTCCGCTGATCAGCGCGGCGGGCGTCGCCGCGGGATATCTCACCGCAGCCGCGGGTATTCTGGCCGTCGAGGCCTACCACGCCGGCTACATCCGCACCTCGCTCACCGGACGAGCCATCGCTGCGGGATCCGAGAGCGCATATCCCTACCTTGGCGCTGCCAATCTGGTGGAGGATCTGCGTGCGACGCTCACCGTCGGCAACAGCGCAGCCCCTTCAACGACAGGGTCGGTTGAGACGTTGCTCACCTTGCCGACAAGCCTGACCATGCCGAGTTCGATCGTTGCGGCTAGTGCGGCCAACGCCGTTGGCTTTGCACGCACCGTGAACCAGGTCCTGCACATCGTCTACGGTTCGCCAACGGTCGGGGCGAAGAGCGGAGGGTTCTTTCCCAACGGCGTTAACAGCGTCTTCGCCACCACCACAGCCTAAGCAGCACTTATTACCCAAAGGACGGGAGAATTTCATGGCAAATCAAGAGACTCAAGTTCTGGATGACATCATCGCCACGGGTCGGCGCAAGATGATGACTCTCAGCATAGCGTCGCTCGCTGGCCTGATGATAGGCGCGAGCGCTCCCCTGGCGAAGGCCGCAACCGCATCCTATACGGACGCAGACATTCTTAACTTCGCCCTCAATCTCGAGTATCTCGAGGCTAATTTCTACTACCTGGCGGCCTTTGGCACGACCATCGATAAGCCAAACGCCGCATCCATGGCTGCCGGCGCCCTGCAAATCACGCTCTCCGGAACTGTAGGTACTCCAGGCACTGTTTCGGGCGGCAGCCAGGTTCCCTTCACCACCATCCCCGTGGCGTCCTATGCGATCGAGACGGCCGTCGAAGAGGGCAAGCATGTCCAATTGCTGCTGACTGCGCTCGGCAGTTCTGCCGTCGCCCAGCCTGCCATTGACCTCGGCACATCCTTCCAGACACTCGCTACCGCGGCGAACATCCCCAATGGCGCAGGCTTCAGCCCCTATGCCAGCGATGATACCTTCCTCGTCGGTGCCTACGTATTCGAGGATGTGGGCGTCACTGCGTACCATGGGGCGGCCTCGCTGCTCACCATGTCCGCGAACCTGATGACCGCCGCCGGCATCCTTGCTGTCGAGGCCTATCACGCCGGTCTCATTCGCACGACCATCAACTATATCGATCCAACCGGCACCAGCATTGCTGGTTACACCAACCTGATTTCGACGCTCCGTGCAGCGCTCTCCATGGCCGGTCTGCTCGGCGTGGCACCCGGCCCATTCGACGCAAACCCCGACGATTATGGCTTAGCGCCCTTCTCGGTTTCGCTCCACGGTGGTGCCAACGCAATGGCAACGCGCCTCACTGATGCTGATCCAACCAACGTTATCGCCTTCGCTCGCAACACCACCCAAGTCCTGAACATCGTCACCGGTGGCGGCGCGGTCAACGGTACCACCGTCGTCAGCCCTGCCATCGGAGTCTTCTTCCCCGCAGGCATGAATGCAGGCCCCAACGGCTTCAAATAGAAGCAGGCAAGTCGCAAATGATGCCAACAGTTCGGTGAACAAATAAGGAAGAAGGCATGGGCCAGAGATGGTGATGAAACAGCTCAGAAGGTATTTTGTTTTCTGGGTCTACTGCAGGTCCAGGGGTTTCCCTCGTTCAGGAAGAGCCTTGAACCGTGGAGTGGCTCGGGATTCGTCCTGGACCTGCGGCCTCCGGCATTTTCGACGCCTTTCCGGTCGCCGAAGGGGACGGCTCTCCCCACTGGCATAGAGCCGCACTCCTGGCCGGCGATGCTACTCACGTGGAGTTTTGGTTTCTAGATCACTGGTTGTTTTGGGCCCCCTCTGGCTTGCCTGCGTCTGGATTCATCGCGGCCTTAAATCCGCGCAAACCCTCACCCAATCCTTTACCCAGTTCCGGTAACCTCTTCGGCCCAAAGATCAATAACGCGATTCCAGCAATGATTAGCAAGTGCATTGGTTGAAACAATCCTTCAAACATGGCACCTCCGATTTTCTGACTCTTGGTTGATCTGAGTTTCGACAAATGCTGACTTTCTGAAACTACACGGGCCGACGGCAGGTTCTCCGCCAGCCCGCGCCCCATTCCTTGATGTTTCCGTTCAATCGGAAAGAATTCCCCAGACGATGTCCCGCCGCCGTACACAAGGCTCAAGACCTGTGCGGGCATTGATAAGCGCAAGAGAGGAACCTTGCAGAACTAGGGAAACCAGGAGGGACAATCGCTGGTTCGCAATTAAGGTGCGAAGGGCGCAGTGCGGGTTGCAGCGGAAGAAAAGTTTTTCACAAAATCCAAGTCCGCCGCCATTTCGTACTACATGCAAGAGCCTTGCGTGCGTCTCTCCGAACCTGGCGGGGCGACACTCGGGGCTCAGCGCTGGCAGCGAGAGGTGTAGGGACAAACGCATTCCAAAGCATGCGTAGGCCTCTCCTCCTAGCCGCGATTTAGGGAACCAACTTTCGTTGTTGCCTCCGATGGTTCGCACTAGTCTGGCACCACACTCTCGAGCTTGGTCCGCAAGTCACAACGAAGACGCTACGGTTCAAATTTGCCCCTCTAGGGTATTCGCGGTATGGCCTAAGAACGCTCTGGGGCCTTAGAGTTAAGTGGCGTTCAAAGATAAGGAGGATTAATTTATGAATAAGGACCAAGTTTCGGGCAAAATTGATCAGGCGGTGGGAAAGGTCAAGCAAAATGTTGGGGAAGCGGTAGGCGATGAAAATCTGGCAAACAAGGGCGTTCTCGATCAAGCGAAGGGTGCTGTAAAGGAAACCTGGGGCGACGCTAAAGACGCCGCGAAGCAGGTACATCATTCCCACGAGAAGGCCGCTGGCGAACAGGCCAACCAAAGCCGCGGCAAAGTTAGCCAGTCTATTGATGACACCAAGAACAAGGTCAAAGACAAGATTGAGGAATTGAAAGAGAAGCATTCAGCGTAAGATGAATCGGCCCGCCCTATGGGCATTCAGCAATGCCTATGTGGAGTCGATCAACGGCACCTGGCGGGCCGAGTGCCTGGATGTGCACTGGTCCCCGACAGTTTGCCAGACTGCAACAGGCTTGGCGGTTGCCCAATGGCAATACCGTCGTAAACAACTGGGTGAACGAGTGGAGTACCACGGCCGATAGCCGCATCGGAACGTTGCAGGCCCTGGAACTGACGCCCCAGAAGGAAGTCGTGTGGGCGCTGTAACCATTCAGTTTCTCGATGAACCGTCGGCCCCGGAAGATGTGCACTTCGGAGCCATTCGTTAGGAGTGGCGCATCGAAGTCGAGCATCAGCCCGGGTACCACACGTGTCGCGGATCGGTTTCGCTCCTTTGATAAGACCACGCTTCGTCAATCAGCCTTTTCAGGTCGAAGCGTGGTCTCCATCCGAGCAGGAATTTCGCTTTGCTGTTATCCAGCCAGGTTGACCAATACGGAGTTTTGATCTCGACCGCAGGCATTCCTCGCGTCTGGCGCAAGTAATCTGCGACCTGCCGATAGTCCACCGGCTCGTCCATGCAGATATTGAAGGTTTGCTGACGAGCCTGCGGGTGATCGAGGGCGACGACCATGCTCTCGACCAGATCGCTGAGGTGGACAAAATTTCGTTTCACGGACTGGCCATTGGGATCGAGCATTAGCGGCACCGCGTTGTTTTTCATATATTCGCCGGCGCATCGGGGACCGACGAGGTCGCGCCACCGCGGGCCGCCGAACACGTCGTCGCCGAAAGAGAGCGTGTATTTGAAATCGTCCTTTTCCATGATCCACGGCGCCCGCAAACAACATCCCGAAAGGTTGTATTGAATGTAGTACTGCTCCAGCATTACTTCTTCGAGAACTTTTGAGAGCGCATAGCAACCGGGATAGGCGCTGTATTTCTGCAGCTCGGTCATGGGCGCCGGGTGGGGATAGAAGAAATGCCCCACCGCTGCATCGCCTCCGATCAGAATAATCTGCCTAAAAGAGCTGCTGGTGCGGCATTCTTCGAGCAGCCAGAACAGGCCTTTGACGGTGACGTCGATCACATCATCGGCAGTTTCCTTGCAGGTCGCGCAATGAATGACATGGGTGATCCCATTCATGACTTCACGCACGGTGTCGCGGTCAGAGATGTTTCCCTTGACGATCTCGAGTCGCGGGTGCGGCTCAGGAGTCCGATTGTGGCAAAGGGCGCGAATAGCTACATCCTCGTGATGTTGCGACTGCAAGACATGACGAATGAACTGGGTGTCGACTTTGCCTGTCGCACCGGTTATAAGGATGTGCCTCATGAGGTCCGCCATTCTGCTGGGTTGTCTCCCGCTGGGTTACCTCTATTGCCCGGCCGCAGCGTCCTTTTTTGCAGATGCAAAGCATACACGTTGAGCAACAGGGCGGCACCACCCCGCGCAACCATAGGCGACCGACGATATCCAGCGACGGCGCCGGCTTGGCGAAGAATCTCCGGGTCCCAGGTTTCGCCCAATCCAACCGACTGCGGGAAAGTCGTGGCAGTGAGCTTCCGGCCGCAGACCCATCCCAAGCCGTACAGCACCCTCGGTGAAATTCGTGAATGACTTAATTCCGAGCCGAGGGATCGCCGGCTGCGTCTGTCCCAGCCTCGCAATCTTCTCGTCCAGAGTCAGCCGGGAAACCAGATCGTCCACGCGCTGCTCGATGGGCAGGCTGGGATCTCGGAATGGTTCAGTCGCCGCCTGCCCCTGTGCCAGACCGGGCATGCAAACAGCGAACAGAAGCGGAAAAAACACAATACTGGTTCGCAGTCTCATAGCAATCCTCTTGGAACCATAAAGAACATCGAATAATCTGTCCGGGCTGGTTTGCCGAGAGGACGAAGGCTAATCGCCGCCGGTAGGGAATATTATCCTTTTCAAGGACTCTTGTGAGATGAAAATAACTTCTGCTGTTCTGATCGCTGTGGCTGCTGCAAGCTTCGTGACCACGATTCACGCCGAAGTGAAGGAGCGCCCAATTCCCCGCGTGATTAAAAAAGACGGACGCTTCGCTCTGCTGGTGGACGATGCTCCTTATTTGATGTTGGGCGCGCAGGTGCACAACTCCAGCACCTGGCCGGCAACGCTTCCCAAGGTTTGGCCCGCGATGGAATTCCTCAATGTCAATACCGTGGAAGCGCCGATCTACTGGGAGCAGTTTGAGCCGAAGCAAGGCCAGTATGACTACAGCGTCATGGACACGCTTTTAGCACAGGCCCGCCAGCATCACCTGCGTCTGGTGATTCTCTGGTTCGGGACGTGGAAGAACGGCAGTCAGCACTACATGCCGGAGTGGATGAAGCTCGATCCCGAGCGTTACTCGCATGTGATCGACAAGAACGGTAATGCGGCGGACTCGCCTTCCCCATATGCAACCGCATCGCTGGAGGCCGACAAGACTGCTTTCACCGCAGTCATGCGGCACCTCAAGGCCGCCGATCCCGAGCGCACCGTAATCATGATTCAGGTGGAGAACGAAACCGGGACGTGGGGAAGCCTTCGCGATTATTCTCCGGCCGCGCAAAAACTCTTTGAAGCGGCGGTTCCTTCTGAAGTTCTTAGCGCGATGCAGGTGAAGACAACTTCTCCATCGCCGAGTTGGCAGGAAGCCTTTGGCTCCGAAGCGGAAGTTAACTTTCACGCCTGGTCGGTGGCGAAATATGTCGGACAAGTTGCCGCCGCGGGCAAGGCGGCTTATCCGCTGCCGATGTATGTGAATGCGGCCTTGCGCGATCCACTGAAGCCGGGTGCTCCCGGCAGTTATGAGAGCGGCGGCCCCACCGACAATGTGCTCCCCATCTGGAAAGTGGCCGCGCCTGCCATAGATATTCTGGCGCCCGATATTTACCAGAACAATCCGGCCGCATATTTGAAGGAACTGGAGCTTTATCACCGCGCCGACAATGCGCTCTTCATTCCTGAAACCGGTGGCGCCGCCAATGCACGCTTCTTCTTCTCCGCGATTGGCCTGCAGGCGATCGGATTCTCGCCCTTCGGCATGGATTACACCCGAGGTCACGACACCGGCCCCGGCTCTCGGCAGCAGGACGAGTTCGAGGCCTTCGGAATGAACTATCGGCTGATCGGCCCTATGCAGAGCGAGATCGCGCGCCTCAATTTCGAAGGCAAGCTCAAGGCCGTCGCCGAAGAACAAGGCAAAGCCACTCAGACGCTGCCCTTTGGAGACTGGAACGCGGTAATTTCTTATGGAGCCAGACGCGAGGATCAAGGATCGGGCAATCCAGAGCCGACGGGGCGCGCTTTGGTGGCCCAGCTCAAAGATAATCAGTTTCTGGTCACGGGATTTTTCTGCCGTGTCGATTTCCGTCCCGCCGGAACCGAGGAGCAACGGAAGTCCGGGCACATCGTGGATGGAACCGGGCAGACTCCCTCGGCGCAGATTGACGGGAAATGGCAACATCGCCAGTTTCTGCGCGTCGAAGAGGGAACGTTCGAGAACGGCGTCTTCAAATTCCAGCGAATCTGGAACGGCGATGAGACGGACTGGGGACTCAACTTCGGTGCGGAGCCCGTGGTGCTGCGGGTCTCGCTAGCGACGTATTAATTCATGGGCACGGAGACTCTCCCATGCTGCGCAGGCCTTTTGCGGTTTTGATCCTGAACAAGTGGATAGAACCATCAACGCACTACTAGGGCTGACACTACCTGTAACCATGATTTTACAGCGTCGGTTTGCATTCAGCTGATATGCTTTACGACTTCGGCCCGTTGCGCGAGGGAGCATTGCATGCCTGAGAAAACCGCGAATCTGAATCTTTCGGGAAAAATCGCCCTGATCACCGGCGCCAGTCGGGGACTTGGCAAAGCCATGGCCCTAGCCCTCAGCTCAGCGGGGGCCACGATCGCATTGGTGGCCCGGAACGCCGACAAGCTGGAGGCTGTGCAGAATGAAATCCAGCAGAGTGGAGGAATCGCGTCGTTTTTCTTAGCGGACGTCACCCGTGAGCAAGATGTCAAACGCGTGGAGGCAGAAGTCTCACAACGGCTTGGCCGGATACAAATCCTCATCAACAACGCCGGAATCAATATTCGGAAAGACCTGATCGATTTCTCGCTGGAGGAATGGCAGAGGGTGATTGATTCCAGCCTGACCAGCACCTTCCTGATGTGCCGCGCCTTCGTGCCGCACATGAAAGCCACGGGCTACGGCCGGATTTTGAATATGACGTCCATTATGAGCCACGTCTCACTTCCCGGCCGCAGCGCTTACTCTTCCTGCAAGGCGGCGCTGCTTGGCCTTACTCGCGCCCTGGCCTTAGAGCTGGCGGCCGAAGGAATTACCGTCAATGGCATCAGTCCTGGCCCTTTTGGCACGGAAATGAACCAGACTATTATGCAAATCCCGGAGCTCAACCAGCAGTTCGTTGCCAACATTCCCTTGGGCCGATGGGGAAAAGTGGAAGAGATCGGAGCGCTGGCCTGCTATCTATGCTCGGAGGCCGCCGGCTTCATTACCGGGACGGATATTCTCATCGACGGTGGCTGGTGCGCCAGGTAGGCTCGACGTTCCCAATGTCTGGCGGATAAACATTCGTTTCGAAAGTTATGCTGGCGACCACCGCGGCAGTTAATCCAGCACCATTTTCCGGAGTTTCTGATGCGCTGACCATTCGAGTTTACCTCGAAGCACAATCGTGGCAGGGGCCTGCGATGTAGCTGGTAAAACTTCGAAGACACGACGAATAGGGATCTCGGCGTACTGAGCGTTGGACAGCTTCAGCAGCTTTACTAGCGCATCGTCCACGTGACCTACCATAAAGCGGTCGGTCTCATGGTCCTCGGGCATCAGCTGGAGGTAGCACTGCTGATTGACGAGGGCGCGAAGATCTTCGCGGGTTTCGGTGCTCGTTAGGCAAGAGAGTGTGATGCTTGCATCCGGGAATACTGCGGTGACCTCCAACCGTCCCCCGAGTGCCTCGACGCAACTTCTCAGCATGCTGACGGAGAGGTCAGCGCGGGATTCGAGCCTGGAGAGTGCCGCCTGATTCAAGCCAAGACCTGTCGCAAGGTACGCTTGTGTGCGCTGCCCCGGTCCGATCGCAGCTCTTTGAGAGTAGCTAAGTTATTTTGTTCCATAGAGATAAAATGAATGTCTTGACATTGTCTGGCAAGCAAACTATGTTCTGAGTATAGGAGCAACTATGTCTTCCCGTGCCAGGCGCAGTGAAAAGCTTGATTTGCGGCTGACGCCCGATGCCAAAACGGCGTTGCAGGCCGCGGCTGCGGCTTCGAATCGTTCCGTCAGCGAGTTTGTTCTGGAGAGTGCATTGGCGCGGGCCGATGAGGCGCTAGCGGATCGCCGCAGCTTTGGGCTGAATGCAGCTCAGTGGACAGAATTCATGGCGGCGCTCGACGCGCCTCCGCGTCCCCTGCCCCGTCTGGAACGTCTTTTGAAAGAGCCTGCGTTCTTTGACGCGGGTCCTCACCGGTGAGTGATGTCCGGCGCGTCGAAAAACTCCGACGTGATCACCGGGTTGAAACCTTCGATTGTGGCCGCGAGGAACTAAATCGGTATCTGGTTCGCTATGCCTGGCAGAACCAACAGGCCGGTGCCGCGCAAACTTACGTCGGCATCATAGGCGAAGTCATCGTGGGCTACCACACCCTGGCGGTGGGCCACGTGACATTAGAAGACGCCCCCGAACGCTTGGCCAAGGGTCTGGCGAAGCACCCTGTGCCAGTGATGTTACTCGCACGGCTCGCCGCTGATCACCGATGGCAAGGCCAGGAAGTCGGCAAAGCCTTGCTAAGGGATGCGATGCAGCGCACACTGCAAGCGGCCGAGATCGCCGGCATGCGCGCCCTAGCCGTGCATGCAAAAGACGAAGTGGCTCGGCGCTTCTACGAACACTTTGATTTCGTCCTCTCCCCCACAGATCCCATGCACCTCTTTGTTTTACTCAAGGATGTGCGCCGCGTTATCTCGGAATAATTGCGATTCTTACCGAATTTTGGCGGTGAAGTCTTGAAACGATGTTGCCGCTTCACCAGCTAAATTCTCAGGCGGCGGAACCCCGATTTCGCTTTTGCCCGTGATCCACCCAGAATCGTTGGCTAGCATTCATGGAACTGTCAGTTTGCGCCAAGAATGAAAGTGAGCGACCTGGAATGACTACTTCCGGCGAGCCGGCTGGGCATTCCGGTGAATGAACATCGATTCCGGAGGGAAGCTGAACGGCGTTCCGGAGCGAAGGTTAACCGCAGTCGGAGCGAAGGCTTGGGGTGAGCGGGGATTTGGGGTGCAGGGGAAAGGGGCGGTGGCCCCTTTTGGAGTGCACCCCAAAAGTGAGACACGGGACCAAGGGGCCAGCTACATTGAACGGAGGAGACCATGCTGGTGCCCCGACAACAGTATTCTCGTGAATTGAAGGTTGCTGTGATGCGCGAG
>Ga0182018_10004800_pt1 | contig 11179 bp, 9 predicted proteins | sample 812P2MmetaG_FD_120490 | JGI IMG/M metagenome (GOLD analysis project Ga0182018, IMG submission 120490) | Permafrost microbial communities from Stordalen Mire, Sweden - 812P2M metaG | ecosystem: Environmental > Terrestrial > Soil > Wetlands > Permafrost | place: Sweden: Stordalen | collected...
AATCTTTCGCGGCTGCAAAGGCCATGCTGTAGGGCCACGCGGTGGTGGAGTTGACGCGCATGGAAGCGCCGCGCTCGAAATCGGCTGAGACGAACAGCGGAGTTCTGGCCATCTTCTGCAGGCGGTTGATCAAAGCCGCCATGGCATAGGGTTCCGCGTTGCGCACACCGCCATTGAGCGAATGACCGGTGACGATGACGCCGCCGACGTGCAGGTCCCGGATGAGGTGTTGGTATTTGCGGAATTCGGCCGAACGCGTGTTGGCGTGTTCGCCGTAGATGGGCATGATGATTAGCTGCGCCACTTTGTCGCGCAGGCTCATGGATCGCATCAATTGCCGGACAGAAGCGGGAGTGGTTTTGTCCGTGGTCTGCTTGGAGTTCTTGGGGCGGGTGGCGGCGCTAGCGAGGGGGATGCATAGTCCGAGAGCGATGCAGGCGCGCAGCAGGAGCATCTTCTTCACTTTAGCGCGAAGTGGTTGTTGGTGGCTGGTGGCTGGTGGAAAAGCACGTGTTCGATGTGGCGTGACTGCGGCTTATTCAGGCTGCGAATCGGATGACCTCAAGTTCGGCGGACATATCGACTCCGGCGAGAAGCTGGTCGACGCGAAGCATCGTCGCGTGCTCCAGCTCGGTCTCACCGCATTGGCGGCACTGAAGGACGGGCAATGCCTTCAGAATCACAATTGACGAGTCGCCGATCTTGAACGGGAAATCCGTTACCCGCTGCTCCAGCGGCCCGCCACATAAACGGCATCTCATCTCTGAACTCTCCTTATTCGAAATCCCGAATCCCGATTATAGGCGGTCTAAGGGGCGGAGTTTGTGATCGCTTTGATAAGCGCTCCTTTCAGTCGCGGCTCGGTAACGGCGGGACAACGCTCCCTTACGGTCACGGTTCAGAGGGAAGCGGTGGCGGAACGAGCGGGCGGCTGCATGTAGAAGCGCACATGTTCGATGTGGCGTGACTCGTTGAGGCGCATTAAGCGTTGCGCGAAGCGCTCGACGTCGTCTTTCGAAAAAACGAAGCCATGATCGGAGGGCTCCCAAGGAATTCCTTTGTGTTTATGGAGTTCGAGGAGGGCGGCGGCGTCTTTGAGGTCGCGACGCTGGCGCTCGGCGCGGTCGGCTTGGATGTCGCGGAGCGTGTCCACGGTCTTTTGGAATTGGCGAGAGAGGCGCTGGCCTTGGATGTTCAGGTTCGCGAGGAGGCGATGGGCGTCGACGATGTCGAACGCCATTTCTTGATCATTTGGGGCGGCTTGCTCGGTGGGCGGATTGGCGGCGCGGTTGAGGAGTTCGGCTTCGAGGAGCGGGATGCGGTTGAGGCGCCAGGAGGTGTCGGCGAGCTCCTGGACGAGCTGGGTTTCGGTGGGAGTGGCGGGTTGGTATTCGTCGAAGAAGCCGCGGCGATGGGCATCGAACGCTGCCTGGTCTTCGGAGGGGAGGACGGCGGAGGCGGCGGTTAGGCCGTGGCGCAACGCATTCAGCGAGGAGCGCTGCTTGCCGGAATCGGTGCGTGGTCCGGTGGAGAGGGATGCGTTCGCGCGGTTGGCGCGAGCGCGGCGCCCCGGGATTGGGGATTGGCGGTTAGGGATTGGGGTGGGGATCGGGTTTGTCATTGTTGGAACCTCGGAACCGGGATAACACGTGGGTCGGCCGGCGGCGGGGCGAGATTGGCTTAGGTTGCTGACAAGGTGGTGACGATGGCGGGGACGAAGGCGGTGACTCGGGAGTTGGCGGGACGTTTTAACGGAATTTAGGACATTACCCCGCTCGGCCTGGGCAGGGCCGGCCGCGATGCGGGGAACTTTCCCGTTACGAGAGAATGGCAGGCTGTGACCAAACTTGCTTGACAGGGACAATCTTCCGTTCGGTGGTACTCTCAGTACAAAGTGTCCTTGCGAAACTAACAGAAAACCACCTATAGTTCTAACCATGTTGGCGGAAGTGTGGAAGTACTCGCGGATGCTGCGGGCGGTCGTCCAGCACCTGCGTAGCCCGCTTGAGACCGATCCGGAAGGGATTATTCGGAAGGAGATGGAGGATCGCACAGACAACTTTCTCGCCCATGCGACTACTGTTATGTCCATGCCTGAGCATCCGTATGCGCTGATGTTCAGACTTGCGGGATGTAGCTATGCAGACCTCGAATCCTCGGTCCGCCGCGACGGGCTAGAAGCAACGCTAGAGAAGCTTCTCGAGGAAGGCGTATACCTCACTCACGACGAGTTTCGCGGAAAGAAAGAGATTGTGCGGTCGGGGCGACATATCGCGGCTTTGGCTTCCATGTGGAACAACCCGGCGAGTAAGGGTGGCTACGTGCAAAGTTCCAGCGGAACTTCAGGCCGATCGGTAACGACATTCTACAGCGTTGCAGCCGCACGGCATGGCGAGAACATGGGCACGTTGTTCCTTCGCGAGTTCAATTTTTCCAATAGCGCTCGCGTCAGCGTGGCGCCGATCCTTCCGGGGTTCGGCCTTTTTTCGGCAATTTCGACGGGTCGCCTGATCGGCGGCTATGATCGATGGTTCGCAACCGGAGGGGCGACCTGGAAGAATCTGCATTACAGAATCGTTACGCGTCTGTTGGTGGCGGAGGCCAAGCTGCTGGGCTTGCGAGTGCCCTACCCCACCTATTTGGAACAGAACGATTTTCTACCCGCAGCCGAATACATAAAAGAGCGGCTTGACGCGGGCGATCAGGCGGGGATGAATGGTTTTGTAAGCGCGATTGCCAGAGTGGCTGAAGCCGCGCTATCCAACGGCTTGGACCTGACCGGCTGTAGCGCGCTTACTGGCGGCGAAGCGCTTACCGACGCCAAGCGGCAGCTTATAGAATCCGCCGGCATAAGAGTGTATTCGTCGTACGCAACCACCGATTTCGGCGGCATTGGGATGCCCTGTTCACAAATGAGCACAGGGAATTGCTCACACCTTATGAAACACGCAATCGCACTGGTTTCGCGGACCCAGAAGAGCGCCTGGACCGACACGCAAGTGAATTCGCTGTACGCGACAAGCCTTCTTCCGATAGCGCCCCGTATTTTCATCAACGCGGAGATCGGCGATACGGGCGTAATCGAAAAGGCCACCTGTGATTGTTCCTTCTCCAAGCTCGGCTTCGATTTACAAGTTCGCGACGTCGCCGCGATCAGCATGGTAACGGCGCAAGGGGTGACGATCGAGATAACTGAGCTTGTTCCTCTATTGGAGGAGAAGTTGCCGGCGCGGTTTGGAGGGCATTCGGGCGACTACCAACTGTGCGAAGCCGAGGCCGGATCTCAGACCGAGATCGTTTTGCGAATCCGTCCGGGCGTCAGCGCCGCGCCGCCCAACGACATTCTGAAGCATTTCTTGGATGAGGTAAAACGAGTGTACGGCGGCTCCTTATCGGTGGTGTCCTGGCTGCACTCGGAGGGAATCCGGGCGGAAGTGGTACCGCCGGTTCTGGCTGCTACGGGAAAGTTTCGCGCCGTACGGTTGTTGGGAGCATCGACTCAACGAGCTCTCGAACCAAAGCGGCCGGCGATCGAAGCCAAGCGGGCCCGATCCGCTGCCACGGGCTCTTAGCACAGCTCTTGGCCGTTAAATTTTGCCGGCCGCTAACAATGGCAGCGAAGGTCGGTTAATCGGAGGATTGTCACGCTTGAAAGATCGGCCGTCACGGTCCTGGTACTTAGATCCGATAGTGGCACGCCAGAAGCAGCAAGCCCATTTGGAGTTGGTGGCACGGTGGACTACGAAAACGGCGGGTCGTCTCTTAAAAACCGACCTGTTCGAAGAAGCGAACGGGGCCGACCAGTTGCTTTTCGATCTTCGCGATCGGTGCGGCATCACGCTTGGGTTGGACCATGACTCTGGCATTGTTGCTCAAGCCCGCAGGCGTTGTCCGCCGGGCCCCGCGATCGGTTTTCTGGTGGCTGATGTGCGTTCCATCCCTTTCAAGGCAGATAGCTTCGATGTTGTGGTATCTAGTTCGACGCTGGACCACTTCAGAAAGAAACGTGATTTCGACGCGGCTCTTCAGGAACTCGGACGAGTTTTGCACCCAGGTGGAACGCTCATTCTCACTTTAGACAATCCTCTGAACCCACTGTATTGGCCGTTGCGGTGGTTGAGCGTCGCCGGGCCATTTCGATTGGGGTACACGCCTTTGCCGGGATCGCTGCGGAAACAACTTGCCTGGATGGGGTTCGAGGTGATTGGCTCGGCCACCTTGTTGCATAATCCCCGACTGGTATCGACGCTGATCTTTCTAGCCGTGCGAAGCGTTATGGGTGGGAAGGGAGATGCAGTAATCCGGGCGCTATTGAACTTTTTTGCTTTATTCGAGCGTCTTCCGACGCGGCGGTTCACGTGCTGTTTTTACGGCGTGATGGCGCGGAAGCCGTCGATATGAACACAGCGGACCGATAGACGAGGGAGATCTCGCCCGTGCCCCCCGAAACCCCGGTTCTCGAGTCTAATGCACGCAACCCGCGGCACTCGTTGCGGCGAGTGTTGGCCAACTCCCAAAGCAGGCTCCGCTTCGCGATATTTTTCGGCACGGCTCTCTCGCTGTGGATAGCACTCTTCCTCGTCCTGCCAACGGACCTGCCATTCGACAATGATGTCAATTCATACTTAGGCGGCGCCGCGGCTTTAAGCGCCGGACACGGCTATCGCTTCGAGCAGTACATCAACCTTCCTCCGGTCCGAGTGTATCCGCCGGGACACTCAATATGGCTGAGCATCTTTTGGAAGAATGGACAGCCCATCTCAAGGAATTCTTACCGCTTGGAAATTGCCAACTGGCTAGCGGCCGGCGCTGTACTTGTGGGTCTCGCCTGTTGTCTGTTTATCAGCGAATTGCCGACTTGGCTCGGCTGGACCCTCCTGATCTCGTTTGGCACATCAGTCCCCTTCACGCAATACACGGTTTGGCTTATGTCCGACGTGCTTTTTACCGCCGGAACTTGCGGTCTGGCCTTGTTCGTGGCCACATACGACTCCGAAAGATCAGATCGCCAGCTGGCGGTGTGGTGGTTTTGCGCCGGCCTGCTCATCGGGACGCTGTGTGTGCTGAGACCGGCGGCTCTGGCGTTGGCGGCCGGATTAGGCGCCTTTGGACTGTGGAACGGTGATCTTCGCCGCATGTCGCGCCTGGCTTGCTTTGTCGTTCCCGTTTCGGTGGCCTTGTGGTTTTCGAAGGCGACAACTTTGCCGGTCGACGCGACTCGCTTGCACGTCTCTCAGCTTGGCGGATTGCTCTTCTTTGCTCTCCGCTCGATCGTGATAGCTATTCTCTACGGCTCTCAACGCTGGCTGGTCACGGTCTTCCTAAATGTCCCGGACCGGTTGCCTTACTCCGACGCCTTCCCGCACGCCTTAGCGATCGGCGAGACCCTGGCACTTATTCTCGGGCTAGCCGTGTTTGCACTTCCGATTTTCTTGGGTATGCGAAGAGGTCCGCGTCAACAAAAGGACCGGATCGCCTTGTTCATAATTGGCGTCTACATCCTCGTATTGATTTTTTGGTCGCGCTACGACGGGGGGCGTTTAGGAATGCCTATCATTCCTTTTGTCCTGACGTTCCTTGCGAGAGGCCTTCCATCGAAGGCCTCCCGGATCGCCTTTCTGACAGTTTTGGCCGTGAACATACCAGGCAACGCGTGGCTATCCTACAAAATCATCCGCAGCCAGGAAAAAGAATCCGTTCTGAGTCTGGCAGAACTGCGGCAGGCGGCATCCTGGATAAACGCCTCGGGCGGGCCAACGTCTCGCGTAGCCGCCGGACGCCATGTGCCCCTCATGCATTTATACGAGTATTTGGGCCGCAGAATGCTCGTCAATGCCGACCCAAATGATTTAAGCACATCCTTGGATGTGAATCCGGCCGCCCAGGGCAATATGCGGGCTGAATACATCGTCGCGAGCGCTGCCCTGGAGTCACCCAGCCAGCGTTATCAAATCAAGCGCCGTTTTGGACATTGGATGGTAATGGCGCCAAATTAAGACACGGCCCGTCGCGATGCTTCAACCGGCAGCAGACGCCCTCTGCTTTATGGGAGATTCGATCAGAGCTTGGTCCAGACCGGTCACGGGAGCTTCGCCGAAACCATGGCACGAGCGCTCGGCATTGGGACCGATGAGGTGCGTGTAAAGATCGTTACCGGACGCATCGGTTCAATCCTTGTGGAGAGTGCGATCGTGGCTGCGATTCGCCGATAGGTTCCGCCGGCTAGAAACTAGAGCCGCTATCCTTCATGATCGCCGCCAATGCACGCAAACGGCCTGCATCAGCCGGCGTTTTCGCCGCGGCTGCGTCTTTCTCCAGTTCTACGGCTGCTGTTTTGAGCCGGGACACTTCCTTCGGGTTGCGATGCGATGCTTCGACTTTCTCAAAGAGAGCACTTAGCGCTGCAATTCGTGCGGCGTCGAGAGCGCTGCCACGGGTGAGCTGGTCGAGATAGGCGCGTGCCACGACGAAATTCGCGGGCCAGGTGATTTTCGGCTGATTCTGTACGTTCAATTCATCAAAATGCACCTGATTGGCGGCGTCAATTTCGTTTTGGGTGATAAACTTGCTCGGCACCAGCTTGAATACGTCAACCCCGCGCGCGATCTCTGAGCCGTAGATATAGCCGTTGTACCAGTAGACGGACCAATAACCGGCCATGGCACGGCTGGCCGCATCCACCGGTCCACGATCGAAATAGGCGATCTCGATGGGATGCGCAGTGTCCGTAAAATCCACTATGGAGATGCCACCCTGATACCAAGCCTGCACAAAGATGTCACGCCCGGGAATCGGGATGAGCGATCCATTGTGCGCCACGCAGTTCTCGAGTTCGGTCTGTGGGGCGGGCATCTTATAGTATGAGGCCAGGGTCAGCTTACCCTTGGAGAGCTCGAAAATCGCGTCGGCGCCCCAGTTCATCGGATCGGTCGCGCGGCAGCGCGGCTGCCCACCGCCGCCCCACTCATCGGTGAACAAAACCTTGGTCCCCGCATTGTTGAAAGTGGCGGAATGCCAGAAGGCGTAATTCGGATCGCTTACCGCATCGATGCGGACGGGATGCGCCGGATCGTGGATGTCTAACAGGAGTCCATTACCCGAACACGCGCCGGCGGCCAGTCCGATGGCCGAGTAGACCGTGATGTCGTGACATTTATCGGTTCCCGATGTCGTCTGGGTGCCCTCGCCGTGATTGCCGCGTTTCCAAAGCCCGTTGACGGCTCCGGTATTCGCATCGGTGAAGAGGCGGGGGCTCGAAACAATTTTTGCCAGCTCCGGATGGGCCAGCGGTACCTTGATGATGTCAATGCTGAATAGAGACGTGTTGGGGACGGCGGATGGATCATCCCCGCTCACACATCCGGTGAGTTCTTCGGACTGACGAACGCTGCCTGTGCCGGAGACATAAATGTACACATTGTCCTTGTCGTTGGGGTCGGTCACGAGCGTGTGCGTATGGGAGCCGCGGCAGGTCTGCACGGCAGCGACCTGTTTTGGATTCGAAAGGTTGCTGATATCGAAGATGCGTACGCCGCGGAATCGGTCCGGATTGGGAGGCGGAAGCGGGCGAGGCTTGCGCTCCGGTTCGACGCCGGGCACGACGGGCGCGGGAGGCGGAGGCGCGGGAGGCACGTAACCAGCCGGAAGCGGTACTCCTTGAGTGCCGCAATCGAGCCGCGCGTTTACCGCTTCAGCCGACATGAACAGGAGATGGCCGTAGACCGAGACATCTCCCTGACCACCCGGACAGACCAGTGAAGCGGTCAGCTTGACCTCGGCCGGGTTGTCGATGTCGTAAAAATTGATGCCGTTGTAATTGCCGACAAAAACATGATTGCCGCTGAACGCGAGATCCGAGTTCGCCGAGCCGTATTGAACGGCGGGTGGGCGCGCGGGCTCACCTGGAGGCGGCGGCTGCGGCGGCGGTGGCGGCGGTTGCGAGTTTGGAAAGAAGTTGCCGGGTGCGAAGCCCGGCGGCTTGGGCAGGGAAGCAAGCTTCTCCAGTCCGAAAGCGGCTTCACCAGCGTCGTACAGCCCGGCCTTGAGCCCGACGCGCGGATCGGCGGATGAGGCTCGCGGATTGGAGGGAACCGAGGACGGAGCGGGGACTTTGTCTTGCCCGGATCCGAGTGTCGGCAATAAGGCTGCTACTGCCAGCGCGAGAGTCAGGGCACAGCGCGGGAGCAGGGAAGCTGGTTCGTCAATCATTTTTTCTCCTTGAGGAGCATGTTCTGCATGATTTGAATTTCGGCGCGTTGGGTGTTGTCGATGTCGGTGGCGAAATCGAACAGGATCGCGTCCTGGCCGGCTCCCGGCGTATCGAAGAGATCCTGCACCATGACCAGAGCTCCGGTATGATGCTGAATCATCCCAGTCAAAAACAGGTGATCGAAAGCTGGTCCGCGGGCCTGTTCCAGGGCCTTCATTTGCGTGGGAGTCAGCATGCCCGGCATGAGGGGCATGGAGTCCATATGCATGTGTTCCATATGATCGCTCGCTTGCATTGCGCCCATGTGATTCATATGGCCCATCTCCATAGAAGCCGGTTGACCGCGATCGGCGAGCCACTGTTTCATATATTTGATTTCGTCAGCCTGCGAGATATTGATGCGCTTGCCGAGTTCCCGCAGGTCTTTGTTGCTGGTTCGGGCGCGAAGCAGGTCCGTCATCGTCACCGCCTGCGAATGGTGCATGATCATTCCCTGCATGAAGCTGATGTCAGCCGCAGACGGCGCCTGAACCGGGGCCGCGGCTGTCTCCTTGGTGAGCCTCTTGCTGTCTTGCCCCGGAGCTCCCGGTTGTACAATGGGCGCGCTTTCTTGCGCGGTTGACGGCGATTGGCCCGACGCCATAGTTGCACTTAACATGGTTGCACTCAAGATGAGGACCGCGGCGGAAGTAAGGCGAGTGCAAGCTCTCATAATGTTAGAAATCGAAACCAAAACCGATCGGCAGCGGGGATCGGCGGCGGTAAGACGAGTTTCGGTTAGTATGGTTCACTTACAAAAGTGTTGTCAAGCCCAGCGGAACGAAAACGCCAAGCTGGTGCTCTATTGAACAGGAGCGGCTGGCGGAATTTTCTTCCGATACTCCGGATAGAGCGTCTCCGGTTTTCCGATGGCGGCGTCGCGCGGGACGCCGTATTTGGTGGTCATCTCATCGATGAAGGGATTCTTCTCGGGCAAGTAATGCGGAGCGGTTGGCCCAACACTCCCCTCGTAGGCGGTGATACAGGGCGGCCCGATGGGAGGCTGAGGCGTGGCGCTCAGTTGAAAACTTCTCGACAGGATCCACGGTTCGGCAAGGTAGATTGGATCCTCGATGATCTCGAGAATCGTCAGGATATCGGCGTGGCGGTAAAAGCGCATGGTCGTGGTTGCTTCGTCGCTCGAGGGCGCGCCGGTCTTTCGGAGGAACCCGGCCTTCATGTGGGTGGTGTAGGTGACGAGTGTGTTGCCTTCCCACACGCCGGTGGTGCACCCGGAGCGTGTGTGCAGGGCATATTCTGACGGGTGAGTCCGGCCGTCCATCCAAATCGTCATCGGCGCCCGATCCTCCCATCCGCCGATGGTATAAGAGATCACGTTTCCTTTGAGCGGATCCGTTTCGCTCCAGATCCTCAAACCAAATGGTCCTTGGACGAGATAAAAGGCCGGCCACCCTTGGCACTGGCGTTCCACCATTTCAAGCTGCGACTCGGAATAACTCAGTGCGCGAATCCGCCCTTCCTCGCTGAGTGGGATTCCCGTGAAGTCCACCGGCAGGCCGTCGCCCGTGAGGAACTCATGGTTTCTTGGCGTCCAGGAGCCGGTGAGCTCCACCTGCGCGAAGGCGGACTGGCAGGCGAACACGCACAGGAGCGCGGCGAGTGGCGTAGAGCTGGAACTCATTTTGCGGTACACGGCGTTGGATCCCATTTCGATCCGTCCGACTCCTTCTTGAATTGCGAACTGGTTGTAAACGGTTGCCGGAGGTTCTGCGGATCGTCGACGATCGCGGTCACCAACAGCACCTGGCCGCCACCTGGGATTGGTCCGATATCGAAATATTCCGTAACGGTAGCGTTCTCGCTGTAGGGAACGCCATTCTTTCGCAAATATCCGGAGCGCAGGTTGGTGGTCGCTACTTTCAGCGACGCCGGTCTTTCCCACTGTGCTGTGGAATAACCTTGCCACGTGCGGGCATCCGGCGGCATCGGCAGCGATGATGGTGGTGCATTGAAGTGGAAGAGCCGCGTCTGCATGCCTGCGTCGCTGTCCACCCGCAGCGTATTGTCGTCCTGCCACGAAATGTGAAAGCGCGCAGCCAGCCGCATGATCGCAGCGGCTCCATACGACTTGCATTGATTGCCGGCGGCTTCGTCGGCGGCTGGGTCCCACGCATCCGCGGCCTTGCGCGCCTCTGGAGTCATGGGTACGGGTTGGTAATCGCCTTTGCGCGGCGTGATCATCCGGAAGCGCCAGTCTTCGGTCACGAATGCGACCCAATAGCCGGTGATATCGATAGGCGCGGAGGCTTTTGCCGTACTTGCGGTGCCCGCGGGCGGCTGAGCGGCGGCACCTAGGGATAGCGCGGACAGCGTGACGAAAACCGCGATGAGGCAGGCTCTCATTTCTCGCTCATGCTGCGATAGATCGCCTCGACGAAATCGTTGGTGGTCCAGGGGCCCGTGTCGGACCCGTAGCGGCGAGTGTAACCCCGGGCCGGCGAGGCTGCTTTGATTTGTTCCAGCGTTAGGCCCTGCTTCATCAAATCGCGGATGCGGTCGCGAATGATGGTCAGCATGTCGCGGTAATCGACGACGTCGAGTTGATCGCAGATGCGGCCGTGGCCGGGAATGATCAGCGTGCCCTCCTCGCGGGATACGATCGGCACGGACGGAATGGCCGTATCGACGAGCTTCTGCAACGCTGCGATTTCGCCCTGAATGCTTCCGCCCTTGGCGACATCGATTACAGGGAACGCCCGAGTGTCAAAGACATCGCCAGCCACGACGACGTCGGAACGGCGAAAAAAGACAATCGCGTCGCTATCGGTGTGCGCGGCCGGCTGATGAAAGATTTCAATGCCCTCGCCGTTGAGGTACATGTACTTGCGCGGCTGATTGAATGTTTCCGTCGGCCAGGCGTCAACGGGATAAGGCGAAGGCTGCCCGCTCGGCCCGCTCATTCTCGTCAAG
>Ga0182018_10004801_pt1 | contig 11176 bp, 9 predicted proteins | sample 812P2MmetaG_FD_120490 | JGI IMG/M metagenome (GOLD analysis project Ga0182018, IMG submission 120490) | Permafrost microbial communities from Stordalen Mire, Sweden - 812P2M metaG | ecosystem: Environmental > Terrestrial > Soil > Wetlands > Permafrost | place: Sweden: Stordalen | collected...
GCGATGTGCCTCAATCCCTGGAGGGTGGTCGGCTATAGGGACATTACCATGGGCAAACAGACTGTCCGATAGGGCAAGCTGACCACTGGGTTGGGAAATCGACACTTCACTGGGTGGTCAGTAAGGGGTGCGTCCAATGGCCGCTTAAAGGGTCAACCTCCTCAGATTTGAGGGCCGAGGCCAGGGGTCTCCGGGAGGAGCAGGCTTCGGAAAACGAAGAGGCGGCAAACACCCTAACAAATCGACCCACATGGTGGATCATGGCTGCTGGTCTTCGAGAGGACAGCTGAAACATGGACAACGATACTAAAGAGATACTTCGCACCGCCTTGGAAACTCTCAGATCGCTTGCGGTCTACATGCGGCGACAACACGGCTGGATTACGGCTCGCTGCCACCCAATCCCTTGAGGATGACCCAAAAGCCGCTCTAGAAGCGCATCCGTTGTTCGATCAAGGTCGCGATCCATCTCTGCTCAGTCTTCAGTCATCTGTCGAAACCATAGACGTGCTAATTTCACCTTTGAAAGGTGGCCAGTAGATGCCGCCCTTCTCCGCACGGTCATCGCGTTCTTGAAGACTAGGCCACTTCCAGCGACCCCCGCAGCCGCATGCATGTGTCACTCAGCCTGCGTGCATGCACATGTACTTGCCTACCACCTGCGTGGCCAAGTGCAGCGGATAATGACAATCAGGCACCCGGGTCAAGATTCCAGAGAACGGACCTATTCGTGTTGGTGACGGATGATCCAGATTGTCGCGTCATGTAACCTCTGATTGGAAGGTGCAGCCGATGTCGACTCTGTTCTTCTCGTACTCTCACGTAGACGAGGGCCTTCGTGACCAGTTGGAGATTCACCTCTCTGGTCTAAGCGTCAAGGGCTTATCAGCTCGTGGCACGACCGCCGAATCACCGCTGGTTCAGAATTCGCCGCCCAAAAGGCGGCCCCAGAGGAGCAACCAACCATGAACGCCAGGGCGGCCCAATCCCCATCCACCTTGTTTGGTTGACAGTCACCGCCCGGGGTTCCGGCCTCGGCAACGTGTCTTCGGCCTGGCCCCCAGCCGGACTGTTTCCATGGCTTGGCGGTGTTGAGCGGCAACGCCGACTGACGTCCACACACCGTTGTTGATGCGCTGGGGATTCTGATCCGGTACGGAACTATAACCATCTCCCTGGGCACCCGTTGGCCGATCAGTGTGTATGAAAGCCGCCCCGCAGGGCTCCTATTGTGGACCCACCTGAGTTGGCCAATCCACGACGTTGGTTCCATTGCAATTTTCGATATCCTTGAAAGTTACGCCCGAGGGGGGTGGGTCCGTAGCTAGGAGAGGGCCAGGTGGCGTTGTCATCGAGACGAAATTAGCAGAGCTGTTCGTGCATTGGCTGTTCGTTATTGCCCATTTTTGATAAGTCGCCGAACCCAGGTAATAACCGGAAGCAGCCAAGTAGGTCGTGCTGTCCCAGGAAAAGATCGAGTTGCTAAAGCTCCCCGATTCGCCGTAGATCACCGCTCCATACTCACCGGGACTGTCGAAAAAGGCATTAAAATGACTATTCAAAGCGCCATATTCCAAAACCTGGATAGTTTGATTCGTATAGGTGTGCTCACCTACTATCGCATTTCTAACCGAACTCCGTAACCATGCTTCGCCGTAGTAACTTGAGGCGGTAGACTCCAGGTTCCACACGCGGGACATAACCATGTTAGTAAACTTCATGCCATACATCACTGGTACCCCGTCCTGGATCAGGATGTATATCTGCGCAGTCTTGGAACAGCTACCCGCCTTTATGACCGTCGCGCCGGTCACAAAACCATAAACAACCGTTGGCAACGAAGGGTAGGTCACCGTGGCTAGGCTTGACACGATCGGTGCGAGCGCCGGGACGGTGGTGCACGATGATAAGCCGGGGCCCACAAGTCGTGCCCTGGTGTATTGCTGGGTATACCCCGTCGTTGCGCCGCTACCTAGTACTGCACCGGCGAGTCCACCAGCGCTCCATTGTGGAGTCAAGACCGCCCCCCTACCGCCCCCAACATTATCGAATGCTTTCAGGTTAAATATCGAGATGTTATCGACTTGTCCACTCGGGTTGCCGAACTCTACCTCGTGGTCGGCTCCCGGCACAGCGTTGCCACAGGCTACGTCCAATATAGTACTATTCGAGATTCCGTAGAAGCCGCAAGCAGCGGCGTCTATGTGGTTTGCGCTAACAGTAAAGCCTTGATACCAAGCGTTGATTATCGGTCCATTGGTAGACTCACTCACGCGGAGCGTCGCGCTGCTAGCGGCGCATCCGACAGCTTTTGTGATGTTGCTAACTCGTGAACCATAGCCGATGATCGACACCGTAGATGATGTTCCGTCGCCCCGAGAAACGGAAGGAAGCGGAACTGCGTCGCAAGTCTCAGTCAGAGCAGGGCCCAATACTAAGTAGGTCGGAGTCCGCGGATTGTCGGTCAGGTAGGCATCCGCAGCCTGCCTCGCCATATCGTAGTCGGTGTGCCCTCCGACCCGGGTATAGGCCGATACATAAAAGAGGGCTGTTCCGGCCTGAGTCGCCAGCAGAGGAACGCTCAATGCCTGCCCTCCCCAAGGAAGCGCTCCTTGAGCATCGGCCATTCTCGAAACTAGAAACAAGACGAAGACAAGTCGCTTCATCGACAGGGCCCTCCCGGAAGCACGACATAACATTTCGTATCAGATGTATAACAGCACGCTATTCCTGATGTTCAGGATGAAATCGCGTAATTCTGAGGCTCAAGGTCCCGTCACGGGCCAGTCGACAACGTTCGTGCCATCGCAAGCTTCAATATTCTGCGGCTTGACGCCAACAGGAAGGGGGTTGTTGGCGGACAGCAGTCCTGATCTAGTCGTGAGAGGTATGAAGTTACTGCTGCTGGTCGTACCGCATTGACTGTTCTGGATCGTCCAGTCTTGGAATACCCTGGGGTCGTTTCCAACAAAGTAGCCGGATGCTGCAACATACGAGCCGTTATCCCATGTGAGAATGGCGTTCTGAAATGTTCCGTTCTGACTATAGATGGCTGCGGCATAGCCACCTGGATTGCTGAATACGGGGCTTATATGCCTGTTGCCATTGCCATTATCGGTGATTTGGATCAACTGATTCGAATCTGGATGCTCGTTGTAAATCGAGTTATTGCTCGAGCCGATGAGCCAACCTTCACCGTATGTAGCCGAGTTGCTAGCCTGAAGGCCCCAAACGTGTGAATCGGCCATGTTAGTAAACTTCATACCATACATAGTGGGTGTTCCATCTTGGACGAGGATGTAGATACGTGCGGTACTCTCGCAACTCCCCGCATTTGTGATCACCGCGCCATTGATATAGGAGCTCGAATTTAGCGTTAACGTGAGCGTCGGGACACTCGAGCAAGTGGAGATATCGGCTCCGGTCAACTGCGCGCGCGTGTATTGCGAGGTATAGGGGGTTGTACCGCCGCTAGAAACTGCGACTGAACGCAAGGTTCCTAAGTCCCACACCGGCGTGAGGACGGCCCCCCCGCCTCCTATGACCGAGTCAAACGTCTTCAGGTCATAGATGTAAATATTGTCCATCCAGCCAAAGTTATTTGCGTCTTGATTGCCGAATTCCAATTCATGATCTGCCGCAGCGGCAGCATTTCCGCACGCCACATCTATAAATGTAGTCAGGTTCATGCCATAGAACTCGCAGGCGGCTGAGTCGACGTGGTTTGCATCGACTGTGAAGCCCTGATACAAACCGCTACTCAGGTCGCCATTTGGGGAATCGTCGTGGCGGAGGGTCGCCGCGCTTGCCGGACACGCCGCGCTCTTCACAATACTACTGGTACCGGACCCAGCACCTATGATGGATGTGGTGGACAATAGGCCGAGCGAAGGTAGCGGCACCGCATCACAAGTCACATTGGCAGTTGGCTTGAGAACGAGGATGCTGCCGGTCCAAGGATTTGCTGTTGCGTAAGCATCTGCCGCTTGACGTGCCATATCGTAATCGGTATGGGTTCCGCTTGCACTATACGTAGTTACATAGAACACACCAGGTTGAGGTGGTGTGCTCCCGAGCAGTGGGGCTTCCGTTGCGAAGGATACGATCAGAAGAGGTAGAGCCATCAGGGTGTACTTCACTAACTTCTCCCGACTATATCGTGGTCAAGATGCCGTGGTGGCGGTTGCTGCGCTTACATGGTGAATGGGTCAGAGCGTATGGAAATTACCGTGAACATCACACCCTGTTACTTGCCCGCGTAACTCGACAGTCGCCGTCTGCTCGGAGCCTATAGAGAGCGGGGAGGCAGGTCAAGCTCTTGCAGGTTACCGTGGGTAATGCTTTGTCCTGTTGTTGGTCAGAATTTGCTTATCGGATAGTGGCAGATTGCGACATAACCAAGCTTGATTTCTCCACCAACCAAAGTTCCGCGAGCCTACTGCGGTACGCGGATAAAGCCCACCGGGGGTCCGCCGCCCGCATGGTAATGATAGAAACCAGCGATCGCGCCTTCGTCGTTGATGCTGGTCGTGGTGGTCTGATTGCCCTCCGGCGGATCGAAGGATGTGATGGTTCCATAAGGGTTGCGCACGAAACCATGCTGGACCCCAGCCGTGTCCGTGTAGGAGCCCGTGATGTCCCCGGCCTGGTTGATACTGACCCAATGCGGCCAGGTTACTTCTCCGGTAGACACGGCGAGGTCGTGAAACGTCGGCATCGTCCCCGGCGGTTGGAACAGGGTAAGCTGGCCATCCGGCGACATCACAAAACCGCCGATGTTCTCTGATGTACAGGAGGCGGGGTCGTTGGAGTATTGGTTGGTGTACCAGCCCGCGATCATGCCCGCTGCATTGATGGCGTCGGGAATGGTTTGGTTTGCGCAACCAGAGTCTGCAGAAATCCCGATCCCTGCCCAATAACCATCCGGGTGCGCCGTAAAGCCTGTGAAAACACCATTGTCACAGCAATAGTAGCCTACGACGGATCCGCTTGCATTGATGGCTGTCGCGATGGTCCCGTTAGGGACCGCAATGGTGGTGAACACTCCCGCGCGTGACCGGGTAAAAACCGAGGGAGATCGCGATGTGTAAGTTCCCACAATCTCGTCGAAATCGTTGATGCTTACGGCCTGTGCTCCCTGGTAGATCGCCTGGTTCCCCTCGAAGGTGATGATGCGCCCGTCGGCGTACCTAAGAAAGCCTTGCAACGCGGCCCCTGCTGGCAGATAGAAGAATCCGGTGATATCCCCAGCGGCGTTGATGCCCTGCGGCTGGGTCGAAGTCGCTCCCCCCACGTTGAAGGTGGTGATGGTTCCATCCGCCTCGCGCAGGAAACCGCGCGCAGCCGTGGGCGAGACATTGTAGTAGCCGGTCACCTCCATCGAGGCGTTGATGCCCGTCGGATAGGTGCCGAGCGCACCGGGTACCGAAAACGAAATGTAAGTAGCCTCGCCATTGATGCCGTCACCGTGCGCAACGCAAGTGAGCGGACCGAGAACACATAAGGCAGCAACCATAAAACGCGGAATCGTCATGAGGGGATCCTGGCCGAGAGAGTCGATGGGTGCGATCCTGTCATGGCTGGTTTCACAGCTCGGTAAAGTGGAGCCGTGAAGGCCGGAGAAGAAGCACCCTGCCCGTTCATCGTCGAGCCGGTGAAAAGCGTGAGCGTCGGTCCGCGCCGTGATGTTCACTCTTCCCGAATAGAAACATCAGGGGGTTCATGAACCATTCCGGGATTTGTTGTCCATCGGGTTTGGATTGCGGCCCACAAGGCTACCGGTGACGGGATTTCCCAGCGGTGGAGAGGTGGGCTGGGAGTAGCTGCTCTGCGCTCGTCGAAATAGAATCGTACGGCTCCGGGATGACGGGCAATCCGGAAGTGGATTACGCGAACCTCCTAGAAAGTCACGTTTTCAGTAACTTGACCGTAGCGTTGACACCCGGGGGAATGAACTTGCTCAAAACCCCGTTTTCCAAGCACTACGGCTTCGCCATTGGGATCGCTGCTGCGGGGTAATGTATTGGCCGGTTATGTCGACAACTCGGGCATCTGCCTGGAACTCAGGAATCGAACGGATTGGAAGCCGCGATTGCGGGTAGCGTCCTAAGGCTGCCTTGCTGCGTCTCGAATCGTTTGGCCGCTCGCTGGACACACAAAAAAAGTGACCATAAGCCCCAACGTGATCAACTGCCTTCTGGTCGAATTGTCGGAAACCCGGACATTACCGGTTGGCGCATAGGCCACCCCCAGCGAGCCAGTTTGCACAGAATTGGGAAATTAGCGACGTCAATTGGCTGGTCAAGAAGGGGTGTATCCCGAAGGCTCCTTGAATGATTATGCGTAACAGAATCGAGTGCTGGAGAGGTGGTCAGAAACCTGTACGTTCTGGACCAGCCTGGTAGTGTCCAGCATGCCTATACGGCGCTTCAACGGTGGGCTTGATGGCCACACATGAAACGCTGCACCGGTGTCCTATGCTTCTTGGCATTCCGTAGTAGTGATCAGACAATCCGTCGATTTGCTCTACATTGAATACGGTGTAGCCCTTCGGATTCATCACCCAGTGGTCGAGCAACGTCTGCAATCCTTCAGCGGTATCCGGATTGGTATTTTCGTTGGTCATACCTGTAAGATCAGTCCATGTCCTTTCAAAACATCATCTCCGCAATCGACGAACAGATAGCTCTCCTTACCCATGCTCGGGATTTGTTGATCCGTCCTGGCACGCGTACGGATGGCTCCGATGTAAAGCCCCGTCCAGGTCGACCCAAGAAGGAAATCGCACCCAAAAGGCGGACGATGTCACCCGAGGGCCGTGCCAGGATTGCAGCCGCTCAGAAAAAGCGTTGGGCGAGAGCGAAGAAGGCCTAGTTACGGAATTCAAGCGACTCGGAATTCGGCCCGATGGGCCACGATAGCCGAGCATAGTGCGCAGTGTCCTTCTCGCCGCTGTAGTTGTTGCGCATACCACTCGGGCGTGAAGAGCCTCTCCGATGATGACCGGGCGATTACGGAAGCTGAGAGCGAAGGCGGAGATGCTTCCGAGTAGTGCGGCAAGGAAGTTCTTCAAGGCGACGGCAGTCTAACACAGCAGGCAGAAGGGCCACTTGTGATTGCTTCCCCGGAACTATGCTTTCTTTATGGTCTTCAGGAGCTTGCTGATGACGTGGTCGAGGTCCCCGTCTGTGTGCCGTTGCTCTTCGACCTTGGCAATGGAATGCATCACGGTTGTATGGTGCTTACCGCCGAAGTGCCATCCGATCTCTGGGAGGGATGCGTCGGTCATCTGCTTGGCCAGGTACATGGCAATCTGCCGTGGCACTGTCACTGTCCGCCGAGTGCTCATCTGTCTGAGTTCCTCCTCCGAGAGGCCGAACAGGTCGGCGACGGCTCGCTGGATTGCTTCGATCTTGCTCCTACGTACCTCTACATCGCCGGAGTTCATACGAGCGGATCATACATGGATGTTGATGTGGCGAGCGCGGGTATCGTCGGTTTCAAGTGCTGATAGTTACTGACAGTCCACAAATGGGGACTAGCCTGCCGTCCAGAACAGGAGATCCAGACCGGTCAGATGCATCCTAGAGTCCCCTTTCAAGACGGCCATTCGGGACCGTTGCTTTGGGGATATCTTACGCCAAACCTAAGAATGCGAGAATCGTGCGAACAACTCCGGGCTCCGACTCGATGCTGGTCGAGGAGTCGAGAGCGACTGGAGTAACCAGCGCGAGAAGTGTTAGGCCGATGGCGAGTGTGCGGAGTGACATGTTTGAGCGTGGAGCGTCTCCTCAGTAGCGCAAATGTGCGCTGCACGGAGACTACGAATCAAACTCAATACGTTCAGGGGGCATTTGTGGACGTTGTTGCTTATACGTAATGTAATGAGTATCAATAAGTCCATTATTCGTCTCATCTGGTTAGTTTAGACAAACAACTGACTTACCAATGGCTTTGTGGCGTCTTCCTGCCATATATTCGTTTCTGATACGCAACAACGCGGGATGTTCGCTCGCACTTCCAACGGCATTTGGTTTACTCCCAGCCTTAGCCACCCAAAGTCTTCACTGCTGCCGCCCCGCGCGGAGCTTACGAACTCCCAGAGCGAAATCGCGCATCGACTCACGCTGTTCTTTTACTCCAAAAGCTATGTTTGGGATGCGCCCGACCCAACAACCTGGGAAGTCCCATCAGTTAAAACTTTATGTTTTGATGCGAACAACCAGAACACCTCGGAAAGTCACATTAATTAAACCTTATGTCCAGGATGCGCACGACCCCGGCACCTCGGAAAATCTAGCTATTTTATTTTCTCAGTTGCGCCAAAAAAGTAGTAACTTGTTGACACAGCAAAGGCGTTTCTGATATTGCTCCTTCACGATCGGCTGTTGAACTTTCTGTCTTGCACCTTACTGCTCGCTCCAAGCTGAGTATTGATCTGGTGGCTCAATAGCAAATGTCTGGGACAACGAATCGTAGGCTCACAAAACTGCACGACTCCTGCGAATCCTTGCCTGGATTTTAGGATTGAATGCAGCGATGCGAAGGTGAAGTAGTCAATCTTTACTTTGCCGTCGAGCGTCTGGCGTGTGCTGTTTCCTCGGGGGGCCGTGCGACCCGGAGTAACCAATGAAAGTGCTGACATTTTTGCCTCGGTGCGATCTCCAAAGACGCATTGGAAAGGCGCTCAACTCCAATCAGTTTGTCGTGGACACGGTATTGTCCCCGAAGGACTGCCTACAGTATGCCAGGTTCTCGCAGTACGAAGGTATCCTCCTGGACTCTGGTTCCCTTGTCTTTATGGACCTTCTGCTGTTGGTGAAGCTGCTACGGCTGGAAAACTCCGCTGTAGCAATTTTCGTTTTTGAACGCTACCTGGATCTGGAGCAACGCTTGCATCTGTTTGAAGCCGGTGCGGATCATTGCGTACATGAGCCATTCTTTGCATCGGAGTTGGCAGTGCGCCTTGGTCTTTCGATACGGCTGCGTCAAGCAGCTTCCGATCTTGCAGCGTCCAATGCAGTCAATGTACTGCGCTCCGGCGATCTCGAACTGGATCTCGTCCGGCGAAGGGTGGCGCGACTCGGAAAGCCTATCGATCTGCGGCCGAAGGAATTTCTGCTTCTTGAATACCTGGTACGGAACGCGAACCGCCCCGTCACTCGAACCATGATCCTTGAGCATGTGTGGAACTCGTCGTTCGAGGGGTTAACCAATGTAGTCGATGTGTACATCAGTGCTTTAAGAAGCAAGGTCGATCGAGACTTCCCGCAGAAACTGATTCAGACCAAGCGCGGCATCGGCTATACCTTTACCTCGGCGGGCGAACTCCCTCCGCGCGGGTAAGCGTCCAGTCTTCCCCTCCAGCACAGAGTCGAAGTCAAGCCTGACGATTGCGTCATGATTCAGTCAGAGGGACCTGGAGCGGAACGTCGTGTTCGCCGGTGGAGATCGGTTGCAGAGATGCGGCGGAGTACACGTTAACGCCGTTAATCGTATTGGCGTAGACATGGGGCTACTCGGGCGGAAGCCGCTCCCATGCGCATAGCGTGGCGATGAGGCGGCGAATAGCCGAATAGGGTGCATTATCAGTCTCTATTTTTACGGGCTTGATGCGAACCGAATTGTGAGCGGAACCTCCATTGTTTCTGTGATTGCGATGTGGCTGAGGGTCAGGCAATTATCCTCATCAACATTTTAGGAGCATGCTGTCCAAGCTTGCTAAAGGTATCAAGTTCACGCCTGCCAAGAGAAATGGGCAGCGAGCTGGTCCTCGTGTAGTAGGGCAGCCGTGATTGTCAGACGGTTTGTCGGATGCTCTATCCTCTTGTTTTCGATGGGCGTTTCCTGCGCCCAAACCGCTGCACCAGGCCCTACACCGCCGCCGCAGCCGACAGATCCAATGCAGCACTGGCGTAATGCGACTGTGGCGCTGGGGCAGGTGATCACACTAGGCCAGGAGAAGCGATTTGTTGTCACTGGTTCAGCGGTAATTGTTGCCTTGGATGCAAAACGCGGCTGCTTGTTGACCGCGAGGCACATGTTAGTCGATCCGGATAATGGACAAATTGCTCGAGCCTTATGGATGCGGATACCTAGTAGCGTTGGAGAATCTGAGCCACCGGTTGAACTTACATTGTTCGACCGTCGAGGGAATAATCTATGGATGTCATCAACCGATGGTTCTGACCTCGCGGTGATTCCCGTACCGAGCCCCAAACTTGGCTTTATGCCTTCAAATCTAGAAGGCGTTTTCGTTAGTGATTTCGGCCAAACTCAAAATGACATCTACCAGGGAGCACGGGTGTTAGTGCTCGGTTACCCTCAGTTTTTGAGAAAGCCGGACCAGACAAACCCCTACTCCACGACCCCCGTGGCACGCACTGGGATCGTTGCATGGGTTGATCCGTCAAGCCCAGTCTCAAAGCCATTTCTGGTAGATGCCAATCTTTATGGCGGGAATAGCGGCGGCCCAGTGTTCGCAGTTAAGAACGGGTTTGATCGCTACGGGAATTTCGACGTCGGCGGCGCAGCTCTCACCTTGATCGGCATCGTGTCTCAAGGTCCTTTTACAAACGCCCAAGTCGTGGCTGGAAATAGTCAAGTGACGCGCCCCAATCCTCAAACAGGCATTCCCGAAGATGAATTTGCAAGGGTTCCGTACGTCGGCAGAATTGGGGTTGTTGAGCCAGTATCGAGGGCAAACAAACTCTTAGATGACTATTTCGCTAAGCATTAAATCGCGCCCTCTAAGAAGATGATTACCATCGAGGGTAACGCGGCACGGCAGCGGCTGGTTTGCTTAGCAGCACTGAAATGGTGATGATGGGTTCAGGTCGGCGATTGCAGGGGTCAGGTAGGAAAAACGACGCGCTAGGATTCGTTCTGGCGCGTCGCTGCAGGGCCGGACGACCTGGAGCCTCACCCTTTTTTCTGAGGCGGTGGGGTTTTTCTGCGTCTGGGGCTCGGGCGCGGCCGTCACCATGCACGCCCCGCGCGCCGCTAAAAAGGCAGCTACAATTTTCACAATGACACCATCACTGCATTACCTGTTGGCGATCTAACGCGCTATGGTGTGAACGCACCGCAGAACACAGTGACATCTTCAACGGTGTACCACATTGACGCAACGCAGCAATTCTCGAATTCGGTAGACTGAGAGCCTTGGCCGCGCCGA
>Ga0182018_10004802_pt1 | contig 11175 bp, 14 predicted proteins | sample 812P2MmetaG_FD_120490 | JGI IMG/M metagenome (GOLD analysis project Ga0182018, IMG submission 120490) | Permafrost microbial communities from Stordalen Mire, Sweden - 812P2M metaG | ecosystem: Environmental > Terrestrial > Soil > Wetlands > Permafrost | place: Sweden: Stordalen | collected...
CCGCCTCCCGTAAAATGCGAATCTTGTCTTCCGTCGTATATCGTTTGCCTTTCATCGTCTGGTCCTTTCTTAAGTCCCAGACTAACTCATCAGGTGGCCCGAAAAAGTGAAGTCACGTCACATTTGTGTAAGTCATGTTCTGGCTTTGACCATGATCAGTAACCTTGATCAGATTTGGCCCGGTGGAGATATGGGCAATTTTGAGACTGTTCTTCCCGGTTATGGCTACGGTTTTATGTTTGGAACGGGCGCGGATCCATACGCACTCAATACTGTGACCATCGAAGAATTAGGAGGACCAGGAACGGTTCAATTAGGGATTTATACGGTTCAAAACCCGCTTGCAGGCAACAATCCAACATTAATCTATGCAGGAGCTCTCGGCAACGCCGTTGTTGATTCCAGACCTACGCAATGGCCGACCTACACGAGTTTCATTGACTACACACCAGTCAATTCAATAACATTGGCTCCTAATACTTACTACTTAATTTCAGCCACTGAACCAGTTAATGGGGATGATGATACCGCTTTAACTTTTAATTTCAATTATAGCTATAATGTTGCAGCTGATTGGTCTGTAGATCAAGACGTGCCTTCACCTTGGACGTATTTAGGGTCACGGCCTCCACCTAGTATGAGTGGCTGGGAACCTGATAATTCTCCAGGCAGCTTGATGGTGGAGGTAGACGCTACACCTGTGCCAGAACCAGTGTCATTCACCCTGCTCGTTTTTGGCAGTGCCATAATTGGGGCAGGAAGGTATTTTGCGTCATCATCCCATTCGCTATGCTCTATAAGAACTCGATTGTTTGAAAGATTGGAACGAAATACCTATGCCGTCTAAGTCGCCTGAGCCAACGCCGATTGCACCTTCAGATCTGCTATCGTGGTTGACAGTTTCGGCGGCGCGGCTCAGCTTTTGGCGTTAGGCCACAGAAGATTTTATGCCTTGATTGCTTTCTTGCTCGCATGCCTTAATATCTTTAGGAATTTAATAATTTCGCATTCTACCAGTGAAAAAATCCAGCCCGGCAATGAATTCTTGATTTAAGAAACGTCTCATGAATGACTTTGAAACAGCTAAACAGTTCTTTTGTGAAGGCCTGCATCTTCTTGAAGCAAGGAATTTTCAAGCAGCCGAAATGCAGTTTGCACGATCCTTGGAGCTCATTCCTGACAGGGTTTCGACCCTCAATAACCTGTCTGCCATTAAAATTAAACTGGAAAAATTCGCTGAAGCCGAGGAGTTCGCGCTCAAGGCCATTGCCTTGGAAGACAAATCACCGGAAGCATGGTCAAACCTCGGAATTGCTTTGACTGCAACCGGACGCCAGGAGGAAGCGTTGCGGGCTTGTGACCGGTCACTCAATTGCGATTCCTCCAACGCCAGGGCATGGCTTGCCAAGGCAATGACTTTGCTTGAGCTCAAAAGATATGACGAAGCGTTGCTGGCCTGTGACCAGGCGCTAAACTTGGATCCCGGTAAATACGAGATTTTATATCACAAAAGTCTGATATTGAAGGAACTTGACCGGCCAGACGAGGCACAAAAGATTTATCGGAAGTCGCTCAATATGAGGGTTGCTTCATCACCAGTAACTATGACTGAGCGGCGCGCGACCCAAAAAGCCGATGTCCTCATTATATGCCGCAATCCGAACATTGATGATTCACTGAAGTCATTTGAAAGTTTGCACCTTAATTGTACAAACTTTCCCGGCCAGCTCACCGAACGTTTTCATGAAGATTTTCATTTCGCTTTCGTTTTCGAGGGCGATGCAACCAGGCCTTCAGCCCGAAAGCAAATTCCGCAGCCGGATTTTGTGATAAACAACCTCACAAATGGCGAGTTTCTCCTTTCAGAGGGTAAGCTACCGGGATTGATTGAGTTGGTTGATAGCTTCGGCGTTCCGGTGGTCAATCATCCATCCAAAGCCGTTCAGACCACGAGAGACGTGTCAGCCAAGCTGCTTGATGATCTTTCCGGTGTCTGGGTGCCTAAAACCCTGCGCTTTTCCCCGGTTGGAAAAACCCGTGAAGAATTGGTGAACGAAATCGAGGATCAATACTATTACCCTCTTATTACGCGGACACTGACTTCTCAACAGGGTAAAGGGATGATCAAGGTGGACTCTCGCGATGCTCTGGTCGAAGTGCTTTCTGCTGACTGCGCGGAAAAGTTCTTTGTGACGGAGTTCGTGGATGGCAGGGGGGGAAATGAGTTTTTCCGCAAAATCCGGGCGGCGATCGTCAAGGACGAAATCGTTATTATCCGTGTTGATTACGGCACCGACTGGAATGTGCATGGCCGAAGATATGAAAAGTGCCTGCCATTTTATCTCGCAAATGCGCATTTGCTCGACGAGGAAAAGCGGATATGCAAGGATCCGGAAGCGGGGCTTGGACGGTCGGCCATCCAGTCGCTCCGGGCAATTCGCGACCGGATTCCCATGGATGTGTTCGGCATCGATTTCGCCGTTGATCCAGATGGGCTGCTGATTTTTTACGAGGCCAATGCCACCATGAACTTGTTCTCCACCGCCAGAAAAGAGGTTCCAAACCCAAAAGAGGCGGATGATTGTTTGAAGCTGGCATTCCAGCGCTACTTTACGTCTCTCGTGGCTCGTCGCTGACGAAATGAGTTGCTTCGCGTCCCATGCTTATCCGGTTGGTTGACAAATTAAAGGTAGGGTCATCGCGCTGCGATGACTGGACGGCGCAGCGCGCCGTCCCCAGTGCGCAAGCCGTGTGAATGTCACGGCTGCATCGGCATTACGATGTATCCGCCTGACCAGCTACATCAGATAAAAGTTGCAAAAGTATATTTAATGGCCTCGTGGCTAAATCATCGCCAATTTCCAATTGTGGGTTTGATTTTGAGGCCGGTCTGCGGAAGATGCTGAACACGCCGCCGCCGCCATCGTCCAAGTCCGCGAAGAAATCCGCCAAGAAACCGCGCCGGAAAAAGTAAAATTTCCGCCGGTTTTCACGCCTCCAATTAAGTCCAAACCTTGCGTTTGCGAAGTATATAATCCCGACTTTTTCCGTTCATTTCTAAAGCCACATTGCGGTTGCAATCGGCTTTCTCAGGAGTAAAGTCGCCTTACCGCGACATGGCCAGAATCCAGCAACGCTGGTCGCACGAACAGAAACGAAAGATTTATGTTCGGTGAACTTCATCGTCCCATGACCACCCTCGCATTGCCAACTTCAGCTTCCCGTGATGCCGCGACCGACGCGATTGAAGATGATTTCAAAATAATTCAAAGGATTCGGTCTTTCACGGTTTCAAAGTATCCAAAAGCACGCTGTATGGCCGACGCCGACAAAGATTTGGTGTTGCAAAGTCAAAATGGCAGCGTTGCCGCTTTTGAAACGCTGATACGCAATCATCAAACCATGATTCATGCGCTGACATTTCGGATGACCGGCTCATCCGCCGACGCCGAAGATTTGGCGCAGGAGACGTTCATTCGCGCTTACGAACAAATCAACCGGTTCAACGGCGGCGCGAAATTTTCCACGTGGCTTTATAGCATCGCCGTTCACGCGTGCTTGAACTGGCGACGGGACGAAGCGCGGCGTTTTCAAGCGCATACGAATTGTGCCGGGGAAATTTTTGCGCAACAAACCGGCGCGGCAATTTCGGCGGCGCAAAATGAAATGGCGCAGCAGGCGCAGACAGCATTGATGAAATTACCCGCCAAACAGCGGGCGGCGATTGTGCTGACAATTTACGACGGCTTGAACCATGCGGCGGCGGCGAAGATTCTGCGCTGTTCGGAAACAACAATTTCGTGGCGCGTGTTCACCGCGAAAAGGAAATTAAGGAACTGGCTGGCTTGCACCGGAGAAAAACCATGAACGATTTTGACCTCGAATCGAAATTGAAAAGCGTTCCGCTGCCGGAGCGGTCGGAAGATTATTGGGAAAATTTCCCGTCGCAGGTGCGTTGGCGATTACGCCGCACCGCGCCGAAACCAGCGGCGGGCGAAAGCGGGTTCCCACGATTCGCCTGGAGAATGGGGGCTGGATTTGCCTGTCTCGTCATCGGCCTGCTCGTTCTCAACCAGCCATTAAAGGCGGCTTCCTGCGCCATTTTCAAAAACGAAAGGATCATCCGGCAACAACTGGCCGGACTGCCCGCTCACCTCCGCATTTTGATGGCGGATGAACACGGCCTGCATTATCTGGTTGCGGAAAAACCATGACCAGCCGCGCATAAAATTTATGTCTTTGGAAAATGTTCAAACATTTGAAGGTGGAAAAAACTCTGAAGCCTCCGCGCCGGAAGTTCTGGAAAATCTCGTGCGCCTCGCCGAGCGCGCGGGCGCGAGCGACATCCATTTGCAGATGCGCGGTAAATCTGCCGAGATCGGCTTCCGGCTCGACGGCATCATCACACCCGGACGCGAACTGGCCGCTGAAATTGCGGAGCGTGTTTTTGGCCGCATCAAATTTCTCGCGCGGCTGAAAACCTATCAGGATTCGCTGCCGCAGGATGGACGTATTTCCCACGACGAACTCAAAAGCAGAAACGACATCCGCGTTGCCACCTACCCGACTGTCACCGGCGAAAAGATTGTCCTGCGCCTGTTCAATTCTACTTCGGTCAAATCCCTGGACGAAATTGAATTCCCGGAGAGCGCCCGTTCGGAACTGGAAAAATTTCTTCGTCAGACGAGCGGCCTGCTCCTGCTCACCGGCCCGGCGGGCAGCGGCAAGACCACGACGATTTACGCCTGTCTAGGACATCTCGCCGGGCTTGGCGGTCGCCACATCATCACCGTTGAAGACCCGGTCGAGCAGATCGTGCCCGGCACGATGCAGACGGAGATCAACGAAGTCATCGGCCTCGATTTTGCGCGTGCCGCGCGGCATTTGCTGCGACAAGACCCGCAGGTGCTCATCATCGGAGAAATTCGCGACGAAGCCACTGCGCAACTCGCCGTCCGCGCCGGCCTCACCGGGCATCTGGTCATTTCCACATTGCACGCCGGTTCGTGCAAGGGCGTTTTTGAACGCCTGCTCGCCATGTGCGCCGACCATTCCGCTGTCGCCAGCGCGGTTGAACTGGTTTTGAACCAGCGCCTCATCCGCAAAGTTTGTCCCGCGTGCGACGGCGCTGGTTGTGAAACTTGTTTGCACACCGGTTATCAAGGTCGCGTGCCGCTCGTCGAATGGCTGCGTGTGGATGAAAAAATGCGCGAACAAATCCGGCGGCGCGAATTGTCATCCCTCGCTCCGGCACAAACGCTCGAAGCCTCGGCGCGTTCGCTGGTGAATCAAGGCGTGACGAATGAAACGGAATTTAAACGGATTTTCGGCTTATGAAAGACGACGAATTTGCCTTTTTCAACCAGCAGCTAGCCGCGATGCTGCGCGACGGCATCCCGCTTGAGGGCGCGCTGCGGCGGTTATGCGAAGAAATGCGCGCCGGCAAATTGCGCGATGAATTGCAAGCCCTCGAAGCCGACCTCGCCAAAGGCACGCCGATGGCCGAAGCGCTGCCATCGCGCCAGCTCCCCGAACTTTACAAGCGCATGATTCTGGTCGGCGTAAAAAGCGGCGACCTGCCCGGCGCGCTCACGATGCTGGCGGATTATTTCCAACGTCAGAGCAGCCTCTGGACACGGCTCAAAGGCTTGATGGTTTATCCGATCATCGTTTTGGTCGTGGCGTTTTTGTTGTCATGCTTTTTGTCGTTCATTCTCGGCAATTTTATTTGGAATAATTTGAACTCGATTTTCGGCGGCGCAAACCCGGCAATTTCGGTTGGTTTTTGGATGCCGCCGGTTTTTTTTGGTCTGGCATTGGTCGCGATTTTTGCGGGTCTCGTTATTTCGCCAACCCGCCGGAGGTTGCGTTGGCGGCTGCCCGCTTTCCGGGAGGCGAGTCTGGCGGAAGTCGCATCGGTCATCTGGTTGATGCTGAAAAACGGCGTGCCACTTGATGATACGCTGACGATGGTGGAACAATTGGAAAAAGGAACGTGCGCTGAAACAGAAATCGCCCGCTGGCGGCAGCAACTTGTTTCAGGCCGGGGGAAGTTTTCTGAAATGGCGGACAACAGCAAGGTGTTTCCGCCGCTGTTCATCTGGACGGTTGCTCAATCCGGTGAAGATTTGGCGTCAGGCTTCAAACGGACGGCGGAATTATATCAGGCGCGCGCGCTGTATCGCACGGAAATGTTTCTCTATTCCGCGTTGCCGTGTTCAATTCTCCTGATCGCAGCCCTGATCCTGTCCCAGATTCAACCCGTTTTCAGGGCGCTGACGGCTATTATCACCAATTTGAGCGGCGATGGAGGCTGAAGCTGCAAAATAACCATGATCAATACCGAAATCTTGCCGCTGTTGGGTCAATTTTCTGATTCAGATTTTTGGCATTCGAGCCTTATGATTTTTTCCCGGCTTGGTTTGGCGGTGGTTTTATTTCTTGTGTGGGCCGCCAGCATCTTGGGATCAATTTCTTTGATTCATTTTTTCTTCTCCCTGCCGATGCGCCGGGCGGAACGCGCGCGGTTGTTTCTCGACTTGGTTGAAGGCGCGCTCAAACGCGGCCAGTCCATTGAAGAGATGATCCTTTCCATCGCGCAAAGCCGTGACCGGACGGTCGGTGTGCGTTTCCACCTGCTTGCGGCGCACATCGAAAGCGGATTGCGCTTTGTTGCCGCGCTGGAAAAAGTGCCGCGATTTCTGCTGCCGCAAATTGCCGCCATGCTTCGCGCCGGTGAAAAACTCGGCGACCTGAAAAGCGTCCTGCCTGCCTGCCGCGAAATCCTGCGCGACCGGCCAGCCGCCGTCCGCAGCGCCGTGAATTATTTGATTGTGGTCGTTCTGCTTTTCTCGCCGGTCTTTATTTTTGTGGTGATGATGACGATGGTCTTCGTCGTTCCAAAATTCAGGGAAGTCGCCGCCGGCATGGGTGTTCAACTGTGGCCGCTGACGCAATTTGTCTTTGCCAACACAGGCTCGTTGATCGCTTTTGAAATAATTATCACCCTGATGATGATTCTTGCCACGCTGACATACATCGGCGGCCCGGCCTTTGTCCGCTGGTTTCAATTTCGCGGATTGCCGGTCGTTGACTGGGTCGCGTGGCGGATTCCGTGGAAACAAAAACGGTTGCAACGCACTTTTTCGGCCATGCTCGCCGTGCTGCTCGACGGCGGCGTGCCGGAAACCGGGGCCATCCGGCTCGCAGGCGATTGCACGGCCAATGAAATCTGCCGTCGCCGCGCGCAGCACGTCATCGCCGCGATTGAACAAGGAACGAAACTTGATGACGCCGTCCGCGCCTTCGACGACAGCGGCGAATTTCACTGGCGGCTGACGAATGCCACGCACTCGCGCGGCGGTTTTTTGAATGCGCTGCGCGGCTGGCACGAGGCGCTCGATGCGAAGGCGTTTCAGCAGGAAGAAGGCACCGCCCACGTCGTTACCAGCGGCCTTGTGATTTTGAACGGCGTGCTTGTCGCGCTGATTGCCACCGCCATGTTCGGCATCCTGGTGGCGGTTTTGAACGGAGTGTTGGCGGCTGAATGAAACCTAAACTCCCACAGCCGTCGCCACGCCGCCACAGCGGTGGTTTTCTGGAAGTGGACTTGCTCGTGGGCCTCGCGATCCTCTCCCTGGCGATCGTGCCGCTGGGATTTTCCTTTGCGCGCGAACGGCAGGTTCTCAAAATCGAATATTCCCGCTGCGTCGCCAATGAAATCGTGGACGGCGAAATGGAAATCCTCGCCGCGGGCGTTTGGAAAAATTATCCCGACGGTTCGCAAAATTATACTGTTCGTGCCAACGCCGCCACCAGCCTGCCGCCGGGACATTTTCAACTGACTAAAACTGGAAATCATCTGCGCCTCGAATGGAACTCTGACGTGAAGCACGCTATCGGCGCCGTGGTTCGGGAAGTCACCGTCAAATGAAACTGCGCACCAACCTTCCGCGCGCCCGTCCCCAGGCCGGGATTCTGCTGGTGGAATGCCTCGTCTATCTCGCCGTGTTCACCATCCTGCTCGGCCTCGGCACCGCGGCCTTTTATTTCTGCTGGGACCATTCCAAGGCGCTCATTTTTGCGACCGACGATATTTCCTCTGCCTTGCGCGCAGGCGAACGCTGGCGCGCAGACATACGCAGCGCGACGGGAAACATTTCCGTCGAGACCACGACGAACGGCGAAGTGGTAAAAATTCCCGAAAGTGAAAGGGAAATTCTCTACCATTTTGATTCCGGCGAAGTGCGCCGGCAAATGGCATCGTCGGATTTTTCCGAATTGCTTTTGCCGAAAGTCAAAACCTCACAGATGAAACTGGACGCGCGTGGCGAAGTCCGCGCGTGGCGGTGGGAACTGGAATTGGTGCAGCGTCGGCGGGAAACACATCTGCCGCTGCTGTTCACGTTCGAGGCGGTGCAATCAAAATCATGAAAATTCAACGCGAACATCTTGACCGAAAAAGCGAGCGCGGGATGGCGACGGTGGTTTTCATCGCGCTGCTGGCCATCATGTTGATTCTCGTCACGGCGGAAAGCCGCGCGCTGTTTCATCTGCACCGCGAAGTGAAGCTGCTGGAGCAGCAGCAGATCAAGCGCCTCGACAATTTGCAGGCCAACTCGGTTGCCGTCACCCGACCGGATTCAAAATGAACAACGATATTCCCGCCGCCAAAATCAGGATGATGAAAGGATCCCTGCGTTGTTTCATCTTCGGGTTGCTCGGCCTGCTGCCAGTCATCGGCCTGCCTTTTGCAATCGCCGCGCTCTGGGCTTCCGGTCGGGTGCGCGCCCGGGAAAAATATTTTTGGAATGCCGCGCGTCCCTACCGGATCTGGGGCATGGTTTGCGCGGCATGGGGGGCGGTGGTTTGGAGCTTCGTTGACATTATTCTGATTTATCACGCGTTTAACAACTACGGTGCTTCCTGAAATACGTTGCTTCAATGCCTGGGTGAACATTATCTGAACGGCATCGGCACGGAAACCAACCGGGTGGCCGCACGTGAATGGCTCCAGCGCGCCGCCGCGCAGGGCGACCCCGGGTCATCCAACCTGCTGCTCGTCAAACTGGCCATGACCAATTCGGTTTCGGCGGACGAAGAATCAATAAAGACCCTTCTAAAAACTAGACCCCGCAGCCCTGTTGCAGCGGCGCGGCGGTCGTTCTGCAATGTGCCCGCACGCCGTCGTTTTTGGAGCACCCACTGCCCATTACAATCATTTCTCTGAAGCCTCAAAACCCGTCCTTTCTATGTTTCACCTTTTTCCATTGTAAGTCCTTGATTTTACTCATCCTCCACCCTCTTTCCGGGTATTTCAACCATTCTAGGCGTCCGCCCTGTCTTTGGGACGAAAACTAAACTGGTGCCCACGACAGGACTTGAACCTGTATGATGTTACTCACTAGAACCTGAATCTAGCGCGTCTGCCAATTCCGCCACGTGGGCTGCCTTTGTTTGCAACGTATTTATCACTTCAGCAGCCTCTGATTTTTTATTTGTATACTGCATTTGGATACTGCACCATTCAAATATGTCATCAAAGCCAGAATACCAAGCCGGCAGCCGGAAGCGGGATGAAACATTGTCCAAAGACGGGCAATGACGTTCATTCCCCAAAGTCCCCTGCCTGCTGCAATACGTCAGCAACGGCAACTACTATGGCAGAATCAGGGTCAACGGCAAGTTGATTCGGGTTAGCCTCAAGACAACCGTTTGGACAACAGCCACGCTGCGACTGACGGATTTGCAAAAGGATCAACGCGAAAACAGCAACAAGGTCAATCCGCCGAAATTCAGCGAAGCCGTGGAAATATTCAAACGGGAGCTTGAACATGACACGACGCTAAAACCACAAAGCAAAAAGTATCGACTTTGGTGTCTCGGCAAGCTGCAAAAAACTTGGCCGGAGCTTTGGGCTTTGCGCCTAAATGAAATCACTCCGCAAGCCTGTAGGGAGTGATCCTCAAAATTGGTCAAGGAAGTCGCCTGTCATTACTACAACAACACGCTGGGCACTCTCAAGCAGGTGCTTCAGGTGACCGCGAAGGAACTGGCTGGTCTGGAGAAGACCTTTGTGGTGAACAAAACTCCATCATCAGCGCGAAGGTCGTGCTTAGATGAATGTCGCCGTCCACCACCAAAAAATGATATTTAGTATTGGCTGATGGATTCATGTAAATAATTCAGGCGTCATGCCGAAACGCAACGGAAAGCCGTTTGGACCGGCATCCAAGCCCAAGTCAAGTCAGCCGCCGTCAGGCAAAAATCCCGATTTCAGCACACCCGCCCATTTTGCAGACTTCAGGGAAGGCAACTATTGCTCTTTGGGACAAATACATTCGTATTTGGGACATGGGTTTGAAAACACAAGGTGATTTGTGACCCGCGATTCCAATTTCACCGTACTTCCTCCAGTGTAAATCATACGCTCGACGTGTCCGCTCCCAGCCGGCATTTGGTTTCTCCGCGCTTGAACATGCACATCACGAACGAGATCACGCATCATCTCCCTTAACGGCGAGTTTTATAGGCCCGTCCAATCGGTGCAGCTTCGTTTCCAATTGGCCCACCGTCCGGTTGGTCCAAGCGAGATAAAAACTCCGCATATACCAGACGTTTTGCGGCGAGAAACCCGCCGTGCCGGGAAATTCCTTTTGCAGGTAAACTGCCAGCCGTTCCACCACCTGCGTGCCGTAGCCCTTGGTTGTTTGCGCCTCGACAGTGATTCTACCGATGTCCCAATAAAGCAGAATCAACTCGCGGTTGTCGTGATAGTCGAGCCAGGCGGTGCGGAACTCGGCCTCGAAACTTCTACCGAGGCTGCCTTTGGATTGGGGATTGATGTGGATGCGTTTGTTGATGTTGATGTTCATGTGAATTCTTGGTCGGTGTTAATGTTTTTGATATTTGGGCGAGTAAAAGGGCTTGGTTTCGGCAACGGCGATTGGCGTGATTCCGGCCGGCTGGCCGCCACGTTGGGGCGGGCGGGTTGGAATTCGGAATTATTTTCCGCATCTTCCCAATGCGGTTTGGTCGCCCGCTTCAATCTGCGCCGGTAAAATAGATACGGAGCATGAAACGTGACGCGGATGCCCTTTTCACTCAACAGCAAGTCGGCGATTTCCTGCCACGTCTTGCGCCGTTGGCGCAGCTCGCGGATGAAATCGTAGTGCG
>Ga0182018_10004803_pt1 | contig 11173 bp, 7 predicted proteins | sample 812P2MmetaG_FD_120490 | JGI IMG/M metagenome (GOLD analysis project Ga0182018, IMG submission 120490) | Permafrost microbial communities from Stordalen Mire, Sweden - 812P2M metaG | ecosystem: Environmental > Terrestrial > Soil > Wetlands > Permafrost | place: Sweden: Stordalen | collected...
ACATTGAATGAATAATGTCTTCGTTGAACGCCTGCAAGTCCTGCAGTTCGCCGCGCTTCACTTCGAGCTCGGCGCCCTGCCGGCGCAAACTGAGCGTGAGCAGGCTCGACAAATAGGCCACGGCGAAAAATGCGATTAGATTGCTGAGAAGCCAGGTCTGCAGGGTCTTGTCGCTCGGCGCCAAGATCGAAGTGCGCGGCAGAAATCCGTAATAAACCATCTCCACCATGCCGCCCAAAAGGACGAATCCAAACCCCGCCATGGTGAAGGTGAGCTTGCGGGAGAAAAGAATGCTCGAAACGATGATCGTCAGCAGGTAAAGCGAAGTGAAATAGCTTTCTTCCGCGCCGGTGATGTACACCAAGCCGGTGATCATCAGCAGATCACAAATCATCTCCAGCGGCGCGTGCCAGCGGTTCTGCGGCGCCCAGCGCAACAGCACCGCGTACAGAATCGCCAGCGCGTACCACAGCACCACTAAGGGCACGAATTTGCTTGCATCTATTGAGAGCAGCGAATATTCGCGCAGAAAAATCACCAGCGCGAACACCAGCGTAATGATCAGAAACCGGACGCGGGTCAGCCACCCCAGCCATTGATTGACATTTTGTGTCAGTTCCATCGGCGCGGACCTAGTACGACAAGACTGCTTGCGTGCGAGAAATTCTTAGAAAGGGGGACCGGGTGGCAGGAGAGATTCAACGGCGTCGCTCCCCTGCCCGTCCGGGCTTTGCTCGAGCCGAATTCTAGTGCCCGCTCAGTTTGCCGATCAGCGAGAATAGCGGCAGGTACATGGAAATGACGATTCCGCCGACGACCACGCCGAGGAAAACGATCATCACCGGCTCCATGGCAGCCAGCAGATCCTTCACCGCGGCGTCCACTTCGTCTTCGTAAAAGTCGGCGATCTTCTGAAGCATGGCGTCCATCGCGCCGGTTTGTTCGCCGACGCCGATCATCTGCGTGACCATGCCCGGGAACACTGTGGTTTCCTTCAAAGGCTCGGCGAGGCTGCGGCCGGCTTCGAGCGCTTTGCGCACGTGCAGCAGCGCCTTTTCGATCACGGCGTTGCCCGCTGTGCGCGCGGTGATGTCCAGGCCCTCGAGAATCGGAACGCCCGAAGAGATCAGCGTGCCGAGGGTGCGGGTGAAGCGCGCTACGGCGATTTTCCGCAGCAGGATGCCGATCAATGGCAATTTCAGCAGCGTCTTATCGATCGCCATTCGGCCGGCAGGAGTGCCATACCAGAACTTCAATCCGATGATCGAGCCGATTACGGCCACGAAAATCAGCAGGCCGAAGATGCTGCCGACGAAATTGCTGAGCGCGATAACGATGCGCGTTGGCAGCGGCAAATCGACGCCCAAGCCCACGAATAGCGTGGTGAAAATGGGCACAACCTTCCACAAGAGAAGGGTGATCACGCCCGCCGCCACGGTCAACACAGCCGTGGGATAAACCAAGGCCGACCGCACGGCGCGCTTGAGCTTGACGTTCTTTTCGATATAGGCGGAAAGACGCTGGAGGATGGTGTCCAAAATACCGCCGGTCTCGCCCGCTTCGACGAGGTTGACGTAGAGCGCGTCAAACACGTTTTCATACTGGCGCATGGCGCTGGAAAGCGTTGCGCCGCCTTCGACCGCCGCCCGCGTGCCGGTGAGCACCTTCTGGAATGTCTTGTTTTCCTGCTGGCCCGCCAGGATTTCAAGACACTGCACCAGCGGCAACCCGGCATCGATCATCACCGAGAACTGGCGCGTGAAGACCGCGAGCTCTTTGGCATTGACGCCGCCGCCGAAACTGGGCAGGTTGAACTCCCGGCCCTTTTCGGACATCTTCTTGACTTCAATCTGCTGCCGCCGCAGCAGGCTGGTCAATTCGGCCTTGCTGCCGGCCGTCTGCTCGCCGCTGATCGTGGCGCCGGCGCGAGTGAGACCGCGATAGGTATAGACAGGCATCCCAATCCTCCTTCAGATCCCGGACAGCCCGCCACAAGGCAGACCACACGGTAAATCTCGATCAAAAAACTCTTAGGTCAAGCTCCGGGAGAATCCCGGGAAATTAGTCGAAAACACGCGTTTTTAGCGCCTATTTGCGCGCCGGAACGGGCACCCGGGGAGCGGTGGTGGCGGCGCTAACGACGCCACGGTTGATCATATCCTGTAACTCATCGGCATTGGACGAACGTGCCATGGCGGTTTCCAAAGTAATCAACTTCTGGAAATAGGCGTTTGCCAGGGATTGGTTGAAGGTTTGCATCCCGCTGTGTCCGGTGCCGGTCTGCATGGTCGAATAGATTTGGTGAATCTTGTCTTCGCGGATCAGGTTGCGAACCGCGGGGTTGGGAATCAAAACTTCCATCACCATGGCTCGGCCACGGCCATCGGCCCGCGGCAAAAGCGCCTGGCAAAGCACCCCTTCGAGCACCATCGAGAGCTGCGCCCGAATTTGCGACTGCTGCGAGGGCGGAAACACGTCGATGATGCGGTTAATGGTGGAAATGGCGGAATTGGTGTGCAACGTCGCGAAGGTCAAGTGGCCGGTTTCGGCGATGCGCAGCGCCGATTCGATGGTTTCAAGGTCGCGCATTTCGCCGATGAGCACCACGTCGGGATCCTCGCGCAAAGCGGCGCGCAAGGAATTCGAGAACGAGTGCGTATCGGAGTGGATTTCGCGCTGATTCACCAGGCAGCGCTTGTGGTTATGGAGGAATTCGATCGGGTCCTCGATGGTGATCATGTGCTCTTCACGCTCGTTGTTGATCTTGTCGAGCATGGCCGCGAGCGTGGTGGACTTGCCGGACCCTGTGGGGCCCGTGACCAGCACCAAGCCGCGCGGTTTGTCGCACAGCCCTCTGACGACCGCCGGCAGACCCAGCGCGTCGAAGCCCTTAATCTCCCAGGGAATGGTACGGAAGGCAGCGGCCACGGCGCCGCGCTGATGAAAAATGTTGCCGCGGAACCGTGCCAGATTCTTGAGGCCGAAGGAGAAGTCGAGCTCGAGATTCTCCTCGAAGCGGTGCTTCTGCGCGTCGGTCAAGACGCTGTAAGCCAGCGCCTTGGTGTCCGCGGCGGTCAGCGGCGCCAGATCCATCGGACGCAGCTTTCCGTGCACGCGCACGCGTGGCGGACTGTTGGTGGTCACGTGCAAATCGCTCCCGCCCATTTCGATCATCTTCTTCAAAAGCTCGCTCAGTGTGATTCCAGCCATCGCAGTTCTCCTTTTTTAGAGCACGGTCTCGCGCACTACTTCTTCCAAAGTCGTTTGTCCCAACGCCACTTTCGTCAATCCGCTGCGCCGCAGGCTGATCATTCCCTGCTCGAGCGCCTTCTTTTTTAATTCCACGGCCGAAGCGCCCACCAGAATCAGCTCACGAAGGTCGTCGGTGACCTCCATCACTTCGTACAGGCCGACGCGGCCCTTGTAACCGCCCTTATTGCACTTGGCGCAGCCGCGGCCGTGATAGATCACCGTGGTGCCCGCTTCTTCTGGCGTGTAACCTGCATCGATCAGCGCCTGCGGAGGAATTTCCAAAGGCTCCTTGCATTCTTGGCAGACACGCCGCACCAGGCGCTGCGCGCAAATTAGGTTCACCGACGTGGCCACTAGAAACGGCTCAACGCCCATGTTCATAAGCCGGCTAATCGTCGAAGGCGCGTCGTTGGTGTGCAGCGTGGAAAGCACCAAGTGGCCGGTGAGCGCGGCCTTCACGGCGATCTCGGCCGTTTCGAAGTCGCGGATTTCGCCGACCAGAATGATGTTCGGATCCTGCCGCAGGAAGGCGCGGAGCGCGGCGGCGAAATTCAGGCCGATCTGCTCCTTCATTTGCACCTGGTTGATACCTTGCAACTGGAATTCAACCGGGTCCTCGGCGGTCATGATGTTCGTCTCGATCGTGTTCAGCCGCGCCACCGACGAATAGAGGGTGTTGGTCTTTCCCGATCCGGTGGGCCCGGTGACCAGCACCATGCCGTAGGGCCGCAGAATCGAGCGCTCATATTTATCCAGCGATTCCCGCTCGAAGCCCAGCTTGGTCATGTCCAAGCGGAGGTTTTCCTTGTCCAACAAGCGCATCACGATTTTTTCGCCATGCAGAGTCGGCACGGTCGAGACACGAAAATCGAGTTCCTTGATGCCGCCGCCTTTGCGGTACTTGATCATGATGCGGCCGTCTTGCGGCAGGCGCTTCTCGCTGATGTCCAGCTTGGACATGATCTTGATGCGGCTGGCGATGGCGTCGCGCAATTTCAGCGGCGGGCTCATCACTTCCTGCAAAATGCCGTCTACCCGGAAGCGCACGCGCAACTCTTTTTCGTATGGCTCGATGTGGATGTCGCTCGCGCCGCGCTTGACGGCGTCGGTCAGGATCAGGTTTACGAGCTTGATGATCGGCGCTTCTTCGGCCGCTCGTTCGAGCGCGGCCAAGTCCATTTCCTGCTCTTCGGCCGCGAGTTCCAGGTCGGCGGCTTCTTCGCCGGCGAGGTCCTTCATCACCTTGGTCAGCTCTTCAACGCTTTGCGCTTCGCCGTAAAACTTGGAGATGGCTTCGTTTACCGCCGATTCAGGCGCCACAACCGGCTCGATGTTGAAACCAGTCATGAACTTGATATCGTCCATGGCGAAGACGTTGGTGGGGTCGGTCATCGCGATCGTCAGCGTAGAACCGACGCGCGAGAGCGGCACCACCTGGTAGCGCACGGCCGTATCCTGCGGGATCAGCCGAATCACCGAAGGATCCACCTCGTAATATTTCAGGTTGATCGAGGGCACGCCGTACTGGCGGGAGAGCACGCCGGTGATTTCGTCGTCATTCACCAGGCCTAGCTTGATCATCACCGAACCCAGCCGGCCGCCATGCGTTTTCTGGTAAGCCACGGCTTCGCGAAGCTGATCGGCAGTGATCAGCGCCTCTTTAACCAGCATTTCGCCGAGCCGGGACGACATTACCTAGGTCCTCCGAACACACATCACCTCAAGATTTCACGTTAGCAGAGGTGGAACCGCGCCACGGGGGTGGGATTGGTCCGTGGTAGTGAAAGGCGCAATAGTGTAGTGGAAGCACGATTCGATACCCCCGCCGCGCGCCATTGACTTGACTTGCTTTACAGTGCTGGATATCGTGCTTTACGGTAACCCTTGAACCCGGAACACACCCGCCGAGCCGTCACCACGCGGATTTCTCCGCGCATTCGGCGCGCCCGCGCATCGGCGCGCGTGGCTCCGAAAATGCCAGGCGCCCTTGCATCGGCTGACCTGATGGCTTATTACCGCGCATTGTCGGAATCGCTCGGGCCGATGAAATGGTGGCCGGCGAAGACGCCATTCGAGGTGATCGTCGGCGCTGTCTTGGTGCAGAACACGGCGTGGTCGAATGCGGAGCTGGCTATCGAGAATTTGCGCGGCGCGCGCGTGCTCACCTTCGCCGCGCTGGAGCGCGTTCCCATCGCGCGACTGGAGCGGTTGGTGCGGCCATCGGGATATTTCCGGCAGAAGGCGCGCAGACTGAAGGGATTTGTGGCGTTCGTGCGGGAAGAATTCGGCGGATCGCTCGGGCGGATGTTTCGTACGCCCACTGCCGAGTTGCGCGAACGGCTGCTTGAAGTGCACGGGATCGGCCCGGAAACGGCCGATTCGATCTTGCTCTACGCCGGAGGACACACAGTTTTTGTCGTCGACGCGTACACGCACCGGATGCTGGGCCGCCACGGAATTACCGCCAGCCGAAGCGCCGTGCCAGGCAAGCACGATTACGAGACGGTGCGCGGCTTTCTCGAAGGCGCGCTCGGTCGCGATGCGCGCGTTTATAACGAGTTTCACGCGCTGATCGTGAACGCCGGCAAGAATTGGTGCCGCAAGAGCGCGCCGCGCTGCTCGGAATGCCCGTTGCATGATTTGCTGCCGGTCGATTCCCCGCTCCGATCGCAGGCCGTGCTACTTGCGCCGCCGACTCCTCTCGTAGCCAATAATATGTTCGCCGTGGAGTCGCTGTCGTGACGCACACCCGCCGCAGGACGAAAATCTGGCTGACGGTCGGCGGTCTGGTATTCGCGCTGCTGCTTGCGGCAATATTCACGCTCGGATCTTTGCGACTCCCCACGTTCATACAACTCCAAATGGGACCGGACGTTTTAGTCCTCTGGGCGGTCACTTCGTTCCTCGTCGTCAATTTAATCGTTTTCGGCATGGTACTCACGCGCAGCCTTTTGAAACTCGGGGCGGAGCGGCGCGCGCGTCTGGTCGGTTCGCGTTTCAAAACCCGCATGGTGATCGCGGCTGTCTCGCTTTCATTATTACCGTTGGTTTTCTTGTTCATCGTGAGCTATGCGCTCCTGAATCGCACGCTGGTCACCTGGTTCCCGCGTCCGCTGGAGATCGCGGCGAACTCCATGATCGTGACGCAAGAGGAGATACGCGCGAATGAAGTTCTGCGCATCGGGCGAACGGCGCGGGCCGCTGCCAAGATCGAGGAATCCGCTGCGGACGCGCATCCGAAAAAAGGACAGACCGTCTCGCCGGCGCTGCTGTTTGGCGTGAACTACGGCACGGACGCGGCGTGGCTGCTCGATTCCAAAGGCAACGTCACCGAAGCGATCCGCGCGGAACGCGCTGGCGAAACTGCGCCCCCAATCGCGCACGACGCCATGAATCGCGCGTTGATTCCGATGCACCCCGTTTACGTCAGGACCATTCCCTCTGGGCCGGAGCTATGGCGCGACGGCAACGTTCTGCTGATGAGCGTTCGACAGGCCCTGCCGTCCGGCGCAATGGTGGTGGCGAGGATCACGCCCGACGATTATCAGGCGCGCCTCGATCAAATCGAGGCGCAGATTTCCGGCTACGAAAAGCAACGCCAGGGTCTGCGCACGTATAAATTTCAGATGATCATGATTCTGCTGCTTTTTACTCTGCTGCTGCTATTTGCCGCAACGTGGTTCGCGATATTCCTTTCCAAGCAGCTCACCGTGCCCATTCAGGCGCTTGCGGAAGCCACGCGCGCGGTCAGCGCCGGGAATTTCGATACGCGCGTCGATGTGCAGGCCAGCGACGAGTTGGGCCTGTTGGTGACTTCGTTCAATCAGATGACCGCGCAGCTCGCCGACAATCGCAGGCAGCTAGATCAATTCACGCACAGCCTGCAGCAAGCCGTGCAGGAACTCGAACAGCGGCGCACGCTGCTGGAAACAATTCTCGAAAGCATTCCCACCGGCGTGATTTCGTTGAGCCCGGATGGTGCGGTGCGCCGCGTGAATCCCGCGGGCGAGAAAATGTTTGGCTCCGATTCCCGCAAGGTGGAGACGCTGGACCTGCTCATGGGAGACGAGGCGGCGCGCTCGGTAAAATCGCTGATGCGTCGCGCGCTCCGCATGGGCACTGCGTCGCAGGATCTTGAAATCGCCGTGGCATCGGGACGCCTGCTGCACGCCGCCGTGACCGTGAGCGCTCTCGGTCCGCGCCGCGCAAATCTCGGATACATCGTGGTGGTCGACGATCTCACCGAGCTACTCGGCGCGCAGAAGGCCGCCGCGTGGCAAGAAGTCGCGCAACGCATCGCGCACGAAATCAAGAATCCGCTCACGCCGATTCAGCTTTCCGCGCAGCGCTTGACCCGCTTTCTCGATCGTCAGGGAGCGGCCGCGGCCGGAGCGCAAGCGCCCGAGCTTGTGCGCCTCGCAGGGGAATGCGCCGGATTGATTCAGCGCGAAGTGACCACGCTCGAATCGCTGGTGAAGGAGTTTTCAGATTTTGCGCGATTCCCCAGAGCGCGCCTTGAATCGCTCGATCCGAACGCGATCGTACAGAGCGCGCTTGAAATCTTCAGCGGGCGCCTGGATGGAATTCGCGTGCGTGCGACTTTCGAGCCCGGATTGCCCTCGATTCGCGCCGATGCCGAACAATTGCGTCGCGTGCTGGTGAATTTGATCGACAATGCCGCGGAATCGATGGAAGGCAGCTCGGTGCGCGAGCTCACCGTGGAAACGCGCGCCGACGACGACCGCGAAACAGTGACGTTGATCGTCGCCGATAGCGGGCACGGAATTTCACCCGAAGACAAAGACAAACTTTTTCTGCCGCATTTTTCCACCAAGGACCGCGGCACGGGGCTGGGCCTCGCGATTTCCAGCCGCATCGTCGCCGAGCACAATGGCACGCTGCGCGTTGAGGACAACACGCCCGTCGGCGCGCGATTCATCCTGCAAATACCCGTCGCGGAGGTGCGCGCGGCGCCGCTTTCCACCGAGTCCTGACGGCCCCCTTGCCATGAAGCACCGCATCCTGATCGTGGACGACGAAGAAGGAATTCGCCAATCGCTTTCGGCCATCCTCGCCGATGAAGGTTACGACGCGGAGGCCGTTCCGAGTGGCGAAGCCTGCCTTGTGGCGCTCGACGCGCGGCCGCCGGGCGTGGTGCTGCTCGACGTATGGCTGCCGGGAATGGATGGCCTTGAAACGCTCAAGCAGATTCGCGAGACCGGATCGCCCGCGATGGTCGTGATGATTTCAGGGCACGGAAACATTGAGACCGCGGTGCGAGCGACGAAGCTCGGCGCTTTCGATTTCATCGAGAAACCGTTCGAGCTTGAGAAAATAATTCTCGTCGTCAAAAACGCTGTCGAGCATCTGCGCCTGCAAAGCGAAAACCGGCACCTGCGCGAAGAGTTGAGCTCGCGCTACCAGGTGATTGGCGGAAGTGTGCCGATGAAGGCGCTGCGGCAGCAAATCGCCGTCGCCGCGCCAACTACCGGCCGCGTGCTGATTTATGGCGAGAGTGGAACGGGCAAGGAAGTTGTGGCGCGCGCGCTGCACGCCGCGAGTTTGCGTAGCGCGCGGCCATTCGTGGAAATGAATTGCGCCGCGATTCCGGACGAACTAATTGAATCGGAGCTATTCGGCCACCTGCGCGGCAGCTTCACCGGCGCGCACGAAGATAAGATTGGGAAATTTCAGCGCGCGGATGGCGGCACGCTTTTTTTGGATGAAGTGGGAGATATGAGCCTGCGCACGCAATCGAAAGTGCTGCGAGTACTCGAAGAGCAGAGTGTGGAACCACTGGGATCAAATCGCGCGCTGCGCGTCGACGTGCGCGTGATCGCCGCCACCAATAAGCGGCTCGACGATGAAATTGCCCGCGACCGTTTTCGCGACGATTTGTTTTATCGGCTGAACGTAATTCCTTTCGTGATACCCGCTTTGCGCGAGCGCATCGAGGACGTGCCGGTTCTCGCGCAATATTTTCTGGCTGGCTACACCGGAGCCTACGGGAGGAAGGCGAAGGAACTCTCCGATGGCGCACTCGAAGTGATGATGCGCTATTCGTGGCCCGGAAATGTCCGCGAACTGCGCAACGTGATCGAACGGCTGGTGATTGTTTGCCCGCAGCCGCGCATCGAACCGCATCACTTGCCGCCGGAACTTTTCCGCAGCGCGGGGCACACGCCTCTCGCGCCGCCTGCGACGCTGCACGAAGCGCGCGCCGCCTACGAGCGCGATTTCATTTTGCGCAAGCTGGAAGAAAATCAGTGGAATATGACGCGCACCGCGGCGGCCATTGGACTCGAACGCAGCCATCTGTATCGCAAAATGAAATCGCTCGGAATTTCGTCGGAAGAGAAAGAGGAAAAGACCGGCGAAGACGACGAGTAAAGCGGGCGGAGGCAAGCTCCGCCCCTACAAACAGATTATTCCCCACCTAACTGTTCGAGTTGGCGGCGCCAATCCATTTGGCGCACGAGCGTGGGATTGTCGCGCCAATTGCTGCTGACGCGCACGCGAAGTTCGAGATAAACTTTCGTTCCGAGCAGCGTTTCCAGTTCCTTGCGCGCTTGTGTGCCGATTAGCTTCAGAGTTTGGCCGCCGGCACCGATCAGGATTCCCTTCTGCCCTTCCCGCTCGACGTGCACAGTGGCGGAAATGCGCACGATCTTCGGGTTCTCCTCGAACGATTCCACAACAACGGCCACCGCGTGAGGAACTTCTTCGCGCGTTGCGGTCATGGCTTTTTCGCGGACAATTTCCGCGGCCAGGAAACGCTCCGGCTGATCGGTGATCTGGTCGGCCGGAAACAGCGGCGGTCCGGCGGGCAGGCGCGCGATCATCGCGGTGAGCACGTCCTCCACGCCATTTCCCTTGAGCGCGGAAATCGGAATGATTTCCGCGAACTCGGCTTCGCGCTGGCAGCGCTCGATCAGAGGCAGCAGCGTGGATTTTTCCACGCGATCGATTTTGTTGAGCAGCAGGAGCCGCGGGCCGCGATAGCTTTGCACGCGCGCGATGGCGCGCAGTTCACTCTGGCCCACTTTTTCACTGGCATCGAGCAGCAGCGCCACCACATCGACGCCTTCGATCGCGGCGTCAACTTCATTGCTCATTTGTTTGCCAAGCACCGAATCCGGACGATGCAGACCCGGCGTGTCGATCAGAATCACTTGCGCATCGGGGCGATTCACGATTCCTTGAATGCGATTGCGCGTGGTTTGAGGTCGCGCGGTGACAATCGATATTTTTTGCCCGACCAGGCGATTCACCAGCGTCGATTTGCCGGCGTTCGGCCGTCCCACGATGGCCACAAAACCACATTTAAATGTTTCGCTCAAATTATTCGGCTCACTGTTTCGATTGAATTGACGGCGCAGCGCAAAAATCGCGTTCGGTCGCGCAGACCAGTTTACTCCGGCTTGCCCGCGAAGGGTGGCCGGATCCGAGACTCTCACGAATCCACCCTCGTGTTAGACTTCGTCAGACTGAGGCGCGAGGCGAGATCGCGGCGATCGTTAGGAGCTGGTTCCGAATGCACGACACGACTCACGACGAGCAGCATTTTACCGCGACCGAAACCGTGCGCGACGTGGTTATTGGCATGGCCGACGGGTTGACGGTGCCGTTTGCGCTGGCGGCCGGAATCACGGGCGCGGTCGCGTCGACGGGCCACGCTACCAGCCTGGTGATCACCGCCGGATTCGCGGAGATTGCCGCGGGCTCGATCGCGATGGGCTTGGGCGGCTATCTGGCGGCGCGAACCGACGCCGAGCACTACGCATCGGAGCTGGCGCGCGAACAGCGCGAGACCATTGAGCTGCCGGAGCGCGAGACGCAAGAAGTCGCCGACGTATTTCGCGGTTACGGCCTCACTGAAGAACAATTGGCACCAGTGGTGCGCGCGGTTTGCTCGGATCAG
>Ga0182018_10004804_pt1 | contig 11170 bp, 11 predicted proteins | sample 812P2MmetaG_FD_120490 | JGI IMG/M metagenome (GOLD analysis project Ga0182018, IMG submission 120490) | Permafrost microbial communities from Stordalen Mire, Sweden - 812P2M metaG | ecosystem: Environmental > Terrestrial > Soil > Wetlands > Permafrost | place: Sweden: Stordalen | collected...
CCCAACGTAAACGGAAAGCTCAGTCCGAGTAGCGAGCAACGAGGTCGCAGTGATCAGCGCATCCGAGCCTGCTCCAACGAAGAAGCTCACGTGATCGCCCACACACAGGTGGTCAATCTCCGCGTCGGCTACGCGGTCAAGCATCGCCTCCAGTTGCGGTCCGAAGTTGAGCTGATTGACTGGGGGGAAGAAACCGACACGAAGGCTAGGCATGGACGTCCCCGCGCTGTGCCTTCGACGGCGACGCCCGGTTGGAGAAGGAGCCCGATTCAGCCATCACACTCTCCCTTCTTCGCGCAGCCGATGATTAGCGGTCGAACGATTGGTGGCATTGCAGTCCACGATGCGTCGCAGATCTGTTCGAGCTCAAACCCGCACGTCACGATCAACTCCGCGGTTGCCCGATTGCAGCGACAGCCGCAAGCAAAATTACGCCAGGGGATTGCTAGGCGGTCCTGCCAGCGGGCTAACGTCGGCGATCCAGCGCGTACGTGTTCGATGAAGAGTAATTGACCGTCAGGGCGTAGAACTCTCCTGATCTCCTGCAGCGCGAGATCAGGATCATCTAGCGTGCAGAGCACGAAGGTCGAAACAACCGTGTCAACGCATCCATCGGCGATCGGCAGCCGTTCGGCTGGCGCGTCGATCAGTCCGGCTAGCCGGCCACTTCGGCTCAGCTTTTTCGCAAGGCGGGAGCGCATCTCACGGACTGGTTCAAGTAGGACCAGCTGGGTGAGGTCAGAAGGATAATAGGGCAGGTTTAGGCCGGTGCCGCTGCCAATTTCGACCGTGCATCCGCGAGCAAGACCGACCAGTTCCTTTCGGTGCTTTCGTAATCCCACTCGTTCGCCGACCCACAAGAAGGGGTCGTACAGAGCTGCGAAGACGCGACTCCAGGCGGTTGAACCCCCTGACGGTGCACCTTGTTCGACTCCGATCGACACAATGGTGACGATACGTACCCTGCCGTTGCCGCGCATCGCCCGTACGGGCCATTTAAACAGAATGGCGTCTTCGGGTTATCGGGCTTAGAGCAAACCCAGTCGCGCCGCTTCGGCCACGGCCACCGTGCGGGAGCCTCCACCAAGCTTTTGGCGGATGTTGGCCACATGGCGGTGTACCGTGTGCCGGCTTAAGACCAGCTGCTCAGCGATTTCATGATCGCTGAATCCCGCAGCAACCAGCGCCAGCACTTCGCGCTCTCGGCGAGAGAGCAGCGACGCCGCGAGCTCTCCTCGAAAGCGGGATGACGGCTCAGGAGCGAGAACCAATCGCAACGTCCGAGCGACCGACAGGGCATCTCCGGTCCATGGGAAGTGGGCGCTCCCGTCCAGCGGTACGAACCTCGCTCCCGGGATCGCTGCTGCGAGTTCCCGGCCGAGGGAGGAGGGGATGGCTCGATCATCACGACGGTGCACGACGAGAGTTGGCACGCCCACACGCTCCAAGTCTGCTCGAACGTCATTGCGGTATATAAGTTCCAGCAGCGCCGCTGCGGTCTCAGGACTCGTCACCTCGCGCTGATAGCGCGCTAGCCGTTCTTGCTCAATGCCGTTGACGTCGCCCAGGAAGATGTCGGCGAGAACCCGCGACCCCAGTCCCCAATGCGAGCGAACGGTCGCAAGTATCGCCTCTCGAACCTCGGGCGAGGCGATGGAGGACCCATCCGCGTACGCGCCGTAGAGCAGAAGACGCTCCACCCGCTCAGGGAAGCGAGCCGTAAAGGCGATGGCCGCACAACCACCTGACGAGCCGCCGACCAACACGACTCTTTTGAGGTCGAGTTCGTCGAGCACGGCACTTAGCAACGCAACCTCGCTGTCAAGTGTCAGATCCTCTTCGCGCAAGCCGCGATCAGAGAGACCGACGCCAAGCCGGTCATATCGCACCAGGGAGTATCCCTCTCCGACCGCTTCCCAAAACCCCCGAAACGCCTGATCGCCCCAATCCAGTTCCAAGTGACTGATCCACCATGCCGGCGCGACGACTGGCGCCCCATCTCCAGTCACCGCGTACGCAACTCGACGATCAGCGAACTGCAGGAACTGAATCACCGCCCCGTTCGTCATGAACATGAGAGTACGACATCTTTGACAGCAACCCTCGCACGGTCACCCGTGTGGAGACCCAAGTCAGGTTGGCAGATGCTCAAGCCAACACTTCTCAACGGCCCCGCAATGGCGAGTGATCTCCCACTCTCCTCGGGTTGGCGACTGCGAACGCGTGGCTCCAGAACTGGCGGGTCGGGTCACCGAATTGCACCAGCATGATTGAAGCTGGCCTCAGAAATCCCACGTTTCATCCCACATACCAAACCGACGCCACCGAACCAATCCGACATCACCGGACAACGAAGTCAATGAATTTCGGACCAAACCGACGCGAACGGTCCGGTCCGACCGTAGGCTCCCACCTCGTAATCCCTCGGTCGTGGGTTCGATCCCCACCGGCCCTACCGTCTGAGCCTCAGCTTGCTTTTTGTGGGTGCTGTGATACAAGGAACGCACCCTGATCAACACAATCGGCCGTGACCCGACGATCTTGTGATCCCTCGAGCCAACGGATCAGTATGCGCCAAAGCTCAGGCTGGGCGCCGAATCCACAGCAGGCAAATTCCACCTAAAAGGATGGCCAACACGATGTAGATCGCCATCTCGTACCACTGAAACGTCCAGTACCGACTCTGAGGTTGGTAGGTAACCAGCTCGTGGAAACGGGCGGCGAGATTGTTGGCGCAGGTCTCGTAGTTCACCTGGGCACTTGCATGGCTTAATGGGCACGCACGGTGGAGGAACGCAGTGGTTGGGGCTTGCCCGGCGTTGTCTACGATCCGGTTCGAGTAAACCCAGTCGCCAGGCAGTACCCCACGAGTCGTTGCCGTAACCTGAAAGCCTGTGGGCGTCTCACCCATGTCCAGCGGCGACCTCGCGTTGATCGCGAGTACCCGATGGAGAGGTGCCATAAGATGCGGCCGCACCAAGGAGTTCATCACATACCGAACCGCCACAAAACCCGCCAATGTGCTGAACAAAGCTGGAATGGTCCGGCGCATGAGCAGTCCTGCCGCGACACCGAGCATCATCGCGAAGACCGCGTAGCCCACCGGGGTTAGATCGCGCGTACTGAAAACGAGTGGGTCGAAGAACTTTGCATTCACGGTATCGATGGGACTCGACCACCACGTCACCATGAGGCTCAGCAGTCCGGTGACTGTCAGACTGGCCACGACACCGACGCCCAATTTTGTGGTCAGCCAACGCGTGCGGGTGACACCTTGGGTCCACGCCAAACGATAGGTTCCAGTCTCGAACTCCTTCGCGATGAGCGGAGCCCCCCAAAACATTCCGATGAGGGCCGGAACTGCCAATAAGAGAAAGGTCAGGGCGACTTGTATCGTCCCGTCCGCGTCGCTCAGAGCGGTGGTGGCCGCCGAACAGTCACTTTGAGCTGCGCAGGGGATGACGGTTGTGTCGTACAGGCTGGCGAGGTGTGGTCCCGTAATGGCCAAGACCAGGGCGATGACGGCAAGCGCGCTACCGGCGACTATGGCCTGCATGCGAAACTGGAGCCAGGTGAATCGAATCATGACACCACCTTCAGACCGGAGTTGCGCAGACGCTCACCGTCTCGAGCCTGGCCCATGTACGCGAGCACCAGGTCCTCCATCGTGATCGACGTGACCGTCCAAGAGGGGTCCAGCACTTGTTCGTCAGTACGGATCAGGAAACTACTTTGCTTATCGGTGTGGCTCTCCTCGATGACGTGCTGGCTGGATGTCAGAGTTCGAGCGTCGCGGCGAGGTCCGGTGATGCGATAGTGCGTTGTCAGAAGTTGGCTCACTTCTCCAGCGAGCTGGATGTGTGACGTATCGAGCAACACGAGATAGTCGCAGATCCTTTCGAGATCGGCGACTAGGTGCGAGGAAAGGACGACTGTCACACCATGCTCGGCAACCACCTCCATCAGGCTCTGGAGGAATTCTCGCCGGGCTAGCGGATCCAAGCTCGCGACCGGTTCGTCAAGCACGAGCAGTTGCGGTCGCTTGGCAATTGCCAATGTCAGGGCCAGCTGCGCTCTCTGTCCGCCCGATAGCGAACCAGCCCGTTGGTCGAGCTCCAGGCCGAGATCTGTGACTCTGGCGGCTGCTAGTTCGCTGTCCCAATGAGGATTCAGATAGGCACCCATTCGCAAATGTTTCGCGACACTCATCCCTTCGTAGATCGGAGAGTCTTGAGCCACGAATCCTACGCGACCGAGTAGCGATGAACTCCCGGCGGGTCGCTCACCCAAAACGCGTATGGCGCCTGTGGTCGGTGTGAGCAGACCGACTACCAATTGCAGCAGAGTCGTCTTGCCCGCGCCGTTCGGTCCGACAAGACCGACGACGCTCTCTTTGGGAATTGAGACGGTGCAGTCATGGAGTGCCCACCGTCGCCCGTACCGCTTGCCGAGACCTTCCGTTTCAATGACGGCCGTCACGCGACACCCTCGATCAGCATGTTTCGTTCGGCGCTGCGATAGATCGCGTCGATGTCGTTGAGACTGAGACCCGCCTCTCTTGCTTCGTTCAGCCACTTGATCATTGACTTAAGGAATCGGGCTTGAAGCGCCGGGTCGGGCCGAGGAAGAGACTTGATGATGAAGGTCCCCTGGCCGGGTCGAGCTCGAACCAATCCCTCACGTTCGAGGTCTCGATAGGCCTTGTGCACGGTGTTGGGATTGATCGCCAGTCTGGCCACCGTCTGCTGAGCCGTTGGTAGTTGATCACCCGGTTCCAAGAGTCCCAATTGAAGGGCTTGGTGCACTTGCTGCACTAATTGGAGATAGGTGGCTACCCCTGAAGTCGAATCAAGCTGGAATTCGATCATTGGTACTCTTCTACTAAGGGATTAGTGGAAGAGTACCACAGGGGTCTCAAGTGTCAAGGACGAACATCGTTACGTGTCGCTACGAGCGCGCTCGTGTGAACTTGCGGGCAAACTTGAAGGAAACTCACCGAGTGTACGTCGTACTTTCTTGTCACCTGGTCACCCCAGCGTTCTAGCCTCCAATCGGATTGTGCAGGTCCCCAGGTTGAGCCAGCACACGACTCAAGTTCGCCTCAGAAATCCCACGTTTCATCCCACATACCAATCCGACGCCACCGGATCAGTACGACACCACCGGACGAAAGAATCGAGGATTCCCGGACCAAACCGACGCCACCGGACCAGTCCGACCGTTTGCTCCCATCTCATAATCCCTCGGTCGTGGGTTCGATCCCCACCGGCCCTACTTCAAAACTCTGGTACATCGTCAGTGACGGCGTTGGGATTGCGATCGTTCATTCACGCGTGGATGGGGGGTGCCCACTCAGGTCGCTTGACGAGACAAAATGGATGTCCAGCGGGATCGGAGAACACTCGATCGCTTTCTGTGAGTTTTTTTGCTCCTAATTCGATAACTTGAAGTTCTGCTTCATCGAGATCGTCGACCATGACGTCCAGATGGAACTGCTGCGGCCATTGAGGGTCGGGCCAATGTGGGGCCTGGAAATTGCTGCACAACTGGAAGGCGATGCCCGATGCCGTGTCGCTTGAAGAAATAACGACCCAGTCGCTCGAGTCAAACGTGACTGGTAACCCGAGCAACGGCGAATAAAAGGTAGCTAGCGCGAGTGGGTTGGGACAGTCGATAACAATATGGTGCAATCGTCCAATCATGGCCAAGAATTGTACTTCTGAACCATTTGGATACGTCGATCGAATTTTCGCGCCCTTTGGTTGAGTAGGGGCTCCTGTACTCGCTTGAGGATCAGAAATCCCACGTTTCATCCCACATAGCAATCCGACACCGCCGGACCAATCCGACGGTTTGCTCCCACCTCATAATCCCTCGGTCGTGGGTTCGGTCCCGACCGGCCCAACTCAGCCCAACTCAGCCCAACTCAGCTGAAACTGACATGCAGTATGCGTGATACAGGGAACGCACCCGCCCTCGATCAAACCCACACTTCTCGAAGAAATGGAAGATCTAAATGGGCGCTGTGTCAAAAATTGGAAACCAGCCAAGCTCAAGGCTCCATCGCTTTCCGGTTCGCGAGATAGTGGGAACGTAACGAGGATCGGCGCTCAATTTGAGGGCCGAATGATCGCGATTGCCCCCAGGCGAATTGGCGACCGTCGGACGCCAGTTGACAGCGCGCGCATTGTGCCACAGGCTTACAACGTGGACGCCCGGAACCTCCCCGTCGGCACGGTGACCTTCCTCTTCACCGACATCGAGGGATCCACTCGGCTCCTGCAGCAACTTGGCGATCACTATGCCGGGGCACTCAGCGTGCACCGAGAACTGCTCCGTCGAGCGTTCCAAGGGAATGGCGGCGTTGAGATGGGAACTGAGGGGGACGCACTCTTCTACGCATTCTCGAGGGCAACCGATGCGGTGGCCGCCGCGCTTGACGGTCAAACCGCCCTCGAGGGGGGCAAGGTCCGAGTTCGAATGGGTCTTCATACGGGGGAGCCGCGCTTGACGGACGAAGGGTACGTAGGTGTCGACCTTCACCTCTCGGCACGTATTTGCTCGGCAGCTCACGGGCGTCAGGTCCTGCTCTCCAGCACAACCATGGCGCTCGTCGACACTCCCCACAGGGACCTGGGTGAACATCTACTGAAGGACTTCGACACCCCCCAACGGCTGTACCAGATGGGGCTCGAGGACTTCCCGCCGCTACGGACGCTCAGCCTCCATAATCTTCCCCTATCACCGGTCCCAATCGTGGGACGTGCGCGCGAGCGCGCCGACGTGAGTCAATTGCTTCAAGTCTGCCGACTCGTTTCCCTCATCGGTCCTGGGGGAACCGGCAAGACTCGCCTGGCGCTGCAGATCGCGGCGGACGCCAGCTCTGAGTACGAGCACGGCGTGTGCTGGGTCTCGCTGGCCTCCATACGGGAACCGGAGCTGGTCGAGGCAGCGATCGCGGCCGCGCTCGGCGTGCGGGACAGCATCGCCGCACATCTCTCTGAGCGCCAGCTCTTGCTCGTCCTCGACAACTTCGAGCAGGTCGTGGAGGCGGCACCCCTGCTGACGACGCTGCTTGGCCTTGCTGCCAGGGTGACCATTCTCGTTACCAGCCGCGAGGCGTTGCGGCTCGCTGCTGAGCACGAGTATCCCGTACCGCCTCTACCCCAGGCGGACGCGATTGCACTCTTTACGGTGCGAGCGCGCTCTATCGCCTCGGACTTCACGCCGGATGACGGCGTGGCGGAGATCTGTCGCAGGCTCGACGGATTGCCCCTCGCGCTCGAACTTGCCGCGGCGCGCATTCGGACCATGTCTGCTGCCCAGATCCTCGATCGACTCGGTCAACGTCTACTGCTCCTGACAGCTGGCGCACGCGACCTTCCTGAGCGTCAGCGCACCCTCCGTGCGACGATCGATTGGAGCTACGAACTCCTGAGCCAAGACGAACAGGTGCTCTTCGCGCGTCTCTCCATCTTCTCCGGTGGATGCACGCTCGATGCGTCGGAGGACATCTGCGACGCGAGCCTCGACGTCCTCGATTCCCTGGCAGCGAAGAGTCTCGTGGTGCGCTCAAGTGACAGGGTCGTGATGTTGGAGTCGATACGCGAGTACGCATCTGAGCGCCTCGAGGCGTCAGGTGAGCTCACCGACCTCCGTACCCGGCACTCCCAGTACTTCCTCAGGCTCTCGGAGGAGGGCGCCCCCGAAGTTGATCGCGATGATGCCGAGGCGTGGATCCGGCGACTCAATGACGAGCACGCCAACATTCGCGATGCCCTAGAGGACTTTCGTCGCACCGAGGAGTCAGAACTCGAACTCCGGTTGGTGGCTGCCGTATGGCGGTTCTGGTTTGACCAAGGTCGCTGGCAAGAAGCCACCCATGCGGTCCAGCGCGCCCTTGACGCTCGCTCCGACACGACGAAGGCATCGGTGATCGTCCTTCAAGGCGCGGCGTGGACCTCGTGGCGACAGGGCGACGAGGACGCCGGCGTCGCGTACGCGGAGGAGGCTCTGCGGCAGAGCCGGACGATTGGTGATCCGTCGCTAACGTCGAGGTCTCTGCGCATTCTGGGTGTATGCCTCAAGGACTCGGAGCTCGCGAAGGCGATTACCGCGGTCGAGGAGAGTGCCGCGCTCGCCGAAACCGTCGGAGACCTAAGCGGGCTCAGTGCGTCGCTCAACAACCTCGCAATCATCGCGACATCGTCGGGAGACTATCAACGCGCATCAGAGTTATTCGAGCGCTCTCTGTCCGCCTCACGGGCGTCGGGAAGCGAACGTGGGAGTTCAATCTGCCTCATGAACCTCGCGGAGTCCGAGCGCAATCTGGGTGACTACTCTTCCGCGCGGAGGCATCTTGGAGAAAGCTTCGATCTAGCACAGAAGCTCGGAATACGAGAGGTCGTTGTCGAGTCGCTCTATGGACTTGCGGCCGTTGCGACGTCTCAAGGTGATCACATGAGGGCCGCAACGCTCATCGGCGCGGCGCAAAGAGAGGGCGAAGAGTTCGGTCACGTGCTCGAGGACTACGACCAGAAGGTGTACGTCCAGACGATGACGAGACTCAAGCAGCAGCTGGGAGAGGACGTGCTAGAACGTGCCATTCTCGCCGGTCGCGCACTATCGCCCAGCGCCGCCATCGCATTTGATGCACCGCTCGGCTGAGAGGTTTTGAAGGGTGTCAATCTCGATGGTCGAAATGGTTCCAACTTCTAGGGAACAGTTTGGTCCCAAGGAAACCCGAGTCGAACTGACTCGTCGTCAAGAGGACAAGACCCGCGGAAGCCCAAAGGACGACAGGACGTCCTTGCCGAATATCGTCACCGCCGAGATGAGATCACCGGACAATGTCAAGACCGCGATACCGGTCGCGTGGTACAGACCCGTTTGGGGGTCACGAACGTAGGTTGCCAGTACGGGTTGGCCATTCGCTCGGGTCGGCACAATCCGCGTCGAGCGCCCGGGGCGGAACGACGTGGCGCGGAAGTAGCGGCCCGCGTCCTCGGGGCCCTTGCACTCCCCAGGCACTGGCGGCATGGTGACTGAGATGTCTTCGGAGAGGAGGGCGACGAGTTCATCCGCGTTTCCGGTTTCGAACGCAGCGGTGACGCGGGCGACGATCTCCTTTTCAGCAACGGAATTTGGCGCAGGGGAAGGCTCGCGATCCTGTGCGTCGGCGAGGCGATCGTTCACAGCCACTCGAGCGCGTTTGAGGGCGCTTTCCACTGATGCCTCCGTGGCGTCAATCATCTCGGCCGCTTCGCTGGCTCTGTAGCCGAGGACGTCGCGAAGCACCAGCGCCACCCGTTGCCGAGGGGGAAGTAGCTGCAGGATCGTGATGAATGCCAGCGAGACTGATTCCCTCGACTCGTACCGAGCGGCCGGTCCGGGGCCGTCGTCGGGCAGCCCATCAAGGAGAATGTCGGGGTACGGCTCGAGCCAGATAACTTCACCTATTCGAGTCGACTCGGGGCGAGCGCTGTTGAGCGACGTAGCCACTTCGGGTCGTCGACTAGCGGCGCGCAGCATGTTCAGGCAACGGTTCGTAGCGATGCGGTAGAGCCAGGTTCTGATGGAGGCTCGCTCCTCGTACTTCGCCAGTGCTTGCCATGCGCCGAGATAGGTCTCCTGGAGAGCGTCCTCGGCGTCCTGCGTTGAACCCAAGATCCGATAGCAGTGCAGCTGTATCTCTTGTCGGTAACCGTCGGTCAACTGCGCGAACGCGTGCTGGTCCCCGGACTGCGCGCGACGGAGAAGTTCTATGCTCACTGCTCCACTCTCTCATCACTTCGTTGTCGGGCTCCTTCTGATCCCACTACAAGTACGGACACCGCCGAGCCTGGAAACTTGTCACTCCGGACCGAACAATTTTCCTTCGATCCGGTGTCGGTATTAGGAGAGATCCAATACGGGACGGGCCAGCGACCGTACAACGGCTTGCTGGCGCCACCGAAGAGCCCCATTCCAAGGGAGTAAGACCGTGCCAGAGAGGTGTCAACGAGTAGGAGTCGCAGCCCGTTGCCGAGCGAGACCACGCCGGTACGAGCGACCGAGTCCGTGGACGTGGCGGCAGACACGCGCGTCGAAGTCACCGCCGCCTTCCGAGCCAGGCGCGTCGAACCATGTCAATTCAACCCCGAAAGGAGACAAGCCATGAACGTATTCACCCTGGGCAAGCTGGCCGACATTCACATTCAAAGTCTGTTCGACGGCGCCGACGAGGGTCGTAGGGCTCGCCGTGCTACTTCCCAATGCACTACCCCGCGACTTACACACCATTTCCACCGGCACACGTAGCGCGTGAAACGGCCTCCCAAGCAGAGCGATGACGAAATGAGTCCGCGACTCTCTGGCAAGACTCGGCTGTTCCTCGCCGGGAACTTCCTATCGATGCTCGGCACCGGCTTGGTCCTGCCGTTCATGATCATCTATCTTCACCAGGCGCGGGGTATCGCGCTACCCGTGGTCGGAGCACTGTTGGCCGCGGGGGCGGCGACGGGCGTGATTGTCGTGTTGGCGTGCGGTGCGCTGATGGATCGGGTGGGCGCCCGGTTGGTGCTTGGCATGATCCTGGTTGGTCAGGTCGTCGCCGAGGTCGGGCTCGCCTGGGCTCACAACACGGCAACCGCGTTGCCGGTCGTCCTGCTCTACGGGGCGACGTGGGCGCCGATGTTCGGCGCGATCTCGACGATGCTCAATGGTCTGACTCCAGAACCTGCGTTGAAGCAGCGCGCCTTCGCGGTGAACTTTGCGACCCAGAACATGGCACTGGGCATCGGCGCCGCGGTCGCCGCGGTCGTCGTCAAAGCCCATCATCCCGGCACCTTCCAGGTGCTGTTCCTCGCCAACGGCTTCTCCTGTTTTCTTTTCGCGGTCCTGCTGCGGGCGCTGCCGAACCTGCGGCGAACAAGGCCAGTCAATGAAGCCCGGGTCGGGTACCGCTATGTCTTTAGCCACCGTGGGCTCCGTTTGATGATTCTGGCCTCGCTGTTGCTCGCCTTCACCGGCCCCGCCACGTTCGATTCCGGGCTGCCGGCGATCGTTTCGGTGGCGGACCACATCTCGGACCACGCGATCGCGCTGTCCTTCACCATCGACACCGGAGTCATCGTGGCCATCCAGATGCTCGTGTTGCGAATCGTTCGCCGGCACCGACGAAGCTCCGCCC